>Ga0111538_10013803_pt1 | contig 10653 bp, 8 predicted proteins | sample SoiMethybrSBSTD1_FD_79669 | JGI IMG/M metagenome (GOLD analysis project Ga0111538, IMG submission 79669) | Bulk soil microbial communities from a Populus tree surrounding site in Tennessee, USA - Soil MetaG P. TD hybrid SBSTD1 (version 2)... | ecosystem: Environmental > Terrestrial > Soil > Tree... | reverse complement strand
TCGCCGCCGACACGCTGTGGATGAGCCCGTGCTACCAGCAGGATGCTGTCGCCCTGTCCCACATCAATGGCGGTCATCTCGAGCTCGCCGGGCCGGACTGCCGGTGCGAACGGGTGTCGCAGCATCAGCGCCAGGAGAATTGCCACCGCCGCGCCGGAAGCGATCCGCAGCCACGGACGTCGTGCGAGCGCAGCGGCCACAAGAGCCGCTGCCAGCGCGATCACGAGCCACACCGGCGGTTCGGGAATGCGCCAGTTCGGCTCGAGATTGGCGTGCCAACCCACCACGCGCTGCGAGATCCCTAAGAGCGCTCCTGCGACCCAGGCGATCCAGCCCCAGCCAGTGACGATCGCGAGGAATCCGATCGGCACAACAAGCGTCATCAACGGGACGACGAAGGCATTCGCGGACAGTCCGGAGATTCCCACGCGGTGGAAGTACTCCACCATCGGCAGCGCAAGGCCGATCTGCACGATCGCCGAAATTGCCACCATTTCATACAAGAAGAGCGACATCCGGGCTACGATTGCGATCCCGAGCATTGCGACACGCCGCGGCAGATGCACAGCGCGATGCAGCGTCTCCGCCAGCAGGCGCATCTCAATGCGGAATTGCGCCACCCGCGGATCCAGCCGCACATCGCGCGCGGCATCGGCGAGTCCACTGAGCCCGCCCACCAGCGGACCGGACGTCGCTTCGACCAGCGGCGCGGCAAAAGCCGCCAGGAGGCCGACCGCGAGAAACGTGAGCTGAAAGCTGGGGTCGAAGAGCTGCGCCGGGTCGAGCAGCAGGAAGCCCAGCGCCACCGCCGCCAGAAGATTCATCGAGCGCCGCTTGCGATACAGGTATCGTCCGAGAGTAAAAAGGGCGAGGCCGGCCGCCGAGCGCACGCAAGGAGTTTGCCATCCGGTGACCAGCGCATAAAGCCACGAGGTTGCCACTGTCAGCAGCAGGGCGATGCTTTCCGGCACCATGCAGATACGCAGCACGAATAAGAAGAAGACCGCGAGCACCGCGACGTGCGTCCCGGAAATGACCAGCGCGTGGAATGTGCCAGTCGAGCGGTATTGCTCGGTCCACACTTTTTGGAGTTGATACGTCTGCCCGATCAGGATCGCCTGCATCATTCCGGCGCGGTAGGGATCGCTGGCGTAGAGGCGATCGATGCGTTGGAGTGCGCCCTGGCGCAGATCCATGACGGCTTTCTGGAATCGCGTCCCGCAGGGTTCGGGGAGCACGCGCAGGGTGCCGGCCGCGCCCGACGCCGTCCAATAGATATCCTGACGCGCGAGGTAGCCCGCGTAATCGAACGCGCCGGGGTTGCCGAAGTTTCGCGGCTTGCGGATGCGCGAATCGAGCTCGACACTCTGCCCGTATTGCAGCTCCGGCAGGGTCTCGCCCTCGCGCGTGTATAGTGTCACTTGGGCGCGCGCGCCTGGCTCGATCTCGAGCACGAAGCGCTCCCGCTCACCGGATAAGGCGGGCGGCTCGACGACGCATCCGCCCAGGATCACCACCTCTCGGCCTTCGACGTCCAGCTCCGGCCTTGGCCCAGGGATATGCGCCAATGCCGCCAGCGCTCCCGCGGCGAACATGCCGATCAGACAGCATGCCCCCGAAAGCACGCGAGATCCGCGCCACAGAGCGATTATTGCAAGCAGCAGGAAGGCTGCGATCGAGAAATACAGCTCGCCGGCCTGGAAGGATACGAACCGCGCCGCAAGAATACCCGTCGCGACGGCAGCCAGCGGTCCGACCAGCGGGTCTTTCACATAGACATGGTATAACCGACGAGTAAGTAAGTACAGATACCCCGAAGTTATAACTCGGAACACCCTGTCGAGCCCGAGGGAAGGGGGCGGGAAGAGAGGCGCTGGCAACACGTCCGAGCGTGACCGTAGTGAAGCCTCCGCGCCGGGGGCCCGTGCTCGTTGGGGGTGCGCACATTGTATACTTCAGAGGGTGACATAGTGCTCCTTTACTACACGTGTGCTTTAGCCGAATGAAGCACTATAACCGATACCGGGCTGCTGCGGGCGCGCATTGCCGAATCCCAGGCAATCTCCGCGCCAACTCGGGAACTCGCGAGGGGCATTGTGCTCCTAAAGCTAGTTCATGAATTTGCCAGCCTCCCGTGGGTCTACGACAGAATCCAGCAAGCCGTGGGGGTCAAGAAAGTGTATGCGAAACTCGCCCCTCACCTGGGTGCGGGTCGGGAGCAAGAATTAGTCCTGGATATTGGAGGCGGCACCGGGTCACTCAAGATTCACTGCGCGCCGTCCCAGCGGTACGTCTGTCTCGATATCGAATGGCCCAAACTGCAAGGCTTTCGGGCGAAGTTTCCCGAGGAATCGGGGATTTTGGGTGATGCAACTTGTCTGCCGATTGCCAGTGGCAGCGTGGACACTGCGATCTGTATGTTCGTTGCGCACCACCTGGATGACGAGCTTCTCCGCAAGATGTTCAGCGAAGTGGAGCGGACACTCCGCCCCGGCGGACGCCTCCTTTTGCTCGATCCTATCCTTGACGTTGGACGGATCGCCGGCCGGATACTTTGGAAGCTGGACCGGGGATCGTTTCCTAGAACCCCCGCGATTCTGAAGCGAGCCCTGGAGCAGCGATTTGCGCTGGAACATTGGTCCGAATTCGCGGTTTGGCACAAATATGTGCTCGGAATCGTCCGGAAGCGGGAACAGGTACATCCGGCAATGCTACCGCGGGGATCAGGCGAGTCCGCGTTATGATTCACATGTGAAGGCCCCGGACCCCGTTTCCATCGTTATCCCGGTTTTTAACAGTCAGGACTCGCTGCCCATTCTTTTCCAGCGGATCACGGACGTGTTTTCCGCCGAAGACCGCTTGTTTGAGCTCATCCTTGTCGACGACCGGAGTTCTGATGGCAGTTGGACCGTGGTATGTGGTCTAGCCGGGCGCTTCAGCCATGTTCACGGTATCCGGATGCTGCGAAACTATGGGCAGCATAACGCCATTTTGTGCGGCATCCGGGCAGCCAGAAATCCGATCGTCGTAACAATGGACGACGATCTGCAGAATCCGCCTGAGGAGATACCAACGCTGCTGCAGAAACTCGATTCGAAAGTTGATGTAGTCTATGGGACGCCTAATATCGAAAGCCACGGGCTGTGGCGCGATCTGGCGTCGCAGATTACCAAGATCGTTCTGCAGACCGGAATGGGCGCGGCAACCGCTCGCAAAGTGAGTGCATTCCGGGCTTTTCGCCGGAGCGTGGCTCGGGCATTCGACGATTATCGCTCTCCGTACGTATCGGTTGACGTTTTGCTCACTTGGGGAACCCAGCGGTTCACTGCGGTGCCGGTTCGGAACGATCCGAGAAAACTCGGAACCAGCAATTATACGATCGGCAAGCTCATCCGGCATGCGCTGAACATGATGACTGGCTTCAGCGTTTTACCGCTGCAGGTCGCGAGCCTCCTCGGATTCACCTTGACCGTCGGAGGCATAGCCGCGCTTGTGTGGATCCTAGGGCGGTATCTCATATCTGGGTCGGTCGTTCCTGGATTTGCGTTTCTGGGCTGTATGATTGCTATCTTTTCGGGAGCTCAAATGTTTGCGCTCGGAATCATCGGGGAATACATCGCACGGATTCACACGCGCACCATGGACCGGCCCAGCTATGCGATTGAGACGACTACGGATGCCTGAGCCGCTGCGGTCTTTTGAGATTCTTCCCTGGGATTCGGCGTTCTTTGGCGTCAAGATTGGGCGGATCTCATTGAAAGGCCCGGCTTCGAAAAGCCCCGTTTCGGACGAGCTCGGCGAAGCTATTCGCGAGGCTGACCAGGACGGTGTGGAGTGTCTCTACTGGCTGGTAGATTCCGCCGATTCGTTTTCGTCGCGTGAAGCGGGGCAGTTTGGCTTCCGACTGGTCGACATTCGGATCACATTCGAACGGGCGCTGCGCGTTCGTGCCGCAGAGACTGAGGGCCTGCCCGCGGTACGCGCTTTCCGGCCGCAGGATCTGCCCAGGATTCTGGAGCTCGCCCGGAACAGCCATCGCGACTCGCGATTCTTTCATGACGGAAACATTGCGGAAAAACAGTGCGAGGCGTTGTTTGAAGAATGGCTGCGGAAGAGCTGCCAGGGTGAATCGGACACCGTATTCGTAGCCGAGCCGGACAATGAGGCCGCTGGCTACTGCGTGTGTTCCACTTCTGCGGAAGGGCTCGGAAGCATTGCATTGATCGCAGTAGATCCGCGGTGGCGACGAGCGCGCGTAGGCACGGCCCTGGTCGCGCACGCCATGGAATACTTTCGCGGCGCGGGCATGAAGGCTGCAACCGTAGTCACTCAGGGCCGGAACATCGCGTCGCAGGGCCTCTACCAGCGCTCCGGATTCGTAACGAAGTCGGTCCAGTTGTGGTACCACAGGTGGAGATCGGACCACACGGGGAGCCGGCCGTGACCACCTACCGGATACCGTTCAACAAGCCAAGCTTAACGGGCGCCGAGTTGAATTACGTCGCCGACGCAGTGCTCCGCGGCCACACCGCAGGCGACGGAATCTATACAAAGCGTTGTCAGGAGTTCCTGGAGCGCTCATTAGGGGCATCCCGCGCGCTCCTGACCACATCATGCACCCACGCTCTGGAAATGGCGGCCTTGCTGTTGAACTGTGGACCGGGAGACGAGGTTGTAGTCCCGTCATTCACATTTGTCTCAACCGCTAATGCGTTCGTCCTGCGCGGGGCACGTCCGGTATTCATCGATATACGCCCCGATACCTTGAATCTGGACGAACGCCTGCTGCCGGAGATCATCACTGAGCGTACGCGGGCCGTCGTGCCAGTTCACTATGCCGGCGTCGGCTGTGAAATGACTCGCATCGTGAATGTTTCGCGCACTCACGGCGTCGCCGTAGTCGAGGACAACGCCCACGGCCTGTTCGCGAAGCACGGGGGCCGGCACCTCGGTACTTTTGGGGCATTGGCCACCCAAAGTTTTCATGAAACCAAGAACGTGATTTGCGGAGAGGGTGGGGCGCTAGTCATCAATGATCCGGCCCTGGTCGAGCGCGCCGAAATTATCCGGGAAAAAGGTACCAACCGGAGCCGGTTCTTCAGAGGGGAGGTTGACAAGTACACTTGGGTCGACCTCGGATCGAGTATGTTGCCGTCGGACATACTAGCTGCCTTCCTGCTGGCGCAGATGGAGTCGTATGAACGGATTCGGGATCAGCGCCGCCGCATTTGGCTGCGTTACAACGAGTCCCTGCGCGACTGGGCGGAGCGGCACGGCGTCCAGCTGCCTTTCGTGCCGCCGTCGTGTGAGCAGTCCTACCACATGTTTTACCTGGTGATGCCGTCGCTCGAGGCGCGGCAGAGGTTGATTGCATTTCTCAAGAACCGCGGCATACTCGCCGTTTTCCATTACATCCCGTTGCATCTCTCAGACATGGGGCGACGCTTTGGCGGACGCCCGGGACAATGTCCTGTCGCTGAAAGCGCAAGTGACCGTCTGGTTCGCCTCCCGTTCTATAACACGCTCACGGATGCCGAGCAGTCCGAAGTGATCGAAACCATTCTTGAAGTCTGAAAAGGTGAGGTTGAATTCGGGATTCAAGAACCGCCCTATCGGATTGGATGAATCCACAAGGCGGCCTCCGACTACTTCCCGTTCCAGTAAGGATGCGGCTCCGGCACTGCCGCGCCGTCTTTGCGCGGATCGCTCGCGCCCCAATTGATCTTCGCGGTGGAATCGTGAATGACGGCCTGGCCGCCGCCCATCCAGCTCGAGAAATCGCCGTTGACGACGAACTGATGGCCGCGCGCTTTGAGCGCGTCGCGGATGTCCCCCGGGATGCGGCTTTCGAGCATGAATTCGCAGCCCGCGAAGGTCCGCTTGGTGAAGCGCGGCGCTTCGAGCGCCATCTGAATATTCATCCCGTGATCCACGATGTTGGAGACAAACTGGGCGTGCGCCTGCGCCTGGTTCAATCCACCCATAATGCCGAAGCCGATGTGCAGGTTGTCCTTCTCCATGAACGCTGGAATGATGGTGTGGAAGGGCCGCTTGCGCGGCGCGAGTGCGTTGGGATGCGCCGGGTCCATGTCGAACAGGCCGCCGCGATTCTGTAGCGCGAAGCCATAATCGTCCACCACCACCGCCGAGCCGAAGTGCTCATAGAGGCTCTGGATCAGCGACACGATATTGCCGTCGCGGTCGACTACCGAAAGATAAATCGTGTCACCGCTGACCTGCGGCGGCTTGCCCGGCTGGATCTCGCAACTGGCCTTTTTCGGATCGATCAGGCGCGACCGCTCTTTCGCATACTCCATCGAGAGCATGCCTCCCACCGGCACTTTGCTGAACTTCGGGTCGGCGACGAAGCGCTGCAAATCGGCGAATGCCAACCGCTGCGCTTCCATCTGGATATGCAGTTCCTGCTCGCCGCGCGGAGCGTACGAGGCCATCGGAAACTGCGCGAACAGGTTCAACATCTGCAGCGCGGCCACACCTTGCCCGTTAGGCGGCAGTTCGTAGATTTTCCATCCGCCATAAGTGGTCGAGATCGGCTTGACCCATTCGGCTTCGAACTCGGCAAGGTCTGCCGCGTCCAGTTTGCCGCCGAGACGCGCATTGGTCTTCAGAATGGACTTGGCGATCGCTCCCTTGTAGAACGCCGCCGCGCCCTCGGCTGCGAGCAGCTTGTAGGCCGCCGCCATCTGCGGATTCCTGAACACCTCGCCCACTTTCGGCGCAGCGCCATTGCGCAGAAAAATCTTGCGGGCGTTGTCGTCCCTGGCAAGCTTCTCCTCGATCGCCTTCGCCGACCACGCGCCCTGAATCAACTCCGTCACCGGGAATCCGTGATCGCCGTAATGAATCGCCGGCTGGAAAAGCTCCTTCCACGGCAGCTTCCCGAAGCGCTTATGCAATTGCGCCCAGCCATTGACGCAGCCGGGGACGGTCACGGAGTGAATCCCTTCCTGCGGCATGGTGGTCTTGCCCATCGATTTCAGCGCGTCGATGCTGAGCGCTTTGGGCGACCAGCCGCTGGCGTTGATAGCGGTCAGCTCGCCCGATTTGGCGTCACTGTAAATGGCGAAGAGGTCGCCACCGAGCCCGCAGCTTTCCGGCTCCGCGATACCCAGAACCGCGTTGGCTGCGATCGCCGCGTCCATCGCGGAGCCTCCTCGGGCCAGCACTTGCGCGCCCGCCTGCGAAGCCAGAGTGTGGCTGGTGGCCACAATGCCGCGATCGGATATCACCATCGACCGGGCTTGCGATCGATCCTGTGTGTATGCCGTGATTGGGAAGATCAATAACGGTAGGAGTGGGAGAAACCGCATGAAACCGAAATCATACCAGTTTCGCGCGGCTCTATCGCTATTGCGCATCCTTCAGTTTATTCACTAGCTTCGCGCCCTTGGGCGGCTCAAAGACAAACAGCGCTGGATCGACAGGTCCCCCGATCTGCTCGTAGGTCCAGCTGGTGACCCGCTCCTCGGTGACGATTCCTCCGCGGCCGGATCGAATGCGGTGGACCTCGCTATGGCACACGCGCCCCGTATCCGTCCGTATCGAGAGGCGCTCGATGATGCGATCTTCGGTTTGAGGGATCCGAATCTCGATGACCGCAGTCGGACCGTTGCAGGTGGTGTCCGTCCTGAGCAGGCTGGCACTCAGTGTGACGCCCGGGAGCGCGCGGAACTTCGAGAAGTAGGTCCAATCGAGGCCGGGCAATCCGGATCCAGGCCCTGCCTCAGCGGGCCAAGCCATCGCGGGCGATTCGGTGTATTGCCGCTGCGCCGGACGATACCTCCACTCCCGCAAGCCGTCGTTGATCCACATCGTCGTTTGCCCCGTTACACCGCTTTTGATTTCATAGCGCATCGCCTTGCCGGAGCGAGCCAGGGTGATGCTATTCACTGCCACGAGGTCTGGCCGGGTCAAAGCGGGGTCACTAACACCGGCGCTGAGGGCCTTTCCGGTGTTCGAAGACTGTACCCGGACGACATAGTTGGAACTGGCGCCGTACACCGAGGCTACTTTCTGGAATAGTGCGAGAACGTCCGGCTCGCCAGCCGGGGAGGTAAACGCCACGAACAGAAGAAGCGATCCACAGCGCGGAAGCATTCTGGATCGAAGGGCCCTGGCGATTGGTAACATCATTAACGGTGCCAAGCCGAACCACCGCATGAAACTGAAATCGTATCAGAACCTGCACGTCTGGTCGTTACTCGCCGTGGGGGTGCTCGGCGGGTGCAGTGTGCAACCGCACGGAGCCATCGACGCGCGGCTCGACACCGAAATCCAACAAATCCGCGCGATCGATCATCACGCGCATCCCGTGCGTGTGGTCGCCAAAGGCGAAGCTCCGGACCGCGGTTTCGACGCGTTACCCGTCGACAACATGGAGCCTGCGACCGATCCGATCGCATTCCGGCCGGGCAATCCGCTGGTAGCCGCCGCGGCGAGCGCACTGTACAGCAAGCAAGCCAGACCGCAGACCATCGATGCCAAGGACGAACAGTATCCCGCCTGGGTGCTGGATCAGGCCGGCGTCGACGTGATGTTCGCGAACCGCGTCGACATGGGACGCAGCATCCAGCCGCCGCACTTCCGTTGGGTGCCGTATGCCGACGCGCTCCTTTTCCCGTTCGACAACAGCAAGCTCGCAGCGCGGAATTCCGACCGCAAAGCGTTCTTCGCGCTCGAAGACCAGCTGCGGCAGCGCTACTTTGAAACCGCGGGCGCGAGGGAACCCCCGGCGACGCTTGCGGAGTATCTCAACGGCGTCGTCACTCCGACCCTCGAGCGGCATAAACAGGGCGGAGCGGTCGCGGAGAAGTTCGAAGCGGCGTACCTGCGTTCGCTGGCTTTCGATCCGGTGGATCGCGCCGCCGCGGAGCGCATCTACGCCCAGTTGCGGAAGAGCGCCCCTGCGGAGGCGGAGTACAAGCCGCTTCAGGATTTCCTGTTCCGATACGTCGCGGCCGAATGCGGGCGCCTCGGAATGACGGTCCATCTGCACACTTCCGCCGGCGCAGGCGGGTACTTCGACGTGCAGGGCGCGAATCCATTGCTCCTCGAGTCCGTTCTCAATGATCCGTCGCTTCGCAAGACCACATTCGTGATGGTCCACGGCGGCTGGCCGTTTATTCGAGAGGCCGGCGCACTGCTCACCAAACCAAACGCATATCTCGATTTTTCGATTCAGCCGCTGCTGCTTTCGCCCGCCGCGGTTGCCGCTAACCTTCGTCAGTGGCTCGAAATCACGCCGGAGAAAGTAATGTATGGAAGTGACGCCTATCCGTACAGCCCGGAGCTTGGCTGGGAGGAGGCGAGTTGGATCTCGTCGCGTAACGCCCGCGAGGCGCTTGGGATTGCGTTGACGGGGATGATTCGCGATGGCATGGTCACGCGCGAGCGCGCTCTCGAACTGGCTCGCATGGTGCTGCGCGAGAATGCGCGTAAATTGTACGGGCTGTAATCCTGCAAGGAGGAACCGATGGAAGCAGTTACCGGAATCGTGATCGGCCTGGTGGCGTGGTTTGTGGCCCGCTGCATACTCTTCGGCCTTTACACGGTGGATCAGGGCGAGCGCGCGGTCAAGACGCGCTTCGGCCGCGCTTTGCGAGCGCCTGGCGGCCACACTACTCTTGACGATCCGATCTCTGAACTCCTCCGCGTCGAAGAAAAGATGCGCTACGCCTGGCCGCAAGTCCGCGTGATCCAGCCCGGCGGCCCGTACTTCAAAATGCCGTGGGAGAAGATTCACAAAGTCTCGATCGCCACCACCACGGTGAACATGGCGCTCGATCTCGAAGACCCCAACGCCAACGAGCGCGGCACCAAGCTGGAGGCGGTCACCAAGGACCAGCTCAACACCGGCCTCACAGGGCAGATCCGCTACCGTGTCAGTGAAGCCAACCTCTACGCCTTCCTCTTCGGCATCAAGAAACCGTTCGTGCACGTGATGGCCTATTTCGTTTCGGTGCTGCGGCAGCGCATCGCCAACTTCGAAGCCAAGCAGGTGGAGGCTGCCACTGTTGGGGCAGCGCCGGTGCCGCTCATGGGAAGCGACATGGCCGGGATCTCGATCAATGACCTGCGGAAAAACCTCCGCGACCTCAACGAGTACATGGACCAGGAGTGCCGCTCCGCTCCGGCGCGCTACGGCGTGGTGCTCGACGCCTCCCTGATCACCGGAATCGATCCGCCGAACGAAGTGGAATCCGCGCTCGCCGCCATCAACACCGCGCATAACCAGGTATCGAGCGACATCAGCCTGGCGCAGGCCGCGGCCGACCAGCGCGTGGTGCAATCGCGGCGCGCCGTCGAGATCGAGACGCTGAAGGCCGAGGCGGAAGTGGAGCCGGTCAAGGCGCTGGCCAGCGAACTGGCGGCACTCCATGCCGCCGGACCGAATACGTTGTCTGCATATTTGCGTAATGTGCGGCTCGCCCTCTATGACAAGGCGCAGACCGTGTTTCTGCAGGTTCCGGAGGCGAAATGATCACCTACGACACGCTGGTTACCGCGCTCATCGTCTTTGTGGGCGCATTTCTCGTAGAACAGTTGATCCTGCTGTTGTCGCGGATGTTCGGCCTGTTCGCCATCGTCCGCGAGCGGACCTGCCGGGTGTACGTTCTGTTCGGCAAGGTGATC
>Ga0111538_10013802_pt1 | contig 10653 bp, 13 predicted proteins | sample SoiMethybrSBSTD1_FD_79669 | JGI IMG/M metagenome (GOLD analysis project Ga0111538, IMG submission 79669) | Bulk soil microbial communities from a Populus tree surrounding site in Tennessee, USA - Soil MetaG P. TD hybrid SBSTD1 (version 2)... | ecosystem: Environmental > Terrestrial > Soil >... | reverse complement strand
CTCGACGGCGGGATCGGCGTCGACCAGTGCCGGGGCGGCCAGGCGCGTCCTGCCGCTCGACGGGTCGTCCACCACGATCAGCCCGCAGCCGGAAAGGAGGACGAGCGCGGCGAGCCCGATCGCGGCGAGGCCCAGAAAGGCCCAGCCGGGGCCGACGATCAACGGGCCTGCTCCAGGTACGCGTCGAAGCTCGCGCTGACGCCATTGCAGGTCGCCTGGCGAGCGGCGACGATCCTCTTGCCTTTGGCCGGCGCTCGGCTCTTGACACACGCGCTGAGCTTCGAGCCGATGCTCTCGAGCGTCGCGAGCCGCGAACGCAGCTTGCGGCGGTCGCTCTCGATCCTGGCGTTCTCGGCGGCGAGCTCACGCTGCCGCCGCGTCAGCGTGCCGACGCTGACCTTCGAGCGCCGCAGCGCCGTTCCGTTCGACTGCAGGTCGCTCACGAGACGGTTCGCCTGCACCGTGCGCTGGTTGAGCGCACGGCTCCGCTCCGCGATCACCACACGGAGGCCGGTGACGGACTCCTCCGCGACGACGGCCCGGCGGTGCCAGTCCTCCGCGCGCCCCTTGTTCGACAGCGTGGCCCGCACGAACGGGGCCGCGATGACGACGACCGCGACCGCGACGAGGGCCGCCTTCACCTTCCAGCCGTCCAGTTCGAGTTCCATCGGCACTCCTGCCGTCGAGTCGAGGCGAACACACGGAGAGACGCTCTCCCTGTATCGGGTGACGGGCGCCGTTCGACTCACTCGGACGAGTGAAGCTCGCGGACCGGTGGTGCCGGTCGGAGACGGCTCAGGACGCGCTCTTGCGCGCCCGGCTGGGCGCGACGCGCGGGGGCTCGTCGGGCTGCTTCGGATAGACGGGCGGCCACGGAGCGTCCATGAGCCCGGCCGCGCGATCGCGCTCGTTGAGCTCGAGGAGCGGCTCGAGCGACTGGGGGTGCCCGGCCATCGGCTCCCACGGGTCGCCCTCCGCCGCGAGCCGGTCGGGCACGCTCGCGATCGTCAGCTCGTCCGGGTGCAGCGTCTCGACCTCGTCCCAGCGGAGCGGGGTCGACACCTGCGCACCCGGGCGGGCACGCACGGACCACGCGCCGAAGACGGTCTTGTGCGGCGCGTTCTGGTTGAAATCGACGAAGACGCGGCGGCCGCGCTCCTCCTTCCACCACGCCGAGGTGATCACGTCCGGCCGGCGCCGCTCGAGCTCTCGCGCGACGGCGACCGCCGCCGACCGCACCTGGTAGGCGTCCCAGCGCGGCTCGAGGCGGACGTAGACGTGGAGGCCGCGGTTGCCGGTCGTCTTCGGGTAGCCGACGATCCCGAGCTCGTCGAGCAGCCGATGCAGCTCCGCCGCGGCCACGCGCACGTCGCCGAATTCGACGCCCGGCTGCGGGTCGAGGTCGAGCCGGAGCTCGTCCACGACCTCGGGACGGTCGTGGAGACAGGGCCAGACATGGAAGCCGAGGCACGCGAGGTTGACGGCCCACACGACGTGCGCAATGTCGGCGAGGACGAGCGCCCGCGAGGTCGTCCCGTTCGGCGTCGAGACGATCGTCGTCTCGAGCCAGTCCGGCGCCGACTCGGGGACGCGCTTCTGGAAGAACGAGCTTCCCTCGGCCCCGTGCGGAAAGCGCTGCATGAGTGTCGGCCGCCCGCCGACGACGCGCATGAGCGGCTCCGCGACGGCGAGGTAGTAGTGCACGAGATCGAGCTTCGTCTCCTCCCGCTCGGAGAAGAACACCTTGTCCGGGCTCGTCACCGTGATGTGTCGCCCCGCGACGTCGAGCACGTGCTTCTCGGCCACCGGCCCACGGTACCCGCCGACCGGAGGCACGAACCGCCGGCAATCCCACCCCGTCGCTGCGCGAGCAGCGGCGCGCTGACGACATCCACTGCCGCCACCGGTCGCTAGTGCGACCAACGGACGAGCGCGTTCCGCTCGTCGCCGCCGCGGGTCGTGCGCTCGTCGACGAGGCCGATGCCGCGGACGTAGAGCTTGTGGTCGACGACGTCGGGCTCGAGGGGCGTCCACTCCTTCGTCAGGAGCGCACGGTGCGAGGACACGGCCGGCACTCGCGCGTGCGCCCGAAGGCTCAGGACCCGGAAGTGGTCCTCGGCATGTCCCTTCAGGTACTCCTGCCGGAAGGTCTGCCCGACGCGCGGCCGCGCGGGCATGAAGACACCCGCGCGTGCGCCCGCGACGCCGGCCAGCCAGGACCCCTCGCGGCTCGTCACCTTCCCGGCGCGGTCGAGCTCGGCCGTGTCCTCGCCGAAGTACCAGACGGTGCCGCCCGAGTCCTGGGCGTACCAGTCGGTCGTCCGCTCGGAGAGCCGGCCCGACGTGTACAGGCGGTCGCTGACCCCGGTGCAGCGGACACCCTCGATGACCCGTGTCCCGCTGGTGACGCGGACGACGTCACGGCTCGGCTCGCCGTCCTTGACGCCTCGGTACACGAACGTCGACCCGGGCCGGAGCGGGAACCAGGGGTTGTCGACCGTCCGGACGAAGCGGCTCGGATCGGGCGCGCCGCGTTCGCGTGCCGTCGCACCGGCACCCGCCGCGGGGAGCAGCACGAGCGCCGCCGTCACGACGAGACCGATCGGAGCCCTCATTCGAAGCCGTTCCGTCTTTCCGTGATAGCACGCCGTCGCTAGCCGGCGACCTGTGCGGCGACCTCGCCCAGGAGCGCGACCATCTCGACGTCCTCGTGGACGAGGTGCTGGAGCATCGCCCGCTCGACGCCGGCCGCCTCGTACTCGCGCAGGCGCGCGGACACCTGATCGACGGTGCCGCAGATCGGCGGCTCGCTCGTCCCTCGCGTGATCTCGCGCCATGCTGCGAGCCGGTCCCGGACCTCGCCGTCGTCCCGGCCGACGATGCAGCCGGTCATCATCGAGAACCGGAGCGGCGGCCTCCCGGCGGCTCGGGCGGCCTGGGCGAGGACGCGGGCCCGCTCGCGCGCCTCGTCGACGGAGGGAAACGTCGTGTTGTACTCGTCCGCGTGACGGATCGCGGCGGCGACCGTCCGCGGCCTCGCCGCTCCGCCGACGATGATCGGCGGGCGTGGCTGCTGCACGGGGCGCGGCCGGACGTCGTCGGCCTCCGTCCACTGGCGCGTGATCTCCTGGAGCTGGCGATCGAGCTCGTCGAGCCGGGTCCGTGGGGTCGAGAACGAGAAGCCGTAGCTCTCGTGCTCCGCCTCGTACCAGCCCGCCCCGATCCCGAGCTCCACGCGCCCGTGCGACACGTGGTCGACCGTCACGGCGTTCTTCGCCAGCACGGCAGGATGACGGAATGTCACGGGAGAGACCATCGTCCCGAGCCGGATCCGCTCGGTGCACGTGGCGAGCGCCGCGAGCGTCGCCCACGCGTCCAGCGAGCCGGCGGGCTCGCCACGGACGATCGAGCGGTAGTGATCCGACCGGAACAGGGCTCCGAGGCCCGCATCCTCGGCCGCACGTGCGAGCGCGCGCCACTGCTCCCAGCTCACGCCCTCCTGGCCCTCGACCATCAGGCAGACGTCCACGGGCAGACTCTACGGCTGCTGCTTGCGCCAGCTCGTGAGGTCGAACTCCTTGTTGAGCGCCTTCAGCACGACGCGCGCGATCATGTCGCCGCCCTCGCGCTCGAAGTGCACGCCGTCGTCGGCGCGTACCTTGCGAAGCTGACCCGATCCGTCCGCGAGGTACTGCGTGTAGCCGCCGTCGTCGCCCGCGAACATCGTGTACGTGTCGACGTACGTCGCCCGGCCGTCGCGCTTGCGAGCCTCCTTCTCGACGACGGCGTTGACCACGTCGAACCGCTGCGTCTGCGCGGCCGAGCGCGTCTGCGGCAGCCCGATCCAGACGACGAACGCACCCGCACGGTTGATCGCGTCCATCAGGCCGCCGACCCGTCGGCCGTACTCCTTGCGCCAGGACCAGCTGCCGAAGTCGCCGATCGATCTGCCCTCCGGAAGCCCGGTCATATAAGCCTTGTCGTCGTTCCCGCCGAACCCGAGCACGACCGCGCGCGGGCGCAGCTCCTTCACGCTCGACCTGATCTCGTCGAACCAGTTGAAGACATCCGGACGCGTCAGGCCCGTGGCCACGCGCCCGTCGACGGTGCCGACGGGCTCCATCGCCGGGCTCGCGCCCGCGGCGCGCACGATCGCGTAGCCGGGCGTGATGACGAGGGAGTCGCCGGCGACCCAGATCTTGAGCTTCCGCTTCGGCGAGAAGGCGAGCTTCTTCGGCTTCGAGGGCGTCGACACGGGCGCCTGCGTCGCCGGGCGGTTCGGCTTCCCGGCCGGCGCCGGCGCCGGGAGCCCGAGATCCGTGTGGATCTCGTCCGCGCCCGAACGGCCGACGAGCGCCTGCACGGCTTTGCGCGGTCGGTCGAGCAGCAGCGCGTGACTCACGCCGGCGAGCGGCCCGGTGAGGGCCAGGGCGACGTCGCGCTGCCAGCCGTCGGGCTTGTTGTAGGCCGACTTGTGGATCCCGGGCGCATTCAGGAGGAGCCCGATCGCGAGCGCGAGGACGGACACGACGAGCGCGTGCCCGGCGCTCCACTGTCGCCGCTGCGGCCCTTCGGCCCGCGGTGCGCGCGGCCGCTCGCGCGGCACGTGCGGCGGGTCGGGCGGACCCGTCGCCGCCCGTTCGAGGGTGCGCGTCTCCTCGTCGGGGAGCGGTGGGAGTGGCGGCAGCGGGCGTTCGGCCATCAGAACTGGAAGTAGATGAAGGGTGCCACGCCCTCCGGGCCGAGGACGCTCGTCACCATCAGCGCCAGCGCGAGGACGGTCGCCTGGCCGAGCACCGGCAGCCGCGAGAAGCGGGCCATCAGGAGCCGCGGGATCCGTGCGGGCAGGTACTGCGAGCCGATCCCGACGGCGATCGCGAGCAGCACGCCGGTCGTCACGAGCGGCGAGGGCGCGCCCCAGTTCGTGAAGAGGCCCTCGATCATGTCCCACGCCGCTCCGAACGAGTCGGAGCGGAAGAAGATCCAGGCGAAGCACACGAAGTGGAACGTGACGATCCGGGCCGCCCAGACGTGACGGCCCGTCGTTCGGCGGGTGGCGTCTGCAGGACTGCGGCGCTCGCGGCGCCACCGCTCCCAGGCGAGCGCGCCCCCGTGGAGGCCGCCCCAGACGACGAAGGTCCACGCCGCGCCGTGCCAGAGCCCGCCGATCAGCATCGTCAGCATCAGGTTCCGGTACGTCGCCAGCGAGGTGCCGCGGTTGCCGCCGAGCGGGATGTAGACGTAGTCGCGCAGCCACCGCGACAGCGTCATGTGCCAGCGCCGCCAGAAGTCCTGCACCGAGACGGCCGCGTACGGGGAGTCGAAGTTCTGCGGGAACTGGAACCCGAGCAGCAGCGCGACCCCGATCGCGATGTCGGTGTACCCGGAGAAGTCGGCGTAGATCTGGATCGCGTACGCGTAGACCGCGATCAGGATCTCGAGCGACGAGTGCTGGCCCGGGGCGGCGAACACCTGGTCGACGATCGACGAGGCGAGGTAGTTCGCGATCACGACCTTCTTGAAGAGACCGGTCGCGATCAGGTAGAAGGCGCGGCTCGTGTCGACCCGGCGCGGGTCGCGCGGCGTCTCGATCTGAGGGATCAGCTCCGACGGCCGTACGATCGGGCCCGCGACGAGGTGCGGGAAGAACGAGAGGTACACGGCGAACTTCTCGAGCGTCGTCGGCTCGAACTCGCCGCGGTAGGCGTCGACGACGTAGCTGATCGCCATGAACGTGAAGAACGAGACGCCGACCGGAAGGACGATCGACTTGAGCGAGAGCGGCAGGTCGAGGCCGACGATCTCCGCCATGTTGTCGCTCGAGGAGACGAAGAAGTCGTAGTACTTGAAGTAGCCGAGCAGGCCGATGTTCCCGGCGAGCGCGAGGACGAGGAGCGCCTTCCGCTGCGACTGCACCTTGGAGCGCCAGATGCGGACGGCGAGCACCTGGTTCCAGAGCGTGCACCCGGCGAGCAGGAAGACGAAGCGCCAGTCCCACCAGCTGTAGAAGACGTAGCTCGCGAGGACGATGAACGGGCGCCAGCGGTGCGGCCACGGCATCGTCAGCCACGAGAGCGGCAGGACGAGCAGGAAGAAGATCGCGAAAGTTGCGGTGGGGAAGAGCACGCGCCGCGGAAGCCTAGGCTCGATTCACGGAGCGCCGCCGGAGCGTCTCAGACGGCCGGTCGGTGTTCGATCGTCGACTCGGGGTCGTCCAGGCGGGGAGGTAGCCGCGTCACCTCGGTGACGCCGTCACCGCCCGAGCTGTCGAGCAGCGTGTGCTCGACGGGCGGTGTGAACCAGGCCGGATCGGCGCCGGGCGGCACGGCCGGCATGGGCGTGTAGACGGGCAGTTCCTGCCGCTGGTCGGCGCGGGACGCGGCCCATTCGATGAGTGCCACGAGCACCCAGGCGCCGATCATCACGCCGGCGATCGCGATCGGATCGAGGTCGGCGATCGCCGCTGCGGCGGCCGCGGCCGCGAGGAACAGCGCCTCGAGCAGCAGACGGGGGACCTGAGGGCGGCGCCGGACCGGGCTGTCGAGCGCGGAGACCCACGCGTAGCTGCCCGGCGAGGTCTCCGGGCCCGGCGGCGGGAGCGTCGTACCGGGGCCGAGCTTGTGTACCTCGTCGCGGAGCGCCGCGAGCTGCTCCTCGACACGCGCGAGCGTCTCCGTCACGTCCGGGACGGGTGGCTGCTCGCTCACGTCGGGGGCTCCTGCAACGCCTCCATCGCCTCGAGCGCCTCCTGGGCCTTCGCGTGGACGCGCGCGCGCCGTTCATCGAGTGTCTCCGTCGGCTCCGCGGGCGCATCCGGAGTAGCGGTCGGGCCCGCCGTCTTGGCTCCGGCGTCGCCGGACGCTGCCTGCCCGCGCGACTCGTCGAGCTTGCGCCGCAGCTCCTCCGCGGGATCGAGCGCCGGCGCCGGCCCTGTGGCGGTGCGCGCCTGCCGCCGGGCGAGGATGCGAGCGAGCGCGGCGATGCCGACGAGCCCTGCCGTCCAGCCGAAGAGCCTCCGCACCCGGGCATCGTAGCCCTGGCGCCGGAACGGCCGGGCGGGCCGGTCGTTGCTACCCTTCGCCGGCTTCCTGCCACGCCGCGCGACGCCGCTCCCGGGCGCCGCACACAGCCCGGCGGGGCCGATTCAGACCGAGGGAAGGAGAAGGGAACGCGTGACCGAGTACGAGATTCTGCTGTTGCTGGACCCCGAGCTGGCCGAGGAGAAGCAGGCCGACGTCGTGGCCCGGCTGCGGGACATGATCGAGAAGGGCGGCGGGACGTTCGAGCGCCACGACGTGTGGGGCCGGCGCAAGCTCGCCTATCCGATCGAAAAGAAGGAGGAGGGCGTCTACCACCTCCTGAGCTTCACCTCGAGCCCGGAAACGCTCGACGAGCTCTCCCGCGTGCTCAAGATCGACGACGACGTGATGCGTCACATGGCGACACGTCGCCCCGAGGGGGGTCCGTCCGAGCCAATAGCGGTCGGCGCGGCGATCGGCGACGATGCCGAGACCGGGCCCGCGGACACCCTGGAGGAGGAGTAATGGCCGGCGACATCAATCGCGTTACCCTGGTCGGGCGTCTCACACGCGACCCCGAGCTGCGCCATCTGCCGTCGGGCTCGCCCGTCCTCGAGTTCGGGCTCGCCGTGAACGGCCGCCAGCAAGACAGCGGCGGCCAGTGGGTCGACAAGCCGAACTTCTTCGACGTGAAGGTCTACGGCAACCAAGCGGAGTTCCTCTCGCAGTACCTCCAGAAGGGTCGTCGCGTCGGCATCGACGGCCGACTCGACTGGCGCTCGTGGGAGGCACAGGACGGCACGAAGCGCTCGAAGGTGGACGTCGTCGCGCAGACCGTGCAGTTCCTCGACAGCCGCGGCGAGGGCGAGGGCTCCGGCGGTGGCGGCGGCGGCTACATCCCCGCCGACGCGACCGCGACGCCCGCCGGCGACTTCCCCGCATCCCCGACCGACGACGACATCCCGTTCTAGGAGGCCGCCCACATGGCTTTGAAGACCCAACCGCGCAAGCGGCCGGGCCCCGGGGCGACCGGGGGCCGGCGCAAGAGCTGCCACTTCTGCAAGGACAAGGTTGCCGAGGTGGACTACAAGAACGCCAACCAGCTGCGGCGCTACGTCTCCGAGAGGGGCAAGATCCGCAACCGCCACATCACCGGCGCGTGCCGCCGGCACCAGCGTCAGGTCGCGGTGGCGGTCAAGCGGGCCCGCGAGATGTCGCTGCTGCCGAACGTCCAGGGGTCGTGATGGAGGTCATCCTGACGAGCGACGTCGAGAAGCTCGGCCTGAAGGGCGAGGTCGTCGACGTCAAGCGCGGCTATGCCCGGAACTTCCTGCTGCCCCGGCGGTTGGCCGAGGTGGCCACCCCGGGTCGGGTGGCGGAGATCAAGAGGATCGACGAGCAGCGGGCCCGCCACGAGGCGAGGTCCGCCGAGCACGCCGCCGAGATCGCGGCGACGCTCCAGAAGACCGTCCTCCGGTTCGAGGTCAAGGCCGGACCGACGGGAGCGTTGTTCGGCTCGGTCACGCCGACCGACATCACCGAGGAGCTCTGGCGCACGCGGAAGATCCGCGTCGACCGGCGGAAGGTCGACCTCGACGGGATCAAGCGCATCGGGCGCTACTCGATCCCGATCCACGTCTTCGAGGGCGTCACCGCCGAGGTCAAGACCCTCGTCGTCCCCGAGGGCGGCGAGCTGCCGCCCGAGGAGGAGCTCGAGGCGCTCGAGGCCGCGGAACGGGCAGAGGAGCAGGCGGCCGCCGAGGCGCACGACGAAGCGCTCCGCGCGACCGAGGAGGCGTTCGCCGAGGACGTGCTCGTCGAGGACGAGCCGGCTCTCGCAGAGCCCGAGCCGGACAGCGAGCCGAGCGACGCAGAGACGAGCTGACGGGAGGGCCCCGCGGGGCCCTCGTCCGTCCACAGGCCTTTCCACATAGCCCACAGCCGCGAACTGCCGGCTGTGGACGACGCGACGAATCGTGCGCTCCGAGCGACTTCGACGCGCGGGCCGCGTGTGCATGCCCGGTGGAGAACCCCTCCGGGTCTGGGGATACAATGGGAACATGTGTTCCGTTCTCCCTGCTCGTGCGGGAGTCACCCACCGGCGGCGGGTCGTTCTGGACGTGGCCGTCGCCGACAGGTTTGATCCGGCGCCGTGAGCGCGACGCACGCAATGCCGCTGGCCGACGTGCCGCCCCAGAACCTCGAGGCCGAGGAGGCGGTGCTCGGCGCGATGCTCCTCTCGGAGACCGCGATCGGCGCCGTCACCGAGATCGTCGACGCCTCCGACTTCTACCGCGGCTCGCACGGCACCGTCTACCGCACCTGTCTCGCACTCTGGGCGAAGGGCGAGCCCGTCGACGCGATCACGCTCGCAAACGAGCTCGAGGAGCGCGGCGAGCTCGAGCAGATCGGTGGGACGGCCCGCGTCGCCGAGCTCGCGGCGCTCGTCTCCGCGACGGCGAACGTCGAGCACTACGCCCGCATCGTCAAGGAGACCGCGACCCTGCGGGGGCTCATCCGTGCCGGCCAGGAGATTGCGCGACTCGGCCGCGAGCGGGTCGGCGAGACGAGCGAGCTCGTCGACCAGGCCGAGCAGATCGTCTTCGACCTCTCACAGGAGCGGGTACGCGGCGACTTCGCGCACATCGGGCCGCTCCTCACCGAGAGCTTCGAGCGGATCACGAAGCTCTACGAGGCGGGCGCCGACGTCACCGGCGTCCCGTCCGGCTTTCGCGAGCTCGACCGGCTCACGTCGGGCTTCCAGCCGGGCAACCTCGTGATCCTCGCTGCGCGTCCCTCGATGGGGAAGTCCGCGCTCGGCCTCTGCATCGCCGCCAACCTCGGGGTCCGCAGCCAGACGCCCGTCGCGCTGTTCACGCTCGAGATGTCGAAGGCCGAGGTCACGCAGCGACTGATGTGCAGCGAGGCGAAGGTCGAGTCGGAGCGCGTACGCTCGGGAAAGCTGACGCAGGAGGACTGGCCGCGGCTCACCGCCGCCTGCGACAAGCTCATGAAGGCGCCGATCTTCGTCGACGACACCGGCTCGATCACGATGATGGAGCTCCGCTCGAAGGCACGGCGGCTGAAGGCGCGCCAACCGGAGCTGGGGCTGATCGTCGTCGACTACCTCCAGCTGATGACCTCCGGCGGGACGGCGGAGAACCGCGTGCAGGAGGTCTCGCAGATCTCGCGGAACCTGAAGGTCCTCGCGCGCGACCTCGACGTGCCGATCCTCGCGCTGTCGCAGCTCTCCCGCGCCGTCGAGCAGCGCCACGACAAGCGGCCGATCCTCTCCGACCTGCGCGAGTCGGGCTCGATCGAGCAGGACGCCGACCTCGTGCTCTTCGTCTACCGCGACGAGTACTACAACGGCGAGGAGTCCGACCAGCAGGGGCTGGCCGAGCTGATTCTCGCCAAGCACAGAAACGGACCCACCGACTCGGTGAAACTCAGCTTCCTGCGCCGGTACGCGAAGTTCGCCGACCTCGCCGGGGCTGCGGCGTAGACCGTCCAGCCGCCCGCGCGGCAGGCCGCGTCGGGGTGCTGCATAAACTCGAGGGGTGGCTCGCGACGTCCGGCTGACGAGCGCCGACCGGATGCTCTTCCCCGACGTCGGAGTGACGAAGGGCGACCT
>Ga0111538_10013799_pt1 | contig 10654 bp, 9 predicted proteins | sample SoiMethybrSBSTD1_FD_79669 | JGI IMG/M metagenome (GOLD analysis project Ga0111538, IMG submission 79669) | Bulk soil microbial communities from a Populus tree surrounding site in Tennessee, USA - Soil MetaG P. TD hybrid SBSTD1 (version 2)... | ecosystem: Environmental > Terrestrial > Soil > Tree... | reverse complement strand
CAAACACCGGAATGCCGATTCCATTCGTTCGCGCCGGATCATCCACGACCACGGCGCTGGCGCCCGCCGCCGCGACCTGGGCCAGGAAGTCATGGCCATCAAAGCGCTCACCACGCAACGCGACGAAGATGTCACCCTTCGCAATCGTCCGGCTGTCCGTCGAGACAGCGCCGAGTTTCGTGGCGCCGGACGGCCGCGCCGACGGCTGCAGCTCGCCCTTCAGCGCTTGACCCATGCGATCGATCGTCCAGTTCATCATCGCCGGACCGCCGGCTCCTGCGCGACTTCGCGAACGATGACCCGCTCGTCGAACGGGAGCGACGTGGTGCCGCGGATCTGGTAGGTCTCGTGTCCCTTCCCGGCGAGGAGCACCAGGTCGTCAGGCGCCGCTATTGTGATGGCGCGAGCGATGGCGGCACGCCGGTCCTCGATCCGCTCGTGGTCGCGACCGCGCATCCCGGCTTCGATATCGTCGAGGATGCGTTCGGGATCCTCGGTGCGCGGGTTGTCGCTGGTCAGGATCACGTGGTCGGCCCTGGACTCGGCGATCGATCCCATCTGCGGCCGCTTGCCGCGATCGCGGTCGCCGCCACAGCCGAAGACAACGATCAATCGTCCCGCGACAAACGGTCGCACCGCTTCGATCGCGCGTTCGAGCGCGTCAGGCGTGTGCGCGTAGTCGCGCAGCACGGCCGGGCGATCGAGCAGGCGTTCGAGCCGGCCCGGCACCTGCGGCGACGACGACAGGCGCGCGGCGATGTCCCGCACCGACAGCCCTGACGCCCAGGCCGCTGCTGCCGCGCCCACAGCATTCGCGACATTGAACGCTCCGATCAACGGGAGCGAAACCCGCGAGCTGTCGCCACCGGCCGCCAGCGTCCATTCACTGCCGCGGGGCGTCGATCGTATGGAGGTCGCGGTGACGTCAGCGGGCCCCGAGATGCTGAATCGCACCTGCCTTCGAGTGGGCCGGAGGACATTCCACACCGGATCGTCGGCATTAACGACGACCACGCCGTCGGCGACGACGTACTCGAGCAGCCGCGCCTTCGCCGCGACGTACGCCTCCATGGTCTGGTGGTAGTCGAGATGATCGCGAGAGACATTGGTGAAGACGGCGGCGCTGAACGTCACGCCATCGACGCGTCGCTGGTCCAGGCTGTGCGACGACACTTCCATGGCGACGCGCCTGACGCCGCTGTCGGCGAGTTGTCGAAGCACGCGCTGGAGCTCCACCACGCCGGGGGTCGTCAGGCCGCCGCCTCCCGGCACCGTTTCCCCGGCACTGCCGCGCAGCACACCGAGTGTCCCGATGGAGGCCGCCTCGGCGCCGTTCTCGTCGAGGAGGTGGCGCAGTAACCCGACGGTGGTGGTCTTTCCGTTGGTGCCCGTCACGCCGACAATACCCAGGTCCGATGCGGGATGGCGAAACGCTTCGACGGCCGCGATGGCGCCGGATCGGCGTCCGTCGTGAACGACAAACGCCGGAAGCGTGGAGCGCGAAGGATCCTCGACGATCGCGCCCGCGGCGCCCGCCGCCGCGGCCGCGCCCAGGTAGTCGTGGCCGTCGAAGGCCGTGCCGCGCATCGCGACGAACAACGCGCCGCGGGTCACGCGCCGGCTGTCGTCCGTGATATCGGTGAACGTGTCAGGCATCGTGCCTGACGAGAGCAGTTCCCCGCTCCGCGACAAGGCGTCCCGTACGGCGCGTGCCGCGATCACCAGGCTCACTGCCGCGCGACCCTCACCAGTGTTCCACCCGCCACCAACGATCCCGGCGGCGGCGAGACCTGATAGGCGGCGCCGCTCACGAACGCCACGCGCAGGCCGGCGCGGTGCAGCTCACGCGCCGCGGCGCGGACCGGCAGCCCGCGGACGTCGGGCACCGTCACCTGCTCCCGGGCTTCAGGACGCGCGGTATCCGCGCGAAGGTCGAACCGGACCCGCGCCGGCGGCGGGATGGGCGTGGAGTCGACGAGCGCATAACGAGGCTGCGGCGTGACGGTCGCCGCACGAGTGCTCGCCACGGCGCGGGGATCGGCCGTCGTTCCGGACGGCGGCACATAACGAGCACGCTGCGACGCCAGGTCGCCGCGATCGAGCGACGCGTCGCGCGCCGAAATCGCCGCCTGGATCACTGCCTTCGCCACCGGGGCGGCGGTCTTGCCGCCGTAATACGTCCCCGTCGGGTTGTCGAGCTTCACAAGCACCACGTATTGCGGATTCCGCGCCGGGAAGAGTCCCACGAACGTCGCGGTGTAGCTGTTCTGCTTGTACCCGTGAGCGCCCACGACGGTGCGGCGCGCGGTTCCGCTCTTTCCGCCAAGGTCGAAGGTCGCGAGTCCGGCGTCAGTCGCGGTGCCGCTGTCGACGACGCCCTCGAGGACATCGCGCAGCACGCGGGCGGTGCGCGGCTCGAGCACGCGCCGCACGACCTGCGGCTGGTGTTCGTACACCACTTCGCCGTCGGCGTCGCGAATCGTTTTGACCAGCGTTGGCGCGAGCAGCAGTCCGTCGTTGGCGATTGCGCCATACGCGGCCGCCAACTGGACGGGAGTCACGGAAACTTCGTATCCGATGGCGATCGACGCCTGGCTGGAGCAGCTCCATGACCGCGGCTCACGCAGTACACCGGCCGCCTCGGAAGGGTACGCAATGCCCGTGGGTGCGCCGAACCCGAAGTCGCGGAGCGTTTCATACAGGTCGCGCTTCGACAGCCGCTCGGTAAAGCGCGCGATACCGATGTTGCTCGAGAACTTGATCACGTCCGCCAGCGAGAGCCGGGCCGCCTTGTGGACGTCGGTGAGCGTGCGGCATTTCGTCTTGTACATGCCGTTGTACGTCTCGATCACTTCGTCCATCCGGGCGCGTCCCGTCTCCACCATGCGGCCGGCGATGAAGGGCTTGAGCGTCGAACCAGGCTCGAACGGTTCGATGAGTCCCATCGCGCTCGTGGAGACCTGGGACCGCCGATTGCTGGCGAGGCAGCGGATCTCTCCGCGCGTGGGCTCCAGCACGACGATGTCACCGCCCGTCGCGTCCAGGTGATCCACTGCTTCGGCAAGTGCACGGTCACAGATGTCCTGCATCACGTAGTTGATCGTCAGCGTGACCGTGTGCCCGGGGCGCGGCGGCTGCGATATGGCGTCGAGCGACTCGTACTGGCGGCCGCCCCTCGCTCGCAGCGTCGGGACGGAACCGCGCTCTCCGCGCAGCAGCGAATCGAGGACCAGCTCCAGGCCGTCCACGCCCGCGTCTTCGCGGTTCGTGCGACCGACGATCCGCCGGAGCCCGTCGAGCGGCACGTAGTCACGCTGGACAGTCGCCTTCGCATGGACCCCGCGAAGCGCGCTCACGACCGACACGTCCGCCGGCATGAATTGCTTCGTGATCTCGAGCCACTTCTTCCCGGGATTGATCGCCTGGCGAATGGTCGCGTTATCGATGCCCAGTCTGCGGAGGTCCCGCGCGAGCCGGCGCGGCTCCTTCACTTCGTTGGGGGCGATGCTGATCTGGACGCGGACCTCGCTCTGGGCCAGGGGCACCCCATCCACGTCGAGGATCTCACCGCGCCGCGGCGGCAGCACGTTGCTCGAGTAGTGCTGGTTGCGCGCCATCCGTTCCCACTTCTCGCCCTGCCAGAGCTGGACCCACGCCGAGCGAACGAGCAGCGCGCCGGCAAAGGCCACGAGGACGCCCTGGACGACGCGGAGCCTGGTCGCCTGCAGCACTGCCTAACGCCTCACCGGGTTGGGGAGGACGATGACCTGGCTGTCACTTGGCGTGCGAAGCCCGAGCTTCTCGACGCGCGACGACAGGACCCCGAGGCTGCCCGCGCGCCGGACCTCGCCCTCGAGCTTCGTCCGCTGCGCGCGCAGTTCGTCCACCTGCGACCCCAGTTCGTGCAGGCGGTTGGCGGCGGCGCTTCCCCGCGCGCGCCGGAAGACCACGCTGGTGGTGACCACCAGGAACACGGCCAGCCCGAGCGCGATCGCCGTCCGCCCGCGAAACGGGCGACGGGCGGATGCGCTGCGTCCGACGGCTAGGCTGCGCGACGCCATGCCCTGAGCAGGGCGCTGCGCGCCCGCGGGTTTTCCTGCGCCTCGACCGGCGAGGGTCGCATGGGTTTGCGGGTGACGGTGGTGCCGAGCGCCCTGCCACGACACGTGCACACCGGCTGCTTCGGCGGGCAGATACAGGCAGCGCTCCACTCGGCGAAGGCGTGCTTCACGAGGCGGTCTTCGCCGGAGTGGTACGAGATCACGGCGATCACGCCGTCAGGCACGAGGCGATCGCGCAGCGTCGGCAGCGCGCGCTCGAGAACGCCCAGTTCGTCGTTGACGGCGATGCGGACGGCCTGGAAGAGCGGCGCAAACTGGGGCGGTCCGCTCCGCGGACCCAGCACGGCGCGAATCGCGTCGACCAGGTCGTCGCTGGTCCGCAGCCGGCGAGTGGCGCGGCGTCGCACGATTTCGCGGGCCAGGCGGCCCGAGCGCGGTTCGTCCGCGTATTCGCGGAAGATGCGGATCAACTCATGCTCGTCGCTTTCGTTCAGGACGCCCGCGGCGTCGGTGTCCGCATCGGGACGCATGCGCATGTCGAGCGGTGCGCCCGGGCGGAACGTGAAGCCGCGTTTTTCTTCGTCGATCTGGTGCGACGACACACCAAGGTCGAGCAGGATGCCGTCCCACGTTTCGCCCTCGAACTCAGCCCGGTCGTCGATCTCCGAGAAATTCGCGCGAACGGCGTTGAACGCGCCGTTGCGTTGATACGTCTCGAGCGAGTTGGACGCGGCCGCGATCGCCGCTGGGTCCTGGTCGATTCCGGTGACGCGAGCGCCCTGTGCGAGGAGGGTCAGTGCGTGACCGCCTCCTCCGAGTGTGCAATCGAGAACGTGCCGAGCGTTGCCGAGCAGCTGGGCGACCTCGCGGGCGAGAACCGGCGCGTGAAAGGCTTGAATAACGGCAGATTGGGTCACCGAACGGGGTCATACTAGTGTCGAGGGCGCCCGGCAGTCAAGTGTTTGGTAAATTGAGAGTTGTGCAGCCCGCTTAAAGCAATGTGGAAAGTCCGATGGGCCGTAAGAATTGCGACAAAAAAAGAAACCGCCGCCCCGAGGGGCGGCGGCTCCGTTGTGTCTCAGGTCTATCTGCCCGATTTGCCCGGTGGCTTGCAGAAAGCCTTCACGTACTGGTCAGCATAGGTCTGCATCTGCATCGCGCCCTGCATAACGCTACCCGCAGCCTGCGCAAACTCACGGCCGTGCTTCTGGATCAGTCCTTGAGCGCTGATCAGCATGTCGTTCATCCGGCGTGAGTCTTCGCAGCTCTTGTTCGCCGCGGCGCGCGTGAGCAGCGGCTGCCCCATGACCACCATAGTGACGGCCTGCAAGAAGCCGCTGTGAGCAGTCGGATTCAACGAATCTGAGTACGCGAAGAGTCCGAGAATGTGCTCGCCACGCTCGACCGTCTTTGATGAGTCCTTCTGGTACGCCTGCAAGAGGTTGTTCGCCTTTTGGAGGAGCATACCTGCAGCGATGTCCTTTGGTGCTCCAGCGGCGACGGCAGCGCGCAAGGCAACCGACATGCTGTCCACCTGGTCCATCTCGGAATAGATCTGCGCCTTCTGCAAGGCAGCATTCACGTTCTTCGGATCGATGGCCAGGACGCGATTGGTCGCTTCGAGCGCCTGCGGCAGCTGGCCATTGCGACGTGCGAGCTGGGCGACCGACAACCACAGCGTCGCGTTGTTCTGGAACTTGTTCGCACCGCGCGCGGCTGCTTCCTGAGCCTTCACCGGCTGGCTGTCGGAGAGATACGCCGCAACCAGCTGCTGGTAGAACACCGTGTCGCCGGCAGCCGTGTCGTGCTTGATCATTTCTTCGCCGATCGGGATCGCCGCCTTCCAATCGCCGAGCGCGCGATAGATGCCCCACTGGAGCTTGATCAGGTCCGGATCGCCGGGACTCTGCTTCACGGCTTCATCGACGATCGGCTTGGCCATCGCGTACTTCCCCGACGAGGCCAGCGCGCGAATGATCTGCGCCTGCAACGAAGTGTTCGTCGGATCAGCGGCGAGCAGCTTCTGCAACGTGGCGATGTACTTCTCTTCGTACGCCTTGTCCTTCAGTGCCAGCCGGCCATAGGCGTCGACGGCAACCGCAAGCGCGCGGTCATTCTCCGGCGCAATCGCCAGGATTTCTTCCGCGATCTTGATCAACTCCTCGTCGCCGGCCTTCTGCGTAATGGCAATGTTCAGCAGACAAATGCGCCCGAACACCGACGGCTGATACTCCCGGATTGCCTTGGCGGCATGCGCCTTTGCCTCGTCGTACTGACGCTGGCGCTGCGACTGCATGCAATCGGTTGCCGGCTTGATCTGCTTGCGGGCCTTCACCAGTTCGTCGGAGACCTTGCCGGCGATGTCGCCCGGCTTGGTTCCGCTGGCGAGCGGAAGCGGCTGCTCCATGCCATCGCCACGCTGAAGATTCAACGTGGCCTTGAGCGTCATCGTCCCGCCTTCGTTCGTGACGGTGCCATCGAGATACTCTTCGGCGTGGATGAACACCGCGAGCTGCTTCAGGTCACTGGACGACAAAGCGTCCCGGCCTGAGTAGCCGGAAAGCTCGAGGTTCGAGTTCAAGTCCTTCTTCGAGACAACCCACATGCTCGTCATGAGGTTGTCGTTCATGAGCTGGTCGCGAATCTTGTCCGCAACAGCGACGCCGAGTCCGCTTTCAGAGGAGCGGAAGACGGGAACCATGAACGTGGGACCTTTTTGCTGTCCTGGCCGTAAGGGGCGCTGCGTATTGGCCATGTTCTGGGCCTTCAGCGTCCCGCCCGCAACGAGCATCAGCGTCATCGTCACGCCCGTCGCGCGCATCAAGACTTGCCGTGCGTTCACGTTTCCTCTCCTCCGCCAGTTGAACCATGGGTACCCTGCCAAAACCGGCCGGGTCCGTCAGTTGATCTTACTTGAGGCTTCGCGTCTCTCATGGGCGAAGAGGGACTCGAACCCCCGACTTCCTGCGTGTAAGGCAGGCGCTCTAACCAACTGAGCTATTCGCCCGGATGCCGGCGCCGCTCCTCCGCATCAGTCAAAGCGACCAGCCTTACTGGTGGTTGATACACCACCTATTTCAGAATCGCGATTGGCACCAGGACGCAGTAGCCAAGAACGAGCAAGATCGGACCAATCGTTATGCCACCTCGAGAGAGGTCGAAGAAACCAGCCACGATTGCAAGGAGGGCGACACCCCAAAACAAAAGTGGCCGCACTCGCGACGACATGCGGTCAGTTGCCATGCGATAAAACTATGCCGTCTCGGGAAAAACGTGTCAAGTGCCGACCGCGCTTAACGTTACGATTCGGTTAAACCTCGCCGCTCGTCGCTCGAATCCTCTTGCGGGCCAACGCTCTTCAGTAGCGCCTCGATGGCATCCGAGCGCTCCTTCGCCTCAGCCGCTGCCTCAGTCTCGGCCATTTTCGCCAGGCGCTCACGGTCGCGCTTGCGCCGCGCCACGTGGAGCGGAAGCAGCACAACGAGGAGGATCAGCGCACCCACCGTGAGGTCGGCGAAGATCGCGAGTGCGCCGTACCTGCGACGTGTGTTGCGTTTCCATCGTTCCTCGAACTGGCTTTGCGTGACGTTGAACGCCTCGCGAATCGCGGGATCCAGCTCGCGTGTTTCGCGCCAGTACCTGAAGAACAAATCGAGTCCTCGTGCCGGATCGAGCGCGGCGAGTTCGGCGACCGCGCGATGCGCGAGCGCGTAGGCACCATTGGCTCGTCCCGGTCCGCCCATGAACGCCGAGTCGAGCGCGTCGAGTGACGGAAAACCGCGCCAGGCCAGCGCGAGGTTCGTCACGATGACTTCCTCCCTGCCCCATTCCCCGGCCGCGACCGACGCATAGCCCTCGTCGAACCAGCGCGGTGGCAGGCTGCCCATCGCCTCGTGCAGTGCCAGGTGCGCGAGCTCGTGGCGCAGCACCAGCAGGGGATCGCCGGCATCGGACCCGGCCCGGCTCCCCTGCATAACGATGCGCTGTTCGTCGGGGAACGCGATCGCGGCGCCGTATTCCGGCGCGTTAGGCCCCACCAGTTCCGCGAACCGCTGCCGGTCGGGCGCGATGATGACCAGGACACGGGCGGTCGGGCGCGGCAACCACGGGAAGGTGTCGCGCTGGATCGCATGATTGAGCAGCGCATGCGCCAGGGTCTCATCGTGAGGCGCCGCCGCGATCGTGAATCGTCCGCGGTCGTACCGCTGGAGCCCGAGCGGTAGCTGCGCCTCGCCCGTCGCGCTGACGGCGACGGCGAGGAAGAGGCTCAGCGCGAGGGCGAGCCCCCGCCGTCCACTTCCGCGAGCATGGCCGCACACCGCGCTCCCCATGGACTGAACTTGCCCGCGGCCGCACCGTCGCGCCACGCCTGACGCGCTCCCTCCGTGTTGCCGCCGAACCAGCGCGCGCGGCCGAGCTCGAAGTACGCCTCGATCAGGTTGGGGCCAAGCGAGAGCGCTCGTCCCAGGAAGGCCTCGGCATCGGTGTACATCTCGCGCGACGAATAGAGCAGGCCGAGATAGAAGTGCGCATAGAGCGTCGCCTTCCGATCGGTCGATTCCTTGATGGCGCGCGTCAGGTGCTCGATGGCCTCGCCGTGAATCTCCTTCTTGAGGCAGATGTAGCCGACGTTCACGCGAGCGATGGCGTGCGCGGGATCCCGTTGCAGCACGGAGTAGAAGTGGACGAGCGCGTCGTCGTACTTCTCCTGGAGCATCTGCGCCCAACCGAGCAGCGACGTCGCCTGCGTGTCGTCAGGCGTGAGCGCCAGCGCCTTCTGCAGTTCCTCCTCGGCGGCCGCGTGCTCACCGCGCGAGATGAGGTTCCATCCTCGCTCGATGTGCGTCGAAGCATTGAGGCGCGCCGACCGGCCCGATGGTTCCGGGGCAGCCGGCGCCCGTGAAGACGGGTGGTCAGGCTCCGGACACATCCTGCTGGAAGCGCAATGGCGCCTGGCTGGTCATCAGCACCTCGACGTCGAGCACCACCACGAGTTGGCCCTGACGACGAGTGAGTCCCTTCAGGTATTCGCTCGCGAGACCGCGGAAGAGCTCCGGTGGGTCCATGACTTCCGAGGCCTGCACAGGCTTCACGTCGAGCACCGCGTCGACGAGCAGCGCCGCGAGCCCTCCTGGGGCGGTGCACACCATCAGCCGTGCCTGCGAACCAGGCGTCGTTGCGGTCATTCCGAAACGGCGCCGCATGTCGATGACCGGGACCATCGTTCCCTGGTAATCGACCACACCCTCCATCCATTCGGGCATGTCGGGCAGCGCGCGCGGTGGCTCGTGGCGCAGCACACGCTGGACGGCGTTGATGTCGGCGGCGAACAGATGCTCGCCGAGCCGGAAGGTGACCAGCCGGGTGGACTCGACCGCGTAGCTCATGCGGCCTCCATCGAGCGTGTGACGTAGGACGCCACGATGGCCCGCGCATCGAGCAGCGTCAGGAGGTGGCCCTCGTTCCAGATCACGCCCAGCACGACGTCGTCATGGTAGCCCGTGCGCGGCGCGTCGAGGACGCGCGACAGCGAGACGGTGAGGACGTCGTCGGCGTCGTCGACGGCGATGGCCACGCGCGCGCCGCCGCCCCGCATGACGAGCGCCACGTATTCGCCGAGGGGCGCCTGGCCCAGGATCGTCGACGGCGAGTAGAGCGGCAGGGTGGCGTCGCCTAACGTGAACAGGCCGACGAGGTGCTCGGGCGCACCGGGAATGGCGCGGACGCGTGGCGACTCCACGAGCTCATCGACCGACTCGAGCGGTACGGCAAAGCGTTCGTGCCCGACCCGCACGACGAGCAGGTCCTGCGCCCCCGAGCGCTCACGTACGCGTTCGCGAAATCGCGCCGGCGGCTTCGGCCCGGGCTCTTCGGGCGCGGCGTCGACCGGCGGGACAGCGTCCAGCGGGAAGATCGGGGTATCAGGCATGTGGGGAGATGGCCGGAATGGCCGCTCAATCAGGACCGTGGGAAGGCTGGCAGGGTCACATCCGGCCGGGACGGCCGGCTGGCCAGGGCAAGGGTTATCGCCTGGGCCATATCGGGGAGCGACACCACGGCATCGGCGCCGGCGAGGCCAAGGGCGGTTTTCGGCATTCCATATACGGTCGATGACGCCTCGTCCTGGACGATGGCGTAGGCGCCGCGCTCACGCATCAGGCGCAGCCCATCGGTTCCATCCCGGCCCATCCCGGTGAGGACGACACCCACCGCGGCGGCGCCGAAAACCTCCGCCACACTCCGGAACAGCACATCGGCGGCGGGACGCACCCCGTGCACCGGAGCCCGGTCACTCACGTCGATTCGTGGAATCCCATTCGTGCCTGACGAGAGACCGAGGTGGCGGCCACCCGGCGCGATATACACGCGGTTCTCCATCAATGGATCGCCAGGTCGCGCCTCACTCACGGGCAGCGCGGAGCGGCGATCGAGTCGCTCGGCCAGGCTGCCGGTGAACCCCGCCGGCATGTGTTGCGCGATGAGGACCGCGGCGCCGAGATCGGGTGGCAGCCCGGGTATGAGCTCGGCGAGGGCGCGTGGACCTCCGGTCGACGCGGCCAGCGCGACGACGCGCGTTGCGGCCCGGCTCGATT
>Ga0111538_10013797_pt1 | contig 10654 bp, 8 predicted proteins | sample SoiMethybrSBSTD1_FD_79669 | JGI IMG/M metagenome (GOLD analysis project Ga0111538, IMG submission 79669) | Bulk soil microbial communities from a Populus tree surrounding site in Tennessee, USA - Soil MetaG P. TD hybrid SBSTD1 (version 2)... | ecosystem: Environmental > Terrestrial > Soil > Tree... | reverse complement strand
TCACGTAACAAATTGTTAGGATATCCAGCGTTCCTAATCGGTGCAGTAGCAGTAATAATACTCTTTATGATAACCTTTATGCCATCTATACTAATATAAGCAAGTGTTTATTAAAACCTTCAGGTCTTCAGCCGTCGGGGTAGATCTGGTTTTTCAGATTAGTCAAATTTAGAATTTCGAAATTCTTTGAATAGAGAACCTTACCTCACAAGAATATAGCAATAGATATTAAAATCAATTTTGGTTCATTGATAATAAACGGCTCATTCAATTTTTCCCAAAATAACTGCAACTAATATGACGCTTAGGATTCCTATGGTTATCGCAAATATTAGACGTCTTAATGCAACGGGATTCAATTTCTATTCTCCTTTATTCACCTTACAGTTAATACCGGACAATTCGCGAGCCTTACCACATCTGCAGTAACACTGCCTAATACAAAACTCTTGAGTTTGGATCTTCCTCTGGGTCATTTTCTAGCAATTAAAATTCTAGTGCCGTTGGAGGTTTCTTTTGGCGTGTAAATATACTTAGTTTTTATCATTCTATTCCTTTGTCACCAGAATAACAATTCCGACTATCAAAGTCGCAGTCATCAAGATTAATGAGAGCACGGTCCACTTTAGAGAGGTCGTGAGGATAACTCATTTTCCTATTTTGTTTTTTGAACCTTCCTAAAAATAAAGATTCCTTACCGAGATTCTATTTTGATTGGGGTAGTTTATACCACTGATAAGTCTGGCGGAATCAGTTTGAAGACATCCAGCTAGAGTAAAGATCCTAGACAACCTAAATCGTTTACTATCGTTTTCAAACTTTGCCTAACTATTGATGTGGACAAATTTAATAATAACGTGTAGTAGATAAATTTGTGCAATATTTAGTACGCGGACGGTTCTTAGATAATCCCTCAGCAGCCCCATTAGATATTGTGGGCTTATGGGAAAAAATAATACATCCTAGCCATGAAATGCTCATAAAGTGGGTTAAAGAAAAGAGGATTACTGGGGGTTGCTTTGCCGCCCAACGAGAAGTAGTCTTCATATTGGATGCAATTTCAAACGAAGAAGTCGGGAGTATATTGGCCGATCTGCCAGTATGGCCATTAATAAAATGGAATGTATTACCAATTCAGTCGTTCAAATCAGCCGATGAACGAGACCGCAAGGTTATCGATAGATTAAAGACAGGAGGATAATCCATACATTATTCTCTCATGTAGACAATTTCCTTTATCTTTTCAGTTATAGTTAAAATTAACCAATTACATTGTTCTTCTATTCAGTACATATATAATTAATCCTATTCTATATATTTCATCAATCATATGCATTTTTGCATAAGATGGTAGTAACCTGTACGACTCGTATAAGAATATATTCAGTAACGTTACTTATTATAGTAGTGATAATGGGGCCACTTCCTATAATGGCCGCTCACGCTGACACATCTCAATTTCAATTCATACATGGAGTTGCAAGTGGTGATGTGACGTCAGAAAGTGCAGTTCTCTGGGCGCAAACTGATAAGGATGGCCAACTTGATATACAGGTATCTAAACACCCAAACTTTAAAAAACTTGATTTCGAGGGCAGTGTACACGTTACTGCTGATACTGACTTTACAGCCAAGGCTTTGGCTGAGGGATTAAAGGCTGATACACTGTATTACTACAGGTTTAAAGCAAGGAGTGCCACAAGTGAAGTCGGTACTTTCAGGACATCACCGAGTGAGGATAAAAAAGCAGACGCTCACTTTACTTGGTCGGGTGACACAGACAGTAGTAAAATTAATGGTGTTCGCTATTTCGGAGATTGGTTGTCTCTTAATTCTGTAAGGTCTGAAAATCCTGACTTCTTTATTTACTTAGGAGATGTGATTTATTCTGATTTGAGGGCTACTGGGTTGCTTCCAGATGCCCAGACTCTTGGCGACTTTAGACAGATATACAAAGATTCTCGTGACGTGCCAGCACTTCACGAACTTTTGAAATCAACTTCTGTTTATCCTGTATGGGATGATCATGAGGTGCGTAACGATTGGGCTGGACAAACAGTAGATTCCACATTTTTTGAAATAGGCAACAGGTCTTTTAATGAATACATGCCTATAGGGCAGCTGCACTCGACTTCAGATCAGGATTGTGCGGGTCCAACTCAGTTCAGAATAAAACATTGGGGCAAAGATGTTGACTTGATTATACTAGACACACGCACTTGCCGTAGTGCAAATGTGCAAATGCAGTGTCAAAATGATATCGTACCTACGTTACCCAGTTCTATACGCGCCCAACTACCTATCCCACCGCAACCTCCAGTTGGTTGTCTTGCAGCAATAAACGGTCCTGACAGGACAATGTTAGGAACAGAACAGAAAGAGCTGTTCAAAAATGCACTGCATAATTCGAAAGCCAAATTCAAATTCGTCGTTACATCTGTTTCTATTCAGCAGACATTTGCTTTTCCTTATGACAGTTGGGAAGGATATGGAGCAGAGCGTTCAGAAATTCTCAATTTTATTAGAGATAATGAAATTAAGAACGTTATATTTCTGACTACAGACTTGCACTTGAATCTTATGAATGAAGTCTTTATTGATCTGTTTACAGATCCGACACCTATTAGTTACGAAGTAGTCACAGGTCCTATTGGGGCCGAGACGGATAAGGCTAGAATCCTGAGATTGCTTGGACCAGCAGGACCATTTTTTGTACAGGCAAGAGAGAAACTCCTTACTACTGTAGGGGCTGATTGTCGCAATATAGATTCATATTCGTATGGAAGTGCAAGCTTTAGTAGGTTTAGCGAAATTGTAACAATTACTCTCAAAGATCAAAATGGTAACACTATTCACGACGATGTAAATCCCAACATAGAATGTAAAAAATCCTTTGGAGCTTCTGAATTTCCAGAATCAACCTCTCAGCTAAAAGGTACAAACCAAAAGAGTATAGATATTGAAAAGCTAAAGGAACTTTGGAAGGATTTGCAAGGACAAGAATTGACAACAGCTGAAAGTTTACTGAATCTAGAAACTCAGTTAAGTAGCTTCAACACCGATCCATTCGCTTAGAAAAAGTATAACTGAAAAGACTGTAGATGCTGATAGTTAAAGGAACTTTGGAAGGATTTGCAAGGACAAGAATTGACAACAGCTGAAAGTTTACTGAATCGAGGCGTTGAGGTATTGGGTTGAACACTGGTGCATTGGGGTTCCTCTTTAAAGCTACATATATTATAGAAGATATTATGTTAGAGATAACCTTTTCTATTCTATAGTAATCTTTGCTAATTCTTCAAACAATGATAATCACTCTGAAAATATCGTGGAGAAGCTCTGGCCAACTGTATTTCGAAGGAGTGGCAGACCATGGAGTTTCAGTATCTCTCTACTTAAGAGATCTGACTCAATTGGTGTAGAAATTTAGAGATAGAGATCAGTCGGAATAGAAAAAAACATACAATTAGGTAATAAATTGAGTGCAATTAACGAAAGGTTATTGGCAGACACATAACTTATCCTTCGCTATAACCATTTAATTTTTTTATCTATCACACAATTATATCCCTTAAGACGAACTTATAATCAAAATTCTTATTATCGAATGTCAGTTAACTTTGATTTACATCGAACCGTAGGTACCCGTGACGGTATCGGTTCTAAAAGTGCGTTGTCTGTATTAATAAGGGCTACCAAGCTTTAAGGTTTTACATTTTTCATTTTATAATTTTTATTACTGGACATTCCTATTAGGAAAGGTAGTGACATAGTTATATGAGACCAGTTTTGCTTACAGTGGATGATAATCCACAAGTAATTCGAGTTATTGAACGTGATTTAAAACAGCAGTATGGTAAACGCTATAGTGTCCTTAAAGCAGAATCTGGTCAAGAGGCTCTTAAACTAGTTAAAAAGCTAAAGTTACAAAATGACTCATTGGCACTTCTCTTAGCAGATCAAAGAATGCCTCAGATGTCAGGGGTGTCACTCATAGAGGAAGTGATGAAAATATTTCCGGAAGCTAAACGTGTATTACTTACGGCTTATGCAGATACTGACGCCGCCATAACATCCATCAACAAGGCCAAAATTGACTATTACCTGATGAAACCATGGGATCCACCAGAACTGCACATGTATCCAATACTTGATGACTTGTTAGATGACTGGTGGGCTTTGGCTAAACCGCCGTTTGAAGGCATTAGGATTATAGGGTTAAGATGGTCACCGAAATCTTATGAAATAAAGCATTTCCTAGCGAGAAACGGCATTCCTTATCAGTGGCTCGATATGGAAGCTGACGAAGAAGCTCATAGATTGGTATCTTATCTTGAAACAGCTAGTAAGGATGATACTCTTGGGTCTCGCTCTACTGCTCCCGAAATTGAAAATACTGTTAGCGCATTGTCTATTCTTGAAAATGATAAAACCGATAATAATAACACCGAATCATCATTCTCTACTAAATCAACATCTACACAGTCACATTCATCCTTTATGCATCTACCACTTGTCATTTTTCCTGATGGCTCATATTTGCAAGAACCAACTAATTCACAGCTTGCAGAAAAAATTGGTCTTAAAACACGTGCACAGATGCCCTTCTATGATTTGATAATTATTGGCGCGGGTCCAGCTGGCTTGGCAGCAGCAGTATACGGAGCCTCAGAAGGTCTAAGCACATTATTAATTGAAAGACAGGCACCTGGGGGTCAGGCAGGCATGAGCTCTAATATCGAAAATTACCTAGGATTTCCTTCTGGTTTAAGTGGCGGTAACCTAGCTCGGCGTGCTGTTGCTCAGGCAGCTAAATTTGGTGCCGAAATCTTAGCTCCACTGGAGGTTGCCAGTCTACGAGTTGATGGTCCCTACAGAATAGTTAAACTAAATGATGGAACAGAGATAAGCTGTCATGCCCTACTTATTGCCTGTGGGGTATCATACCGACAGTTAAATGATGTGACGGGAATCGAAAGACTAACTGGGTCTGGCGTTTATTATGGCGCATCTATGGTAGAAGCATTGTCATGTAGGGACGAACATGTTTTTATGGTTGGGGGAGCTAATTCTGCAGGTCAAAATGCAGTTCATTTTTCAAAATATGCTAAAACAGTAACACTTGTAGTTCGAGGGGGTTCTTTAAGCAGGAGTATGTCGCGATACGTTATAGACCAAATACATGAAACAAATAACATACGCGTATTATTGAATTCAAGAGTCACAGAAGTACGCGGTGAAAATAGACTTGAATTTATAACCATAACAAACACTCAAACAGGACAGTTACAGACATTTCCCTCTCATGGACTCTATATATTTATCGGTGCTGTTCCACACACTGATGTTCTTGTTGGACTAATAGAGCGAGATGCAAATGGCTTTATTCTGACTGGCCCTGATTTGATCAATGGCGGACGTGAACGTCCTCAGGGCTGGACATTGCAACGTCAACCATTTTTGCTTGAAACAAACGTTCCAGGAATTTTTGCTGCAGGGGATGTGCGCCACGGCTCTATGAAGAGAGTAGCTGCAAGTGTAGGTGAGGGCTCCATTGCTGTTCAGCTTATACATCAATATTTAAAGAAGGTGTAAAATAGTACTCATGTCAGGTAACGATAGCGATAAAAATAATAATGCAGAAGTTAAGATAAACTATGGAAATATGACTACTGATACTGATACTAACAATAATAAGATGACACATGACCACGAGACTTTTGTTCATCAAATAAGACTTTTTTCAGGATTAACTAGCCAGGAATTACAATCCATTCAAAAGGGAAAGGAGGTATGGTTTGAGGCAGGAGATAAAATACTTGCAGAAGGAGAACATGATACTTTTTATGTAGTTCTAGATGGCAAGGTGGACGTAATACTGAGAGACGGATCTAAAGAAGCAGTACTTTCGACTTATAATTCAGGAGACCATTTTGGAGAGCTGCCCATTATACTTGGATGGGCAAACCATAGTTGTGCTGCCTATGCTACAGAGAAAAGCCATCTAATGGAGTGGAGCCAAGAAGAATTCTGGCGAATGATATATAGTTCTCCTGTGCTAACCAGAAAGATTTTGACTTCAATGGCTCAGGTCCTTAAAACTTTGGAGACTGTATTACAACAGAATCAAAAACTTATCGCGCTTGGTGGGCTGGCTGCTGGCCTTGCCCATGAGTTGAATAATCCTGCGGCGGCGGCCAATAGAGGAGTAACACAATTATCTGACTCAATCCAAGAGTGGAGATCTCTTGTCCAGAAGTTAAATGAGCAGGAGAGCATTACTTCTCTCCAGTGGTCATACCTTTCTAAACTAAGAAAAGATACTTCAAAGTTCGATTCAAACGTCACCAATGTTCAAAAAAACGCTACTAACATTGAGTACACTGCGGATGACGCATTAAAACAAAGCGAAAAGGAAGACCAAATCGTAGAGTGGCTCGGCTCTCATGGTATCAATGATGGATGGAAACTTGCATCCGACTTGGTCAATTTTGGTGTAACTATAGATAAGCTAAATGACATAGTTACCAACGTTATTCTACCCCAGCTAGCAACTACAAGTAGCGATACAAAGACTACGAAACAAAATCTTTTGCTTGAAGATATTCTAAAATGGCTTAATGCTACGATAAGAGTGGATCAAATGCTCTATGAGATCAAGAATAGTACTACACGTATTAGTGAGCTAATCTCTGCCGTAAAATCGTATTCATATATGGATCAGGCGCCTTTACAAGACGTCAACATTCACGAGGGAATAGAAAGCACATTAACTATGCTTGGGCATAAATTGAAGAAAGCAGATATAACAATAGTCAGAGAATACGAATCTGGATTGCCACATGTCAATGCTATTGGAAATGAGTTGAATCAGGTATGGACAAATCTCATAGATAATGCCATAGATAGTATAGGCAGCCATGGAACTATTTTAATTCGTACTAAAACCGAGCGAAAAAGCCATGTGCTTGTAGAAATAGTGGATAGCGGGAGTCATGGCATTCCTAAGGAAATACAACCCCGTATTTTCGAACCATTCTTCACAACCAAACAACTTGGTGAGGGGACTGGTCTTGGATTAAGTATAAGCCACAGGATAATTGTGGACACTCACAAAGGAGATATGCGTTTTAGCTCAAAGCCCGGTCAGACTAGTTTTCAGGTTCGTATCCCTATTATTTACAAAGGAATTCAGCAAAAATATTGGGATTGGGTTAAGCCGGAGGATACCTCTAGCATATCTAATGGCAGCAATGTCGCTCAAACCGTTGACTAAAAGCTCGTTTCCTCGATAGAGCACACTTTAAGGTATTAAAAAATAGTTTTGGATTAACTTACAAAATTTCCTTCTAATGTATAACCGGCTTCCTCCCAATCTGCTATTCCGCCAGCATAACGCCTAACCTTAGTATATCCCATTCGTGTCAAAAGCTGGTATCCAACTATGCTTGCAATACAAACTGGATTGGAACAATAAACAACAATATCATCATCAGCATTGAGCATATTCTTTGCATCACGTATGTTGCTGATGTTAATAGAACCAGGTATGTGTTTAGCGTTAAATGCCCATTCTCCCAAAGCGTTTACCAGCTTGAACTTATCTCCGCGGTCTAATTTTTCTTTTAATTCTTCCTTGCTGATAAGGTTCATCGACATTGAAGAATCAATCTGTCCCATAGTCAACCAATAAATAGATATGAATTATTATTGTTTTGGTTCAGTAATTTTATTATCTAATTACGTAGTGTTGTAGGGTTTTCCAGTGTCATCCTTCTGTTGCATTATTTGACAAGTTCTAAATTCCTCCAGTTGTGGAATGAGTCATCAACATATTTTATCTCTCTCGGGAGTCCGCGGGTTAATTTCTTCCATGAGATAGGTATATTCTCCATTTCACAAAAGATCCTAATACTCTAATTTCTCATCATGTAGCCAGATATTTCTTTTTTATCACCCGTTCTGTTAGAAAGTAAACTAATTTTTACCATCAAATACTTTATTTTGTTTGATTTGTTATATTTGTAAACTTACTATGAAATTCAAGAAGATTGTTGAAACATCTATATATTCATCTCATTTAGAAAAAATGAAGGAATTTTATGTTGATAAATTAGGACTTGAGTTTGTCTCTGAACAAATAGGTAGGCACGTATTTTTAAAGACGGATAAGAATATGCTTCTTATTTTTAATCACGGGGTAACAACAGCTGAAAAAGAGACCAGTCACGGAGCATCTACCCCACCATCAATGGTTCATATAGCCTTTGAAATTGAATCTAACGAATATGAGCAAGCAAAGGATTTGCTAACAAAAAATAATATCCATATCGAAAAGGAAGTAGCATGGGAAAATAACATCAAATCTAGATCGATTTATTTTCGTGATCCTTCTGGCAATCTTGTAGAATTCATAACAAGGAATTACTGGGGAGTAAATGAGTAATTTTGAAGATAAGTTATAAAAAATATTCCAGCGACATTCTGTCCTCGTGCCTCCGTAAAGAGAGGATGTTGCTCTTTGGAGGTTTAAGCGATTAGGCTTTAGATACATGGTAATGGAATAAAACTTTCAATTCTAACGACAAGCAAATTGATTTGCATCTAGTTTTGCCAAGATTGGTTGTTTATGAATCATATTTGAAATGATATTTGGATTTTGGAGATTGAATGATATTTTATAACAAATGAAAATCGATACCAATCTATGTCAAAATTACTAGGTCTGCATCCGTCGATATAACCGATAAAATTGGTCCTGTTAAGACTGACATTGTTTACAATGCGAATCCCGTTTTAGATTATTTATCGCCTTATTTGGGGAGTGTTTAATTTCCTGAATGAATTTAGGGTTTTTTCTTGCTATTGCTACTTTTCTCAACTAAGTTTGGAGTTTGAGGTGATATTTATATTCTGAAGTTCTGTTCCTATCCCAGCTAATGGATTAGATCCATTCCTTAAGTTTGCAGCGGCAGAAGGCGAGGTTTCATTTGCTTGAAAATGCGGTGGCACGAAATGGTTTGGTGGGGGCAATGCGCAGATAATTGCATACTCTACGTCAACTATTCTTATTGAACTTTTATTTCCCTTGGCGTCCCCAAGGAAATTTAATACCTTTTGTTTAAGATCCGCTACTTTCTTTGGGTCGTCTAGAACCTTTATGTCAAGTTCTGTATTGGCAGTAACATTGGCCTTCGTCGCTAATTTTGGATCTGTTATCATAAATACTATCTTGTCCCAGTGCTGCACATTGCCTTTGGCACAAGCACTTGTCTGTTCATTTATCTCAGGTTTTGTAGTTATATCAATTTCCCAAGTGAATTGACCAAAAGCATTAGGCTGTGAAGCTAAAATAGAGCTATATGGAGCGGACCCCAAATTATACAAAGTATGTACGTCGCTAACAAGCAAATTACCTGCACTGTCAGTATCTATCCCTCTAGCTGTGACTGGCAAATTAAAGACGTTGCCAGTTGGTACACAATAGCCTCCTATACCCGAGGGAGGATGATATTCATTAACGTGGTTCAATTGCCCATCACCATGAGTAAGAATTTTTCCGTTGACTATTGCAAATGTACCTGCAGGTCCCGAGCCACGGAACGTGATATCACATGAAGATAGAACTGTTCCAGTGTTACTATCTATTTTGAGTATCTTTGCTTTAGGATCAGGATCAGTTACAAGTTGTATAGGATAGCTACTTATTGCCCACAGGTACCCCGCACTATCAAAATCCAGTGCATCTATTCCGCTACCGTTGAAACCAAATGGATCAGGTATGGTAGATATATCCGGTCCACCATTTGGTGCTATTTTGTGTATCTTTCCATCCCCGTGGAATCCTTGAATAAGGATCGAATACCAAAGGTTAGTACCATCAGAAGCCATTCCTCTACCATTTTCCATGCTGAGGATTGGAACTCTAGATATAGGAGTAGCGGTATCAGTGGACGGATCAAAATGATGTATTTTTGCAATAACAGCTGCTTCTATTCCCCAGACATCGGACGAAGTACCTAAATGTGCAGCGTAAACACTTCTGTTACTTATTGTTGGAAGTAAGAGCATAATTGCCGCGAGTCCTACTATTAGAGCCTTAGTCATAAACGCAACCTCAGAACTCATCGTACACTTAATTTTTAACATATTCAATAAGCATAAATGATATATAAGAAAATTGCTTATCGGATAATAAGTTATCGAATGATAAGCATACTTGATAAAGTCTAACAGAAATAAAAAACTACTCGAATCTAAATGCTCTATAAAATAGATACTAGCTCTACATAGACCTTGGATGGTTCTCAATATTACAAATGTGCATCGTAAAAAGTTCCTATTCGAAACGGATTCATATCTGCTTGGACCCAAAGGCAAGGAGGGTTCTGTTGATAATTGCAGTCTATTAGAATATCGTTACTTTATTTAATATCAAAATAATCATGCTATAATCAAGTAAAGTTATGAATCCGTCGGTACCCGCGCCGCTATCGGTTCTAAATTAGGATTCTTGGTATTAGAATGGACTAGAAGCTATAAAGTTTTCTTTTAAGTTCAGAGAAACTTCTTAATTAAGTCTATTCATCATGTCTATTAGGCCAGTTTTTATTTTGTCATCATCTGCTTGTGAGCTTAAAGTACCTAACTCATG
>Ga0111538_10013796_pt1 | contig 10655 bp, 10 predicted proteins | sample SoiMethybrSBSTD1_FD_79669 | JGI IMG/M metagenome (GOLD analysis project Ga0111538, IMG submission 79669) | Bulk soil microbial communities from a Populus tree surrounding site in Tennessee, USA - Soil MetaG P. TD hybrid SBSTD1 (version 2)... | ecosystem: Environmental > Terrestrial > Soil >... | reverse complement strand
ATAGTGTCGCTCAAGGATCTCGTCGAACAGGCTCGCCGCGTCCGGGAGCAAGCCAATGACTCGAAACTTGCCGCTCTCAGACACTGTCTCTCCGAAGCGCAGTTCTCGGAACTCAAGGATGGTCGGGGAAAACTGCTGATTTTCACCGAACACCGTGACACGCTGAACGCCGTCCGTGAAAGCCTGATGATGTGGGGCTACTCAACCTGTGAGATTCATGGCGGCATGAATCCCCACGAACGTAAACGAGCACAGGAAGAGTTTCGCACCACAGCACAAATCTGTGTTGCCACAGAAGCAGCGGGTGAGGGGATCAACCTTCAGTTCTGTCACCTCATGATCAATTATGACATGCCGTGGAACCCCACGCGTCTGGAGCAACGCTTGGGCCGTATCCATCGCATCGGACAGGACCGGGATGTCTATGTCTTTAACTTCGTCGCCACCGACTCCGAGGACGGGGAGCCGATCATCGAAGGGCGCATCCTGCATAGACTTTTGGGAAAGCTCGATCAGATGCGTGATGCACTTGAGGGGCGCGTCTTTGATGTGATCGGTGAAGTCCTCTCGCTAAACGACGTGAACTTACCGGAGATGCTGCGCGAGGTTGCTTACGACCCGCGTCGTCTCGAAGAATACATCGATCAGATTGACCGCATCGACCCAGACCGTCTGAAGCAGTACGAAGAAGTTACGGGTATTGCTTTAGCCCGCGCGAATGTGGACTTTAGCGGCTTTCAAGCACGTAACCTGGAAATTGAGGAACGGCGACTGATGCCGCGCTACGTCGAATCACAGTTTGTCGCCGCCACGCGTGAGGTTGGGCTGCGTATTGAGCCACGGGCGGACGGACTCTGGCGTATCGAGCACGTGCTAGCGGAGCTACGTTCTGATCGCTTGCACGCGGTTCAACGACTGGGGAAACCCGAACAGACGTACCGGAAAATCACCTTTCACAAACAGCATCTGGAACAAGACGCACATCTTGACGCCGTATTGCTCGGCCCTGGCCATCCACTCTATGCGGCGGTGGACGAGAAACTCAATGAAAAGCTCGCACCGTTAGCAAGCCAGATCGCTTTCTATGAAGACCAGCTTGCCTCAGCTCCGTACCGTCTGTACTTCTTCGAGATCGCCATTCGCGGGAAAAATACCAAAGGAGGCGATATCCCCTTGTATGGGGAATTGGTCGCGGTCCGCGAAGAGCGCAGAACTGACGGTACTTCTACTTTCGAGGTGGTGCCAAGTGATGTGATCCTTGACCTGCCTCTTCATCGGACTCCTCCTTCATCGATCGATGCAGTGAACCCGCAACCGGCAGCCGATTTTTTGAAAAGCACGTATCAGCTTGAATGTCGGGCGCGCTGTCAGCAAGAACGAGAGCATTTTGCGACAGTGTGTCGAGAATACTTGACGGAGTCGTTCAAGGCCCGCATCCGCAAAGCTCAGGAACGGGTGATGAGCCTCATGGCGCGTGAGCGGGAAGCTCCTGAGATGGCGCTGGCGCGCCAACGTGCTGAGCAAGAATTGACTGACTTGGAGCGGACACGTACCGAGCGGCTTGCTGGCCTCGACCGGCTGATGATCGCACGGACCGGCCCTGTCCGGCATCTCGCTACCGCGGTCGTGCTCACACCAGATAAGCAAGTCGAGGTACAGCTTGGCACCTTCGCACGGGAAACCGATGCCGAATTGCGGCGCAAGAAAGAGATTACCGCGGAAGACATCGTCATTAAGTCGTTGGTTACAGACGGATTTCCTCATGCAAATATCGAGCGGGTCGGATCGCAGAAGATTGGGTTCGACATTCGGGCACATCGAGTGATTGATACCCATACCGGAGAAATCGAAGTGCGCCGCGTCGAAGTGAAGGGCTACGCCAGAGGAACTCCTATACAGTTGACCGTCAACGAATGGTACCATGCCCAACAATTGACGGAGACCTACTGGCTGTACGTCGTGTGGGACCCGCTTGGGCAACCAGATCTGGTGCGGATTCAGAATCCAGCAGTGAAGCTTGATCATGCCAAACGGGAGGTCGTGACCTCGCGGTTCTTCGAGATTCCGGCTGACGCAATCAACCAGCATGTGGGTCGGAGAGATTTGTTATGAAGGAGGCTAGATCATTCTGGGAGTTGGTTCCGCTTGAGAAACTTGCGGAACAACAAAGAGTCTCTACTGTAGATGAGCTGGATGAGATAGCGGATCTTTGGCCAGCGGATGACGACTCAGTTGATTTGCTTCTCTACATCCTAGCGGAACGCGCTGAGCGGCGGGATCTCAGCGAGAACCAAAGGGACAGGAACAAAGAAATATGATCGACGACCGCCGCCTTATCGAAGATTATCTCCCCATCCAGGCGATTAGCGCCGAGGCGTCACGGGAAAAGTCGGTTCGCAAAGGCCACATCTCCACGTTGCACCTCTGGTGGGCGCGCCGGCCGTTGGTGGCGTGTCGAGCGGCGGTCTATGGCGCGCTGGTTCCGGCAAATCGATTTCAACCAACGAATGGCCCAGAAGAGAAGCGTGGCAGTTTGGGCCGTGCGAATGCCGCGAAGTTTGTCGAGCGACTGTGTAAGTATCCAGGAGACGCAAAAGTTATTGCTGAAGCCCAGCAGCACATTCTGGAAGCACATGCCGAGCGGTTAAGCGCTGAGCGTGGAGAACGTGTCACTGTAGACGATATTCAGCAAGGCCGCGCACCACGACCGAAGGTGCTCGATATGTTCGCTGGGGGTGGTGCGATTCCGCTTGAAGCCTTGCGCCTTGGCTGTGAAGCCTACGCGCTTGATCTGAATCCGGTTGCCCACATTATCGAGTTGTGCACTCTTGTGTATCCCCAAAAGTACGGCAAGCCTGATCCTGCCACAAAAGGTTCAGCTAAAGACGGGACGTGGGCTGGTCTTGCTGAGGAAGTACGCTACTGGGGACAGTGGGTTCTGAAGAAAGTCAAAGCAGAAATTGGAGACTTGTATCCTCCGATTCCTGACCCCAAAGCGCTGAAGACCCGACGGGTATTCGGAGAATCACAGTTAGAGATGTCCGGGCGGGGCTTCGAACAGACGGGGCAGCAACGCCTTGCTGTAGAAACACTGGCTGGTTACCTCACGCCGATTGCCTATCTCTGGACGCGCACAGTACGCTGCAAGAATCCATCGTGTGGCGCAACCGTGCCGCTCGTACGCCAGACCTGGCTCTGCAAGAAGAAGAACCGATACGTCGCGCTGAAAATGCTCGCCCCTAAAGGCAAGAAACAAGTGCGATTCGAGGTGGTGGAGGCTGACAGCGAAAGTAGCCTGGGCTTCGATCCAGAGGCTTTTTCCAAGGCAGGCAATGCGACCTGTCCTTTCTGCAGCACAGTAGCGGATAACGATTACGTGAAGGACGAGGGATGCGCTGGACGGATGGGACAGCAAATGATGGCAGTCGTTTGTATGAAGTCAGGCGAACAAGGCAAGATTTACTTCTCCGCTGACGAACTACCTGCTTTCGTTCCTGACGACGTAACTATTCGGGAGAGAATTGAAACGCTGTGTTCACGAACAGGTCTGACTGTGCCAGATGAGCCCATGCCTCCTCAGGGGACGCTTGGTTTTCGCATCCAACCGTACGGCATAAAAGCTTGGGGTGGTCTTTTTACTCCTCGACAGTTGCTCTGCTTGCTCAGCTTTGTGGCTGCTGTGAGGGAAGCTGAAGAGGCGATGCAGAAGCAGGGATATACAGACGCGGTGAAGATTCCTGTTGTGACATGCTTAGCGATGCTAGTAGACCGACTAGGAGTTTACTCTTCAAGCCAGTGTGTCTGGCACTACTTGAGGTGAGAGAACCGCAAAGACGTTCGGCCGTCAGGCCCTTCCTATGACTTGGGACTTTGCTGAATCTGTACCGTTCAATGAGGAAAACGCAAGCTGGCCTGTCGCGATGGAATGGCTTGTGCCAGGACTTGCTGGTGTCTACGTCGGTTGTGCTGCCTATGTGGAACGCGGCTCAGCCATAAATCTTCCCTGGTTAAATGACTCTTTCGATGCTGTTGTTACTGATCCACCGTACTACGATAACGTTCCCTATGCTGCTCTTTCAGATTTTTTCTATATCTGGCTCAAGCGTACAGTTGGCCATCTTTATCCAGAGCATTTTGCTACGGAAGGAACACCAAAGAAGAGCGAAGCTGTGGCCGATGCGACTCGGCATGGAGGCAGCAAGGAGAAAGCCAAGCGTACTTACGAAGTAATGATGGCTCAAGCTTTTGCGGAAGCACATCGTGCACTCAGACCGCTAGGGCAAATGATTGTCGTTTACGCTCACAAAACAACCCTGGGCTGGGCTACACTTGTGGATGCTCTTCGTAGCGCGGGATTCACAGTCACCGAGGCATGGCCTGTGGATACAGAGACTGCTGGACGGCTACGAGCACAAGATTCTGCTGCCCTTGCCTCTAGCATCTTCCTGGTCGCTCGCAAGCGTGGAAGCGCCAGTACCGGCTCCTATGAGGATGATGTACGGCCCGAGCTAGAACGCATCGTCCGCGAACGTGTAGAGACGCTGTGGGAAATGGGAATCGTTGGTGCTGATCTTGTTATCGCGGCAGTTGGAGCTGGACTCCGGGCGTTCACCCGTTTTGAGCGAGTCGAATATGCCAACGGTGAAGAGGTCCCAGCCGAGAAATTTCTTGCTGAAGTTGAAGGTGTTGTTCTTGAAACTTTGCTGGAAAAGATTTTTGATGTGCCACGCTCCGGCGTTGCAGCAGTAGACGGCCCGAGCCGTTTCTATGTTCTTTGGCGCTACACCTATAGAGCTGCCGAACTCGATGCCGGGGAAGCTATCGTTTTCACCTACGCTCAACCGGTTGAGTTAGATGGCCAGCGAGGACTGTCATCAGTAAGCCGCGCATTGGTCGAGAAGAAGAAGGCAAAATATCGGCTACGTGACTTCACTGAACGTGGTGACGACGACAAGCTAGGGTTGCCTGATGCGCAGACAGGGACGCCTGCGCCACTAATTGATGTGTTACACCGTGTGCTCTGGCTGATGGAAAATGAACCTCGCACCCTCGGTAAATTCCTCGAAGAAGCTCGGCCAGACCGTGAACGGTTGCGCCTCGTTGCGCAAGCTTTAGCTGGAGCCGGCCTCAAGGGAAAGTCCGGAGAAGACACAAAAGCAGTGGTGGCTACCACTACCGCCGAGCAATCTGCATTAGGGAAACTGCTTGCAAATTGGCGAACGTTGGTAGAATCTTCCACGATGCCGTTGTTTGAGCTGCGGAGCGAATCATGACTGCTCATGGAATGGCCGATGAAACGTTCCGGCGTCTCGAAAAAGAATGGAAGGAAGTGTGTGGGACGCTGGATGAGCAGGAAAAAGCATTAGTCAACACCTACATTGGATTTCTTCGCCAGATAGCCCGTGCGTGTCTAGAGAAGGGATGGCGAGTGTGGTTCCGTCCCAACCACTGGACACATTGGGGCGAGGGAGGCTTTGGCAGCCTATCTATTTTGTTACCAGCAGGTGAGCCTGAACCACAAGCTGACCTCCCCAGTGAGATTCAATTTTTGACGGAGCTATCCGACATCAAAAAACTGGGCGAAGAGGTTACCCCTACAACACTTGACCGAATCTCGTATGAGCCAGATCGGTGGAGTTAATCATGAGCGTATCCTGGGCTATCACACCGGAGAAAATTGAGGCAGCGGTTAAACGAATCGTCAGTGTGGCGCAACCGCGCAAAGTGATTCTGTTCGGTTCCGTTGTCGGAGGTAAACCGGATATCCATAGTGATGTAGACATTTTGGTGGTGACAGGAGATGAGGTCGAAAGCAGCCGCCAAGAAAGTGTGCGCATTCGCCGCGCGCTACGGGGGATTACCATGCCTATAGATGTCCTGGTCATCCCAGAAAAACGCTTGCAGGAACTGGCAGATCAACCGGGCTTAGTTTACCGAGAGGCAGTCCGACATGGGCAGATAGTCTATGAAGCCGAGGGGTAGACACCGCAAACGATCAAAGCCGGGATCACCGGAGGAGTGGCTGGCGCACGCTGAGAGCGATCTAAATTTGGCTCGCTTGGGTAAACCGCGACGACGTCCTCCCTGAGCAGGTCTGTTTTCATGCGCAGCAAGCGGCAGAAAAGGGATTGAAAGCCGTTCTTCTGCATCGCAAGATCGAATTTCCCTTCATTCATGATATTGAAGCACTGCTAGAGATCATGACACAAAGTGGGCTCGTGGTGCCTCCGGATGTTACTGATGCTGGTGCTTTAACTCCCTATGCAGTTGAGGCTCGCTATCCTGGCTATGAAGAAGAGATCACGCCTTCCCAAGTGGCCGAAGCGATTCGCTTAGCTGAGAGAGTGGTTAGCTGGGCTCTGGACGTTATTACGGGTCACGAAAAGCTACCGTGAGACTCTTCTGATGCTTTCTAAAGGTTCTGGGGGAATAACTACAATGAGCTGGCAAGAGCGCATCAGCATCGACCCCACAATTTGTCACGGGAAGCCGTGCATCAAAGGGACACGGATCTGGGTGTCGCTTGTATTGGATTTTCTCGCTTCAGGAGATTCCATAGAGTCGATCTTGCAAGAGTATCCTAACCTGACTCAGGAAGACCTTCTTGCGTGCATCGCCTACAGCGCCGAAATTGTTCGAGAATAGGGAAGAACCATGAGCACGACAACGCTTCGCCCTTGGACCGATCTCGTCAAACTTCACCCCGATGTCAAATCTGGAGCGCTGACCGAGGCGGTGTTCGCCATCGATCTCGGCGCGATCGCCGCTAAAGATCCGAACGTTCCGGCCGTGAATCGTGATCCGGAGGCGTTTTTTCGCGCAACATACTTAACGGCTGACCTCAGCAGACTGCTTGATGAAGTCCTTGCTTCCCTCTCCGGTAAGGGCGGTTACAATCGCGTCTTGAAGCTCCGTACCCCCTTCGGTGGAGGGAAGTCACACACCCTTGCTGCCTTGTTGCACGCGGCACGTGCGCGCAAAGCCCTGAACGTGATCCCCGAAGGCAGGACTTTTGCCGATCCTGGTGAAGTGGCGGTCGCTGTTTTCGATGGCGAGAAGTTTGATGCTCGGGATGGGAAGGCAATTGACGGAGGCCCAGTTATCCAAACCATGTGGGGATGGCTGGCCTGGCAGATCGGCGAAGCAAAAGCGTTCAGTCTCGTTGCTGGTCACGATAAGGACCGCGTCGCTCCTGGCGGTGATGTTATTCAACAATTACTCACTACGGGTGCAGACGGACGCCCAGTCCTGATCCTGCTCGATGAGGTGCTGAAGTACATGGAACGTGCGGCGGCGGTTGCCGTACTGGACTCCACCTTGCAGCGTCAAACTAAAGACTTCTTTCAGAGCCTGACGGTTGAAGTATCGAACAATACCCGCGCGGCTATGGTGTATTCACTGCAATGGAGCGCACGTGAGGCATTAGGTAACATCGCACTCTTACAAGAGATGGACAAGCTCGCGGCGCGTGTCGATCAACTGCGAGAGCCGGTCACCGGAGATGAGATTCTACCGATCCTGCAGCGGCGTCTGCTCGGTGCCATGCCTGATTCCGCAGTTGCAAACGAGGTCGCGGTTGCGTACCAGGAAGTCATCGTCGGGATGCAACGCGCGTATGCCGAGACAACCACGGCACGCCAGCAGGCCGAAGAAGAAGGCATAGGCCTACGTAGTCGATTGCAGGCGGCATATCCATTTCATCCGGCCTTGATCGATGTCATGCGTGAACGCTGGACAGCGGTCGATAGTTTTCAGCGCACTCGCGGCGCATTACGGTTTCTCGCATCTTGTCTTGCTTCTCTGAAAAAGAACGGCGGAGCCCAGCCGCTGCTCGGACCGGCAGAGATTCCGCTCAAAGATACCGAGGTTCGCATCAAGATGCTCAAAGAGCTAGGGGTCCAGAATGATTATGATCCGGTCATTACCGCGGACATCGAGGGGCCGAATGCCACTGCTGTGAACACGATGGGGGAGTATAAGTACAGGCAGATCAGAGAGGTGGAGGGGCACGATGATTGCGGTGGGGACAGAAGAGAGGCCGCTAGATGCGTATGCGCGGGAGACCTTACAGCGCTTGCCCTTGGCCGATGCGACTTTGTCGCTGGGGGCGTAGGTATTGCAGCCGAGGTTTTTAGCGCAAGTCTTTGCCGAGTATCGAGGGCGAAGTTTTGAGGAGACGCTCACCTTTGCACGGTTTGTGGATTTGATTGGGGACGCACTGGTGGAACATCAGGGGAGTGGGCGGCAGAGTTTTACGCGGGCGCAGGAGCAGGGAACGTTGGAGACGTCGAGTGAAGCGGTATACGGGAAGTTGCGGCGGGTGCCATTAAGTTTGAGTGTGGGATTCTTCGCCGAGGGGACCGTCCGATTACGGGCGTTACTGCCACCGCAACATTTAGCCGCCGAGTTACCTGTCAGTGTGGCCGACCTAACGGTGGTGGTTGGGGATGGCAAGACACTTAAGCGCGTGGCGAAGCGATTACTGCCCGCACGGGGCGCGGCAGGCAAGGTGTATGGTGGGAAGTTACTCGTGGCGTTTCTGCCTAGTCAGGGCGTCGCCGTGGCGATGGCGGCTGATCCGGATGGGGAGCGCAATGAGTGTCGGTTCGTGCCGCAGGTGGTGGAACAAACGCGGCACGTGGTGAGCGGCCCCCGGTTGTGGGTGTTAGATCGGCAGTTTTGTGACCTCGTGCAAACGGCGCGCTGTAGCGAGGACAGGGATCACTTTCTGATCCGCTACGATGGTGTCCGCTACTGTTTTAAGAAGGACCCGAATGTTACCAAGCTGATCGAGGATGCAGAGAACGAAGTCGCGCGTCATTCTGAAGAAGTAAAAGGCCGGATTAAGGAGATGTTGACCCAGCGACTTGCGGGACATCGAGCGACGGAAGTCTGGCCCGTCAAAACACAAGATTTGCCGGATGAAGACCCTACGTTCCTGATTGGTTACCTGCCGCTGGAGTTTACGGTGGAAAGCAAAACCGAACAGGAACGTATTGCCAAAGATTTCTTCGCCAAATATGGCGATCGCCCGCGCAAATATCGTAATGGTGTCGGGTTGGCAATTCCTGAAAAAAAACAGATCGAAGCCCTACGCCGCGCTGTGCGCTATCTGCTTGCTATCGAGCGGGTGGAAAACAAAAAACAACAATTGCGCTTATCGAAAGATCAACTGGATCAATTGCGCGAGCGACGACGCACCGAAGAGGCGGCGGCAGAATCCGCCCTTCGTGCGCTCTATACGTCAGTCTGGCTTCCCCGAGTGGAGGGAGGGAATCTAGAAATTGACCCTGTTGAAGTTGGCGGCCGTCCTTTGAAGGCGATTGGCATTCACGAGCGAATAATGGAGTTGCTGATGGAGACAGGGCCTCGAAAGGTTCATGGCTCGGTAACTCCACAAAAGATCATTGACCGGCTTCGTCTTGGGGAATCTATTGCCGCTGGCGAAGCCCCACGGTTAGGCGTCAAGGCAGCCGATGTCTTAGAAGCCTTCTTCGCGTTCTTAGAACCACCACGGCTCGATTCTGCTACAGTGTTACGAAAGGCCATTGTGCGTGGAGTCACTGAGGGTGTATTCGCCTATACAAGTACTAGTGGATATGTTCCAGCCCTCGGCCCCGATGGACGCTATCAACTGCCACGGGACAAAGTGACGTTCGGACGAACTCTTTCTGAGGATGAAATCGACTTTGACTCTGGCTTCTTGCTCCTGCCATCCGCAATTCCCGAAGAAGCAACACAACCCAGCCCCGCGCCGGTTTCTTCTCCCTTGAGAATTGACGAAGATTCTCTTTCTGACAATCTCACGACACCAAGACCCACTACGCCGGGAATGCCTACCCCTTCAATCACTAGCACGCAAACTAACCGTACTATGAGGCTCAGTTTTACAGCGACCAGAGATCAAGTGTTCAAAGCATTCCCCGCCATTGCCAATCTTGCTGAGAAGTCAGATGGAGGACAAGTGGTGATCCACATCGAAGCAACAGCACGGCAAGGTTTCGACGCCGCATGGCTACGGAATGCAGTGGAAGAACCGCTTGACGAAGGCGATATTCAGTGGCGGAAAGAAGACAGTTAATAGAAGTCATCAACTTGATGAGAAGGCAAGAATCTGACTCTCATCCTTCCACCACAGAAGCGACAACACAAGTCGATCAGAAATTCTGCGAGAATCTTCTCTCACTTCGTATCAAACCATAAGCGGTTATGTGTTGCACTGCTTCATTCCGTAGCCATAGAAATTGGGAAGTATCTGGCCCACGCACGAACCATCGACGCTTGCCTTGCTCATAGCAAAGCAGCATTTATTTCCCCTGAAACTTAGCTGACCGTTTTTCTAAGAATGCGGCTACCGCTTCTTTATGATCTTGGGTCTTAAATAGATAGTCAAGTCCGAACGTCTCCGTTTGCACTGCGGCATCAAAATCACTCTCCGCACCTTGGAGCAACGCACGTTTCGAGACGGCGAGTGCCAACGGTGGCAAGGACGCAATCTGTGTGGCCATCTCACGTACCGTAGCCATCAGTCCCTCGCCGGGGACGACTTGGTTGACAAGACCAATATCGAGGGCTTCTTTCGCTTTCAGCACTTTCGCCGTGTAGGTTAACTCTAGCGCTTTGGCCAGACCGATGAGTCGCGGCAACATGAAGGT
>Ga0111538_10013794_pt1 | contig 10655 bp, 7 predicted proteins | sample SoiMethybrSBSTD1_FD_79669 | JGI IMG/M metagenome (GOLD analysis project Ga0111538, IMG submission 79669) | Bulk soil microbial communities from a Populus tree surrounding site in Tennessee, USA - Soil MetaG P. TD hybrid SBSTD1 (version 2)... | ecosystem: Environmental > Terrestrial > Soil > Tree... | reverse complement strand
GGCGGCGTCGCCGTCGGCGAGCGCGTTGTCGAGCGCCGCGCTGAGCAGCGGGCGGAGCGTGGCAGCCGGGTCCTCGGCGCCGGAGGCGGAGAGCATCTCCATCGCCTGGGCCACGAGCGTGACCAGGTGGTTCGCACCGTGTGCCAGGCCCGCGTGGTAGAGCGTGCGCTTCTCCTCGGGCACGAACATCGCGACGCCGCCGAGGTCGCTGACCAGCGTCTCCGTGACCGCACGGTCGTCACCCTCGGCAGTGACGCCGAAGACGCAGCCGCGCAGCCGGGGCAGGTCGAGGTCGGTGCCCGTGAACGTCATCGCCGGGTGCATCGCCACCACGTGCGCGCCGAGCCGGCGGGCGGGCTCGAGCACGGCCAGGCCGTGCCGGCCCGAGGTATGCACGACGTACTGGCCGGGACGGATCGCGCCGGCATCGGCGAGCGTGGTGACCACGTTGCCGAGCATGTCGTCGGGCACGGTCAGGAGCAGCAGGTCGGAGGAGCGCGCGACGTCGGTCGGCTTGAGGCGTGCCACGCCCGGCAGCAACGTCTCCATGCGTGTGCGCGATGCGGTGGACTCGCCTGCGGCGGCCACGATCTCGTGGCCCGCGGATCGCAGGGCCGACGCGAGGACAGCGCCGACGCGACCAGCGCCGATCACCCCGATACGGGTCATGTCACATGCCTTCCGTTCCAGTCCCGAGGGCGGGTACCAGACGTCCTGAACAGTGTTCCACGAGCCTAGCGCCGCACCCGTGGGCCGCGATACCGCCCGGAACGGTGGCGCTCGTCACAGCGTCAGAGGGCCGCCCGGGGCATCCGCGCCACCCGGGCGCGCTCCACGCCCTCCTGGACCAGCCGCCTCGCCTCGGCCGGGTCGCGGTGCACGCCCTGGGCGTTGACCAGCCCGACCGGGCTGTCCGCGTGCACCGACGCCAGCCGCAGCCAGCGCTGGAGCGGCCCCTGGGTCAGCCGCAGTGACTGCACCCGGGCCAGCGGCACCAGGTCGGTACGACGGGCGAACAGGCCGGCGCGGGACACCACCAGCCGGTCGTCCATCCCGAACGCCAGCCACGGGCGGCCGAACGGCCGGAGCCACGACGCGCGCCGGGGCGGCCCGGTGGTCGGCACCGCGGACGGGTCGGCCCCGATCAGGTCCGCGGCGAGCCGCCACACCAGGTCAAGCGGGGCGACGGGCAGGGCGATCCCGCTGCCCTCGTCGCCGGACCCGTTGTCCTTCATCCCGCCGGCCACGGAGAGCTCCAGCCGAGCCAGGCCGAAGGGCCGCTGGAGCAGGGGTTCGGTGATCCGCACACCCTGGAGCCGCTCGACGTTGAACGTGCGCGTGGTCAGGCTGAACATGCCGTGCCGGACCTGGATCCCCGTGGGCACCACGGCCACGCGCCAGTCCCACCACCCCACCAGCTTCCGCACGAGCGAGAACGCCGCGCCACCGAACGTCGCCAGCCCGATCCCGAAGGCGCCGAGGGAGAGTCCTGCCGCGAGCACGCCGCCGATCGCGATACCGAGCAGCAGCAGGCCGACGGTCTCGCCACTCGCGAGCAGGCCCTTGACCTGCCAGGAGAGCGGCACCCGCACCAGCGGCACCGGTTCCGCCGACGGCGGTGCGGCCCCCCCAGCGAACCCCCGAGCGCCCTCCTCACCGGCTTCCCTCGCCCGGGCGGTGTCACGTTGCTGGAGCAGTACCTGCCGCACCTCGTGGGCCTCACCGAGCGGCAGGTAGGAGAGCGACACCTCCGCCTCGGTCGTGGCGGTCTCGATCTTGAGCTCGGCCAACCCGAGCAGGCGGGCCACGAAGGGCTGGTTGACCCCGATCTCGAGGATCCGGTCCAGTCGCACCCGGCGCGAGCGGCGGTTGAACACACCCGTGTCGATGCGCAGCTCGGTGGCGGTGATCCGGAACTTGGTGCGGTACCAGGAGGCGAAGCCGAAGACCGCCCCCGCCACCAGGACGGCGGCCGCGGCGATCGCGGCACCGGTGAACTCACGCTCCTCGATCACCTGCCGACCGCCCGTGTACGCGGCGGCCGCGAGGAAGATCGCGGAGCGGGCGATCGGTGTGAGCGGGGAGAGCCGCCGGAACTCGTCCTCCTCCGGCGCGGCGACGTGGTCCGGGAGCGGGTCGCTCACAGACCCGACTTCCCGGCCTCGCCGAGCTCGGTGAGCCGGTCGCGCAGCCGCGCCGCCTCCTGCGGCGCCAGGCCCGGGATCCGGGCGGCTGTCGCCGGCGACGCCGTGTGCAGCTGGACCGCGGCCAGCCCGAACGCACGTTCCAGCGGCCCGGCGGTGACGTCGACCAGCTGCATGCGGCCGTAGGGCACGACGACCAGCCGCATCACGAACGCACCGTGGCGGATCCACAGGTCCTCGGCGCGCTCGGCGTACCCCCAGTTCCGGACGTTGCGGCCGATCAGCCACCACATCCAGCCGCCGAACAGCAGGCCGACACCACCGAGCGGCCAGGCCAGGAGACGCGTCTCGGAGACGACGACCCCGGCGAGCACCAGCACCAGCACCACCAGGCCCAGGACGACGACGAGCACCAGCCGGCGCAGCCGGGCCAGGGAGGGGCGGATCCGGAGCCACTCCCCCTCGGGCAGCGCGAACAGCTCCTCCACTGCCTACCCCTCCTCGGAGGGAACCTCCACCTTGGGCGCGTTGAGCCGGGTCCCCTTCGGGCGCGGGTGGGCCGACAGGTCGCCGATCCGGTTCGCGCGCTGGAGCGTGAAGAAGCGGTTGACCGCGCGGCGCGGCGAGGGCCGCCACTTCGGCTTGCGGAACACCGCGCCGGTGTCCCCCCAGTAGTGGTCGGCCAGGTCGATTCTGTGGAAGTCGTGCCGCTGCGGCGACTCGAGCTGGCGCGGCGGCCAGTCGGTCTTCACACGCACCAGCGTCAGGTCGGCCTGCGCGGCCAGCGCACGCATGCTGTCGGGGTAGTAGCGCCAGCAGTCGTACGTCGAGTGGTGGTGGCCGCGCGACGGCACCGTCATCATGAACACCCCGCCGGTGCGCAGCACGCGCGCGATCTCGAGGATCGAGGCCCACGGGAACGGGATGTGCTCGAAGACCTGGCCGGAGAGCACCACGTCCTGGCTGTTGCTGGGCACCGGGATCTTGTACGGCTGCGTCATCTGGATGTCGACGTTGCGGCCGGCCTGGATGTCGACGCCGGTGTAGGTGACGTCGTACTCCTCGAGGAGCTGACGGTGGTTGAGGGTCTGGCCCTTGTTGATGAACGACCCGAAGTCGAGGAGGTCGTAGTGCTTCTTCTTGTCGAGGTTGTTGGCGATGAAGCCGCCCATGAGGTTCATGGCAGAGGGATGCACGGGAGTTCTCCGGGTCGTCGGGTCGGGCGGGGTCTAGGAGGGGCGTACCTTGCCGGTGACCTTGCGGATCGGGGCGGTCACCTTCCAGGAGCGGCTGCCCTCGATCTCGGCGAGGCGTTGCTCGAGCTCGGCGATCCGCGCGTCCTTGCGCTGGATCCGCCGCTTGAAGATCGCGGCCGTCGGCGCCGCCTCGACGCTCTTGTCCTTGCCGGAGAAGATCGAGAGCCAGCGGTTGGGCATCGGGGACCTCACCACCTGGTGCTTGGTGAAGACACGCACGGTGTCGAGGAAGTAGCGCTCCAGGCCCGCAGGCGTGAACACGAACGTCTGGTCCTCGGCGCGGGTGCTCACCCCGAGCAGCGGGAGCGCGTCGTCGAGCGCGGGCGTGCCGTCCGGCAGGGTGCGCCGGTACTTCTCGTCCACCAGGCCGGGGTACTCCAGCACCAGGTGGGAGCGGGTCAGCGACGCGGCCTGGTCGAGGAACGCGAACGGGTTCGGCACGTGGTGGACCACGTTGAGCGCCAGCACCACGTCGAAGGTGCCGGGCCGGGACTCCAGGTTGTCGAGGTAACCCTTGCGGAACTCGACGTCGAGGCCCATCCCCTCCGCCGCACGGCGGGCCTTGGTCAGGCGCCCCTGTCGGGGCTCGAGACCCGTCACCCGGGCACCCATCCGGGCGGCGCTCAGGGCGACGGCGCCCTCGGCGCAGCCGATGTCGAGGACCTTCTTGTTCGCCAGCGGCATCACCAGCGCGTGGCTCAGCGTCGCCGACACCCCGCCGATGCGGTGGTCGGTCTGGTAGGAGCGCTCCTGCTCGGCCTGGTCCGGGAGCCGGTGCCCCTTGCGACACAGCTCCTGGGCGTCGTCGCGAGCGAGCTGGGGGAAGTCCCAGCGTGCGATCGGCGTGATCTCGCCGTGGACGCCGGCGTTGGTGCAGTAGTACTCGTGGGAGGCCGTCGCCTCGTCGAGGAGCAGGCCGAGGTGCTCGTAGACCTGGGCGAGGTCGGGCGCGCGGAGCGCCTTCTCCCACAGCTCCTGGTCGTAGCGACGCTTGGCGTGGCCGGGGTGGTCAGGCTCGGCCAGCACCCGGCTGCCGCTGCGCTCCAGCAGCACCGACCGCGGGGCGCTCAGCACCACCACGTCACTGGCGGCGTCGATCAGGTTGTGCAGGAGCTCGGACTCGCCGAGCCGGGCCGCCTCGCGCCGCCCCTTCACCCCGTGCAGCAGGTTGTAGTGCACGACGTCGTTGTCACCGGTCGGGATGTTTCCCGACTTCTGGACCTGGTGCGCGAAGTAGACCTTGGGCTTCGCGGCGTCCTCGCCCGTGAGTCCCTGGATGTAGCTGGACTTCCCGGCGGACGTGGGGCCGATGATCAGACGCATGCGCCAGACAGTACCGGCAGGAGCACGGTCGGAGAGCACCCGGGACGCCGGGTCGCGAGCGGGGTTCGCGCGGTCGAGTCGAGGCGCCGCGGGTCAGTATCCGAAGCGCGCGAAGTCCTCGGCGTACTCCATCCGCAGCCGTCCCTCGAGACCCGCCGTGAGCCGTACCTCGCTGCTCGCGATGCCGCTCTGCTCCTTGCGGTCGAGCACCCGCGGAACCTCGGAGAGCGGCAGCAGTCCGAGCCCCCAGCGCGTGTTGAGGTCGTGGACGACGGCCTCGAGCCCGTCCTCGAGCCGGTAGACGTGCGAGCCGGGCAGGTGGAACTCCCACTGCGGACGGAGGTGGTTGTCGAAGACGAACGGGTCGTGCCGGTACTGCCGGAACGCCTCGTCGTACCAGGCCTCGACCTCGGCGGCGGTGGCCGAGACGCGGTCGGCGTTGCGGTAGGCGAACTCGGAGCGGAAGCGTCCGAGCGGCTCGCGGACGGTCATGAAGACCGCGTCGAAGCGGTCGAGGCGGAAGACCTGCTCGAGCATCGGGCGGTGCATGTGCTGCGGCGAGCACCGGCGCACGGAGTTCATCGAGCCGACTCCGCCCTTGGGGTCGCGGTAGCCGGTGGTCCAGCCGCTCTTGGCGAAGAGTCGCTCCAGGGTCGAGCCGCCGGCCTTGGGGACGTGCACGAAGAGGACGGCGCGGCCGTCCTGCCGAAACACCGGCATCCGACCTCCTCGACGATCATCTGGGCCTGCTGGGGCGTCCTCGGACCTTAGCGGCCCATGGAGAGGCGCCCCAAGTACGGTTCTGTGCATGCCGGTGAAAGTCAGCGTCGTGGTCGCGACGTACAACTCGCCACCCGAGCTGGCCGGTCTCGTGAAGTCGCTCGACGCCCAGACCCTGTCCGCCGACGAGTACGAGATGATCTTCGTCGACGACGGCTCCAGCGACGACACCCACGACCGGCTCGCCGCGTTCGCCGCCGAGCGCAGCAACATGCAGGTGCACCGGATCCCCAACTCCGGCTGGCCCGGACGCCCTCGCAACGTCGGAACCAGGGCCGCCTCCGGCGAGTTCCTCTTCTTCGCCGACCACGACGACTACCTGTTCCCCGAGGCGCTGGAGCGGATGTACGCCTTCGCGGTCGAGAACGACCTCGACGTGGTGCACCCGAAGGAGGTCGTCAAGGGCTGGGGCCGGCCCGGCTGGTTCGCCTACCGCGAGCACCGGCCGCGGGTCGATCGGCTCGACCAGGTGGTGGTGCAGAACATCAGCCCGCACAAGCTCTACCGACGCTCCTTCGTCCACGAGCAGGACATCTGGTTCCCCGAGGGGAAGGTCCGGATGGAGGACTTCAGCTACAACGGGCTGGCCTGGGCACGCACCGACGCGATCGGGGTGCTCGCGGACTACCCCTGCTACCAGTGGAGCGTCCACCAGGACAACAGCCACAAGGCGTCGTACGACTACGACGTGTACTGGGCCTCGTTCGAGGAGTCGCTCGCCCCGATCCTCGAGCTCGAGGACGGCGACAAGCGCGACCAGCTGCTGATCCGCTGGTACCGAAGCCGGATCCTCGAGCGGGTCAAGACGCTCCACACGTTCCCCGCCGAGCACGTCGACCGGCTGCTCGCGACGTGGAAGCACCTGATGCCGCTGTTCCCGCCCCACCTCGACGCACAGATGAACCCCGCCCACCGCGCGCGGTCCGCCCTGCTGCGGGCAGGGGACCGGGAACGCATGCTGACCCTCGCCGAGCTCGACACCGGGCACCGGTTCGAGCGCGAGTCCGGCACCGTCCGCTGGGAGGACGGCCGGCTGGTCGTCGACCTGCGGGCGACCGTGGTCGACGGCAGCGGACAGCCGTTGCCGGTCGAGGTGGTCGACGGCCGGGTGCGCCGTGTGGTCCCCGCAGAGTTGGCCGCAGGTCTCGACCCCGCCGCCTGGGACATCACCGAGGACGTCGAGAACGCGTTCGTCGAGCTGGTCGTCAGGTCCCGCGAGACGGCTGTCGACTGGATCCTGCCCGCCAGCTCGCGGGTCTGGGTGGAACCCGGCCCCGACCGCCTGCGCCTGTCCATGACCGCCACCCTGGACCTCGCCACCGCCGCCGGCGGCGGGCCGCTCGAGGACGAGGTCTGGGACGTGTTCTTCCGCCTGATCGGGATCGGGTACGCCGCCACGCGACGGGTGTTCCTGGATCCCGGCACGCACGCCGCCGGGGCCCTCGTCGACGGGCGCGGAGCCGTGGCGTTCGCGACGCGCACCGGCGACCTGGCCCTCGACCTGTCCGGTCAGCTCCGCACGGTGGCCGGCGCCTCGGCCGCGACGCCCGCCGACCTGACCGCGGAGCCGGGCCGCTCGCGGATCGCGCTGCCCGGCGCGCACGTCAGCGGCGAGACCGACCTGCCGGCCACCGTCCGGCTCAGGCACACCGAACACCCGGCGCGCCTGGTCGGCCGTGCGGGCGCGGCGGCCCTCGAGATCGACGGCGAGCTGGTCGGCAACGGCGAGGTGAAGGTGACCGTCGCGGGCAAGACCGGCGCCCGGTTGTTCCGGCTCGGCCCGCCGCCGAAGCTGGGCGTCGTGCAGCGGCTCCCCGCCGTCCGCAGGCGGCTCCGCAGGCTGGCCCACCGCCTTCGACGCTGACCCCTGCACGGTATTCTTCGCACTGCCCGGCCGGTCTCCGACCAGCGGCTTCGGCCTGCACTGCCCCCGCGACGACCTGTGTACGAGGAGTGATCCCACGACGTGATCGGCGAACAGGCCATCGGCGCGCTGCGACGGAAGGCAGCAATCCGCACGCGGGCGCGGGCGCTGGGCGAGCAGATCCTGGCGGGACGTTACGCAGGCTGGCGCCACGACCCCCTGCAGGAGCGCACCGTCCTGTACGAGTCCTTCTTCGGCAACGGGATGCTGGACAACCCCGAGGCGATCTTCCGGCACCTGCTCGACCAGCCGGACATGGCCGACCTCACCCACATCTGGGCGCTCGACGACCTGGAGGGACACCCGTCGGTCGTCGCGGAGTTCGCCGACGACCCCCGCGTGCGCTTCGTCTCCACGGGCTCGGCGGACTACTTCGAGGCGCTGGCCACCGCGAAGTACCTCGTCAACAACGCCACCTGGCAGCAACGCTTCGCCAAGCGCGAGGGGCAGGTCTACGTCAACACGTGGCACGGCGTCCCGCTCAAGCACATGGGCTACGACATGCCCGGCGGTGGCATCGAGTCGCGCAACATCCTGCGGAACTTCCTCAGTGCCGACTACCTGGTCTCGGGCAACGCGATGATGACCGACGTCATGTACCGCTCGGCCTACCGCTTGCAGGGCATCTTCCGCGGCGCGGTCATCGAGGAGGGCCAGCCCCGGATCGACCGCCAGGTGCAGACGCTGAAGGACCCGGCCGCGGCGACCGAGCAGCTCAAGGCGCACGGCATCGACCTCGACGGTCGCACGGTGGTGCTGTTCGCCCCGACCTGGCGCGGCAACACGTTCGCGGAGCCGCAGGTCAACGCGGCCGAGCTGGTGCGAACCGTCCGGCAGCTCCAGAAGCGGCTCGGCGACGAGTTCCTGGTGCTGCTCAAGACCCACCAGGTCGTGCACGACGCCGTACGCCGCCGGCTGGGCGAGACGCCGTGCCTGGTGTCCAACGACCTGCCCGCCAACGTGGTGCTGGGAGTCACCGACCTGCTGGTCACCGACTACTCGAGCATCTTCTTCGACTTCCTGGGCACCGGCCGGCCGGTGGTCCACTACGTGCCGGACTTCGAGGACTACGAGGGCCACCGCGGGCTCTACCTGCAGCCGGAGGAGCTGTTCGGTCCCTTCACCCGCAGTGTCCCCGAGCTCGCCGACGCCGTGCGCACCGCGCTGGAGGGCGGCGGCCAGTCCGAGCGCTCGCTGGAGGGTGCTGCCCGCTACTGCGCCAAGGACGACGGCAACGCCACCGCCCGGCTCGTCGACATCGTCTTCCGGGGCGCCGACGAGTCGAGCTACACGGTGCACAGGGACTTCGGCACCGACAAGGAGCGGATCTGCATCTACCTGGGCAGCATGGCGTCCAACGGGATCATGACCTCGGCGCACAACCTGCTCCACAACCTCGACTACGACCGGTACGACGTGACGGCGTACTGGGCCTACAGCCAGGGCCGCGACCGCAGCCGCAACGCCAGGCTGGTCGACCCGCGGGTGCGCGTCATCCCGCGCACCACCTTGATGAACGCCGGTCCCGCGAAGTTCCGCCAGGTCCAGCACCAGCTCCTCATCAAGGGTCTCCCCGACCAGCTGTCCGCCTCGCACCTGAAGTTCTGGCGCGGCGAGTACCAGCGCATGTTCGGCGACGCCGAGTTCGACCACCTGATCGACTTCAGCGGCTACGGGTGCCACGCGCCGTTCCTGTTCACCGCCGCCCACGGCAGCCCGCGCACCAGCATCTGGCTGCACAACGACATGGCGGCCGACCAGCAGCGCGAGAACGCTGGCACCAAGCACCTCGAGGCGCGGCTCGGTGCCGTCTTCTCGACGTACAAGTACTTCGACCACCTGGTCTCGGTCTCGCCGGAGCTGATGCGGCTGAACCGGAAGAACCTGGCTGCCTACGCCGCACCCGACAAGTTCCGCTTCGCGCTGAACACGATCAACGGCGAGCGCGTGCTGCAGATGGCTGGTCTGCTCCGCGCGGACACCGAGGACGGCGAGTCGCCGGACGCGGCACCGGCGCACCTCGAGCAGTTCGACACGACCAACGTGGCGGCGGCGGTCAGCGCGCTGATGAAGTACTTCCCGGTCAGCGACATCGTCCGTGAGGCACGCAGCCGGCAGCGGATCAACACGATGGATGTCCGCGGCAAGGTGACGACGTTCGTCACGGTCGGCCGGCTCTCGCAGGAGAAGAACCACCAGCGCCTGATCGACGCGTTCGCGCGGGTGCACAGCAAGCATCCCGACATCCGGCTGGTGATCCTGGGCGGCGGCCCGCTCGAGGAGGAGCTGGCGGAGCAGATCTCCAACCTCGGGATGGAGCCGTTCATCTCGCTGGCCGGCCAGGTGGACAACCCGTTCGCGATCCTCGCCCAGTCGGACTGCTTCGTGCTGTCCAGCGACTACGAGGGCCAGCCGATGGTGATCCTCGAGGCCCGCACGCTCGGGCTGCCCGTGATCACCACGTCGTTCTCGTCGGTCGGCGACTCCGTGCCCCCGGACGCGGGGATCGTGGTGCCGAAGTCGGTGGAGGGCATCGTCGACGGTCTCCAGCGGTTCGTCGCGGGCAAGGTGCCGTCGGGCAGGTTCGACTTCCACACCTACAACGCCGCGGCCGTGGCGCAGTTCCGTCAGGCGATCGGGTCCGACCCGCTGAGCTGAGCTGGGCTGGGCTGAGCTACCAGAGCGACAGCAGGTGGTCGACCACGCGGTCGGCCGCGTGGCCGTCGTCCCAGGGGCAGAAGCGCTCGCGGAAGCCCGCGCGCGCCGCCGCGTGGGTGTCGTCGGCCAGCAGCGCCGCGACCACGTCGTCGGTCGTGGTCACCATCGGTCCCGGTGACACGGCCTCGATGTCGAAGTAGAAGCCGCGCTCGACGTCGCGGTAGCGGTCGAGGTCGGGTGTCAGCAGCACGACCGGCTTGTCGGTCAGCGCGAAGTCGAACATCACCGAGGAGTAGTCGGTCACCAGCGCGTCGGCGGCGAGGTAGAGGTCGGCGATGTCGGGGTAGCGGGTGACGTCGACGACCTGGTCGTGCCCGAGGAGCACGTCGGCCTGCCGCGAGGCGTTGTAGTGCCCTCGCACCAGCACCACCGCGCCGGGCATCTCGGCGACCAGCCGGGTCGGGTCGAGGAACAGTGGCTTGCTGTCGCGGACACCGAGGTACTCGCGCCAGGTCGGCGCGTAGAGGACCACGCGCTGGTCGTCGCCCACCCCCAGCCGGCGCCGGGTCC
>Ga0111538_10013793_pt1 | contig 10657 bp, 6 predicted proteins | sample SoiMethybrSBSTD1_FD_79669 | JGI IMG/M metagenome (GOLD analysis project Ga0111538, IMG submission 79669) | Bulk soil microbial communities from a Populus tree surrounding site in Tennessee, USA - Soil MetaG P. TD hybrid SBSTD1 (version 2)... | ecosystem: Environmental > Terrestrial > Soil > Tree... | reverse complement strand
GATATCGGATTTCCCTATATGCAATAAAAGCTTTGATTTGAGTTACTGTGGTCATGACCTATAAATCATACATGCAATGATAGGCAACATAAAAATTCTTCTGCATCAAGGAATGCAATCCATTCCGGATATTACAAATGCGGACATTCCAGGACCTTTCAGGGGGACCCCGGTAATTACATCTGAAAAGGTTGATGAGCAAGCATTGGTAGAACTTTGCCCAACGGGCGCCATACTTTCCAGTCCAATGCGTATTGACCTTGGCAACTGCACATTTTGCGGTGAATGTGCGTTTGCTTTTCCGGACAAAATAAGATTTACCAAAGATTACAAAATGGCAACCAATGACCGGAGCCGCTTGATTGTAGCAGAGGGTAAAGCACAACCAATTATGTTAGATCCAGACTTAATCAAGCGGGAGATTTCCCAATTCTTTAAAGGTTCGTTGAAGTTACGTCAAGTTTCCGCCGGTGGCGATAATAGCTGTGAACTTGAGTTGAATGCTTGCGGAAATGTAAACTTCGATATGGGAAGATTTGGGATCGAATTTGTTGCCTCACCCCGTCATGCAGATGGAATTGTTATTACCGGTCCCCTTACCGAGAGCATGGCCATACCGCTTCAAAATTGTTATGATGCAGTGCCGGATCCTAAGATTATCATACTCGCCGGGACGGACGCTATAAGCGGGGGAATATTTGCGGGAAGTCTGGCATTGAATCGCAGTTTTCTCAACAGTCACAAGGTTGACCTGTACGTGCCCGGAAATCCTGTTCACCCATTGACTTTTATTAATGGTGTGTTGGAGTTAATTAAGGAGAGGAAGAATAATTTAGCCGAACATAGAATCTCTACTTGACATTAAGGCAATCAGCTCCTGGATCTCGTTCATCGGTATAGTGACAATTTTCCGCACACAGAACCGAGATGGGGCAAGGTGTATGTTAAACCAGTCCCTACATTTGTTGCGAAAGTCAATACTTCATGAGTTTGCTGAACCCGAACATGTACATTAAATTGCCTTATTGTTTCCTATTTGTTAGCTAAGTCCATTAAACGGCCCGATAACATTTTATCCATTATAGGGACGTCAGCATCAGGCCCTGTCGATGGAAGGAATACCGTGAAAGTTGATCCTTCATTTTTCTTACTTTCCGCAAAAATAAATCCCATGTGATTTGTGACGATCTTTTTACAAATGGCGAGTCCTATTCCGGTACCCGCGACGTGGTTCTTATCATTAAGGCGTTGGAAAAGATTGAAGATCTTGTCAAGGTACTTTTCGTTGAATCCTATACCATTGTCTTGTACACTGATTGCGGCATAGCTAATGTCCTGCTTTAATAACTGTTGTATCGGTGAGTCTTCCGCGGCCACTCTTTTTGCGACTATCTCAATCACAGGACTTCCATTATTGAATTTTAAAGCATTGCTGATAAGGTTGTGGAAAAGCTGTTTCATTTGAATTGGATCCGCTTGAATAACCGGCAATACATGCATGTTTATGACAGCCTTTTTCTCAGCGATCATCTTTCCAAAGTCTTTCAAAACATCTCTCAACGTGTCATTTAAGTCTACTGCTGTGAAATTTTCTTTACTATTAATAAGGGATGAAAAGTTGAGAAGGCTTTTTAAAAGGCTTGACAAACGGAAAGCAGAAGCACTTATTTTATCTGTGTACTTTTTTCCGTAAGCATTCAAATTGGCTTCTGAGCTCAACATCATGTTTGAAAAAGTCATGATCTTTCTTAGAGGCTCCTGTAAATCATGGCTTGAAATGAAGGCATATTGCTCCAGTTGTTCATTCAAGTGAATCAGTTCTTTATGAGATGCATCCAGCTCGCTGTTCCTTTTGCGCAATTCTTCATTAGTCGAAGTAAGCTCCTCCACGGCTGACTGCAGTTCTTCCTTTGACGTTTCCAATTCTTCATTTACGCTTTGCAATTCTTCATTCGAGGACAAAATTTCTTCGTTGTTAGCCTGTAGCTCTTCATACGTTGTTTCATATTCTTCATTCGAGCTTCTGATAAGGCCGCGTGATCGAACTAGTTCTTCTTCAAGCTTTAGGATCGTTCTATCTTTTTTCTGGTTTTCTCCAACCGATTTTGCTCCGTTTGAGGCAGGCGCATTGAACACTGCGTTTTCTTTAAAGACTATCAGAAAGAACATGTCTCCTGATGTATGCCTGGGAACAACCTCAATCGTAATATCTTTGGTGATTTTATCATTCTCAATCCTGATGCCTTCCTTGCTGGCATTCTTCCCTGTTTTGCGCGCATGCTGTAACAAGGTCCCCAGCTCGATGACAAGCTCCTCCCGGACCATCTTTAGAATGTTGAAACTTGCCTTACCTGCAACGGGCTCGAGGTATTGAGAAGTCTGGCCAAAGAATTGAGTAATTATCAGGTTTTTATTAACCACTACACTGGGATACACAAAACGGGACAGCAGAAGTTTACTCATTTCCTTTTCCGGATCTTTATCCGCAACCCGTTCCACTTGGCTACCTTGCCCTGAATCATTCGCTGTCTTATGAATGGTGAAATCTAGCTGAGGCGAGCTTGTTGCCTTTCGTGAATATATTTTAATTCTTTTATCCCGTGACTCAAATAAGTGCTCTTCCGTGCCTATTGTCTCTGACTTACCCAAAAACAAGTATCCAGAGGGTTTAAGCGCATAGTGAAACGTGTGGAGAATTTTTTTCTGCGGCGTTGATTCAAGATAGATCAATACATTCTGACAGCTGATAAGATGCATGCGTGAGAATGGCGGGTCTTTAAGTAAATTTTGCTGTGAGAATACACAAACCTCCCGTACGGATTTTATGATCTGATAGTGACTGTCGATCTTTGTGAAGTATTTCTTAAGCCGGCTTTGTGAAACTCCCTGCAGCAGGCTTGCGGCATAAATACCCAGCCGTGCTTTTTCAATTGCGCTGCTATCGAGGTCGGAAGCAAAAATCTGTACCGGCACACCAAGTTCGGTTTCTTCTAAAAATTCGATCAGGCAGATGGCAATCGAATAAGCTTCCTCTCCCGTAGAGCAACCCGCAACCCAGATCCTAACCGGTTCAAGCTCTGATAGCTGCTTGACGATTGAGGGAAAGACTTCTTTTGTAAGGATTGTGTAAAAATCGGGATCTCGAAAAAAACTGGTAACATTGATCAGGAAATCATCATAAAGCGCCTCCACTTCACCCGGGTTGACCTGAAGAAGCGAATGATATTCATGAAGCGCGTCAACTTTGTTTAATGCCATTCTCCGAACTACACGACGGTAAACACTTGCATGTTTATAATGGTGAAAAAAATCAATGCCCGTTTTATGCTTTACAATTGATAAGATCTTTCGCAATTCACTACTATCCTGGCCGACTGCCTTCTCATGTTCGTGCTCAATTTCATTGGACGCCAAAATTGTATAAGGCACCTTAACCAAGCGCTCAAGCTCCTTTGCAATCTCCTCGGGAGGTAGCAAAAAATCTACATATCCGGAATCATAGGCGCTTTGAGGCATGCCTCGGAATTCAGCTGTTTCATCCTGCGCAAATGTAATCCCTCCTTCAGCCTTGATTGACTTCAGGCCCAATGTCCCGTCGGTTGCTGTACCGGATAATATTACTCCTATCGCGTTGTTCTTATAAACTGAGGCTAGCGCAGAAAAGAAATAGTCAATCGCAAAATTTCCGACAGATGTGATAGATCGTGGCGCAAGCTCAAGATGACCATCTACCAGTTTCATGAATGCGCCTGGTGGGATAACGTATACGTTGTCAGGCAACACCTCCATGCCGTTTTCAATGGTATGGACTGGCATTTTGGTCTTGGATTGTACTATTTCTGCAAGCGCACTTTTATGATTAGGTGAAAGATGCATGACCAGCACGTAAGCCATGCCGAGATTTGGATCAAGATGATTTAAAAGTGTCGTTATAGCTTGTATGCCACCGGCAGATGCTCCTATCCCAACAACCGGAAAGAGTTTTGAAACCTTTCTTTTCGCCATTCTTTTATCCGGCTTTTTTTTGGGTTTGACCGAAACAAGTGATTTTATTTTTTTCATTATTAATAATTAGTCGATTGTAACGGTTAATAATATGGTCGCCAGAAAAGCACAATGTCTTAGCGTTGTCTGTCCGGAGATTCTGGCTAAATGTTATTGATTCTGAAGAGCGAATGACCCGTTGCCAAGAAATGATGACAGGTAAGCGGAACATGTATATTTTGTTTGCAGAAAGGCCCTTTCCGCGATTTTCATTTTTGACCTTAGTGCATCCTGTGTCTGGGAAACGGGTACGTCAATTGGTCTGCCAGCATAGAGTGGAGTTCGTTCAAGACGTTGTTTCTGCGCTATGATCTGGTATGTGATGTGTTCGAATTGTTGTTCCTGTACGATGAACCGATCGGTAAATGCCTCTCCTGCTTTTTCACTTGTATCAGAGATAATCTGCTCGTCCCTCAGTATGCCGATTTGGCGTATAGATTCACGTAACTCTTCTTTGAGAAACTCTATTGTCCGGCTCCAGCCGTTAAGCTCGTCACTGTAATATTGGAATTGGCCATAGATCATAAAAATTCATAATGCACGGGAATGAATTTTTTGATCTCATTGGATGCATAAGCTTCAATTTACCATTTAAAAATGAGAATATACCATCATTGGTTGTTTATATACAAAGTGATACACAAATGGCCTTTTAACCCAATGAGACACGATAGCTCCATCTATTCGATCAAATGACAGGCTATTTATTTTGGCGTGTGAAAACGTCAATGCTATTCAATCGGCCCAAAACTCTATCCTTGTTCTTAGAACACTAGCCTTAGCTTTACAGGCAGCAAACGAGCAGCGCAGGTAGACATGGGATATATGCAATAATGCTTCGCTGATGTGTAAGAGACTTAGGCGTTATTGTGTCGACATTTGTGCCAAAGAACGAGTGTCAATCACTAACAAAAAACAAAAATGGAAAAGACAGCAAAAAGGCAAAATGAAACATTTAAGGTCAAAGGAAACTGGGATGTTCAGTCACAAGAACTTAAGAAAAAATACCCCAAGTTGACTGATTCAGACTTAAAGTTCGAAGCGGGTAAGGAAGAGGAACTGTTAAAAGGCTTTCAAGCCAGGCTCGGCAAGACAAGGGAAGAAGTGATCAATATTATCAATGAGCTGCAACCCGAAAAGGTTTAATACCTAAAGTAAAACAAATAAGGGGCGGACCATCAACCGTCCTTTATTTTTATAATAAACATTTTACTCGAATCATCGTAAAACAACAAGCATCCTATCTATCGGTCCGTTGATCAATACGTTGGCTTAAACCATTATCGCGTCCGCGTGCAGATATCAGGATGGATCGACTATTAGTGAAATTAAATGCAAAGGTTATGAAAGAAATATATCCGCTGGTAACTCAACCTGGGATCGCATTGAAGAGCAAATTCGAAGATGGTGAGGTAGTCTTTGAAAGAATCCGTCCTGACCAAAAATTAGTTATAAGCAGCTTTACCAATGGCTTATATTACTGTAAGACTCTCGGAGGCCGCGTCAAAAAGGCTTTCGTTTATTTTGAAAGAGAGTTAGGATCCACAACGACTGCAACCGAGAAGGCGTAAGGAGCCGCGATTTCTACCATTGTTAACATAAACATCTGCCTCAATTTGATTGGATAACCAGAACATTATTATCTAGTCCTGTAGGTATTTGTATCCAATTTTCATCAGCAATTTCAGCGATGGATTTACTTCTATCAAATGTTTCTACTTAGCAAGGGCAATCACTTAGCCTTGTTCATTAGCGTAGAAATTCCTGTTTCTTTTTTCACCAGCTCACCGAGATAATTGCTTGAAAGATTTAGCTTACTAGTACGATAAGCTACCGGTAGCCAGTACATGTCACTACCAGCAGTATTGATTGTACTAAAGCTTTCAGAAAAGTAAAGGTCATGACTATTCCTATTTGAGTCCCAAAAGTGAAAAGACTCGAGAAATTTTATTTCATTGAAATAAAAAAATGGCGGCCGGGTGATAAAACATCCGACCAACCATTTGTAACCCAAACCGATTACGGTTTGATACCAAATTGTGGGCAATAAGATCGTTAGTGCATCTCAAGGTGCATGAAAATTGTAATACGAGCTTCCAATAAAATTCAGCGTAGAATATTAAACTCAGCACGCGTACCCTATTAACGACCGCTTCAATAAATGATTTGTTATAGGTTCCTGAATTTGTTGCGTAATGTTGAAACGCAGCACTATGGTCCCGGTGTTGGGATGCTTCTATAAAAGCGTCGCCAAATATGCAAATGACTTGTTTGATTCTGATAATCGCAGCACCTCGCAACGCTATACCACCTTCACGCTATTGAAGACCGTCAACAATTGTTTCATTCATACTCGCGGTAAGTAAAACACTGAACTGAGTCATTGTTGCGAACCGCTATGAAATGTGGTCGTCCCGCGACATTTAGTCTTAATAGTTTACGCACTTCTCCCTGCACGCTGAACCCCGAATGGATGGCAGCTAATGGCGTGAAATTTCCTTTGCCGTCACCACGTAGGCAAACCCCATAACTCGCATCATTGCGACCCAACTGGATATTAATAGGGTAATAGTTGCCAGCCAATAGCAAGTCTACTTTTCCGTCTGCGTCAAGATCGTTAGCGAGAATTGCGTTGACAGTTGAGAATTGCGCCGCGACAGGGAGTTTTTTCATTCTGAATTTCAGCCCTCCCAAATTTTCAACCAGGCAAGTCTCGAATGTATTAGCCACATATTTTTCGGCGGTAGCAAGAACTTCGTCGCTAAACATTTCATGGAAAGATGTTGCCGCGAATTTCCGGTATGACAAATATTTCTTTTTTAGATACGGCATTTGCTTCGTTAGTTCATCGCGGGTATGGAACGGGTATTCTTTGTCACCGACAAAGTATGTGAGCAACTGATCAGTACTATCGTTTTTATCGAAGTCTCCCGCGTACAAATGAACAGGATGCTCGACAGATGTTCGGAGTTTTGAATTCAATCCCATATTTCCCACAGCAATGTCCAAATCTCCGTCGCCATCCATGTCGAGTGGTGTGATCACATTCCACCATCCTTCGGTCCCGGAAAGCCCCGTTTCAGCGGGAGGGACCTCTTGCAATTTTCCCGCGATGTTCCTGAGAATGGAGACAGGGCTCCATTCTGCCGCGATCACCAGCTCTTTAACATTGTCGTTATCCAAGTCGATCCAGGAAGCACTTTTCACAAAGCCGAATTTTTTCAATTGAGGCGCTACAACGTCGGTAGCATCCGAGAATTTTCCCCCACCATCATTTAGTAAAATGTAACTATCAGGTTTGATCCCATAGCGCCATGGAATGGTTCGACTACCGAGAAATAGATCGAGATCTCCATCGCCGTCAATGTCGTTAACGGCAACACATGATCCAGTGGTGAAAATCTGCGGAAAGGATGGTGACCGTGTGAAAGAACCTTTGCCGTTATTAAGATAAAGTCGAGAATTTCGATATTCCGAACTACCCGAAAATTCGTTGCCTCCACTCACCACAAAAAGGTCAAGATCCTTGTCGTTATCAGCATCGAAAAATGTGGCGTCAACATCTTCGTAAGTTTTGTCAGCCTTCAAGGCAGGTTGCTGGGTCGGCTGAAAGTTTCCATCGGGAGTCTGAAAAAGGATTAGACCCTCTTGCCATTTGGCACCACCGATGAAAAGGTCATCCTTTCCATCGCCATTGACATCACCTACAGCAGCGGCCGGTCCCTCAGCAGAAAACATATGAGGAATAAGGCCTTCGCGATTGAACTCAACAAACTTGTTTTCATTATGTTTATAGGGAATTTTGACAGTACTAATCGCGAGTAAGGGTGTTGTGCTGTGAAATTTTGCATAGTCGAATGAACCACCCGCATTATCTTGATCCAATTTGATCCGCTGATTCGTTTTAACTCCCTTTATAATCTGGAACGTTCCGTCATTCCAAATCACGAAGACAGAATCGATCTCATCAGCGTGACCCGTCCCAAAGGTGAGACGAACGTCTACAGAGCTTAGATATCCGCGAGTGGGCATACATTCCTGCATTTGCAATTTTCCTGAATCGTACAATATCACCTTCGCTCCAATACCTTGAAAATTTCCGGCTTTTCCTTTTAAAGTTACTTGCAAGTAGCTGTTATTACCTTCTATGACACCGGACATCGTCCTGTTCTCATATATAAATGCTTCATCATTTACATTGTTTACAACAAGGTCTAGATCGCCATCGTTGTCTAAATCTGCATATGCTGCACCACTCGAGTACGAACGCTGGTCGATGCCCCACGACTTAGAGTAATCGCTGAACGTTGAATCACCGTTATTACGATAGACATAATCTGAGAGCTTTATCATCGGCATTTTCTCGATATACATCAGATCGCGTTCTTTGAAATCAAATTTCATTCTCATTTGAACAGAATCGGTGGTAATGAAGTTAATATAGTCGAGGTCGTTCATTCTTCTCAGAATTCCGTTGGTCACAAACAGGTCCTTGTATCCGTCAAGATCAAAATCTGCAAATAGTGGCGCCCAACTCCAATCCGTAGCCGCGACTCCAGCAAGGAGCGCGATCTCACTGAAAGTGCCGTCCTGATTATTTAACTGCAATGTATTGCGCGCGAACTGGTGTTGGTATCCGTATCCGATCTTAAAATCATAGACATCGTAAGGATCTTCAGCTTGGGATGCTTTCAATATCTGCGGGTCCTCCGGTAACATGTCCATTGAAATGAGATCCGGAAACAAATCGTTGTTGATATCTGCAAAATCTACTCCCATAGTATAGCGACTGGTGTGTGTCATACTAGACTCGATTGTCTCCTTGAATTTGCCGTCCTTCTGATTGATATATAAGTAATCGTTTTCGTGAAAATCGTTGCCGATGTAAATGTCTGGCCATCCATCAAGATTTATATCGCTCACTACAACTCCCAGCCCATAACCAATCACACCATTGTAAATACCAGAGCCTTCCGTTACCTCGACAAATCTTCCTTCATCGTTACGAAGGAGTTTGTCACCCGCCAGCGGATGCGGCTTGTTACGCAAAGAAGCCTTGCCAAAAGTTCCTTGTTCATGTAGTGAATGATTCAACATGAACATGTCGAGGTCGTCATCACGATCGTAATCAAAGAAGGCGGCTTGTGTTGAAAAACCAACCAGGTCGAGCCCAAATTCAATGGCCTGATCGCGAAATCTTGGAACACCATTGGCATCATTGCCTTCATTGATAAATAGCTGGTTTTTTCCTCTGTAGATAAGATAATCACCGATATAGCCAACATAGAGATCAAGTTTGCCGTCACTGTTTACGTCGGCCATTGTGACACCTGTGCACCATCCATTAAAACCTTCGACACCCGCCTGGAGGGTTATGTCTTCGAATTTGAAGTTTCCTTTATTGAGATATAACTTGTTCTGTTCTTGGTTGGACGTGAAATAAATATCAAGCAGATCATCGCCGTTAACGTCCCCTACCGCCACACCCCCCCCATTATAAAAATACATATAATTGAAAATGTTGAAATCCACGCTTGGTGTTAGCGTATTCTTGAAATGTATACCTGATTCACTGGAAGGTATGAGCCTAAATTTTTTGCCACGATTGCCACAGCATGATAATATAAATACGGAAGCAAGCCAGACTGACCCATATATCGCTAACTTCTTCATTTTTGAATCGAATAGAATTTCATCGTTTCGTTATTTCGCACCACTGCCAAGACTTTAGAAGTTTTTTTCTTTAGGAAACCAAGGTGACGAATTTCGCCCTTCACCATAAGTCCTGCACGCCGTGATGACAACGGTGTGAATTCACCATTACCAATACCTAATAGCACCGATCCGTGAAGAGCATCGTAACGTCCAATCTCTGGTTTTACGGCAAAGAGATTGCCTCCCAGTACCAAATCGCTAACACCATTCCCATCAATATCTCCGATTGCAAGTCCATACACGGGAGAAAACTGCGCTTCTTCAGGTAGTGGCTTCAATTCGAAGGATCCATCTCCTCTATTAATAAGTACAGACGACCTGACTTCCTGAATCTTAAGATTTGTCGCCTGTTCCAATACCCTTTGATCAAAAATCTCATCCAACGATTTATTCGCGTAGTCTTCATAGTAAAGAAATTTCTTTTTCAATGAACTCATCTGCTTGATAATATCTTGTCGTAAGGCGAGAGGATATTGCTTTCCATTTTTTTCAAATGCAAAGATCGGTTCTACAGATCCGTTCTGATCAAAGTCATTTACCTTGAGCATCAACGGTCGGTCTGGAGAAGCCTTTAGCTTCGAATTCAAGCCGAGATTGCCTAGCACAAAATCAAGATCCCCGTCCCCATCGAGGTCAGACGATTTAATGCGATTCCACAAGCCCTCGGTATTTTCCAAACCATTAACATGTTCAAGTTTTGTCAGGGTCTTGCCATTGTTCAAAAAGATTGTAATTGACATCCAGTCGCCAATGATAAGTATGTCGAGAAAGCTGTCTCCATCGAAGTTAAACCACACTGCGTCAGTCACCATTCCCAGCTTTTGCAGCTGCGGTGCCAGTGTAGAAGTAGCGTCGGAAAAATTCCCTTGTCCATCGTTAACGAGCAGAAATTGATCAG
>Ga0111538_10013792_pt1 | contig 10658 bp, 5 predicted proteins | sample SoiMethybrSBSTD1_FD_79669 | JGI IMG/M metagenome (GOLD analysis project Ga0111538, IMG submission 79669) | Bulk soil microbial communities from a Populus tree surrounding site in Tennessee, USA - Soil MetaG P. TD hybrid SBSTD1 (version 2)... | ecosystem: Environmental > Terrestrial > Soil > Tree... | reverse complement strand
GCGCAGTGGACATCACCAAAGGTGATGCCAGGCCGTGGGAAAGTGCGGGCTGCGAAGGCTGCCACCGCCTCGCGTGAGCCCGTAGGGCGCGGCAGGCCATAGAGGTCGTGTCGCCACAGCAGTGCTGCAGCGTCGCATAGCGCAATGAGCGGTGCACCCGGACACACCTCGGGGTTAAGCGTCTGCTTGTAGATCTCCAGCACGTGGTCGGGATGGCCGCAGGCGAGCTGGCCCGTAAGGGTGCCGCCCACCGCCGTGACGTTGCAGGTGACGCCGGCGCCGGGGACGAAGTATCCGCCGCTGGCATCATGCAGGGCACCCATGACCTGCACCGAGCCCCAGGCCTGGTCGACGCGCAGGTTGGCGACGACGTCAGGATACCTGACCTGGACCTGGTCGACCGTCGCGGCGGCGCCGACCAAGAACGGGTCGGTGGCCGCGCCGGTGATCGACGTGTTCACCACGGTGTTGCGGCGCGGGTCTTCCGCCGCGATCGTGGCGGAGAAGCCGTTGCCGAACTGGAACGTATACGCGGACACGTTCTGGCCGCCGTCGCCGGTGTCGCTCGACCACAGCGAGAAGTAGGAGTTCGCTGCGTTCGAGAAGATGTCGTAGAACGACGACGCGTGGCCGAGGGTGAAGCCGGCGAACTGGATGAAGCCGCGCGTCGCGTACAGGGACGCCGCGTTGCCGCCCGCGACCTGGTTCTGCGGCGAGTCGAAGGTGGCGCCGATCAACGCATAGGCGCGGAGCGTGCCGTACTCGGTCTGCGTGCGCGCATCGAGCGTCATGATGAAGCGGGCGCGCATCACGAGATCGTTCGGCGTGTTGAGGAAAATCGTGTTCTGCCCAGCCGCTCCCACCATCGGACCGTTGGTCGTGTTGGTGCCCGCTTGGTAATAAGTTTGCGCGCGAACATAGGCGCCGTGCTTCACGCAAATATCGGTGCCGGGCAGGTAGTAGAACCCGGCGCCATACAGGGTGCAGATCTTCACGTATTCGACCGGCTTGGCCTTTACGGGCATGTCTGCAGCCTGTGCTCCCGCAACCGCAACGAAACCCGCCGCGGAGCCGAGGAGAAGGCTTCTGACCATCTTCATCGTGACCTCCAATTTGATCCGGGAGGGTTCCGTGGAAGGTCCCCTGTTCCCCGCTGAACCAGCCGGCGTTGCCCCTCGCCACCCTGGCGACTTGAACCCCGGACGGGGCGACCTCGGGATGCCCCCCTCCGTCGCAGATGGCAGATTGAGCGAAGCAAACCTGCATGGCAACGAAGAAGAGGCCGATTCACCGGCTCAAGTGTCTGTTTCTGGAACACTGTTGCACAAAGGGCACGAATTCGGAGATGACAAATCTCCTCCTCACGGGCCGTGGCGCCCGCCCGCGCAGAACAAAATTATCCAGCTTTATGAAGCAATTGAGCGCGGACTCCGACGCCCGTTTCGGGCTCCCGGCGCAGACCCGTCGCAGGTGCCGTCACGTCAATCGATGCGCCGCCAGCATGGCGCCGAAAAGCCGGTGCCGCAGCGGCAGAATTGCCAAAGGAAGGGTTAATGATTCGGCTGCTGACGCGGCACCGTAGCGCGGATGAGCGAAGCGAAATCTGAGAAGCCCATCGCAAATCGCGAACGCGCGTGCGGGCTGCCGGCCGAGATCTCAACGTTCGCGGAACGTGCGGGCGATCTGCTCCTGCAACGGCTTGAGCAGATATTCCAGCGGGGTGCGCTCGCGCGTCTGGATGAAGACTTCGGCCGGCATGCCGGGCACCAGCTTGAGCTGATCGAGGCGGCCGATCTGGTCGGCCGGGATGTCGACGCGCACCACGTAATAGGCCTGGTTCGGCTGCTCCTTTTCCTTGGTCAGGTCGGCGCCGATCAACGTGACGTGGCTGTTGATGTCCGGCATGGTGCGCTGGTTGCCGGCCATGATGCGCACCGTCGCCTTGGCGCCGGTCGCCACCTGATCGATGTCCTGCGGCGCCACCTTGGCCTCGACCATGAGCTTGTCCGCCTGCGGCACGATCTGCATGATCGTCTCGCCATTGGCGATGACGCCGCCGACCGTGTGCACGCTGAGCTGATGCACGACGCCGCTCTGCGGCGCGCGGATGTCGATGCGCTTGAGCTGATCTTCCGCCGCCGTCACGCGCTCCTTGAGCTCGGCGATCTTGCCCTGGCTTTCGCGCAAATCCTTGAGCACGTCGGTGCGGAAGTCCTGATCGAGCTGCAAGATCTGCAGCTCGGTCTCGCTGTTCTTGGCGCGGGCGCGGGCGATGGCGGCAACAAGCTGGCCGCGCTCGCCGTCGAGCCGCGCCTGGTCGCGCTGCAGCGCCATGTAGCGCTGGATGCTGACGAGATTCTGCTTGTACAGCTGGGAAACGCCGACCAGCTCCTCGTTGATGAACTTGATCTCGTTCTCCTTCGCCTTCTGCTGCGCGATGGTTCCGACGATCTCCTCTTCGGTCTGGGTGATGCGCTCGCGCAGCTGGGCGCGCTGTCCGATGCGCCCGCGCCGCCGCGAATCGAACAGCTTCTCTTCGCCGGCGATCGCAATGGCGACGCCGGGATCGGTCGGTGCGCGATCCACCAGCTCTTTTGCGAACGTCACCACCTCGGCATCCTCGCGTTCGGCCAGCAGCCGCGCCTCGCGCGCCGTCAATTCGTCGAGCTGCGAGCGCACCACGCCGAGCGTCGAGCGCGTGACCGTATCGTCGAGCCGGATGACGACCTGGCCCTCTTCGACGACGCTGCCTTCCTGCACGAAGATCTGCCCGACCACGCCGCCGGTCGGGTGCTGCACTTTCTTGACGTTCGACTCGACCATGACGGTGCCGGGTCCGATCACGGCGCCGGTGATGTGCGTGCTGGCGGCCCAGCTGCCGAGGCCGCCCACCAGCAGCGCAATCAACGAGAAGCCGATGACATTGAGCTTGCGGATCGCCTCACGCGGATCGATCGGGCTTGGGCTTGGGCTTGGGTTCATGATTCGCTCCTGCCGGTATCGCCCACCACGCGCAAGTTACGGTCTCCGCCCGCAGCCGCCGCCGGGGCCGCGGCCGGCTGCGGCGCCCGCGCCAGGAGCTTGGACAGGACCTGGTCGCGCGGCCCGAACGCCTGCTGGGTGCCGTTCATCAGCACCAGCGCCTTGTCGCAGCCGATCAGGGACGATTGTCGGTGCGCAATGATGATGATGATGGCGCCCCGCTTCTTGGCCTCGGCGATGGCCTTCTGCAGAGCGGCCTCGCCGTCGCCGTCGAGGTTCGAATTGGGCTCGTCGAGCACGATGAGGAACGGCTCGCCATAGAGCGCGCGCGCGAGCGCGAGGCGCTGGCGCTGGCCGGCCGACAGGATGACCCCGTGCTCGCCGATACGGGTGTTGTAGCCTTCGGGCAGCCGCACGATCAGCTCATGGGCGCCGGCGAGCTGCGCCGCCTTGAGCACCGCGGCGGAATCGGGCTGCGGCTGCATGCGGGCGATATTTTCGGCGACCGTGCCGTCGAACAATTCCACCGCCTGGGAGACGTAGCCGATGTGACGGCCGCGCGCCTCCGGATCCCATTGGTCGAGCGTCGCCCCATCGAGCCGGACGGTGCCCTTGACGGCCGGCCACACGCCGGTGAGTGCCCGCGCCAGCGACGTTTTTCCCGACCCACTGGGGCCGATAATGCCGCACACTTCGGCCGCCTCGAGGCGGAACTGGATATTGGTGAGGATTGGCGTTTGCCCGCCGGGCGCCGCGACGCTGAGCGCCACGTCGAGGCTGCGCGACGGCTTCGGCAGCTCGTGGGCGGCGGTGCTGCGTGGCAGCCAGCCCAGCACGCCGGACAGCCGGCGGATGGCATCACGCGCCCCGACGAAGCCGCGCCAGTTGGCGATCGCGATCTCGATCGGCGCCAGCGCCCGTCCCATCATGATGGACGACGCGATCATGGCGCCCGACGTCAGCTCTTGGCGGATCACCAGAAAGGCGCCGAGGCCCAGCATCACCGATTGCAGCAGCAGCCGCAGAACTTTTGACACGCTGCCATAGCCGCCGACCACGTCGCTCGACCGGCCGATGGCGGCCACATAGCGCTCGTTCACGGCAACCCACCGCCGGCTCAGCGTCTCTGCCATGCCCATGGCGACGGCGCTCTCGCTGTTACGGCGGTCGGCTTCCACCATGGCGGAGCGGGCGGCGCTGTCGGTCATGAGGGCGCGCTGTTGGCCGCGGCTGGCCCGCTCGGTGAGGAAGGTCATGGCCAAGAGCACCAGGGCGCCGACCGCCGCGGTCGCTCCGAGCCACGGATGAATCAGCACGCAGATGATGAGAAAGAACGGGACCCACGGCAGGTCGACGATCGAGATCGGACCGGCGCTGGTGAGGAAGGTGCGGATCTGGTCGAGGTCGCGCACCGGCTGCTGGGCGTCGCCCGGCAGGCGGCGCACCGAAAGCTGCACCACGGCGCTGTGCACCGGGGTCCCCAGCCGCCGATCGAGCAGCGCTGCGCTGCGCGCCACGATGCGCGAGCGGATGACGTCGAGCACGGCCTGGAAGCCATAGGCGCCGACCAACAGGGCGGTCAGCGCGATCAGGGTCGGCACGCTGCGGCTGGTGAGGACGCGGTCGTAGACCTGCAGCATGTAGAGCGGCCCGGCCAACATCAGGATGTTGACCACGGCCGAGAAGGCCGCGACGCTCCAGAACGCGCTGCGGCAATCGCGCAAGGCAGCCGCGAGTTCGGGATGCACCGGCGCGGCTGGCGCCGCTGGCTTGGAAGCTATCATCAATCCCCCACCCCCTCGTGGATCGCGGCGTGTTGCAGGCGACCGTAATGTACCGCGTCGGTTGAAGCAGCCACGGGTTACCACGTACCCGGCCCGCCCGACCCTCTCTCCTTTAGAGTGTTCGCGCCGCTTCGAGTTCATTCTATAGCACGGGGCGGCCGCATCCAGGCGGTTCCCATGTGTTTTCGGGCCATGAAGGTTAAGATCGCCCGCGTTCCCGGGGCTTGGTACATTCGCTACGCTAGTGCCCCGCTTCCGAAGTTCGTGATACATGGCGGCACCCTCTGACACGAACTTCGGAAGCAAAGGGGCACTAGCAAGTATATGGTTCTAGTGCCGCTTTTCGATTTGAAGTTCCTGTGCGAGCTTGCGGCAGGCGGTGTAGGAACTTCAAATCGGCGGCACTAGCCCCGCCCTGCCCCGCCGGAAGTCGCGCACGATCTCGCGGGCGGCATTGTGGCCAGGCGCCCCGGTGACGCCGCCGCCCGGATGGGTTCCGGCGCCGCACATATAGAGGCCGGGAATCGGCCCGCGGTAATCGGCATGGCCGAGGATCGGCCGCGCCGAAAAGAGCTGCCCGGGCTCGAGGGCGCCGTGGAAAATGTCCCCGGCCGTCAGCCCAAACGTCCGCTCCAGGTCGAGCGGCGAAAAAATCTGTCGGCCCCGCACGGCGCGCGCGAAGTTGGGCGCGTAAGCATCGACGGTGGCGATCATCAGGTCGGCCACGCGCTCGCGGTGGTCATCCCAGGACGACCCGTCCGGCAGTTTTGGCGCCACATGCTGGCAGAACAGGCTGGCCACGTGCTGCCCCGGCGGTGCCAGGGTGTCGTCCAGCGCCGAGGCGATCACCAGTTCGACAATGGGACGGCGCGACCAGCCGCTCGTGCGGGCATCGAAGTAGGCCTGCTCCATATAGGCGAGCGTGGGCGCGATGATGATTCCGGCGGCGTGGTGCTCGCCCAGGGTGCGGCCCGGCAGGGCAGTGAAATCGGGCAGCTCCGACAGGGCTACGTTGAGGCGGAACGTGCCTGAGCCGCAGCGATAGGTTTCCACGCGTCGTCGAAAGTCTTTTGGCAGTGCCGCCGGGTCGATCAGTCTCAGGTAGAGCAGTTTTGGATCCACATTGGCCACAACGGCGCGCGCGAAGATGCGTTCGCCCGGTTCCGTCACCACGCCGGCGGCGCGCCCCTTCTCCACCAGGACTTCGCGCACCGGCGACGCCAGGCGGATGTCGACGCCGGCCGCCGCGGCGGCGCGCGCCATCGCCTGGGTGATCGCCCCCATGCCGCCGATGGCGTGGCCCCAGGCGCCTTTGCGGCCGTTCACCGCACCGAAGCAATGGTGCAGCAGCACATAGGCCGAACCTGGCGTGTAGGGGCTGGCGTAGTTGCCGACCACGCCGTCGAACCCGAAGACGGCCTTGATGGGATCGCTGTCGAACCAGCCGTCGAGGTAGCCGCCGGCCGAGGCGGTGAACAGCGCCAGAAGCTCGCGCTGGCCCTCCAGGCCGAGGCGCCGCAGCGCCTGGACGGCACGGCCGGCCCGGATCAGTTCACCGAGCGCGGCCAGCGGCCGGCCTTCCACCACGTTCGGCGGCGTTTGCAGCACGAGCGCGCGCAGCACGTCGGCCACCGCCTGCAAACGCGCGTCGTAGTCGGCCAGTTTTTCCGCGTCTCGGCGGGAAAACTTGGCCACCTCGTCGGAGGTGCGCCCCTGCCCTACTTTGAGGTAGCGGCCATCCTCGAGGGGCAGGAAATTGGCCAGCGGCCGCTCGATCACGCGCAGCCCATGGCCCGCGAGATCGAGGTCGCGGATGATTTTGGGATTGAGCAGCGAGACCGTGTAGGCGGCTACCGAGTTGCGGAAGCCGGGAAAGAATTCTTCCGTCACGGCCGCGCCGCCGACCACGCCGCGCCGCTCCAGCACCACGACGCGCAAGCCCGCCATGGCCAGATAGGCGGAGCACACCAGGCCATTATGGCCGCCGCCGATGATCGCTACGTCGTAGACCGTGGTCATCGATGGCCCGTCGCCAGCTAACGCGCCCCTGCCGTCACGGTGACGGCGAAACTTTCTTCCAGCACGGCCGTGCCGCCCTGCACGACCGTGTAGGCCGCCGTGTAGGCGCCGGGTGCGAAGCCGGCGGCTGGCCGCTTCGTACCGGCGAACAGCATGAACTGCGCTTTGTCGCGGTCCAGTGGCTCGGCCGTGTGGTCGACGAGCTTTTGGCCGTCCGGCGCCGTCACCACCAGGCGCTGGACGTCGCCACCCTTGAGGCCGATCGCGCGCACGAACGCCACCAGCGCCCGCGCATCGGCGGTCGGCGGCGCGGCGCCGGCTTCACCCGACTCAATCGCCTCCATGGTCACCGGTCCGGCCGCGAACCCGGCGTTCAGCAGCGTGCGCTGGCGATACGCAAGCGCCGCGCGCAGGTGCGGCGCCCACAGCGACGTGCCGCTGCCGCAGGCACCCTCGCGCGGCGCCACCGCGAACGGATCGACCACCTTGCCGTGCCGGCGCACGGTGAGGTGCAGGTGCGGAAAGTCGGCCTTGCCGGAGATGCCCACGCGCCCGACCGGCTGCCCAGCTTTCACTTGCTCTCCCGGTTTCACGCGAACGCTGCCCTGCGCCATGTGGCAGTATTGCGTTTCCCATCCGTCAGCGTGACGAACCACGACGCCATTGCCGCAATCGCGACCTTCGAGCGAGCCCGGAGGAGCCGCCCGCAGCGGCACGTCCGGCATGTCGTCGCGGCGGCGCAGCACCTCGCCATCGGCAGCCGCCAGCACGTCGACGCCCTGCCGCTGGGCGGCGATAGTCGGCAGCCTGATGTCGGTCCCGTCATGGCCATCATAGGTCAGGGTGCCGCACATGTAGTCGCGCACGCCCGGACCGGCCTCATGGTCGACGTAGTTCTGGACGAAGCAGGTCTTGCCGATCTCGCAGGCGACCGGAAAAGCGAGCTCGAGCGGCTCGGCCGACGCCGAGGCAGGCCAGGCGAGCGCAAACGCGCCCAGGCAGGCGGCCGCCACCCGGCTCACCAAGGCCCTACAAAACTGAAGTCTGGCAAACCCCTGGGGCACATTCCTCACGTCGATTTGACGTTGCGTCATAGGGGCAGTTCGTCGGTCCTCACATGGCGGCGGCGTTGTAGGCGCCCACGCCGTCGCCGAGGAATTCGTTGTTGGCCTCGCGCAGCTTGGCCGCCGCGTCGTCGTAGAGGAACGGCAGGAAAGCAAAGCGCCGCCCGCGCGTCACCTTCGACACCGCATGCAGCAGCGAGCATGAGAACACCACGGCGCCACCGGCCGGCGCCTTGAAGCCGCGCGGCCCGTATTCCGGAAAGCTCACCTCGCCGCCGTCGAAATCGTCGTTGAGATTGACCGAAACGGCGAACCGGCGATGCGCCGTGCCCTTGGTGGTGTTGTCGCGATGGGCGCGGAAATGCGCCTCGTCCTCGGCCGCGTAGCAGGAGACGATGTAGCGCTCCATGCGCGTGATCTTGAACTGATGCGCCTTGAGGATCTCCGGCACCACGCGGCGCTGGAAGCGCGTCTGGGTTTCCTTGATCACCGCCGGATCCTCGATCAGGTAGTCCTTGCGGCGCTTGTGGCGGTGGTCTTGCACCGCCACGGTCTTGCCGTCGACCTCGCGCATGAAGCCCGATTCCTCACCGCCATGCGCGCCGTAGAGATCGATCAGCTTGCGACAGAATTCCGGCTCGAACACGTTGGGCAACAAGAGGATGGGCGCCTGCAACTCGACGCCGGCGAACCGCGCCGGTGGCGGCAGGCTGTCGACATACTGCAACACCTCGGCGATGTCGCTGCGGTCAGGCGCGAATGGAACGACCCGGAGCACGCGCAAGGTCGGGTCGAGCACCACCCACAGCTGGCGCACCGCCACGCCTGCGGTCGCGGCGTCCACCGGCACCGCGCCATAGAGCCGGCCCACGGCACCGTCGAAGTCGAAGATGAAGCGGTAGCCCGGATAGCTGTCGGCGATGCGCTTTTCAGCGTCGTCCTTCGGATCGATGCTGACGCCGAAAAATGCCGCCTTGGCGTCGTCCAACAGGTCGCGCCGGCCGAGCGCGGCATCGAGCGCTGCCCGGCTGTGCGGATCGCCGGCCGAGGCGAAGAAACACAGCACGAGATAGCGGCCGGCGGCCGTGTCGATGGCGTAGTGCGGATTGGCGAACGAGCGTTGATGGAACCAGGGAGCCGGATCGCCCGCGCTCAGCTTGGCATATTTCGGCATGGCCGGAACCCGATAGGCGTGTGCGCGGCCGCGATCCTATCCGAGAACCCCGGCGCGGTCGAATGCCGGCAGCGGTCTCGCGTGCCGTCGCCGGACCGAAGTCACATGACGCAAGGTAAGTCGCCCGGCTGACGGCTTTCGTTCAGGCTCAGCCTGACCTCGCCGCATGCGGTATTTCCCGTGGCCGCAGCCAAGCCTCTGCGCAGAACTGACTATTCGGATTGCGTGGCGGCTTAAGACGGGGGCAACGACTGGGGGCTAAGAATAGTCCGGGGCCAGTTTATCCAGGTCAGGAAGTGTCCAAGCCGTTGGTCGCAGCCCGAGAGAGCACAAACCCTCTTGATGAGCCAGACGGCCTCGAGGTCGGTGACGGCATTGCGCCGACCTCGTCGACTGCGCCGCATTTCGTGCCGAGTCGGGAATTCCTCGATCTGGTCATCGAAAACGTGCCGGCGACCATTTGGGTAAAGGATGCCCGCGACGGCCGCTATGTCCTGATTAATCGCGCTGCCGAAGAACTTTGGGGGCTGCACCGCGGCGACATCATCGGCAAGACGGCGGCAGAAATATACCCGGCGGCGGAAGCGGAGCTCATCCGCCAGCGTGACCAGCAGTTGCTGCAAGCCGGACACAGCATCATGCTCGACGAGCATTTGCTGCAGACGCCCGGCAACGGAACGAAGACCGTGACCTCGCGCCGCATCGCGATCCGCCACAATGGTGAAGCGCAATACCTGTTGGGGGTGGTCGAGGACGTGACCAGGCGCAAGCTGATCGAGCAGCAGCTGCAGCAGGCGCAAAAGATGGAGGCGGTGGGCAATCTGACCGGGGGACTGGCGCACGATTTCAACAATCTCCTGCTCGTCATCATCGGCAATCTCGACCTGTTGTCGCTGGACGTGGCCGGCAACCCCGCGGCCGAGGAGAAGATCGCAACGGTTCTCGAGGCGAGCCTGCGCGGAGCCGAATTGACCAAGCAGCTGCTGGCCTTCTCCCGTCGCCAGCCGCTGCAGCCGAAGCGCGTCGATGTGAACGCATTGATCGCCGACACGATGCGATTACTGACGCGGACGCTGGGGGAGACGATCACCTATGACGTGCGCATGGGTCAGGATCTGTGGCCGGTGTTCGTCGACCAGGCGCAGCTGGAATCGGCGCTGGTCAACATCGCCATCAACGCGCGCGATGCCATGCCGGATGGCGGCCGCCTGAGCATCGCCACGTGCAACGAGCACGTCGATGCCGAATTCGCCTCGCGCCATGCCGAGTTCATGCCCGGCGACTACGTCATGATCGCGATCACCGACACCGGCACCGGCATGCCGCCCGAGGTCGTCGCGCGAATCTTCGAACCGTTCTTCACCACCAAGGGGCCCGGCAAGGGCACCGGCCTGGGCTTGAGCATGGTCTATGGCTTCATGAAGCAGTCGAAGGGACACGTCAGCGCGTACAGCGAACAGGGCCTCGGCACAACGTTCAAGCTGTATCTGCCGTGCCATTGCCCGGCGCCGGATCAGGCGAAACTCCAGGCACCAGCGGGGCAGATCGTTGCGCGGGCCAAGCCGGGTGAAGTCATTCTCGTCGTCGACGACAACAAGGACGTCCGCACGGCGGTGTGCGCGCAGCTGAGCGATC
>Ga0111538_10013791_pt1 | contig 10658 bp, 7 predicted proteins | sample SoiMethybrSBSTD1_FD_79669 | JGI IMG/M metagenome (GOLD analysis project Ga0111538, IMG submission 79669) | Bulk soil microbial communities from a Populus tree surrounding site in Tennessee, USA - Soil MetaG P. TD hybrid SBSTD1 (version 2)... | ecosystem: Environmental > Terrestrial > Soil > Tree... | reverse complement strand
GAAGGTCTGATTCGCCGCCATGTTCTCCGTGTTGGTTGACGTCGAAACTTGCACCCCGTCGACATAGGGCGAATCGAATTGCACGCTCGTTTTGGTCAAGTCGAATATGAAAAGGTAGTGGTGCCATGCCGCCGCTGAAGGCCGCGTAAAGGTACGCCGCGCAAAGGTATTGCTCGCAAACAGCGCCCCGATGGTCGAGCCGCCGCTCCCGTCAATATCGATGTAGAAACCGGTTTGGGTCGCCGTGTTGTCCGCACCCCTTGGACGCGAAGCGAACGAGTATTGGTTACTGCGCCGTCCAACCGCCATCGACGCTGATGGAGGTGCCGCGAATCTGGTCGGCGGCGCTCGAGCACAGGAAGACCGCGACCGCGCCGATCTGCTCTGGCGTCGCGAACTCGAGGGATGGCTGTTTTTCTGCGAGCAACCTCGCCTTTGATTCGTCCTGGGAAATTCCATCGCGGGCGGCCGCATCGTCGATCTGCTTTTGCACCAGCGGCGTCAACACCCAGCCGGGGCAGATGGCATTACACGTAATCGGCGACTGCGCAGTCTCGAGCGCGACAACCTTGGTGAGGCCGAGAAGTCCGTGCTTCGCGGCGACGTATGCCGATTTGGTCGTCGATGCCACCAGTCCGTGCGCCGAAGCGATGTTGACGATCCTGCCCCAGTGCCGGCGCCGCATACTCGGTAACGCCGCCTTGATGCTGCAGAAAGCGGATGACAGATTGATGGCGATGATCTGCTCCCATTTCTCCATCGGAAACTCTTCCACCGGCGCGGTGTGCTGGATGCCAGCGTTGTTGACCAGAATGTCGACACCGCCGAAGCGGTCGACGCATTGCGCGATCATTTCAGACACCTGCTGCGGTCGCGACATGTCGGCGGGACTGTAGTCGACCTCGACGTCGTATTGGACACGGAGCTCCGCCATCAGCGCTTCGATCGCTTTGCGGTCACCAAAGCCGTTCAGCATGATGTTGGTGCCTTGTGCACCGAGGGCCCGGGCGATGCCCAGTCCGATGCCGCTCGTCGAACCCGTAACGACTGCTGCTTTACCCTTAAACATTGGCGAGCTCCCCTTGTGGTTTGGGATGGCGCGCGGTAGCAATCCCGGTGTCTTCCGCGAGGTAGTCGAATGCGACCTGGCCGAGCCCCAGCGTGAGATCCGCGACCAGGTGCTGTCCCGACACGATCTTGAGCACCGGCAGCTGCGCGACGTTGGCGATGACGTGACGGAAGAGCTGGAGCTCGGCTGGCGTGTTCCACGCTTCCTTCAAGACGATGTCCTCGAGGTGATAGCGCACCAGCTCGCAGATCCGCGGCGAGCCGTCGACGTGCGGAATAACCTTCAGCAGGAAGTTCGGCTGGCGCAGGCTTTTCAGCACGGCATCCTTGGCCGCCTCGCGGTGCTTGTAACCGAACGTGCCGAGCGCACAAAGAGCCTGGCCGTAGTGCAGCGTGCCCACTATCACCTCGCCTTCGTGGCTGATCTTCGGGAGCGCCAGCTTCTTCGGAAAGCCCCACAACTCGCGGCCGCCGGCGATCGGCGCATCATCGTCGAGATACATCGAGTGCACATACACACCGTCCTCGCCCGCAAAGCGCACCGGAATGACCTGGCCGGATTCGGTGTAGTCGCCGAATCCTGTCGAGTCGGGCATGCGAATGAATTCATATTTCACCAGCGGCTCGGTGATCTCGAGCGGCTCCGGTACGATTGCGCGCAAGGCCTTTGGGTCAGTGCGGTAGGTGACGATCAGGTATTCGCGGTCGAAAAACCGGTACGGTCCGGGCGGAAACGACGGACTAGTCAATGGCATCGCGTAGGCGCGCCGGACGTCGTCAATCTTCATTTTTGAACCTCGAGTGGTTGATTAATGATGGATGGGCCGATGAGCGAGCCGTGCCGCGTCGGAACGAGCCCGGACAGATCGACCGTCGAGCGCTTGCCTACGGCCTTGCGGTGATCCGCGAGCCAGTGGTCCGCGGCGCGCGTGCCGATCTCGCGCAGATGAGCGAGGAAGTCGGGATGATTGTTCATCTTGCTCGATGCGCCGAAGCCGCCGAGCGCATCGTCTCCGATGCCGTGGACAAAAAGACGTCTGAACCTTCGATCCGCCGGCCGCGACTGCATCAGCTCCTCGAAGAACGCGATCGCCGCCACCTCACCCATGAAGGTGGAGTTGTAGCTGATCTCGCCGATGCGGTCGGTGATGGCGCGCGCGGTACGTGGGACTTCTGAGCGCACGATCGGGTTAATGCCGACCACGATCAAGTCACTCGCTTGTGTACTGAGGTAAAGCGGTGCCAGCGCCGGATTGCCGGTGTAGCCGCCGTCCCAGTAATACTCGCCGTCGATCTCCACCGCCTGGTAGACCTGCGGCAGGGCGGCAGATGCTAGCAACACATCGGCCGATAGTTCCTGGTTCTCGAATACGCGCCGCAAACCGGTGCGAACGTTCGTCGCGCAGATGAATACACGCGGTGCCCGGCGATCCTGACGCAGACCGTCGAAGTCGATGCGCGCGAGGAGGCTGCGAAGCGGATTGTAGTTGAGGAGATTGGTCTCGTATGGCGACCAGATACTCGTAAACATCTCCTGCAACAGAAAGACAGGATTGCGCTCCAGGTTCCAGGTGGGGGGCGCGCCCGGCATGGCCGGGAATGCGAGGCTGGCATACCCCGGGACGCGGCCCACGTCCTCCCAGTACTGCGCGAGCGCCTTTCGCGCTTCGGCAACGCCGCCGCGCCGCAGCCCGTCGGCGAGAATACCGGCGTTCATCGCGCCAGCGCTCGTTCCGCTGATGCCAACGATCTCGAATCCCGGCTCCTGCAGCAGTCGGTCGAGCACACCCCAGGTGAAAGCGCCGTGGGAGCCGCCACCTTGCAAGGCGATAGCCAGGCGCCGGATCGGGTAATTACTCATTGAAAATGGTCTCCATTCAGTGTCGTCTCTATCTGCGATCAGGATAGGGGGAGTCGAGAAAGGAGTTGTCAGCGAACCGTCGCGATTTGATGGGTTTTCCGCTGGTTCGTTACCCCTTGATGGACGGCAATGCGAACCGTGCGCAGGGCGGGTGCAGTTCGCGCCGAAAGAACGCGGGCCCGACCAGCGCGAACATTGCGGCGGCAACCCACGCGTCAGGCTGAACCAAGCCAGCGCTGTGGAACGCGCATAACGCGCGGAAACGTCGGGGGCGGATTACCAGCCCTCGCGATTTGCGGAGCCAGGGCCTATTGCCCCGAAGGACATTTCGACGAGTCCGTGATCCACTCATCGACCCACTTCGGCTCGTCGAGCTCTTTGCGGTTCGGGCGACGTCTGGTCGGCCCCGCCGATTACCTGAGACGACCGTGCCGGGCGGGACTACCGCTCAGGAAATGATGCAGAGATCAACCCAGGGCAAGCCACACGAACACCACGACGATTCCACCGATCAGCGCGCCCTTGGCGAAATTTGTCACATCCCCGAGGACACCGGACCGTGGGAGACGAGTCAGGTGCGATCGGGAGAAGCAGGCAAACCTTGAGCAAGCGCCCGATTCAAGTAAGGCAAGCACGCGGCTCATGGTGTTGACACTCGCCAGAACGGTCCCTCGATCTGCTCGAGCGGGCGGCTCGATTCGCCCGGGCGCAGGCCGTAACGCAGCATCGCGATCATGTCTCCGCTCACCCCGGGATTCGAAACGAAATAGTCGTGACCAAACAAATCGGTGGTCCCGCGAACCTGGATGATGTTTACGGCGCGCAGTTGTCCGATCGCCTTGATTTGTTCGGGCGCCAGCATCCCGGCGTCCATGCGCCCCAGTCGTGCAAGGCCTCCGAACAGCCAGCCTGCCGCTGCAATGGCCTTATCGTCGGGCGAAACGTAGACCGTGACGCGAAGGTTCGGCGCAGGAGGTAGCAGCGCACTTGGTGCGGCCCTCTCGCCGAACGGCAAATCCGGATCCGAGAAAACCTTGAAGATCTTGCTGATCGCGACGTCGCCATCGAGGTCCGGCGCAACGAGGACGACATTGGCGATGTGAAACTCGCGCTCGGGGGAGCTGCGGAGCATGTACGCTTCCGCGCTGAGCTGAGCCAGCGCTGACGCGAGCGTGTCGGTGCCACGGCTGTGTGCGATCAAGTGCACGCGCTCGACACCCGGTGTCCGGCCGACGATCCGGATCGTCTTGACGAGATCTTCGACCGCGTATTCGGCCGACTCACGGTCGACGCCGTAGCCAAAGAGGACGCCGCGCTGGCTTCCGGCGGGCCACGAAAAGATGCCGCACACGAATTCCCTGCCCAGGAAATGGCACAATTCGCCCATCGTGAGCGCCGCACTTTCGAAGTTCGTGTGGTAGCCGTGGACGAACAACACCACTTCCTTGCGGCGCACCAGAGCCAATCGCCTGGCGATCTCCGCCTGCAACCGGGCCTTTGCGCCGGCGTATGCCTCAACAACGTTCGGCACGCGCATGATCCCGTCCGAATCGACAACGACTTCGTACGGTATCGCGGGAAAGTGGCCGAGTTCCGTCGTCGCGCCCAACGCCACATTCAGCCGCTTGGGCGTTTGCGGCGCGGTGCTCTGCTCGAGCAGTTCCTTCCAGCTAAGGTTCTGGCCGAACTCGATCATCGTGGATCCGAACGCGATGGAGCGTGATCGCTCCGCGGTATACGGCACATCGCCGTTGCGCTCGGCCGGGGCGCGGTCGGTGACATACAGCAGGTCCAGGACGGGCCGTTGACCGCCGACAGGCGAGTCCCCGAACAACGGCCGAGCATTCGCACCGGTATAAAGCGCCGGTGTCGGCATCAGCGCGTGCTCAGTCGCGCAGCCGCTCAGAACGAAGGCGGCCGCTGCGATGACGACTCCGGCGTGCCGTCTCATCGATGCAGCCCGTCTAGCGATATTCATTGCTTCGTCCCGACCCTTGCTTCACGCCGCCGCCGGGGCAGCCCCGACAGGCGGATTGAACTCAGTCTTGCGCTTCACGCTGAACCATGCGGCGTAAAGCGCCGGCACGAAGAAGATCGTCAGCACCGTCGCGACGGTGAGCCCACCCATGATCGCGATCGCCATCGGACCCCAGAAAATGCTGCGCGTCAGCGGCACCATCGCGAGCACAGTGGCGGCGGCAGTGAGCATGACCGGACGCGTCCGATGCACCGCCGCTTCGATCACCGCATTCCACGGATCGAGGCCCAGCTCCATCTCTTCTCTCACCTGGTCGACCAGGATCACGGCGTTGCGCATGATCATGCCGCACAGTGCCGTGACGCCGAGGATTGCGACGAAGCCAAGCGGCGCCTGGAAGATCAGCAATGCCGCGACGACACCGATCAGGCCGAGGGGGGCGGTGAGCAGCACCATGAACATCTTCGAGAAGCTCTGCAGTTGCAGCATCAGAATCGTCAGGATCGTTAGCAGCATGACCGGGAACACCGCCGCCAGCGCCTTGTTGGCCTTGTCGCTTTCCTCGACGGCACCGCCTGTGTCGATACGGTAACCCGACGGCAGCCTGGCTTCGATGTCCTTCAGGTTCGGCTGGATCTCGTTGGTCACCGACACGCCTTGTTCGCCGTCCTTGACGTCCGCGCGCACGGTGATCGCCATGTCGCGATTGCGCCGCCACAGCACCGGCTCTTCGAGCTCGTTGCGTACATGCGCCACTTGCGACAGCGGGACCACCGTACCTTCACGCGTGTAGAGGTTGACGCTTTTCAGGGTGTCGAGGTTGAGCCGCTCCGCCGGCGCTGCACGGGCGACAATGTCCACCAGATCCTCGTGCTCGCGTAACTGCGACAGCGTCGCGCCACTCATGAGCGTCTGGGTCACGAACGACACGTCCGCCGGGGCGAGTCCCAGCGCTCGCGCCTTGTTCTGATCGACGTCGACTCTGAGCGTGCGAACGGGTTCGTTCCAGTCGAGCTGGACGTCGCGCACCTTGGCGTTCGCAGCGACCACTGCCTCGACGTCGCGTGCGATCTCGCGCACCTTCCGCGTATCCGGGCCGACGATGCGGAACTGCACGGGGAAGCCGACCGGCGGGCCGAGCTCGAGGCGGGTCACGCGCACCCACACGCCTGGGAATCGGTCGTTGGCCATCGCCAACAGCCGCGCGCGCACCTGTTCACGTGCCTTGACGTCCTTCGTCATTGCGATAAACACGGCGTAGCCCGGGTTGGGCAGCTCCGGATTGAGCGAGAGGTAGAAGCGCGGCTGGCCGGCGCCCGTGTAGGCGGTGTAGAAGCGTACATCCTCATCCTTGGCGAGCACCGCTTCCATCTTCTTGACCTGTTCGGTTGTCGCGTCGAACGAAGAGCCTTCTTTGAGTCGCAGCTCCACGATCAGCTCCGGACGGTCGCTGTTCGGGAAGAACTGTTGCGGCACGAGGCGGCTTCCCGCGATAGCCAGGGCAAATGCCGCAACGGTCGCACCGATCACCCACCAGCGTCGGGCGATAGCGAGGTCGATCAAGGCGCGAAGCTTGCGGTAGAACGGGCTGTGATACGCGTCGCCGCTGTCGCCGTGCTTCTTGAAGTCCGGCAGCATCTTCACCGCCAGGTAGGGCGTAATCACCCCCGACACGAACCACGAGAACACGACCGCTGTACCGACGATCCAGAAAATGCCGCCTGCGTACTCGCCAGTGGTCGACTTGGACAACCCGATCGGCATGAACGCCGCGGTAGTGATGAGCGCGCCGGTGAGTCGTGGCATCGCGGTCGACGTGTAGGAGAAGGCGGCCGCCTTCACACGGTCCCATCCGCCCTCCATCTTGACTACCATCATCTCGACCGCAATGATGCCGTCGTCCACCAGCAGGCCAAGCGCGATGATGAGCGAGCCGAGCGAGACGCGCTCCAGATTCCAGCCCATCGCGAGCATCACGACCAGGACAATGCCCAGCACGATTGGGATCGACAGTCCGACCACGATGCCGGTGCGCCAGCCGAGGCTCAACAGACTGACTGCGAGCACGATCGCGAGCGCTTCGAGCAGCGAGCGTTCGAATTCCCACACGGATTCGCTGACCACCGTAGGCTGGTCGGCCACGCGCTCGAGGTCGACACCGTACGGCAGCTCCGACTGAACCTTGGCGACCGCGGACTCGAGCGACTTGCCGAGTTCGACGATGTTGCCCTCGTCGGTCATCACGACGCCGAGCATCAGCACCTGTTGGCCGTTGTGGCGCACCGTGTACTGCGGCGGATCCTCATAGCCGCGCGTGACCGTCGTGAAGTCGCCGAGCTTGAGCTCTCGTCCGCCCACGCCGATCGGCACATTGCGTATATCGTCGAGATTGGCGAACTGTCCGCTCACCCGCACCATCACACGGTCGGAATGGGTGTCGACCTGGCCACTCGCCAGCACCATGTTCTGGCTCCGCAGGCTTTCTGCGATCTGCAGCGGCGTGATCCCGAGTGCGGCCAACCGCTCGTTCGAGAACTCCACGTAGACCTTCTTCGCCTGCTTGCCATAGATGTCGACCTTCTTGACCATCGGGACCTTGAGGAGTCGCCGCTTGATGTCTTCGGCGATGTCGGACAGCTCCCATTGATCGATCCCGTCGCCCTTGACGGCGTAGAGGAGGCCCGTGACATCGCCGTATTCGTCGTTGAAGCTCGGGCCGATGACGCCTTCGGGCAGCTCGAGCTTGATATCGCTGAACTTCTTGCGCGCCTGGTACCACGCTTCGCGCTGATCTGCGTGGGACGTGCCACCCTTGACGGTAAGCGTCATGCCGGCGTAGCCCTGGCGCGCGAACGTGACGACCTTGTCGAAGTGGTCGAGCTGCTCGAACTTCTTCTCCATGCGATTGAGCACTTCATCCTGCATCTGTTGCGCAGTCGCGCCCGGCCACATCACCATCGCAGTCATCGAAGGCACCGAGAACTTCGGGTCCTCGAGCTGGCCGAGCTGCTTGAATCCGAGGACGCCGCCCAGCATGATCGCGATGATCAGGAACAGCACGGTGGCGCGATGGTTCAGCGCCCATTCGGTGAGATTGAAGGACTTCATCGTGCGGCCTGCTTCGATTCGAGGTTGGACGCGGCGCCCTGAAACGCGACTTTGAGACCCGGCGCCATCTTCTGCACACCTGCGGTGACGACGAGCTCGCCTGCGGACGGCCCGGACACGAGCACGTCGTCGTTGCGATAGGCGTGCACGAAAACGGCGAGTAACTGAACCGTTCCAACCGTGTCTGCGCCTTCGCGACGAACCACCCACACGGCCGGCTGACCCTTGTTCTGCGTAAGGGCAGCCGCCGGGATCGTGGCCGACGTGTTGTCTGCGGCCGGGCGGTCAACGACGAGCGTTGCGCTTGCGCCGAGAGGGAGCGGGCGAGGCGTCGCGGGCTTGAGACGAGCGCGGAACGTGCGCGTCGTCGAAGCCGCCTGCGGCGACAATTCACGCAATACGACCTCGAACGGCTGGTCGGGCGCGCTCGTCAGCGTGGCCCTGTAGCGCGCCGCCTTGAACACCGACAACTGGTCCTCGGGCACGTTGACCACGATCTCCGGCTCGCCTTCCTTCGCGATCGAGACGACGGGCTGTCCTTCTGCCACTACCTGGCCCGCTTCGAACTTCACGCTGGTGACCACGCCGTCCTGCGAGGCCCGCAGCACGGTGTATTGGAAACGATTGCGCGCGAGCTCCAGCTTGCGCGTTTCCGCTTCCGCAGTGGCGCGCGTCGTTTGCGCGTTGCTCTGCGCTTTCTCGCTGTCTGATGGACTGACCGACCCATCCGATTTCAATGCATTGAGCCGCTTCTGATCCGACTCGGCCTGCCGCGCTTGCGCTTCCGCGGCTGCCACCTGTTGTTGCGCGGCGTCGACCGCCAGCTTGTAATCGCTGTCGTCGAGCACGGCGATGATGTCGCTCTGCCGCACCTTCTGTCCCACGTCGACCTTGCGGCTCGCCACCTTGCCGCTTACGCGGAAAGCCTGGTCGACCTCGTAGCGCGACTGCACGGAGCCGAAGTAACGATCGGTTTCCTGAATCTTGTCGTACCGGATTTCGACTGTGCGAACGGCGCGCATCGGCTCCGGTGGAGGCGGGTGCGAGCAACCGGACAGCATCGCGGCGATCGACAGGGGGACAAGGGCCATGCGGAAGGACGGTTTCACGACAGTTCCTCGTATTGGTGGATTGGGTTCATGAATTGGGGAGTTGCTTGCTCTGCGCCGCCGTCGGCGTCGAAGGCTCGAAGACCTCCCAGCCTCCGCCGAGCGCCTTGTACAGTTGCACGCTGTCGAGCAGCAATTGCGTGTTGGCATCGTTGGCACCGACCCGCACCGACAAGCGCGCGCGCTGCGCATCGAGCAGCGGCAACAGGTCGATCTGACCGCGGCCGTAGAGCGACTGCGCACGCCCTAGCGCGGCTTCGGCCGAACCGGCGGCGCTTTGCAGCAGTTGTGCCCGCTGTCGCTCCTGCTCCAGTGCCACGAGCGTGTTCTCGACGTCTTCGAGCGCGCGCACGATGGCGTCCTCGTAGCGCAGCAGAGCTTCCTTCTGACCGCTTTGGGCGATGTCGTTGATCGCCTGCGTGCGACCCGCATTGAAGATCGGCATCGCGATCAGCGCGGCGACGTTGGTGAAACGTGCGGCCCCAAGTGCCATGCCGTTTACGCTCAGGCCTTCGCCACCGAACACCGCGCCAAGTAACAGGCGTGGGAACCACTCGGCCATCGCCTGCTGGCGCCGCGCGTTGGCGGCGTCGAGTTGCGCCTGTGCCGCGAGCAAATCCGGTCTGCGCCGCAACAAGTCGGCCGGCTGTCCCGGACGAGCGGCGGGGACGGTGATGTCGGTGTGCGAGGGTGCGATGCTCGCGGCATTGAACGCCTGGTCACCGATGAGCACCGCAATGCGGTGACGTGACACGGCGGCCACCGTCTCAAGCGGCGGTATTGCCGCGCGTGCCTTCGATGCTTCGGTTTGCGCGCGCTCGACATCGAACGGCGTGGCGAGGCCGGCGCGCTCACGCGCTGCTACGAGACGCAGCGTTTCATCCTGCGCGGCTGATATTGCGCGCACCGTGTCAAGCTGGCGCAGCGCCCCGACCAGCGTGAAGTAGTTGGCAGCAACGTCCGACACCACCAGGAGGCGAACGCCTCGCGCCATGTCCTCGGAACTGCGCGTGTCGGCTGCGGCCGCTGCGGCACCCGCGCGGAGTCGACCGGCGATGTCGACCTCCCATGAGACTTGGAGGCCGGCCTGCCAACCCTTTGTATCCGCGGCCTCCGATACGATTTGCTTCGTCGACGAGTCGTACCTGGTTCGATGATCGAAGCCGGCACCCTGAATGCCGACGCTCGGATACAACCACGAGCGGCTGACCGTCTCCCCGGCCCGCGCCGCGCGCACGCGCTCCAGCGCAATCTTGACGTCCCGGTTTTCGCGCGCGGCGCGGCGGACGAGATCCGAGAGCACCGGGTCACCGTAGCTGTCCCACCAGGCGGTTTCCGGCGCTTCGACGGATGTGGATACGGCTGCGAATTGCCCCGGTACGTCGACCGACGGCTGCAGCACGGGGGTCGCACAGCCGACGAGGGCGAACGTGAGCGACGCGGCGAGCTTCGCAGCGATGTGGTGCGCCGCGGGCCGGGCCCGACGACGCAGCACGAGCCTTGGCAGCCATGGCAAATAACGGAGCGTTCCAAT
>Ga0111538_10013790_pt1 | contig 10659 bp, 9 predicted proteins | sample SoiMethybrSBSTD1_FD_79669 | JGI IMG/M metagenome (GOLD analysis project Ga0111538, IMG submission 79669) | Bulk soil microbial communities from a Populus tree surrounding site in Tennessee, USA - Soil MetaG P. TD hybrid SBSTD1 (version 2)... | ecosystem: Environmental > Terrestrial > Soil > Tree... | reverse complement strand
GCTCGGCTGAGCAACCACCGTCGCCGCAGGCGGAGCCACGACGAGTGGCGCCGGGCGTCCCGTGAGCCGGCCTGTCGCGTAAGCACCGAGCAGGCTGCCTGTGATCGCGGCGGCGAGCAGCCATCTCTGTGCGGGTTTCGCGGATCGCGCGGCGGGCGCCGTCACGGCGTATGACGCCCGGGTCTCGTTTTCCTGAATCGCCTCCCGCAGAAGCCACGCGTCGATCATGTAGGCGCGGCCTTCGGGATCCGCGAGCGCACGTTTGATGGCGTCACCGTTCACGCGCTGGCCGTCGATGAACGCATCGATGATTTCAAGTTCAGAACTCACCACGCCCTCCTGCTGCCAGCCCTAGCGATCGTCGCCGTCTCGCGTGCCTGCTGGCAGACACCGGACTCCACGTTGTTCCCTGAGCGCCAGCGAGTGCCCGAGCGTAGCGCGCAGCGCCTGTCTCGCCCGGTGCAGCCGCGAGCGTACCGACTCGAGGGGAAGTTCAGACGCTGCTGCGATTTCTTCATAGCTCAGGCCGGCGGTCTCCCGAAGTAGGAAGACGTCGCGATCGAGATCAGGCAACGCGTCAATTGCGTGACTGAGCGCGACGGCCAGTTCCTGTGTGGCCGGCACCGCCGCCGAGCCAAACGTCACGGTTGGCGGCCGTCGGCGCCCATCGCGCAGATGGTTTAGCGCGAGGTTTCTCGCGATGCGGAACAGCCACGCGCGCTGACCGATGTCGTTGGCCTCGGGCACGCCGGCCCTCGAGACGCGCAGGAACACCTCCTGTGTGAGGTCACGGGCGGACTCCGCCGCCCCCACCACACGACGCAGGTACCGATACACGCCGTCATGATGTGCGGCGCAAAACCGCTCGACGTCGGTCACGCGTGACTCTGACGATTAAGAACCCCAGGGGGCCTGAAAAGTTCAGGTCAGGTGTGCATTCGCCGGGTCAGTTTGAGGAACGCCTGAGCGGCGTGAGACAGGGTCGTGTCCTTGCGATAGACGAGCCTGAGTTCGCGCGGCGACCCCAAATCCGGCACGTCCACGGCCGCGAGCTGCCTGCGGGCGATTTCGGCCTGCGCACATCGCCGCGGCAATAACGCCACGCCGAGACCCATCTCGACCGCGCGCTTGATGCCGTCGAGACTCGGCAGGGACATCAGGATGTTGAGCGGCGCGTGCCGCTGCTGGTAGAGCCTGAGCACGCGCTCCCGCGCAGGGGACGGATCGTTATGGGCGATGATCGACTGTCGGCCCATCTCCTCCATCGTGATTTCCTTCGAGGACGCCAGCGCGTGGCCCGGCGGCACGAGCAGGACGAGTTCGTCCGTTCCGAGAAGGACGGAGTCGAGACCGCGCTCCGCTGGCTTGAAGGTGATGATCCCGAAATCGACCGTGCGAAGCAGCACTTCCTGAGGCAGCTGCCTCGCGGCGAGCCGCCGCTCTTCCACAAAAACGCCCGGGTGTTCGCGCTGGAACGCTTCGATCAACGGGAGAACCGTGTGCACGGTGCCCTCGTTCGAACCGACGATCACGCGACCCTTCTTGACGTCCCGAAGTTCGGAAACGGCGCCCGAGGCTTCTTCTGCCAGACGCAGGAGGCGGTGGGCGTAGTCCAGAAGCAAGTCACCTGCGTCGGTGAGCGTCCCGTCACGGGAGGATCGATCGATGAGCCTCTCACCGGCCGTCTTCTCGAGCCGCCGTATGGCCTGGCTGACGGCCGGCTGGGTTCGCCGCAGCTTCTTCGCAGCTTTCGAGAAGCTCCGCTCGCCGGCAACCGTGACAAATACCCGAAGATCCTCGAAGGTCACAGCGCGATTGTGGGTCCGACGACCGTTCAAGTCAATAAGTTAATCGACTACTAACCTAAGTTTCATAACTTTGACTTTGGACCACGGGCCCAGTCAGACTCGCCAGTCTATGGCTGAACGGCTGGTCATCTTCGACACCACCCTCCGCGACGGCGAGCAAGCCCCCGGTTTCTCGATGCGAATCGAGGAAAAGATCCGGCTCGCCAGGCAGCTCGAGACCCTCGGGGTGGACATCATCGAGGCAGGGTTCCCCATTGCGTCGGAGGCCGACGCTGAAGCCGTCCGGCAGGTCTCCCAGGTCATCTCTGAGGCGACGGTAGCCGCCCTGGCGCGCTGCGCCCCGGGTGACATCGACAGGGCCGCCTGGGCGTTAGCCCCGGCGCGCCGGTCCCGGATTCACACGTTCATTGCCACCTCGGACCTGCACCTGTCGAAAAAGCTGCGGATGACGCGCGAGGCTTGCCTGACGGCCGCGACCGAGTCAGTCGCACGCGCGCGCTCGTTCACGGACGATGTGGAGTTTTCCGCGGAGGATGCGACGCGCAGCGACCTGGACTTTCTTTGCCGTGTCGTTGAATCGGTGATCGACGCGGGCGCCACGACCATCAACCTTCCCGACACCGTCGGCTACTCCACTCCGGACGAGATAGGCGAATTCTTCAAAACGATCATCATGCGCGTGCCGAACGCGCACCGCGCGATCTTCAGCGCGCATTGCCACGACGATCTCGGCCTGGCGGTCGCGAATACACTCGCCGCGATTTGTGCGGGCGCGCGTCAGGTCGAATGCACGATCAACGGGATTGGCGAGCGCGCCGGCAACGCCTCGATCGAAGAGATCGTGATGGCCACGCGCGTCAGACCCGATAGGCTTCCCGTCGAGACCCGCGTTGTCAGCGAACAGCTGTACGCATCGAGCCAGATGTTGACGGAAATCACCGGCGAGTGCGTCCAGGCCAACAAGGCCATCGTCGGCCGGAACGCCTTCGCGCACGAGGCCGGCATTCATCAGGACGGGATGCTGAAGGACCGCCGGACTTACGAGATCATGCGGCCGGAGGATGTCGGCGTGCCGCAGACGACGCTCGTGCTGGGCAAGCATTCGGGCCGCCATGCCGTGCAGAAACACTGCGAGGCCCTGGGTCTCTCGATCTCGCGACAGGACCTCGACCAGATCTACCGCCGCATCGTCACCCTCGCCGACGCGCAGAAGCACGTCACGGAAGACGACTTGCTCGCGATTACTACTGAGGTTTGTGGCCGCGCCGCGGTGCCCGCGGGACGCGATGCTTCACAAGAAGCCGGGTACGGATTCGGCGTGTGAACGCGCGCATTGCCGTGCTGCCCGGCGACGGCGTCGGGCCCGAAGTTACAGCCGCTGCGGTCAGGGTTCTCACGGCTATCGGTGAAAAGTCCGGCCACGCCTTTGACTTCGTCGAAGCACCGATCGGCGGCGCCGCAATTCGCGCGGGCTTGCCTCCCCTTCCAGATCACACGCTTGCCGCGGCGAAGTCTGCGCAGGCGGTTCTGCTAGGCGCTGTCGGGCATCCTGACTTCGACCATCTGCCTCCAGGTTCGCGGCCCGAGTCCGCGCTACTCGCCTTGCGGCGCGAGCTCGGTGTCTTTGCGAACCTTCGGCCCGCGCGAGCCTGGGCCGGACTGGAGTCGTCCGGTCCGCTCAAGCCCGAGGTGCTGCGCGGCACGGACCTGATGGTCGTCCGGGAGTTGATGGGCGGGCTGTACTACGGGCAGCCGCGTGGCATATCGAGCGACGGCAACTCGGCGGTGAACACCATGGCGTACACGCGGGACGAGATCGTCCGCGTCGCGCGCGTCGCGTTCAGACTCGCGCAAAGCCGGCGCCGGAAACTAGTCTCTGTGGACAAAGCCAATGTGCTCGAGGTTTCGCGACTGTGGCGGACTGTGGTCACCGAAGTCGGCCGGGACTTCCCAGACGTCGCGCTCACTCACGAATACGTGGACGCCGCTGCGATGAAGCTCGCGCTCGCACCCGCGGCGTTCGACGTGATGCTCACCGAGAACATGTTCGGAGACATCCTTTCCGACGAGGCCGGCGCCGTGTGCGGATCGTTGGGCTTGCTTCCGTCGGCAAGTCTTGGCGAGGGCGCCGGGCTGTTTGAGCCAGTGCATGGCTCCGCGCCGGACCTCGCCGGTCGCGACGTCGCAAACCCGGTGGGTGCAATCCTGTCCGCAGCGATGCTGCTGGCCGACGGTCTTGGTCTGCGCAAGGAAGGCGCGGCCGTGACTACGGCAGTCGAACGCGCGCTCGCCGCGAACATCAGAACCGGCGACGTCGCCGCTGCCGGCCACCCACCGGTCGGCACCCGCGCGTTTACGGAAGCGGTGCTGTCGGCGCTTTAGCGAAGGAGCGGTCAGCGACTGAGCCGCGGGAGCGGAGCGGGGCGGACGAAGTCCCCCCGGTTATTCAACAGTCACCGATTTCGCCAGGTTGCGCGGCTGATCCACGTCCGCGCCGCGGCAGATCGCGACGTGATACGCGAGCAACTGCAGCGGCACGACCATCAGTACTGGCATGAGGAGCGGGTGCGCATCCGGTACGGCAAGAATCACATCGCGCGCTGGATCGAGCAGTCCTTCGAAAGCCGGCACCTTCGACGCGCTCGTGACGACAATCATTCGCGCGCCGCGAGCCTTGGCTTCCTGAATGTTTCCCAGAGCCTTTTCGAAAACGCCATCGTCGGCCGCCACCGCGACCACCGGCAGGTCCTCGTCGATGAGCGCGATCGGCCCATGTTTCATTTCGCCGGCGGGATAACCCTCGGCATGAATGTACGAGATTTCCTTGAGCTTGAGTGCACCCTCGAGCGCGATGGGATAGTTGATCCCGCGTCCGAGGTACAGGAAGTCCCGGTGCCGATGCACTTGCTGTGAAAGCTTCTTGATCTGTTCGTCGAGCCGCAGCGCCTGTTCGATGCCGACCGGCAACTGCTCGAGTCCATGGATGAGATCGCGGGCCTTATCCGGGTCGAGCGTGCCGCGAGCCTGACCCAGGGCCACGGCGAGCAGATGCAGCGCCACGAGCTGGCAGGTGAACGCTTTTGTCGAGGCGACGCCGATTTCCGGGCCAGCGTGCGTGTACACGGTGCCGTCGGCTTCGCGTGTGGCCATGCTCCCAACCACGTTGCAGATCGCGATCGATCGCGCGCCGAGCCGCTTCGATTCCCTGAGCGCGCCGAGCGTGTCTGCCGTTTCTCCCGACTGCGTAATGACGACGGCCAGCGTGCGCTTGTCGATGATGGGACGCCGATATCGGAACTCGGAGCTGTAGTCGACCTCGACCGGGACGCGCGCGAGCTCTTCGATCAGAAACTTCCCCACCAGACCCGCGTGCCACGACGTTCCGCACGCCAGAATGATCACGCGATCGATTTCTTTCAGCGCCGTCTCGTCGAGACCCATCTCATGCAGGTACACGCGACCGGACTCGGCTGACGTCCGGCCCAGCACGGTCTCGCGCACCGCCCAGGGCTGCTCGTAGATCTCCTTCAACATGAAGTGCGGGTAGCCGGCCTTTTCGGCCATGACCGGATCCCAGGTCACGTGCTGCGGCGTCTTTTCCCGTCGCGTTCCGTCGAAGTCGCTGAAGACCACACCGCTGCGTGTGATGACCGCAATCTCGCGATCGTCGAGAAAGACGACGTTACGGGTGTGATTCAGAATCGCGGGAATGTCAGACGCAACGAAATACTCGTCCTTGCCGAGACCGACGACGACAGGCGGGCCGTTCCTGACGGTCACGATGGTGTCTGGCTCGTCCGCCGAAATCAGCACGAGCGCGAACAGGCCGCGCAACTGCTTCAACGCGCGTCTCACCGCCGCCTCGAGGCCATCGTTCCGCCACTCGCGCTCGACGAGGTGCGCGACGATCTCAGTGTCCGTTTCCGTGATGAACGAATGTCCTTCCGCCGCGAGCTCACGCTTCAGTTCGAGATAGTTCTCGATGATGCCGTTGTGCACGACGACAATGCGGCCCCGGCAGTCGCGATGCGGATGCGCGTTCTCTTCCGTGGGGCGGCCGTGCGTCGCCCATCGTGTGTGGCCGATGCCGAACTGGCCCTCAATCGGATCCTTTTCCAGGACGACATCAAGGTTGGCCAACTTCCCCGCGCTGCGGCGAATGAACATCTCGCCGTTCCGTACGACCGCGACCCCCGCAGAGTCATAACCGCGGTACTCCAGACGTCTCAACCCCTCCATCAAAACCGGCAAAAGCGGCTTTGATCCGACGTAACCAACGATTCCGCACATGTGTCAGGACTTTCCCTTCGAGATCTTGCTCCGGCGGTGCGATGCCCAGCCGGGCTTGTTTTCTTGATGGACCCGCGACAGCGCAAGCGCGTCTGCGGGCACGTCCTTGGTGATCGAGGAACCGGCCGCGACGTAGGCGCCGGCACCGATCCGGACGGGAGCGATCAACTGCGAATCAGATCCGATGAACGCACCGTCCTCGATGATTGTCGGGTGCTTGTTCACACCGTCGTAGTTGCAGGTAATCGTTCCCGCGCCGACATTCACACCGTCGCCAATCGTGGCGTCGCCGAGATATGCCAGGTGATTGGCCTTGGAGCCGCGACCGAGCGACGTCTTCTTGAGTTCCACGAAGTTACCGACGTGCGCGCCCTCCCCCACCACCGAGGCGGGCCTGAGGTGCGAAAATGGGCCGATGCGCGCGCCATTCTCGACTCGCGTGTCCAGGAGTACGCAGTGATCGAGGATAACGACGTTGTCGCCGACCTGCGTGTCGGCCAATCGGCAGCCTGCGTGCACTCTGCAGCTCGCGCCGATCGACGTCGAGCCTTCCAGCAGCACTCCCGGGCCGATAACGGTGTCGGCCCCTACCGTCACGTCGGCATCGACAAACGTTGACGCCGGATCCTCCAGTGTGACGCCGCTGAGTAACAGCGCAGTGTTCTTTCGATCGCGCAGGACACGCGAAAGCTCCGCGAGATCGACCCGGCTGTTCACACCTCGCAGCTCGGTCGCTGACTCGACGCCGAGAGTCTCGATCTTTCTTTGCTCCTGCCGGTACGCAGCGACAAGGTCGGTGAGGTAGTACTCGCCCTGCGCGTTATCAGTAGCCAGCTGATGGAGGGACTTGAACAGGGGCGCCAGATCGAAACAATAAATGCCGCTGTTGACTTCCTTAATCGCACGCTCCGGGCCCGATGCATCCCGCTCCTCGACGATGCGCTGAATCCTTCCTGCGGCGTCGCGAACAATGCGGCCGTATCCGTACGGCTCGGGAAGATCCATGGTCAGCACGGTCGCGGATGCCTTCGACGCGCGGTGGTGCTCAATCAGGCGCGCCAGCGTCGCGGTTTGAAGCAGGGGAACGTCGGCGTAGAGAAGCAGAACGGTGCCCGACTTCCCTGCCAATGCCGATTCCGCCTGAAGCAACGCGTGGCCGGTGCCGAGCTGCGGGCTCTGAACCGCGAACTGCACCGACGGTCGACCCGCCAGCGATGTCCGCACCTCGTCGGCGCCATGGCCGACCACGATGGTTATGGAGTCTGCGCGGAGTCCGTCAACGGTTCTGAGAACGTGTTCGATCAGTGAGCGCCCCGCCAGGGCATGAAGCACTTTCGGACGGGACGACTTCATTCGCGTGCCCTTGCCGGCCGCGAGAATCACAACGTGAAGCGCCACCCATCAATCCTATCCGCGCGCGCGTCGGCGGCGCGTTCCAGCCGGGACTATCGGCGGATCGGTTAGCGTCCAGAAGGCGTCCTCGTCGTGCAGCGAAGAGAAGTCGTCGTCCGTGCGGGCTTGAGTGGACGCCTCCGGGCTCAGCGCGATGGCTCGACCCAGGAACTCGAGAGCCTCGGCGATCGAGCCTCTGCGCGCGAAGACCGCGGCAAGCAGGTACAACGCGAGGTCGTGTTTGGGGTCATCGCCAAGAACACTCCGCGCCAGCTCCTCAGCGGCCGCATCGTCGTCGTTGTTGAGGGCAGCGGTCGCGGCTGTCAGTCGCTCTTCGATGGTCCTGGGTGCTGCCGGACGACGGGCCGATTCCCGAGCACAAAGCTCCAGATAGACCCTCGCCCGGTCCAGAAGGCCCCGCTCCTGGGGAAACCCCATGATAACCGCGTCGAAAGCGGTCGCAGCCTCGCTGTACGCATGTCGCTGCAGCGCCTCCATGCCGCGCTGAAACATGGCCAGGGTCGCAGTTGGGGGAGCGGGGACCTCGGGCCGTCCGCCGGAGGGGGCTGGCCGGGTAAGTTCGACTTGCTTCGACCCGCGGTCATCGCCTGGAGGACGAGATCCCGCACGTTTGGCCATTCCGGTCAGTCCTTTTTTCTGGGTTTTCCCGACACTCGGGCGCCGAGAAGCTAACAGACGGGCCGGGACAGGTCAAGAAAGGCCGTCGCGTCTTCTGTTCTCGAGAATCCTGTGCTTCTTCCAGGCTTTCTTGACCACTGCTGGTTCCAGCGAGAGAGCCTTAGCGGCGAGATTGACTGCCTCGTCGAGCTCAAATTCGCCGCGAATGGTCATACAGCCAATCATTTTGGTGGCTTCGGCTACAGAGGCCTCGTCTGGCGCTGATTTGCCGGAATTATCGGCTGGACCGATGACCAGGACGAATTCGCCCAAGGGATTTGTTGACGCCTCTGAGGTCTTTATTGGTGTTAAGACCAATTCTTCATGTAATTTTGTTATTTCTCTATGTATCTGAATCTGTCTATTAACCAATAGTTCAGCCAGATCAGCCAGCGTCTTCGCAATTCTGTGTGGCGATTCGAACGCCACGACGGTTCGTTCGTCTGTCGCGAGTCTTTCAAGCCACTGCCGCCTTTCCTGGCCGCTCCGTGGGGGGAAACCCATGAACACGAACTGCGAAGCCGGTAATCCAGACACCGAAAGCGCGGCGGCAACGGCGCTCGCGCCTGGAATCGGGGTGACCTTGAGGCCCCTTTCATGAGCCAGCCGTACCAGATACTCCCCGGGGTCCGAGATTCCAGGAGTTCCCGCGTCAGTGACGAGCGCTACCGACGCGCCGGCGATCAGCTTTTCGATGAGCTTTGGAGCTTCGCGGCGCTCATTGTGCTCGTGAAGACTGACCATCCGGCAATGAATTTGGTGATGTGAAAGCAGTTTCGCCGTGCGCCTGGTGTCCTCAGCCGCGATGAGATCGACTTCGCGCAGCGTGCGCAGCGCTCGAAGCGTGATGTCCTCGAGGTTGCCTATGGGCGTCGCCACGACGAACAGGGTGCCGGGCATCAGTGTTGGGGGAACTATAATTGCTGGCAGTTCGCGACTGCCATGCCCCTTTACGAATATCAATGTGACGCCTGCGGCGTCCGGTTTGAGTTGATCCGCAAGTTTTCGGATCCACCTCTCGAGGTCTGTCCGACCTGCGGGAAGGGACCGGTCCAGAAGCTCATCTCCTCGCCGGCCTTCCAATTCAAGGGTTCTGGCTGGTACATCACCGACTACGCCCGAAAGTCCGGCAGCGGGGACTCGAAGAGCGGCGAATCGAAGGGCGGGGAGTCAAAGAGGGGCGAATCGAAGAGCGACAGCCAGGCGTCGTCCTCGTCGAGTGAGTCGAAGTCCGAGTCGAAGTCCGCGTCTGACTCGTCCAGTACCAAGGAATCCAAGAGCTCCGACAAACCGGCTCCCGCTTCGTCTACCACTAAGGACTCCTAGCGTGATTGATCCGACGCTCGTAAAAGAACGTCCCCAGGACGTTGAAAGCCGCCTGCGTGCGCGGGGTCTGAATCCGTCCGCCGATCTGGCGGAGCTGGCGGTTGTCGAAGCGGAACGCCGGCGTTTGATTCCTCTCGTCGAGACGCTGAAGCGCGACCAGAATGCCGCGGGCGACGCCGTGGCCAAGGCCAAGAGGGAAGGCCTCGATCCCAGCGCAATTTTTGCGGAGAACAAGGCCAGGTCGGCGCGGATTCGTGAACTGGAAGGGGAGCTGGCGGCGATCGAGCAGCGTCGCGATACCACGTTGCTCGTGCTGCCGAATCTGCCGCACGACAGCGTACCGGTGGGGAAGTCGGCCGCCGACAACGTCGAGGTCCGCCGGTGGGGAACACCGCCGGCCTTTGATTTCGAACCGAAGCCGCACTGGGAGCTCGGTCCCGCGTTGGGCATCCTGGACTTCGAGCGGGCAGCCAAGATGTCCGGCGCCCGATTCTCGGTCCTGTTCGGCGCCGGCGCACGCCTCGAGCGCGCGCTCATCAACTTCATGCTCGATGTCCACACGCGCGAGCATGGCTACAAGGAGACGGAACCACCGTTCCTGGTGAATCGCGCGGCGTTGACCGGTACGGGGAACCTGCCGAAGTTCGAGGAGGATCTGTTCCGCATCGCCGGCGAATGGGATCTGTTTCTCATTCCCACAGCTGAGGTGCCGCTCACGAACCTGCATCGTGAGGAGATTCTCGACGGCCGTGAGTTGCCGCTGAAGTACACGGCCTACACGCCCTGCTTCCGGAGCGAAGCGGGCTCGTACGGCGCCGATGTGCGGGGACTCATCCGGCAGCACCAGTTCGACAAGGTGGAACTGGTGAAGTTCACCACGCCCGAACAGTCCTTCGACGAGCTCGAGAAGCTGACGGCCAATGCCGAGGAAGTACTGAAGCGCCTGGAGCTGCCGCACCGGACGATGGCGTTGTGCACCGGCGACATGGGCTTCGCCTCAGCGAAGACCTACGACATCGAGGTCTGGCTGCCGAGCCAGAAGGCGTACCGCGAGATTTCGTCCTGCAGCAACACGATGGCGTTCCAGGCGCGCCGCGCCAATATCAAGTTCCGACCGCAGGGCACGGGCAAGGTCGAATACGTGCACACGCTGAACGGATCGGGC
>Ga0111538_10013789_pt1 | contig 10659 bp, 10 predicted proteins | sample SoiMethybrSBSTD1_FD_79669 | JGI IMG/M metagenome (GOLD analysis project Ga0111538, IMG submission 79669) | Bulk soil microbial communities from a Populus tree surrounding site in Tennessee, USA - Soil MetaG P. TD hybrid SBSTD1 (version 2)... | ecosystem: Environmental > Terrestrial > Soil >... | reverse complement strand
TGCTCGACGAGATCGAGAAGGCCCACCCGGACGTCTTCAACATCCTGCTCCAGATCCTCGAGGACGGGCGCCTGACCGACGCCCAGGGCCGCAAGGTCGACTTCCGGAACACGATCGTGATCATGACCTCGAACATCGGCGCCGGCACGATCTCGAAGAACCAGACGCTCGGCTTCTCGATCGGCGACGAGACCGGTCTTTCCTACGAGGACATGAAGGACCGGATCATGGGTGAGCTCAAGAAGGTCTTCCGGCCGGAGCTGCTCAACCGCATCGACGAGGTGATCGTCTTCCACAAGCTGACGAAGGACGAGATCATGACCATCGTCGACCTGGTTCTCCGCCGCCTGCGCGAGCAGATGAGCGAGCACGAGGTCGCGATCGAGCTGACCGCGGAGGCGAAGGAGCTGCTCGTCGAGAAGGGCTATGACCCAGCGATGGGCGCAAGGCCGCTGCGCCGCGCGATCCAGCGCTACATCGAGGACCCGCTTGCCGATTTCGTGCTCGGCCGGTCGCTCGAGCCCGGCTCGACGATCCTGGTCGAGCGGAAGGACGAGGACGAGGTCGACATCACCGTGATTCCCGGCGAGATCACGCCGGAGAAGGTCACCGTCCCACCGGAGGAGCCGGAAGGCTCGGCCTCCGAGGACGAAGAGTCCGCGGAGGACTAGGAAGTCCGCGGATTGACGAAACGGCGGCCTGAGCCGCCGTTTCGCTTCCCTGGGGAGGGGGCCCGGAAGGGTTCGGTTGTCTATCCGCGTACGTAGAGGAAGTTGCCGACGCCGAACGAGCCGTGGCGGTAGTCGCCGCTCCTCGAGTGCCAGCCGTCGTGGACGAGCCGCAGGTCGCTCGGATTCCCCGCCCGCGACACCTTTACGCAGCCGTTCGAGTGGTAGTCGTAGTCGCCCTCCCAGCAGTACGGATCGTCGTACGCGGTCGGGCAATATTGGCCCTGCGCGGCGGTCTCCTCAGAGTGGATGAAGAGCTCACTGCGCCACGTCCCGTTCCAGCAAGGCTTGTTGGAGAGGTAGAAGACCCGGCCCTTGATCGTTCCGTCGTAGTTGTTCCAGTGGCCCCAGAGGTCGTACCAGCCTGTCGGCAGCCACCCGTGCGCGACCCAGCAGGCGTCGGTCGAGGTGCCGGACCCGGCTCGCCAGGTCTGGGTGGTCACGAAGCCGCCGCCGTAGTCCGTCGCGATCGTCAGGGGCGACCAGAGGTTCGACTGCCGGGTGAATTCGAACCAGGTTCGGTAAGCTGACGCGTTCGCCGGGATGGCCAACGCCGCCGCAGCCAGGACGGCTGTGATTGCGCCTCGCATCTTCATCATTGACCTCCTCTCCGGGTCACGGTGTCGTCGACCTGACGCAGCCAATCCTTGGCCGGCGCGGCCTCGGTGCGCTCGCAGGTCCTCGCAACCCGGTCGCATTCGAGAAGAAACGACACGCCGCCGCTGCCGTTCGCCGGCGGTACGTCCGCGCTCGCGGCGATTTCGTTGCCCGAGTCGTCGACGAAGCGGGGCTCCTGCACGCCGGCCGGAAACTGGGCCTGGTCGAGACCGAGCACTTGCTCGAGCTTCAGCGAGTCCGGGCCGACCTGGAAGACGGCGAGCCCGGTGTTCGCCGGTGCCACGATGTGGTCGCCCACCCACGAGCCCGAATACGCGACCCATCGCAGTGAGGGTGTCGCGGTCGTCACGTCGAGCCACGACTGCTCGCGGCCGGTCGCGATGTCGACGACACGCACGCTCGTGGCGTCCTCGCTGAGGACGGCGACGCGCGTTCCGTCCGGGCTGATCGCGATCGCGGTTCCCTCGGCGAGCGAGCGGATCTTGCCGGGCCCGTCGGCGACGAGCATCTCCGTCTTCTCGCCCAGACCGATCCGGTAGAAGAGCAGCCGGTCGCCGGCCCACGCGTAGACGACGTAGTGAGCCGGAACGTCCGCCCAGGAGACGTCGCGGCCGTGGACGCTCTCCCGCACGACAACCTGCCCGGCGTACGTCGGGCTTGCACGGAAGACAGGATCGACGCCTCGTACGAACGCGATCGCTCCGTCGCGGCGCCACGCGGCGGAGTAGGCGCCGCGCGCAAGCACGGAGTCCTTGCCCTGGTCGTCGAGGACGCGCAGTGACGGGACGCCGAGCGCGGCGCCCTCCTTGATTCCCTGTGCCGAGAACGACCGATCGGCATCGACCGACCTCAGCTCTTGCCACGTGTTGTAAGCGATGAGCTCGCCGTTGCTCGAGCGAACCGCCACCGGCGAGAGGGGTCCCATCATCGACCCCGAGACCGCGGCGCCGAGTTCGCGGCGGCCGCCTTTCTCGTCCACCAACGTTCTGCCTCGCACGACCGCTCCCGGCGGCTTCTTCAGGCCTACGTGGACGCTGAGCGGTCCCGTTCTCGGCACAGCACCGTGGGCTCCGAAGACGCCGAAGCCGACTACGGCCGCGACGCCGGCGGCGAGGATCGCCGCCCCTACGGCGGCGGTACGTGCTCCGAAGATTCGTTTCATGCGGCCTCCTTCGTCGACTGCTTCGACGGTACGCGCGGCGGCCGGCAGAGAGAGTTGTCTGTGACGAAAACGGCACAGAGTTGGCACGGATCTGTTGCAAACGGCGTCGGACCTGCCGCCTACACTCGGTCGTCATGGCCAAGGCGGCTCTCCAACACGCGTGCACCGAGTGCGGCTACAGCGCGGGCCGCTGGTTCGGCAAGTGCCCCGGCTGCGGGGCGTTCGGGACACTCGTGGAGGAAAAGGCCGCTTCCAGCGCCACCGCCTCGGCGAAGCCTCTGTTGCGGCTGGTGGACGTCGCGGCGGACGAGGCCGAGAGGATCCCGACGGGCGTTCCGGAGCTCGATCGCGTGCTCGGCGGCGGCCTCGTGCCCGCTTCGCTGGTGCTGGTGGGCGGCGAGCCGGGCGTCGGTAAGTCGACGTTGTTGCTTTCCGCGCTCGCCTCGATCTCGAAGGAACGCCGCGCCCTCCTCGTGACTGGCGAGGAGTCCACCGCGCAGGTGAAGCTTCGCGCCGCCCGGCTCGGAGGCGCGGAGAAGGTCGAGATCCTCGCTGAGACCGAGCTCGAGACCGTGTGCGCGACCCTGGAGAGCGAGCGGCCGAACGTCTGCGTGATCGATTCCGTACAGACCCTGTACTCGCCGGAGATCGGCTCGGCGCCCGGATCCGTGGCCCAGGTCCGCGAAGCCGCCGCGCGGCTGCTCCGGGTGGCCAAGGAGGCCGACATCGCCGTCTTCCTGGTCGGCCACGTCACGAAGGACGGGACGGTCGCCGGCCCACGTGTTCTCGAGCACCTCGTCGACTGTGTGCTTCAGTTCGAGGGCGACCGCTACCACGCGCACCGCGTCCTTCGGGCGACGAAGAACAGGTTCGGATCGACCAACGAGCTCGGCCTCTTCGAGATGACAGGCGCCGGTCTCGTCGGCGTGCCCGAGCCGTCCGAGCTCTTCGGTCGCGGTGCGGAAGGCGAGGTCGGCGCCGCCGTCGCCTGCGCGCTCGAGGGGACGCGTCCGATCCTGCTCGAGATCCAGGCTCTCGTCGCATCCACCGACCTGGCGATGCCGCGCCGGGTCGCGACCGGCGTCGATCCAAAGCGCCTCGCGATGATCGTCGCCGTCCTCTCCCGCCACGCTCGTGTCGCGCTCGGCGCAGCCGACGTCTTCGTGAACGTCGCCGGGGGAGTGCGAATCGACGAGCCGGGCGCCGACCTCGCCGTCGCGCTCGCGATCGCGTCGGCAGCCCGCGGCGCTCCGGTCAAGCCGGGGACCGCCGCTTTCGGCGAGATCGGCCTGACGGGCCGGCTCCGCCCCGCGACCCAGGCCGAGCGGCGTCTCGAGGAGTGCGCCAAGCTGGGCCTGCGGCAGGTTGTCGCTCCAGCCGATACTCCTAGTGTCAAACTAAGCGTTCTCCAAGCAGAAACGGTACGGAGCGCGATACGGGCGGGGCTCGATGGCGACGGATCCGAGGGCGGATAGACAGGGACGGAGGCCGGCCGCGCCGCTCGGCTTTCCGCGCAGCGCCGCGGAGCTCGATCCCCGCATAGACCCGACCTTGCTCACCGCGATCTCGAGGATCGCGCCGGGGACCCCGCTCCGGCAGGGCATCGACGACATCATCCGGGCTCGCGAAGGCGCCCTGATCGTGATCGGGGAGCCCTCGGAGCTGGCCTTCCTCTTCTCCGGAGGCATCCGGCTCGACCAGTCGTTCACGGCGCAGCTTCTCTACGAGCTGGCCAAGATGGACGGCGCGATCATCGTCAACTCGCCGATCGCGAAGATCACGCACGCCAACGTCCAATTGATGCCGGACCCGACGATCCCATCGAACGAGACGGGGACCAGGCACCGGACGGCCGAGCGCGTGGCCCGGCAGACGAACGCGCTTGTGATCTCGATCTCGCAACAGCGCGAGACCGTCACCGTCTTCATCGGGAGACACCGCTACCAGCTCGACCCGATCGCCGACGTGCTCGCGAAGACGAACCAGGCGCTCGCGACGCTCGAGACGTACCGCCAGCGGCTCGACCAGGTGCTTACCCGCCTAACGGCCCTCGAGTTCCAGAACGCTGTGATGCTGGACGACGTCCTCGTCGTCCTGCAGCGTGCCGAGCTGACGACTCGGATGGCCGACTACATCGAGCGCGCGTGCACGGAACTCGGCTCGGAGGGACGCCTGATCCGCATGCAGCTCGAGGAGCACGTCAGCGAGGTGCCGGCCGAGAAGGCGGCGATCGTCCACGACTACCACGCGGACGGCGGAGCCGAGCGGGTCGCCGAAGGGCTGCAAGCGCTCGCCGAGCTCCCGTATCAGGACCTGCTCGAGTTCGAGCTCCTGGCGGTGCTGGGCTACCCGGCGACGACGAACCCGCTCGACTACTCCGTCGTGCCACGCGGCTACCGCGTGCTCAGTCACATCCCGCGGCTGCCGGAAAACGTCATCCAGCGCCTCGTCGGTGAGCTCGGCGGGCTGGAGGGAATCGTCCGCGCGTCCCAACGGGACCTCGAGGCCGTCGACGGCGTCGGCACGGTCCGCGCTCGCGAGATCCGCGAGGGGCTCCGCCGACTGCAGGAGCACAACCTCCTCGACCGATACCTACAGCTGTGACCGTCACTCCCGAGCGGGTGAGACGAGCCGGACTTGGACGGCCACACCGGGGAAGCCGGCGCGGCCTCCAGCCGGTTCGCAAGCGACGCCTCGGCTCCGGCTTTAGCCTGCGCCCACTGGCAACAGGAGTCCGCTCTGAGCAGGGCTTTTAGGGTCGAGAGTCGAAAATCCCTGGAAATACTGCGCTTTTGCAGCGGGTTTTTGGTATCCTGAGAGTTGTCGCCGACGGGGTGCAGTCCCGTCGGCGTTCTGGTGATGTAAGCGACGAAAAGGGGAGGCTCGGCTTGTACAAGGTCGGCGACAAGGTGGTGTATCCGCACCACGGTGCAGGTACCGTCGTGAAGAAAGAGTCCCGCACAGTGCTCGGTCAGAAGCGGGAATACCTGACGATCAAGATCCTGCACAACGACATGACGGTGAACGTCCCGACCGAGAATGCCGACGCCGTCGGGCTCCGCAAGGTGATCGACGAGCAAATGGTCGCGAAGGTGATGAAGGCGCTCACGGGCAATGGCACCCAGATGCCCAAGAACTGGAACCGCCGCTTCAAGCACAACCGCGACAAGATGAAGACGGGCGACATCTTCGAGCTCGCCGAGGTCGTGAGGAACCTGTCCCTGCGCGACCACGAAAAGGGTCTCTCGACCGGCGAGAAGCAGATGTTCGTGAAGGCGAAGAAGATCCTCGCCAGCGAGCTCATGTACGCCAAGGACATGGACGAGGACGAAGCGGCCGACTGGCTCGACGGCGTTCTCTCCAACGGCGGCTCGAAGAAGAAGACGGCGAAGGTCGCGGCGACCGCATAGTCGCGGGGTAGTTGTCCGCCTGGGCGGTTCTCGCGGCAGCGGGCCGCGGTGAGCGGCTTGGTGACAAAGGCGTCGCTCACGATGCCGCTCATAGGACGGGGCGGCTTTGCCGCCGCGTCGGTCTCAGCCCGGTGCTTGGATACGCGACGTGACTTCTTCGGGCGTTTTCCGCTGAATGGCGGTCTGGGCGGTTCTCGCGGCGGCGGGCCGCGGGGAGCGGCTCGGGGGCGACCGTCCGAAGGCGTTCGCGAAGCTCCGCGGCCGGCCGCTGCTGGCCGAGAGCCTCGAGCGGCTCGAGGCGTCAGGCTGGGTCGACGCGATCGTGATCGTGGCACCGCCCGGCTGGGAGGAGCCGGCGATCCTTCTGGCCGAGGAGCTCGCCTGCTCGAAGGTCGTCGCCTGCGTGGCCGGAGGTGAGACGCGGGCGGAGTCGGTTCGTGCGGGCGCGGCCGAGGTCAACGAGGACGCCGCGGTGATCGTCGTCCACGACGCTGCTCGCCCAGCCCTCGCCGAAGAGGTTCTCGAGCGCGTCCTGACGGCGCTCAACCAAGGGTGGGACGGAGCCGTGCCCGCGCTGCCGCTTACGGACACGATCAAGCGTGTGCGCGACGGGCAGGTCGTCGAGACCCTGCCCCGCGGGGAGCTGGCGGCTGCGCAGACGCCCCAGGCGTTCCTCGCGCCGATCCTGCGCGAGGCCCTCGCGGGTGACCTGGCGGGTGCGACCGACTGCGCCGCCCTCGTCGAGGCGCGAGGCGGGCGGGTGACGACCGTCCCGGGCGATCCAAGGCTCCTCAAAGTGACCGACGCCGCGGATCTCGAGCTCGTGGCCGGTTGGCTGTGATCGTCGACTACCACATGCACCTGAGGGATTCCGACGGGCGCCTCGACTTCACGGTCGAGGGAGTCGAGCGCTTCGTCGAGACGGCGGTCGCCCGGGGAATCGACGAGATCGGCTTCACGGAGCACGTCTACTACTTCGAGCAGACGCGGGCCCTGTGGGACGAGCCGTGGATGCTCGAACGGTGCGGTTACGACATCGAGCCGTACGTCGACGCTGTGGTCGACGCGAAGAGTCGAGGGTTGCCGGTGAAGCTCGGGCTCGAGGTCGACTACGCCGTGGGCAACGAGCTCGAGACCACGGAGGTGCTGGCGCCGTACCCCTGGGATTACCTGCTCGGCTCGGTTCACTTCGTCGACGGCTTTCCCGTCGACCAGGAGCCCGGGCTCGTCGAGAAGCTCGGCCCGCACGAGGCCTGGCGGCGCTACTTCGTCTGGCTGCGGAATGCGGCCCGAAGCGGGCTCTTCGACTCTCTCTCGCACCCGGACCTTGCCAAGCACCACGGCCCGCGGCCCGACGCCGAGAGCGTCCAGTGGCTGCACGAGGAGACCGCCGACGCGATCGAGGCGGCCGGCGTGTGCGTCGAGGTCTCGGCGGCCGGGCTGCACAAGCCGGTCGGGGAGCTCTACCCCGACGCGTCCCTGCTCGACGCTTGCCGCGCGCGCGGGGTGCCGATCACGCTCGCGTCCGACGCGCACGAGCCGGGCGACGTGGGCCGCGACCTCGATCGCGCCGTCGAGCATGCGCGCACGGCGGGGTACGACACCGTCTCGGTTTTCGACCGGCGCAAGCGGAGGCAGGAGCCGCTCGGGTGAGCGACGTCCGCGTCGGGCTCGGCGTCGACGCGCACGCGTTTGCCGAAGGCGTGCCTCTCGTCCTCGGTGGCGTTCGGATCGACTCGCCGCGAGGGCTCGCCGGCCACTCCGACGGGGACGTGCTGGCCCACGTGTTGATCGACGCGCTGCTGGGCGGGGCCGGGCTCGGCGACATCGGCTCGCTCTTCCCGCCTGGCGAGGCTGCCTGGGAGGGCGCCTCGTCGCTCGAGCTGCTGCGGCTGGCGGCGGCGGAGATGCGCGAGGCCGGCTGGGAGCTCGAGAACGCTGACTGCGTCCTGATCGGCGAGGAGCCGCGGATCGCGCCGCTGCGCGAGGAGATGCGCGGACGGCTCGCCGAGGCGGTCGGTGTCGAGCGAGAGCGCGTCAACGTCAGGGCGACGACAACCGACCGGCTCGGCTTCGCCGGCCGTGGCGAGGGCCTCGCCGCCCAGGCCGTTGCGCTAGTGCGGCAGCGCGGCTGAGCCCTCCGCGACGGTGACGAGGCCGTCGCGCTCCAGCGATTCGACCGCCTCGCGGTCGAGCTCGACCAGCGGCTTCGGCGCTTCCGCGACGAGTCGGAGCGTCGCGGCACGCCGCTGGCGGAACGAGCCCTCGAACCGGCCCTGCTTCCGCGATGGCTCGAAGCGGCGGCCCCGGGAAGGGCAGTCCTGGGCGAGCGGGCAGACCCCGCAGCGCGGAACGCGGGCGAGGCAGACGGTCGCGCCGAGGTCCATCAGCGCCTGTGCGCACTCGGCGTCGAATTCCTGCCCGGTGCGCTCGCGCACCCGCGCGACGTTCGTGTCGACCGGCAGAACGTCTCGCTCGAACGCGAAGCGCGCGACCGCGTCGGCCGTGTAGCGGCCGACGCCGGGCAGCTCGGTGAGGTCCTCGGGCCAGCCGGCTGCAGCGATGCGCGCCGCCGCGCGGTGGAGGTTCAGCGCGCGGCGGTTGTAGCCGAGGCCTTGCCACTCGCGGATCGCGTCGGCCGCAGGTGCGGCGGCGAGCGCCTCGACCGTCGGCCACCGCTCCAGCCACGCCTGATAGCGAGGCACGACGCGCTCGACCTGCGTCTGCTGCAGCATCACCTCGGAGACGAGGATTGCGTAGGGATCGCGCGACCGCCGCCAGGGCAGGTCACGGCGGTGCCTCCCGGACCAAACGAGAAGCTGCTCGCGCACGCCGGGGACAGTAACTTTCGGCTCGGAATGCGAAGAGTGCGCTATGCGCCGAGCCCCACCGGCTCGCTTCACGTAGGCAATGCCCTCGGGGCGGTGGCGAACCGCGCCTTCGGCGATTGGATGCTGTTGCGAATCGACGACACCGACCCCGCCCGCAATCTCCCGGGCGGTGAGGAGGCGATCGTCGACGACCTCCGCTGGCTCGGGGTCGAGTGGGACGATGGCCCCGTCCGGCAGAGCGACCGCGGCGCGCGCTACCGCGAGGCCGCCGAGGGCCTCGGCCATCGCTTCGACGGGATCACGCTCTTACGCGAGGACGGCACGGCGACGTATCACCTCGCGAGCGTCGTCGACGACGTCGACTTCGGGATCACGCACGTCATCCGTGGCAATGACCACCGGCCGAACGAGGATCTGCACCGCCGGCTGGCGGCGGCGCTCGGCGCGATCCCGCCCGAGTACCTTCATTACGGCCTGATTCTCGGCGAGGACGGTCGCAAGCTCTCGAAGCGGATGCCCGGCGCGACGGTCGCGTCGCTCCGCGACGAGGGCATTCCCCCCGCCGCCGTGCGGCGCTACCTCGAGGAACTCGGACTGCCGAAGCACGACGTCCACTACGACCTGCCGCGGATCAGGCGGCTGGCGATCGAGGCGATCGCCGCGATGCCGGACGACGAGCTGGCCGCGGCCGCGGATGCGCCGGTCGAGCTGGCTCCCGTCCTGCGGGGCGCCCGCGACCTGAACGAGGCGCGCGAGCTCGCGAGGCAGGTGCTCGAGCCCGCGCCCGCGCAGCTTTCGGAGCAGGCGCGGCCGACGCTCGAGCGCTTCAAGGAGCTCCGCGAGCGTGCCGCGAACGGCCTCGACCACGATGCCGCCCGCGAGCTCGTCCGAGAGCTCAAGGCCGTCGGCGGCGACCTGAAGACGCTTCGCCTCGCGCTGACCGGCCGGGACCGGGGGCCCGAGCTCGCAGCGCTGCTCGAGGCGCTGCCCAAGGAGGAGACGCTGCGGAGGATCGATGCGGCTCTTTGACACCTGGACGCGCTCGCTCGTCGAGCTTCCGCCCCCGCCCGGCCCGATCCGGATGTACGTCTGCGGCCCAACCGTCTACCAGCGGATCCACATCGGCAACGCGCGGCCGTTCGTGATCTCGCTGTGGCTCAAGCGCTGGCTGGAGGAGACCGGCTACCGGGTCCTCCTGGCCGAGAACATCACGGACATCAACGACAAGATCTACGCGGCGGCCCCCGGCCACAGCGCCGAGCTCGCCTCGGCCGCCTCGCAGTGGTACGTCGACGACACCAACCGGCTCGGGCTCGGGCGTCCCGACTTCGAGCCGAAGGCGAGCGAGACGGTCCCCGAGATCCTCGAGCTGATCTCGACGCTTGTCGACCGCGACCTCGCCTACCCGTCCGGCGGCGACGTCTACTTCCGGGTCGCTGCCTTCCCCGACTACGGCCGCCTCTCCGGGCGCGACGAAGAGGACGCGCTCCACAACCCGTCCGAGGAGCCCGAGCGCGACGAGCTCAAGGAGGACCCGCGCGACTTTGCGCTCTGGAAGGCGCATAAGGAGGGCGAGGACACGGTCTGGGAGTCGCCGTGGGGACCCGGCCGGCCCGGCTGGCACATCGAGTGCTCGGCTATGGCGGAGAAGTTCCTCGGCCCCGTGTTCGAGATCCATGGCGGCGGCAACGACCTGATCTTTCCGCACCACGAGAACGAGCGCGCCCAATCGCAAGGGGCGGGCGACGAGTTCGCGCGGATGTGGATGCACAACGGGTTGCTCCAGATGACCGGCGAGAAGATGTCGAAGTCGCTCGGCAACATCGTCTCCCTCCGCGATGCGCTCGACCGGTGGGGGACGGAGACGATCCTCCTCTACTTCATGACGGCCGCCTGGCGCAAGCCGATCG
>Ga0111538_10013786_pt1 | contig 10660 bp, 8 predicted proteins | sample SoiMethybrSBSTD1_FD_79669 | JGI IMG/M metagenome (GOLD analysis project Ga0111538, IMG submission 79669) | Bulk soil microbial communities from a Populus tree surrounding site in Tennessee, USA - Soil MetaG P. TD hybrid SBSTD1 (version 2)... | ecosystem: Environmental > Terrestrial > Soil > Tree... | reverse complement strand
TACTCCTATTCATTTTTCAGAATAGTGGCAGGGTTAACCAGCGCAGCTTTCAACGTTTGACTACCGATAGTAATTAACGTGACCACTATAGCAAGTCCGCCTGAAATAAGATAGGTGACAATGGTCATTTCGATATGGTAAGCAAATCCATTCAGCCACTCACGCATGAAGTACCAGGCAATCGGCCAGGCAACGATGTTTGCCACTAGGACCAGGATTAGTATTTCCCTGCTCAACAATTGAACAATGCTGGCAATGGGTGCGCCTAAAACTTTTCGGATGCTCACTTCCTTGCGCCGCTGAAGCGTATTGAACGTGGCTAATCCAAACAAACCCATTGACGCGATGAAGATGGCTAGCACGGCAAAAATGATAAACAATTCGTTTTGATTTTGCTCACTTTTGTAGTACCAACTATACCTTGCTGCCAAAAAACTATAATCAAAAGGTCGTTGGACCACAAACTGATTCCAGACTTTTTCCATATGCGCCAGCGCTGCTTTCATTTCAGATTCTGATACTAATACAGATATCCTATTGAAACCTTTTTCGCCATGAAACACCACGGGAATAATCGGCTCATGCAGGGATTCAAAATGAAAATCCTTCACCACCCCGATGACCCTCCCTTTTACCAAACCATTTTTTAGTACTTTCCCGATAGCTTCCTCGTTGGTCCAACCCACCATTTTTGCGGCCGTTTCATTGATGATAAACGCGAGAGAATCATCGGTCTTTATTTCGCGTGAAAAGTTTCTTCCACTAACAAAAGGAATTTTATAGGTATCAAAAAATTCGTGATCGATCCGAACATCCTTCATATTAATCTCAGTCGCCACTAAACTGTCACCCTGCTCAACGTAGGTTCCACGGTAGGCCAATAATCGGTCCGTTGGAATAAGACTCGATCTTGTGGCATTAATGATCGCGGGATTTTTTGTTAACTCATTGTAAAATGCGTCATAGTGCTCCATGATTGGATTATCATATCCAATCATCACCACCTGGTCTTTGGCATAACCTAATTCGCGTTCATTCAGAAAATTTAATTGTTGATAGGTTATTAACGTAGCGATCATCATGATAATGGATATTGAAAATTGGACCACCACCAAAACCTTACGGATACCACCGCTTCCTTTTGCGGATCCGTTTTGTCCTTTTAAAATAAGGGCGGGTTTAAAGGCTGAAATAATAAAAGCTGGATAAAGCCCCGCCATAATGCCCACCAATGTCATGAATCCTAAAATGATGAAAATGGTGTAGGGCGTTGCATAGTCTGACAGCTGGAGAGACTTACCGGTAAAATCATTGAGCCACGGCATTGCCATGGAGATAAATACTATTGAGAGCAGAAATGACAAAAATGCTATCAGAATGGATTCACTTAGGTGTTGTGTAATTAATTGCCGTTTGAAGGCTCCCACTACTTTTCGTAATCCAACTTCTTTGCCGCGGGTGGTAGCCCGCGCGGTGGATAGATTAATGAAGTTGAAACATGCGATCAAAATTAAAAAGACACCAATGGCGCTCATGGTATAAACATGATTAATGCTTCCATTACCTTCCAGCTCAAAGTCGAGACGAGAATGTAAATGAATGGAAGTTAACGGCTGTAGAAAAAGATTTGTCCAGGCACTCGGTAGTTGAGGATTTCCAGGATCTCCCATGTGCTTGTCAAGGAAAGCTGGAAGTTGTTCTTCGACTTTCTTTCGATCAAATTGATCATCGACGAGGATGTACGTGCTGAAATTATTTTCGGACCAGGCTGTCTCTAATTTCTCTCTTCCCCAAATTCTGTCATCATTCAGGGTACTAAATGCTACGAGTATATGAGGATGCCAGTGTGACTGCGCGGGAAATGCTTTGTACACGCCGGTTATCTCAATAATGGCGTCGTTCATTTTTAATTGCTTTCCAACAACGTCTTTTGTCCCGAAGTATTTTTCCGCGGTGACGTCCGAAACCATCATCGTAAATGGTTTTTCCAACGCTGATTTTATATCACCTGCAACTACAGGGATAGAGAATATTTTAAATATGGAAGGTTCAGCATAGTAGGAATCCTCGTTGCTCAACCGTTCTTTGAATTTCCCATCCGCTTCAATACTCAGCGGCTCGTAGCAATGGTGAATACGGCCAGACTCCTTGATGTCGGAAAAGTCGTTCTTTAGCAATGGACCAAACGGGGCAGCAATGAGGCCGAGATGCAAGCTTACGCTTCCATCAGGAGAAAGAAAGTTTCGGGTAACGCGGTAAACATTATTAGCGTTTTCGTGATACCGGTCGTAGCTCAATTCATCGTGAAGAAAAATGCCAATCATTAAACTTCCGGCTAAGGCAAGCGCGAGTCCCAGGATATTGATGGCGCTGATTAATTTGTTTCGCGATAATAACCTCAGCGCGACTTTCAGGTAGTTATAAAACATAGGATCGGTAAATCGATGTCGAATTGGTATGCTAACATTGAGCCAAATGGTTCTGATGCTCTTATCAGCATTTATAAGGCTATCGAATGTCCGGTTTAAGTAATTGATGTCCGTTAGCGAACTTTAAAATTGTGGAGTCAACGGCTGCCCCGAGGACGGGAGACCTGCGGGGAATGTTAACTAAATCCAGGATTTTGACCAGATGCTCGGCACACGGGCGCAAGTGATGTAGCTCGGAGACGCAGTTAGATTTAAGATTCCGCGATTTACTCCTTCAAAAAATCGATTGCTAGACGACTAACCAGATCTGGTTTTTCAGCAAGTAGGAAATGCGTTGTATTGGGTAATATGCAAAGTTGGCTATTCCTTATCAGTCGATTCATTTTAATCCCAACTTCCGGTTTGACGATATCTCTGTCCCCGAGCACCAAAAGTGTTTTGCTTTTTAATTCCTGCATTTCTTTTTCGGTTATGTAATCAATTTGCAGCCACATCTTGACTGTCTTGCTGATAAATGTTTTCCAGTTATCAGGCTGAGGAGAAATTGACTTGTAGTTTATAAGCCATGGCTGCCAATTGTTTTCAACAAAACTTGGGTTTATCCTGAGAAGATTTTCTGGTGGCTGTGAGCCTTCTCGCTTTTCGTTCATATCAGCCCCGCAAATAATTATCTTCTTTACTTTGTCTGGGCGCATCGAAGCTACTAACAGAGCCGTACTACCGCCATCGCTCCAACCCATTAAATAGGTAGTGTCCAACTTTAGCTGGTCGATAAAAAAAGATGTATAATCAGCCATCACATGATAGCTTAACGAATCTATATGTTCAGATCTGCCATGACAAGGCCTGTCAAAGGCTATCACCCTATATTGTTTGGACAACACGGGAATTAACGCTTGAAAATCATGAATCGACCCAAGGCCACCGTGTAATAAAATTAGTGGCGGTCCTATTCCATACTCTTCATAATAGATCTCAATATTTTGAATGGTGATGTGCTTGCCTTGATGGGATCCATAGTTAATCTTGTTCTGACCCTGGACGGAATAAATTAATGCGCAAAAATAAATGGAGAGCAGAAACAATCTCATGATACCAGAATTTTGGCCAATAGAATTTTTGAAGAAACAAATCTACAGTGTCCTGGTACCTATCACAGGGTCAAATATGCCAATTGTCAGGGCCTTTTGCGCCAAAGGCAAGGAAGGCATCCTCACAAATTAAGAAGTTCTCAATTAGTTTATGACTGCAGTTGGAGCTTCAGGATCTTCCTCGAATATTATTGACCTTTGTGTAACTTAAATTATCGATGCACGTCGCTATGATGGACAAGCACAGCTCAAAATAATTCAACGAACCTTCTCAGATGAAGCAACGCCCGTTATCAGTTACACTCATCGGCTACCTATTCATCGCTGCAGGCGTGATGGGTATTATCTATCATGCGGCTGAATTGAAAGATGTTGCTACGCCGGAAGGCGGCTTGGTTCTTTTCGTCAGGGTGCTCGCCATCATTGGTGGTATATTCACCCTTCGTGGTGCCAACTGGGCGCGGTGGCTGTTAGTTGCCTGGATTGTTTATCACGTGATTCTTAGTTTTTACCATTCCACGACAGAACTGATTATGCATTTTATTCTCTCGATCGTGGTGGTCATGTCGCTATTCCATTCGAAGGCGAATGCATATTTTAAAAACAAGTGAGGATCATAGGTGGGGCTTCTGAATCTCCTCTATCGATTCTTATTTGGCGTCAGGATAGGATTTAATAACCCTTTTAAATCTACTGTTGTTAGGATCTAAGGACGTACTTAACGTAAGCAATATGGAACTTGTGACGCACAAGAAATTCAAAAGCGGCCGGTTAATGCCGTGGGGTAAAGGTACAGTTGTTAGTGGAGCAAAGGGGGTTGTCTATCTATGCGGAAACACGGCAACTGCCGACGATTATGATCCAGCTGGAAAAAAGGGAGGTGGCTTCGTCGGCGATGCAGCAGCACAGTGGCGCGCAATTCTCACGAACATCAAATCAGATTTGGAGGAACTCGGTAGCGCGCTCGAATATCTCATTAGACTCACCATCTTTGTTAAGGGCCCATTTCCCAGTGGAGGCGTTTTGAGCTCTCCTAATTTTCGTCTAGACGTGATGGACGAGTTCTTTGCTGAGCACTGCCCCAAGCACTGTAGCTATAACAACCCGCCACCCTCAGAAGTGATCGGAGTTGTCGCGCTTGCCCAACCCGACATTCTTGTTGAAATTGTTGCCGTTGCCGCGCTACCGGATTAAGCAAAGACTGTCGCCCCTTTCGGGGCTCAGCGTATATTCCTCAGCTAATTCTGCGCTTAAATTCCTGATAACACGCAAACTCGCCTATCGAAATTCGATGTTGAAAATTGTTGAAGAAACGTGGTGTCACCTCTCCCCTTCATTCATAAGGGTCGTCTTGCCTCTAGACAAAAACGCGTTTGCATTTGGGTGTTTCTTTTATATAATTGTAAAAAATACACTTTTCTTTTTCTAACCCATCCGTACATCCTATTCAATAAAAAATATGATTAAAAGAATATTATTCCTTTGCTGCATTATGATGGTTGTTGCGAGCTTAAGCACCGCGCAGGAACAAGCAGCTCCAACGGTGCCTCAACCAAAAGTTTTTGATCCTAAGAATCCCCCTATACATGACCCGGTAATGGCTAAAGACGGTGACACTTACTACGTTTTTGGAACCGGCCCAGGTATCAGTACCCTCTATTCAAAAGATTTAAAGACCTGGCAAAAAGGCAATCCTGTTTTCGATAGGAACCCGGAATGGGTAAAAGAAGCGTTGCCTGATTTTAAGGGAGACATTTGGGCGCCGGACATCATTTTCCACCAGGGAAGATTTCATTTGTTCTACGCCTGTAATGCCTTGCCTGGAAAGCCACATGCTGCAATTGGCCATGCATCATCGCCGACTCTTAACCCGAAGAGCCCGCAATATAAATGGGCCGATCATGGCAAGATAGTACAATCAGTGTTGAACCGGGACATGTGGCAGGCTATCGACCCCAATGTGATTGTAGATGAAAAGGGTACTCCATGGTTTATCTTCGGTTCATTCTGGGATGGTATTAAGGCAGTAAAAATGACTGATGATATGATGAAACTAAAGTGGCCTGAAGAATGGCATTCCATCTCACGCCGCCCCAGCAACCAAAAATTGTATACCTATAGTTTAGAAGATAGCCAAACCGAGGGGGCTTTTATTTACAAGCACGGCGATTACTACTATCAATTCGTCTCTTTTGATATGTGCTGCCGGGGTGTAAAAAGCAATTATCACATTGTAGTGGGCAGATCCAAGTCCGTAACGGGGCCGTACGTCGATAGAGCAGAATTCTCTATGATGGATGGCGGTGGAACAGTGATCGCCATTGGCGATGGGAAAAAATGGGCAGCCTTGGGGCACAATTCAGTTTATAATATCGACGGCAAGGAATACCTTCTGGCACATGGCTATTCGATACCGGACAATGGAATTTCAGAGCTTATTGTTACAGAATTGAAATGGGATAGCGAAGGCTGGCCGATTGTTGAATTGAAATAGTAGTAGTATCTCGAATGGAAATTACTTTTATTGTATCAGTTTGAGAATCTGATCAATAAAAATGGTTGAATCTCGCCGTTGTCAATTTTGTATCGAAGCATCCGGCTTAAACGTTACAAAGTTGTAAATTCATCTTATGGTCACGAGAATATTGGATAATGAGTTTCTTCTTTGTGAACTGGACGATTCATTGCCAGTTCTGCGACACTATTGGAAAAAAGCGCCAACAGGAGAACAATTCAGATCGAACCTGCTCAAAGTGTTGGAAGAATACAGGCCATTAAGTCTATCTTTTAAGGACCTTGCCTGGTTAGCAGATACCACAGAACTAGGTGAACTTGATGAGAAGACGGAAACATGGTTGGTAGAGGAATGGGAAGAGTTGCTGTTTGTTAAATCGGATGTAAAAATCCACGCAGTCATTTTGGGAGAAAGTATCTATGCCGATTATCCCATGGAAAATTTTAAGCAGGATGCTGAAGAAAAATTTCAAACCTACAATGTGCATCTGGGAGTCTTCTCGGACCAGGAAGAAGCGTATTCATGGATTAAAGAACAACTGCTCATCCTTAAGTAAACTGATCCCTAATAATTACCTGAGAGAAATACGAGATGACAATTCGCTCGATAAAAATCCTCAGCGCCCTCCGTGTGTGCCGTCTATGCTTTTTTTTCCCTCAGTCTTTTCTTTACAACGTCCGCCGGATATTTCAACGCAAGTTTTCTGATCTCGTAGGTGAATTCAGCAAAGGTCTCTTCCCACAGTTTTGCCTCTTCCGGTTCATAATCGTAAAATCCTTTGCCGTTAGCTACTCCCCTTCCGCCAGCACTTACGATATCGTCTATGAGCTTTGGAACATCTGTCCGATTGGAAAGAGTCGGGAATAAATCCTTCATCACAGTATGATAGGCCGGAACACCAGTCAGATCCATCCATCTGAACACGCCCACCAATGTCATCCAATAGCCGGCATTGTTCCTGCATGCGCGATCAACATCTTCCACGGTTGCGTATCCGTTCTCCACGAGGTTAAAGGCTTCCCGGTACATTGCATACATCAGCCGATTCGTTATAAAACCGCGGATATCTTTTAACAAAAGTGTCGGTTCCTTTTCCCAATTATGAGAAAGGTCATAAAGATATTTGCCCATTTCCATGCTGCTCAGATCTCCACAAATGATTTCGAGAAATCGTGTGGTATGAGAAGGCTCCAACCAATGCAGCCCGAAAAACCTTTCGGGATGCCTGGTCTCTCGCTGTAATATACTGATGGGTATCGCTGACGTGTTACTTGTGAGCAGCGCATCTTTGGCAACGACGTCTTCAATTTTGGCATACACTGATTTTTTAATTTCCAGATTTTCAATGGTGCACTCCAGCACCAGCCTGCAATCCGCTAGTTCTTTATAGTCACTGGTAATGTTCAGATTCGACAGATAGTGCTCCGGTTGTTTATGAATGAGGCCCTCGTGATAAGCGCTCTGCAGATGTTCCCGAATACGATCCGGAGCGTGATCCAGATCTGTAGGGAGTGAAGCGACGGCTACGACGGGATGATTAGCCATTAGCAAACAGGTTGTAATACTACACCCCATCAACCCCAATCCTACTACGCCAAGGGGAATGTCTTTTGCATTGATTGTTTGTTTCATCGGACTTTAATTTTGTTATTAACCTTTGGCAATTCTTTAGCTGAAGAAGATAAGAGAAGGGCCGGATTCGCGCTTTTGCTGTTTGAATCTGGTCTGATAAAACGATACATTCAGCAAAGAGCGCATAAAAATGAGTTGCCTCAAATCTTTCAAACAATTTATTACTAACAAACCGGTTAAAAAATCTTATTCTAAAGATACTTCATCAATAAAAATTGAAGGGTGGGTATTTTTTTTATCCGGATGCCAAGGCGGTAATGTCTTAACATTCTTTGCTGACAAGCGCACAAACCGAACAGACTGCAGAGGAAAATTTATCTTGATGATGTTTTTGGTCGAAGGCGTTAGCCGCTTTGGAAGAACACTTACAACGCTGCCTAATTTTGTTAGGTTATTTTTATTTTCTCCACCCCAAACTTCCACCAAATGGGGTGCGAAAACACCTCGTTCTGCATCTTCCAAAAAGCTTACCGTCAATTGAGATAATTTTTCAGGACTATTAAATTGAAAAAGCACCTGGCAGTCGCGATCGATAAAACCAAGGTATTCTTTATCACTGCGATCCGGACTGGCGGATTTACCATCCACTAACGTACTATCCATTTTGCCTGAATATTTAGGATGCGGTTTAGTTTCAAGTATTACGCGATCAGGTCTTAGCCCCAGCTTCAGCAAGGGAAAAGTAGCAACTTTGCTGTCCGCCCATCCTTCCATCGTGGCCTTGATCTTGATTTCACCCGAATGGTCCATCTGAAACGGTTCACTGTATTGGTTTGCTTTGACGGAAGGTTCTGTGCCATCTAACGTGTAGTAATATTTTACTTTGCCCCGTGATAATTTCACCTCGACGGACGCATATTGATGAAAAAATGAGCTGTCAATTTTCAATATGGGAGTGGTAAGTTGGGCGTTGTATACAGTATCCGTTAGATCAAATTGCGTATTGTAAATTTCAAGTTCGCGGTGAGATTTTTGTAATGATTCGACATATTCTTCAGAGATCGCCGTATTGTATAAATACAGTTTCCTCAAGTTTTCCCAACTGGAAACCTCATCGAGTGTCTTAGCGCTGATTTTTGTTCCGGAGAGATTTAAGACTTCCAGAAAGCGGAGACCTTTCAGATGCTTTACACCTTCATCTCCAATGGCAATATTTTGAAGATGCAATTTTTGCACGTGAGGAAATTGTTTTAAATTTTTAAGGTCATCGTCTTTCACTTGAGAATTTCCCAAATCGATCGACACAACCTGATTGCCGATATCTTTCAGTTCAGTTAGATCTTTCGCAGAGAAATCTTTTTTACTTCCCAGGAAGACCGCTATGTAGGGTTTGGTTGCCGAGATTTGTTGTACGGTTCTGTATGGATTATTGAGATCTTTAATTTCATCCTGATCCGCGAAAGAAATTTCCAAAAGATCGAGCCCTGTCTTTGGATGAAATTTTGAAAGCATTATAGTTTGTATACTATCCACTTTGGGAAGGCTCGCATATTTTTGATGCGCCATGGCCCCGGTATTGATCCACCAGCCAATAAGCTTGATCTCGTCCCGATCTAACTGCAGTTTTTCTTTGGGAGGCATGTGCAGAGAATCATTCATGGGAAGCAAAAGATATTTGTACAGTAAACTTTCTTTTGCCTTGCCTTCTACTATTGCATCGCGGGTTTTTCCGCCTCTCATGATACTTTGATAATCGGTGAGGATCAGATCATTCTTTGCTCTGTTCGCATTATGGCAGTTCAGACATTTTTCGTTCAGGATGGGCTGGATTACATCTCTGAACACGATGGCGCTATCCGCATTTTCTATTTCAATAACACTCTGATATTTTTGAAAGGGCTCGGTTAAAAATCCTACCCCGTGCGTAACTTCTGATCCCACGTGACCCGCCAGAACCAGGCAAATGGTACTTACCACCAACGTTCCATAGTAATATAAAACAGCACGTCTTTCCTTCAGCCAAATTATCAGTACACCTGCCAACGACACTGCAGTGCCCATCCACTTATGCAGGATTACTTTTTCGCCCAAGTACGATCCTTCTTTGTAAAGAAAAAAACCAAATAAAGCAGTAAGTGCCGCACTAAGCGCAAACAGATAAAAGACATACAGCGTAATTTTTTCTGTCGCTGAATGCTGGAAGTTTTTTCTGGTAATCAGGTATTCCAAAAAAATTCCTACAAAGATCAAAACAAGCGGAAAGTGCAGTACAAGCGGATGCATCCGTCCGGTAACCTGTAAGAAAACGGGTAGATGGACTTTGTCCTCAAATATTAAGAGAAAAACTAAAAGAACATTTAAAAAACAAATCAGGTTTAGGGCAATCAGTCTGAATCGAAACATCCGGGAACTTCACATTATAAAGATGAAAAAATAATTTTAGGCAAAGACTTTATGCTACGCAAGGATCCCTTTTACGACATGGCCGCTCACGTCAGTAAGGCGGTAACGTCTCCCCTGGTGTTTATAAATAAGTTTTTCGTGATCGTAGCCAAAGAGGTTAAGGATGGTGGCTTGAAAATCATGAACGTGAACGGGATCCTTTACAATATTATATCCCAGCTCGTCCGTTTCGCCGTAGACGATACCAGGTTTTACACCGCCTCCAGCCATCCAGATGCTAAAGCAACGGGGATGGTGATCACGGCCATAGTTACCGTTCTTAAACGTCCCTTGACAATAGTTGGTACGGCCAAATTCTCCTCCCCAAATGACCAGCGTCTCATCCAGCATGCCACGGTTTTTCAGATCTTGTATCAATGCGGCGGATGCCTGATCAACATTCTTGGTAAAGTTACGTGTTCTCTCGGGTAGATCGGAATGTGCGTCCCAACCCATATGATAAAGCTGAATAAAGCGAACACCCCGCTCTGATAAGCGGCGGGCCAGCAGACAATTGGCTGCGAACGTACCGGGCTGAAGTGAATCGGCGCCATATAATTTAAAAGAGCTTTCTGGTTCATCAGAAAAATCCATCACATCAGGCACAGACG
>Ga0111538_10013783_pt1 | contig 10662 bp, 10 predicted proteins | sample SoiMethybrSBSTD1_FD_79669 | JGI IMG/M metagenome (GOLD analysis project Ga0111538, IMG submission 79669) | Bulk soil microbial communities from a Populus tree surrounding site in Tennessee, USA - Soil MetaG P. TD hybrid SBSTD1 (version 2)... | ecosystem: Environmental > Terrestrial > Soil >... | reverse complement strand
TGTATAAAAGATAAGCGCATATATCAAAAAGTTTATCAACATGCCCTTGTTTAAACCATAGAAATCACGAAGGGTGCCATAGGTTTTCTCGCCGTTGTTGGTGTTGTGTGAAAGCAAGCGCGTCGGTTCACCAACAACCGCACGCGTTTTGATCACCAGAATTCGACGAACATTCATTCCGGTCGTCATCGACAAACGAGTAGAACTATCCGTCACAATGAACCAAAAATTTCCATTGCCTATCTTGTCTGTAGTAAAATCTCGCGCTCGAATATTTGTATTCGTCGGGATATTTGCACAGTTCCGCTGAAACGGGATTGTAATGAATGTATTCAAGCTTCTGATGAATTACTTGGCCGCTCCATAGCGGAACGCTTAGCGAGTTACGTTCCCAAATCTGATATTTTCTATCCTTAGCACGAACTAACAATTTATCGAGAAATGGCGATTTTTCCTTGAGTAATATTTTCAAAATTTGCTGTGTGGTATATTTTAGGAAATCACGTTGAACAGCTTCCCGTTCATGGTTACCTAACATTTGCCAGATTAAATGAAAATGGTTGCACATAATTACGAAACTGTAAATGGTGACTCTCTTTTTCTCGCTCAAAAAAGACAGGCTATTGACGATGATGTCTTTGAATCTGTCTTCTTCTAATAATGGAATCCATTCAAGGCATGTGACGGTAATAAAATCTGCGTATTGTTTTGATTGAGGGATGACATCCATAAAAACTATAATCTTGTACAACAGTGAAGGGAGTCGCCAATTAATAATACGCGGCATATTTGCAAGGGTTCCTCTGGAAAACCTGTTATTCTCATGCGCGTGGTTGTTGGTGATGCCTAGGCACCATCTTCGCGGAACACCAACAACGGCGTAGTGGAGTGTGAGAATTTCTGGAAGTCATTCGCCAAGGTCGTCGAATACCCTTTGTGAAACTTAGTGTCTTGGTCTTCGTGGCAAAACTGGCTCACATGTATAATACTTTTTTCACAGTTTAATAAGAATGCCACAAAATCACTTAAACACGAAGTTTCACAAAGAGAGCCATCTGCTTGCTTCAAAAAAAACTTAATAAGTTTGTACTGAATGGTAAACAAAATCACCTTTATCGCGTTAGATAAGTAAAAACGAATGTATGACAGCAGGCAGGCCAAGGGATTTTGATGAACAGGTTGTAATTGATAAGGCGATGGAATTATTTTGGAAGCAAGGGTATGAAGCTACAAGCCTTGAACAACTGCTTGCTGCTATGGGTATGGGAAAGGGCAGCATGTATCATAACTTCGGAAACAAGCGTGCAGTATTTAAACTTGCGTTAAACAAATTCATAAAAAACTTCGGTAGCTGGTTTGAATCTGAGATATCAAAGGCGAAAGATCCTATCATATTTATTAAAGAATTTTTTAGAAATATTCCTAAACAAGGAATAGAGGCTCATAAAAAGGGATGTTTTCTCGGGAATACAGTAGCTGAGTTAGCCTGTATAGATGCTGGGTTGGAAAAGGAAGCGGCAGAGCATCTGGAAAAAATCGAACAAACGTTTTACAAGTATATTAAAGAGGCTCAGCTTGCGGGCAAGTTAAAGTCTAAAGTGGACGCCCGTTTGCTGGCGCGGCACCTGATAAACCTGTGGAACGGAATCAATATCACCAGGCGGATGTATCCACATATAAAGGACTTGATGCCACTTATAGAATTGCAGTTAAAAGTGCTGCAGTAATTTTTTTTTAACCAATTATGTACCAATCGGTAAACAAATATCAAAATTAATATTTCACAAACAAAAACTCAATCATGAAATCATTCAATGTTCCCACCAGAGATCAAGTATCTCCCGCAAATCAAATTCAGTTTGACAACCTCAACAAAGCCCTTGGAATGGTGCCCAACCTCTACGCTGCTATGGCATATTCTGAAAATGGGCTGGCGCGCTACCTTGCATTTCAGGGTGCGAAGACTTCACTAACGAACAAGGAAAAAGAAGCTGTTAACCTTGTCGTGAGCGAGGTGAATGGCTGCAAATACTGCCAAAGCGCCCACACTGTGCTTGGCAAGATGAATGGGTTTTCAGAATCAGACACGCTGGATATTCGGTCCGGGGAGAGTAAGAATCCCAAACTTAATGCACTCGTCCGCCTTGGAAAAGAAATTACGGAGACTAAGGGACGTGTATCAGAGGTCACGCTAAAGGATTTCTATGAGGCTGGTTATAACGATGGTAGCCTAGTCGATCTGATCATGCAAATAAGTGATAAGGTCGCTATGAATTATTTGCACAATCTCACCCAAGTGAAAATCGACTTTCCGCTGGCTGCTGAACTTGCTCCTGCGAAAATCTGATCTCAAAGCAAGATAACTATCCGTCAATTTTTTTTGACGGATAGTTTACCAATTGGTACAAAATATAGTGAAGCGTTACAATCGTACACCTGCCTGTTCCTTTATGAACAAGTTACAGGGGAGTATCACGCCAATTATTGGTAAAAATGTGTTGGCACAAAAAATGGCTAGTATTTGCTAAACTATTTGCCATGAAAATGCGTTCGATTTTTTTTTCACTTTCTGCCTTCGCGCTGGTGGTTCTTACTTCTTCCATGACAGTGTTCGTTTCCCCCGAAGATGAAGATACTCCAACATCATTGTATGACAGTATTGCGGCCATGGACGCCATGTGGGAAGATGCTTATAACAACTGCAAGCTCGACGTTATGGATGAGCTCATTAGCGAGGATCTGGAATTTTATCATGACCAGGGAGGCTTGATGACTTCAAAACAAAAATTAAATGAAGCGCTGAAAGTTAATATCTGTGGGAAGGTGACAAGGCAACTGAAGGAAGGTAGTCTTGAAGTGTATCCGATCAAAGGATTTGGGGCGGTAGAAATGGGGCTACATGCGTTTCGCAACAAAAAGGAACCAGGTTTGGAGGTTCACTATTCAAAATTTGTTCACATCTGGAAAAGAGACAATGGCAAGTGGCGAATAACAAGGGTGATCAGTTTGCACTAATCTCCTGGAGGGTTCCAAAAGCACATGTCTTGAATCCAATATCCAGCACCCAATTTCCAATTTTCATCGACGCTACCGGCTCCCATCATAATTGGATATTCACTGCCTTCTGGCAGGCTTGTTGGCGTTTCACAACCTTACGAAGTTCAAACTCACTTGGCTATCGGATCCTTGAATATTGAGTGTTGAATATTGATTATTGAATATTGAGCGTCAATATCTTTCAACTTTGTCCCGGCCTTTGCCTGCCTGTAGGAGGCAGGTTGTGTGAAACTCGCGCGTAGATTCGCCAGCAACTACCCGAGCCGCATGGCCTCCACTTTCAATACTTTTTAATCACTGAATTCAATGCTCAGCCACTAACTTTCGTTCTATTGCCCTAAGCGATTTCACCTCGTAATTTTCGTCTGCAACAATTAGTGCCGAATGTTATGAGAAACGCTTTATTCATATCCCTGATAACCGCTGCCAGCATCCTCTTATTGACCTGTGGAGAAGCTGAAATCCAGCCTCCGCCAATACCTGGGCCAGGAACTGGCCCTCCTGCATCTGGTCCGATTACCGATGAGCAGCGATTGGCTGCCTTAAAGGAATGCTCGGACTTCGTAAACGCGCTTGGCGATTTGAGATCAGAAAGTGTTCAACAAATACTGGTGGCATGGCTTAAGGCACGTCCTGAGTTTGAAGAAGCGGACACATTGGGTGGAAATGTGTGGGCTTACTTCCACGACGGACGCGTTGCCATGTTTATTCCTGACCGAACCACGGTTGATCACCGTGATGGACGCATAGGTCAGCCTGGTAGTGAAGGAAAAAAGAAGACACACCCTACAGCGGGAAGAACAAGTGGTCAGCCGGGAACCAATCAGGTCAAACTTTTTAATGGACATGGAGAAGGAGGCATCGATTTTCGGCCACTTTTACAAAGTATGTTTTCAAATTCGAAAACACAGTATAAGTCTAATGTTACACTTGAGGAGGCGACAATCGAAAATCTTAAAAACACAAATGGTCTTGGCGTCTTCTTTATCAATACTCACGGTGGCATGGGTAGAAAAAAACCGAAGGCAGAGAATAAAAGACTTTTCGGGTTATGGACAACCGATACCACATCCCTCGCCAATGAAAGAAAATATGAAGCGGATCTCAATAGCTATTACCTTGTTTACATGCATGCTTACTACAATTATAATGTTGGGGAATGGCACTACGGCATCACCGATCATTTTGTCCGCAATAATGAGTATATGAATTTTGCAGAGAACGCGCTCTTGTACATCAATGCGTGCCATAGCATCGGACCCAATGCAAATGTCCTCAAAGAGTCAATGGTCAAAAAGGCAAAGGGTCAAAAAGCAACTTATATCGGGTGGACGAAGGTTACAGATGATGGTGCAGGTGAGGCTGCAGCGGCGTTTGTCTTCGATCGTATGCTGGGAACCAATATGAATATCGACGCCCATGATGGTCCCATCCCTGCCGAATCTCCAAAGCAGCGACCGTTTGACTTTTCCGCAATTTTTAAAACAATGGGAAATTATGTGGTGGATGGCTCTCCGGTCGGGGTAAGCCGAGTTGGAGGCCACCTCGATTATTATCCCCGCACGAACACATCCGAGATCATCCTCACGCCTTCGATTGAATACATCACCGTTGATGAATATGAAAGTAAGATGTACATCAAAGGTTTGTTTGGTGATTACAATTCATCGGATCTCATTGTAACTGTTGGGGGTGGAACTGTACCGGCAGAATACTTTGACAAGAATATTCTTCAGTGTGACTTACCTACAACAGGACCTGGGTCCGTTGGCGACGTGGTTGTTTCGATTCGTGGTAACAAAAGCAATGTAGTACCGCTTACCGAATGGATCATTCCGCTCGATTTTGAGAAAGAAGAAATGGACATAATGCTTAAAGGGAGCCTCAACTTGAGAATCCGGGGAGATGTACATCCTTATCGTTCGAAACCCCACGAGGCTCCTAAAAATGAGAGACCTGATTCCCTTGGATTTTTGAGTAACCCAAATTTTCCTGGCTGGCCTTTTGCAATTGGATCAACTGGGAATTATACTGCAGGGGGTCGACACTATACGGAGTGTGTATCCGCGAAATGCCACGTCATTGAATCCCTAACGGCGCTGCGCAAAAATGGTGTACTACCTTATTCAATATTTGAAGGACCGGGCGATGGCTTTGTTGGATACTATAAATGGTCTGTTGATATGAAAACACTGTATGTGTCCGTTTTGCATGCAAAGGTTCCTAATGTTGGCCATGAGTTCGAATCACGTGTAGATTGTGGGCAAGATCCCTTTGAAACTAATCAAAGCGCTAAACGTGAGCTTGAAATACGGATTCCGGAAGACTTGCCAGTTCTGCAGTTACATTTTGACGAAAACTATAATATCCTGACCGGCGATTTTGAGAGTTCTAAGGAGGTGACAAACCAATGGGGACAGTGCGCGAGCACTGTAAAATTGAACGTAAAGGCAAAGTGGCCGAATGTTCGTCCTAGCCATCCACCGACCAGAGAAACGGAGGCGCGGATGGGAGGAGATTAGGTTGGGTACGTTGAGTATTGAATATTGATTATTGCTTATTGAGTTTTATTTTTTTCGTTCAGTTATATTGTCGTGACTGACGATATTAAAAAGCATTAATGCAATAATCAATAATCAATAATCAATAATCAATAATCAATAATCAATAATCAACCTTCAAGTGAGCCTTGGAATATCTCGAAAACTTATTGCGTAGTGCCTTTGATTATTGCTTAGTGATTATTGATAATTGAGTGTTATAATTCCCTTGATCACAATAATGCTCGCTACCATTCGGGCGTGTCCCTCACGCTTCCCCGCGTTTCATCGCCGTTCGGGTCGGGCTTTCGCTACTCGCCGGCCACCCGCAGCCATTTCGGGCTCAGACATGCCGCTCAATCCCTCACGCAACGGTGGGGTGAACATGCGCCAATTAACAATCTTATTCTCAACGGTGTTTTATATTTAAAGGCGGTGAATCTACGCAGACTGCTATTTCAAAATTGAAATGACATGGTGAATTACAGTACACAAAAGCCGTGCGAAGCACTTTCTGACTACGTACGTTTTTTTTGGACACTGGAAGCAAAGGTCGGGGAGGGGGAACCTTTTGTTCACCGCGCACTTCCTGACAATTGCCTGGAACTTATATTTTATTGTCAGGGAGGATTTTCGATAAGCTCGTCAAGTGGAGAAGAAGGAAACACTTTTTCTTCCGGTGTCTTTGGCCACGCGCAAAAATACAGACAGTTTACCACGAACAACGACTTCACGCTCTTTGGAGTTTATCTTTATCCGCACTCATTTAAAATGCTTTTCAATTTACCAGCACAAGAATTGACTGATGCGATGGTAGACTGTGAAACGTTGTGGGGAGCCGAAGGCAGAATTCTCGAAGAAAAAGTTATGCTTGCTCCAGACAATGAAAGACGAGTGGAAATTGTTTCGAACTTTCTCCTCGACCGGATAAAGGTGACGGAGATTCACGATTCCGATTTTATGTTTCATTTAAAAAAAATCATTACAAACAACATCCTCTTGTCCATTCCATCGTTTGTCAACGACTGTAATTTATCCCGAAGGCAATTAGAAAGGAAGTTTAAAGAGTTTTCCGGTTTTAGCCCCAAGGATTTTTTCAGGCTCGTGCGGTTTAAGAATGTATTGAAAGAATCAGAACATAAGAATAAGCCGCTTGCACAGATTGCCATTGACAGCGGTTACTATGATCAGTCGCACTTCACCCATGAATTCAAGAAATACTCGGGTTATAATCCAAGGGAGTTTTTTATAAACTGTCCTGAAACAACGGACACCCGCGCAACACGCGATTTCAAAGCTTAGAATGTCGCAATTTTACAAGAATAAAAGATGCATTGATTCTTACTTTGTATTAAGAACAATGCCTCTCAACATTGTTAAAATAATGGTGTCGAGCGCAAGGCAATAGCCGATACTTTTGATCTAAGAGCTTTTGACCGGAGCTATTGTTGCTGCGCCGATTCTTTTTTTAAAAAAGTAGTTAAATAAAAACAACTAAAATTTTCAAAACAATGAGTGCTTCTTTTGCTAACCCAACCAAAGTAAATGTTCGCTATATCGTTAATGATGTCAGTCCATGCGTTGCGTTTTATACGCAAATACTTGGATTTGATGTGGTCATGAATCCTCCCACTGGTTTTGCAATACTTTCCAAGGGAAACTTGCGTCTTTTATTCAATCAGCCAGGTGCTGGCGGAGCGGGACAGACGATGCCAGATGGTGCGGTACCTGCTCCGGGTGGATGGAACAGAATTCAATTCGAGGTACAAGATATTGAATCTGTGATTAAGGATCTGAAAGGTAAACACGTCAAATTCCGAAACGACCTCGTGACAGCAAATGCCGGTAAGCAAATTTTACTGATGGATCCTTCCGGAAATCTGATCGAATTATTTGAGCCCAAGCGCGAGGGTAAATGAACACGCACGAAGGCCCCTGAGTGTTGAATATTGATTATTGAATATTGAGTGTTTTTAATTTCTTTCAACGTTGGAGATACATGATCGACCGTTGCGAGAAGATAACTGAACGAAAAATATAAGATTAATAATCAATATTCAACACTCAATATTCAAGGTTCAACATCGACCACCACGGCGTTTTCCCTTAAATGAAAATTCCGCCAGCTACCTCAAGACGTTGCGCGTTCACCCACTTAGAATCGTCGCTGCATAAAAAAGCTACAACGCCACCGATATCATCGGGCAACCCTACGCGGCCCAGTGCGGTGAGCGAAGAGACCATTTTGTTCAACTCCTGATTATCCCGAATTGCACCGCCACCAAAGTCGGTTTCAATGGCACCGGGCGCCACGACGTTTACGCGTATCTGCCTTGCGCCGAGTTCTTTGGCGAGATATTTTGTAAATGTTTCAACGCCACCTTTCATGGTGCCGTAAGCAGAGTAACCCTCAAACGTAAATCGTGCAAGACCCGATGAAATGTTCACGATGCTGCTTCCGTCATTTAGGGCTGGCAGCAATTTTTGTGTGAGGAAATACGGAGCCTTCAGGTGAATATTCACCATGTTGTCAAATTGCTCGGGAGTGGTGTCGGTAAATGAAGCGTGTACACCGGTACCAGCATTATTCACCAAAGCATCGATCCCCTCAGCTTTAAATTCCGATTTCAATACGGCCTTTAGGTTAGTTACAAACGCATCAAAGCTGTTGCTCAACGCTACGTCTAGCTGAAGAGCATGTGCCTTCTGCCCAAACGATTTTATTTCGTCCACCACGGTGGCGGCTTCTTCTTTCTTGCTGTGATAAGTGATGACGACATCAAATCCTTTTGCGGCCAATTGCAAGGCCATGTCTCTGCCAAGGCCACGGCTGCCGCCTGTTACCAGGACAATTCTGTTTTTTGCGTTTGTCATTTTTTTGTTTTGTTTAAATGATGACACAAAATTGTCGGGCAATGCTCAGTTATTCGTTATAAAAATCAATCTGATGTTTGCGAAAATCAAATTATTAGTCACGGAAGGCCAGGGGCGATACCTGCGCCTGTTTTTTAAAGAAATTGGAGAAATGCGCCACTTCTTCGAACCCCAGGCTGTAGGCAATTTCGGATATATTCCAGGACGTTTGCTTTAGCAGGATTTTAGCTTCCTGGCTGACCCGGCTGGCGATAATCTCGGTTGTGGTTTTGCCGGTGGTTTCCTTCAGTACTTTGTTCAGATGATTCACATGTACTTTTAGTGAATCAGCAAAGTCTTTGGCAGTTCTTAGTTGAAGAATTTGTGTTGTATTTTCAATGGGGAACTGCCGTTCCAGCAACTCGATAAACAAGCTGAAGATGCGTGTAGAGGCGTTGATGTGCGTTTGGCTAGGCACCACGGGTTTCAGCTTTTGTCCGTAGTGAATCAACTCCAATACATAGTTTCGCAGCAGGTCATATTTGAACGTGTAATCTGAGGCGATTTCCTCATGCATCTTGCTGAAAATAGCATTGACGTCATCGTATTGGCTGGCCGTTATCTGAAATACAAAATCGCTTTGGGGCGAGAAAATAGGAAGTTTTTCAAGGTCAAAACCTGTTTTAGACTTGGGCATAAAGTCGGGCGTGAACACACAGAAGTGCCCGGCCTGGTTACGGTCTGCGGGTACATAGCGGTAAGGTATTTTGGGCGTTGCGAACAACACGGCATGGTCTTCAATGTCCAGCACCTTGTCGGCATATTCTACGCGATTCTTCCCGTTGATCAGACTTATCTTATAGTACGTTCTGCGGTTGTAGGCCATCGCCCCTTTTTTCTTTCCATCACAAAACATGTCGGCAATGTTAAAAACGTTGAAGTGCCCGATGTCGTTTGTGCTTTGGTCTTCCAGGAAGTGCCTGAGTTCCGGGCATAAGGTGCCGAATACTTCTTGATAAAACTCTTTTACTGCCGTGGTCGTCATGGGATTGTAAAATTCAAAGATAATCTATCTAACCCAAATACGGATGTCCGGTCATAAGTTTCGTCTGAAAATTTGAGAGCAAATAACCATAACGGCAAAGACTCGCTGACGTCACAAGTGTGTGATATAGAAATTATAGTTTTTTATTTTATTCGGCTTGCCGTTTATGAGGTCACAGTGTCGCTCTTCACTTTGATCAACCATTGACGGGCTTCTTCCAATTCGTTAAATGATTTGACAATGTCGTTCGCTGGCATTGCCTTCTTGGCCGAAAGTTCCGAGAAGATATTTCGCGAGAAAACCCATGCGAAGTGACGCAACCCCGCGTTGATCATATCGGGAAACCAAACGGTCGATGTCCATTCGGCTGCTTCTTGCCAAGGCCCCGTTACGAGCGTATTGTCATTCAGTACTTTCGTAACACCTTTTTTTTTCAGGAGGTCGAGAATAGTTCCGCCGGCGGCCATGATTGATTGCGTGTTCTGAAAACCGATCCAGTTGCAGTAGAGATACTTGTTTGCCGGATCAAAAGTGATTTCAATGTTCTTGGCTTTGAAAAGTGTTTCCATAACGGTATTTTTTTGGTGATACTAAATTTAGGGCTATTTTTTGTGTTAACCTACGCGTGGACTCCGCCAGGCTTTCGTGGAATACGCGGCGTCCAAAAAAGTATACAACATTCACAAACGCTACCGGCCTTTTTTCATCTTTAGAACCAACGGTGTGTCCTCGATTAAGAAATAGTAAAATCCGTTTATAATTTTTACGTTGATCATCATCAGGTCCTCGTCGAGTGACCCGACAAAGACCATCAGCTCTTTGGATTTTATGTGCCACATTTTGTTGTTCATGGATTCAAGCTCGCGGAACTCCGTTGGGGCGTTGACTGGTAGCTTGAGAAAGAATAGCCCATTGGGTTTGAAAATAAATTGTGCGTTGATAAGTCCGCGTTTCATTTTTTCAACAGTCGCATTTTCTACCCCGGTCGTTTTTGCGAAAGAGACCTCTGTGGAAGTCCAGACGCCGACAAGTTGCTCACGGTTAAATTTTTGCCCCCTGGCGAATAAAGGGCTAAACAGGCAAAGCATGAGAATCAGAATTTTGTTCATGTAACAGGCGTGTTGCTTATAACGAATTAATTTGCCAAAACTTATGTCATGAGTTGAT
>Ga0111538_10013780_pt1 | contig 10663 bp, 9 predicted proteins | sample SoiMethybrSBSTD1_FD_79669 | JGI IMG/M metagenome (GOLD analysis project Ga0111538, IMG submission 79669) | Bulk soil microbial communities from a Populus tree surrounding site in Tennessee, USA - Soil MetaG P. TD hybrid SBSTD1 (version 2)... | ecosystem: Environmental > Terrestrial > Soil > Tree... | reverse complement strand
TACATCAACATGGCGACCATGTCCGCGGTTGCCACTGATCTGTATCTCGGAGGCTGGCACACACCGCTCATCCCCGACTGGCTCGGGTGGCTCGGGTTCCTCGGCAAAGTCGGCATCATCCTGTTCACGTATATCTGGACGCGATGGACGCTGCCGCGGTATCGCTATGACCAGCTGATGCACTTCGGGTGGAAGTTCCTGCTGCCCGCTTCGGTAATCAACCTGATTGTCAGCGCGGCGATCTTCCTCTACTTCAATGGCTGAAACGATCGCCTTCTACCTGTTCTCGGGGCTGGCGATCATCGCGTCGGCGCTGGTCATCGGACAGCGTAATCCGATGTACAGCGTGCTGCTCCTGGTGGCGTCGTTCGGCGCCATGGCGGGGTTGTTCATCCAGCTCGACGCGCCGTTCGTGGCCGTGGCGCTGATGATCGTCTACGCCGGCGCCATCATGGTGCTCTTCCTGTTCGTTGTCATGCTGCTGAACGCCCCGCAGGAAGATGCGCTGCCGTACGACCACACGCATCCGTTCCGCCATCCGGTGATGATGCGATTCGGCGCGCTGCTCGCAGTGTTGCTGGTCGTGCAACTCACCTACGCGCTGCTGCGCGCTCGTGACTTGCGCGTGCCGGTGGCCGGCCGCAGCGATGCGAGCGTCGTCAGCTCGGTCAGCGAGCTCGGGCGAGTGCTGTTCCAGCGTCATGTGTTCGCGTTTGAAGCCACATCAATCCTGATCCTGGTGGCGATGGTGGGCGCGGTCGTCCTCGCGCGCAAAGAGTCGGGCCCGCAATGATCCCTCTCAGTTATTACCTGATCGTCTCGGCCATCCTGTTTGCGCTCGGCACGTGCGGCGTCTTCCTGCGCCGCAACGTGATCACGATTCTGTTGTCGATCGAGATCATGCTCAACGCGGTGAACCTCACGTTCGTCGCGTTCGGTCGGTACGCGGCCGACGTGAACGGTCAGATCATCGTCTTCTTCGTGATGACGGTTGCGGCGGCCGAGGCCGCGGTCGGCCTCGCGCTGGTGATCGCGCTCTTCCGCCACCGCGAGTCGCTCAACCCCGACGCGTTCACGTCGCTGAAGTGGTGAGATGCTCGCGCTGATTCCGCTGTTCCCGCTGCTCGGGTTCGTCATCAACGCGGTCGTCGGCCGTCGTCTGTCCAAGACCGTCTCCGGTGGTCTGGCGTCGCTGGTGATGTTGGCCTCGTTCGCGGTGTCGGCGATGGTCGTCTGGCAGCTGGCCGGCATGCCCGTCGCCGAGCGTACGATCGACCAAACGCTCTACACGTGGATCGCCTCGGACGATTTCAACCTGGCGCTCGCGTTCCGCGTCGACCCGCTTGCCGCCGTGATGATCCTCGTCGTCACCGGCATCGGCTCGCTGATTCACATCTACTCGACCGCCTACATGCACGACGAGGTCGACAGCGAGTTCGCGCGGTACTTCTCGTACCTGAACCTGTTCGCCGCGTTCATGTTGATCCTGGTGCTGGGGGCGAACTTCCCGGTGCTGTTCGTCGGGTGGGAAGGCGTCGGGCTCTGTTCGTATCTGCTGATCGGCTTCTGGTTCAAGAAGAAGTCGGCGTCCGACGCAGGGAAGAAGGCGTTCGTCGTCAACCGCATCGGCGATTACGCGTTCATCCTCGGCATGCTGGCGTTGTTCACGCGGTTTGGCACGCTCGATTTCCAACGCATCGCAACAGTCGTCGCGCCGCTCGCGCCGGAGACCGACTTCGGCATCATCTCGGTTGCGACGCTGCTCCTCTTCATCGGCGCAACGGGCAAGTCGGCGCAGATTCCGCTCTACACGTGGCTGCCGGATGCGATGGAAGGTCCGACGCCCGTGTCCGCCCTGATCCACGCGGCGACGATGGTGACGGCCGGGGTGTACATGATTGGCCGTAACGCGGTGCTCTTCAGCCATGCGCCGGAGACGCTGGCGATCGTGGCCGTGATTGGAGCCGCGACGGCGCTCATGGCGGGCACGATCGGCCTGGTGCAGAACGACATCAAGCGCGTCCTCGCGTACTCGACGGTCTCGCAGCTTGGCTACATGTTCCTGGCGATGGGCGTTGGTGCGTTCGGGGCCGGCATCTTCCACCTCTACACGCACGCGTTCTTCAAGGCGTGTCTCTTCCTCGGATCCGGTGCGGTGATTCACGCGCTGCACGGCGAGCAAGACGTCCGGAACATGGGCGGCCTGAAGCGTCACCTGCCGGTCACGTACTGGACGTTCCTGATCGCGTCACTCGCGATCGCCGGTGTTCCGGGCCTCGCCGGTTTCTTCAGCAAGGACGAGATCCTGTACGAGACCTTCAGGGAAGGGCACACGATCCTGTGGGTCATCGGGATTCTGACGTCGCTGCTGACGGCGACCTACATGTTCCGTCTCGTCTTCCTCACCTTCCATGGCGAGCGCCGGCATGACGCGCCCGCGCCGGAGCATCCGGAGGAAGAAGAGCTCGCCGCGCACCACGACGACCCGCACCGGCCCGCGTCAGACGCATTGCACCAACCAGCGAAGGGTGCATTGCACCAGCATGATCACGAGCATCTTCATGACGCTCCGCCGGCGATGGCGCTCGTCTTGATCGTTCTCGCCATCGGATCGGTTGCCGCGGGTTACATCGGATTGCCGCACGCGCTCGGGGGCGAGAACCGCCTCAGTGAGTGGTTGCTCCCGTCCTTTACCACCGCTGCGACACTGGCGGCGCCGGAAGGCGCCGCCCGCGAGGCCGCGTTAGCGGCCGAGCCAGAGATAGAAAGAGCCGCCGAAGGCGGCTCGCTGGAGACGACGCTGATGGTCGTTTCGAGCCTGATCGCGCTTCTGGGCATCGGCATCGCGTCGTTCATCTGGCTGAAGCGCCGGCAGATTGCCGACGCGATGGCCGCCCGGTTCTCGGGTATCCATCGGCTGCTGCTGAACAAGTACTACGTCGACGAGCTGTATGACGCGGCGATCGTGAACCCGATTGTCGTGGTTTCGACCGAAGGACTGTGGCGCGGGTTCGACGTCAAGGTGGTCGACGGTGCCGTCAACGGCACGGCCGCGATCGTCAACAGCGGAGCATCCGTGCTTCGTCGACTGCAGTCCGGATCGGTGCGCGCCTACGCCGGCGGAACCTTCGTCGGCGTGGTCTTGATACTCGGGTACTACTTGTGGCGATGACGGCCCACTGATGAATTTTCCGCTGCTGACCATTTCGTGGGCGTTGCCGCTGGCCGGCGCCATCCTGATGCTGCTGGTGCCGAATCCCAACGGCAGCCGCAGCAATCTCTTTCGCTGGCTCGCGCTGCTGGTGTCCACGGTCACGTTCGTCGTCACGCTCGGCCTGTGGTACTGGTTCGATCCCGGCTCCGCCGATTTTCAGTTCGTCGAGCGCGTACCGTGGATTCCGGCGTTCGGCATCGACTACTACGTCGGGATCGACGGCATCAGCCTGCTGCTGATCGTGCTCACGGGGTTCCTGACACCGATCGCGCTGCTGTCGTCGTGGGTCGGCGTCGAGCACAAGGTGAAGGAGTTCGCGATCTTCCTGCTCGCCCTCGAGGCGGCGATGATTGGCGTCTTCATCTCGCTCGACCTGTTCCTGTTCTACGTGTTCTGGGATGCGATGCTCATCCCGATGTATTTCCTCATCGGGATCTGGGGCTACGACCAGCGCATCTACGCCGCCATCAAGTTCATGCTGTACACGATGGCCGGCAGCGTGCTGATGCTGGTCGCCATCCTGGGACTCGCATACCTGCACAGTGAGGCGACTGGTGCCTACAGCTTCGATCTGCTCAAGCTGTACATGCTGCAGATCGCGCCGGAGACGCAGCGCTGGTTCTTCCTCGCGTTTGCGCTCGCGTTTGCGATCAAGGTCCCGCTCTTCCCGTTCCATACCTGGCTTCCCGATGCGCACGTGCAGGCGCCGACGGCCGGGTCCGTGATCCTGGCCGGCGTGCTGCTGAAGATGGGCACGTACGGTTTCGTGCGTTTCGCGTTTCCGCTCTTCCCGCTCGCCGCCGCCGAGTTCGCGCCATGGCTCGCGCTCCTCGCCGTGGTCGGCATCATCTACGGCGCGCTGGTGGCGATGGTGCAGCCGGACATGAAGAAGCTGGTGGCCTACTCGTCGGTCAGCCACCTCGGGTTCGTGGTCCTCGGCATCTGCGCGATGAACGTGCAGGGCATCCAGGGCGGTGTCTACCAGATGCTGGCGCACGGCGTCAGCACCGGCGGCCTGTTCTTCCTCGTCGGCATGCTCTCCGATCGCCGACACACGCGAGCGATCGCCGCGTTCGGCGGGTTGAAGAACGTGGTGCCGCGCCTGACTGCCGCATCGCTGATCATCACGCTGGCGTCGATCGGCATGCCCGCGCTCAACGGGTTCATCGGCGAGTTCCTGATCATGCTGGGGGCGTTCCGCTGGAATCCGCGCTTCGTTGTCGCCGCGGGGCTCGGTGTGATTCTGTCCGCCGTCTACATGCTGTGGATGTTCCAGCGCGTCTACTACGGCCCGGTGACCGACTCGCACAACGCCGACATGCCTGATATGAAGGCGCACGAATGGGCCGGCATCGCGCCGCTCTGCGCGATGGCGCTGTTCATGGGCGTCGCGCCGACGCTGTTCCTCAAGCCGATGGAGCCGTCGGTCATCCGCATCGTCGAACGCATGCAAGGGAGCCAGAACTTGCGTGTGGAGGGAGAAACTCAAAATCCGAAATTCAAAATTCAAAAGACAGCCGCCGTGAAGTCGCAGGTTGATATTCGCCTGACGGGCGGCCTCGTGGCTCGTTAGATGTCGTGTTTGCATTTTGAAATTTGCATTTTGACTTACTGACATCCATGTTCAACACCAACCTGGACGCGATCATCCCGATGCTCTGCGTCACCCTGGCCGCACTGGCGGCCATGGGTGCCGAGGCGTTCCGCAGCCCGGGCGAGCGCATCGCGATCGGCGGGCTGGGGATCATCGGGCTGGTCGGCGCGGCGATCTCGGCGGCGATGCTCTGGAACCGCAACGCCGAGGGCTTCGGCGTCATCGTCGCCGACAACTTCGGGCTGTTCGTCACGCTCACGCTCGTCATCGTCGGCATCTTGACGATCATGTTCTCGTCGCAGGTGCTCGAGCGCGACGGGATGCCGAGCGGCGAGTACTACTCGCTGGTGCTGTTCTCGATCGTCGGCATGATCATGATGGCCACCGCCAACGATCTGCTGGTCATCTTCATCGCGCTCGAAATCCTGTCGCTGGCGGTCTACGTGCTGACCGGCATCAGGCGCGAGGCCGCTGGTAGCGAGGCGGCGTTCAAGTACTTCCTGCTGGGCGCCTTCTCCAGCGCGTTCTTCCTCTACGGCATCGCGTTCACCTATGGGATCACCGGAAGCACGCGGTTGTCCGCAGTCGGGTCGTACCTGTCCGCGCAGGCGTTGACCGGCAACCCGCTGATTCTGATCGCGCTCGGTCTGCTGCTCGTCGGATTCGCCTTCAAGATTTCTGCGGTGCCGTTCCACATGTGGACGCCTGATGCCTACGAAGGCGCGCCGGCGATCGTCACCGGCTTCATGTCCACCGGCGTGAAGGCCGCGGCATTCGCGGCGTTCGCGCGTGTCTTCCTGTCATCGTTCGAGCCGTTCACCGCTGAATGGGCGCCGGTGGTCGCCGCACTCGCGGCGGCGACGATGATCCTCGGAACGGTTGTGGGGGTGGCGCAGAGCAATCTCAAGCGGATGCTCGCGTACTCCAGCATCGCCCACGGCGGCTATCTGCTCGTCGGCCTGGTGGCGGCAAATCAGGTGGGCAAAGCTGCCATCCTGTTCTACCTGCTCGCGTACTCGGTCACGAACCTCGCCGCGTTTGGTGTGATTGCGCTGCTCGGCACGCGCGATCGGAACAACGACGAACTGCGGGACTACGCCGGTCTGTGGCACTCGCATCCGGCGTTGGCCGCGCTCATGACGGTGTGTCTGCTCTCGCTCGGCGGTCTGCCGCCAACCGCCGGGTTCATCGGCAAGTGGTACATTTTCAGCGCCGCCGTGAGCGCCGGCTACTACTGGCTCGCGATCATCGGTGTGCTGACCAGCGTGGTGTCGGTGTTCTTCTACCTGCGCGTGGTGGTCATGATGTACATGGCCGATCGGCAGGGCGAGGCGGCCCCTGCGCGAATCACCGGCCTGGGCATGACTGCGCTGACTGTCGCGATTGTCGCCATTTTTTACCTGGGCATTCTTCCGACGCCCGTCCTCAATCTGGCAGCGGCGTCTATCGCGACGATCTTCTAGGAAATCGTCACTGCAAAATCCCAAACCCCAAATCCCAAAGCCCAAATCACAAGAAAAGCGTTACCCTGAAGTCGGAGCGTATGAAGCAGCTCGGGCAGCGAGGTGGTGACCGGTCGGGCCCAAGAAACGGCCGAAGCGCTTGGGATTTGGGCTTCGGGATTTGGGTTTTGGGATTTGTCGCATTCCTTTTGAGTGCGGCCGTGTCCCGTCCAGCGGCCGCTCAGATGTGGGACACCAATACTCTCGTCAACGAAGCGCACAAGCTCGAGGCAGCCGACCTCGCGCGTGTCCGAGCGCAGGCGGACGCCGGCGACGCCCGGGCGCAGTCGATGCTCGGACTCGCCTACGAAATGGGTGCGGCTGGTCTCGAGGCGAACGCGGTCGAGGCGCTCGCCTGGTTTCTGAAAGCCGCCGGCAGCGGCGTGCCGTGGGCCGAGATGTGGGCGGGCGATTTCTATTACACCGGCAGCATCGGTGTTCCGCGCGATCTATATAAAGCGCTCGAGTTGTATCGATCGGCGGCCGGGCACGGCGACCCACGCGCCGCATTCAACGTCGGTCGCATGTATTTCTTCGGTGAAGGTGTCGTCACCAATCACGAGGAAGCGGCGACCTGGTTCCGTCGGGCGCTCCCCGCAGATCCCGCCGTCGTCGGGCGGATGGTGACCCTGGCTGACGCGCCGTGTCGTACGACGTTCTGCGTATCGCTGCGGCAGGTGCTTGGCGCGATGACGACCAGCTCCGCCGACCAGTTCGCCGGCGAGTGGGACGAATCCACGCACGAATGGGACGCCGTGAAGACGCTGTCGGGATTCGACCGCTGTGGATTCACCAGCTCGAACCGGACAGCGGAAGGCGACGTGCAGAACTACTTCTGCGACTCGGACGTGATTGCGGACGCCTCGCTCGGGGCGGCGAACGCGCGACAGGTTGCCGGAGACGTCGAGCAGGCGCTCGGGTCAGGATGGATGAAGTCCGACGGCGGAACCGATCGTCCGAACGCGTACTTCTTCACGCGCGACGGCTACCCGCGCGTGCGGGTCACCTATAACGTCACGCTTGGCGACGCCCCGCAGCGGGTGACGCTGCTCGTGGGGCCGTGAGTCCGGACGCGACCGACGTCGAGCGCGAGCTGGCCACGCTCGAGGCCGATCTCAAGCGGCTCGAGGCGGAGTACAACATGTTCTTCTCCGGTCGGCTGGCGCGGCCGCCGTGGGAGACGCGATCGCGTGTCGATGCCGCCATCAAGCGCCTCGATCGCTCACCGCTCGCCAACTATGGCGATCGCTTTCGGCTGACCACGCTGCAATCGCGGTTCTCTACGTTCGCCGATCTCTGGGATCGCGGCCTGCGCGCACGAGAAGAAGGTCGACCCGGTCCCTTCGCGCAGCCGAAGCCTGCGGCGGCAGCCGAAATCCGCCGCGAGGATCGCGTGGTGCACGTGACCACCTTTTCCGATCCCGCGCGCGAAGTGGAGAAGCTGCAGGATCTGTACGAGAGCCTGACCAGGGCGCGTCGCGAAGCCGGCCAGAAAGCGATCTCGTTTCAGAAATTCGCGGATCTGATCAGGACGCAGGTCTCGTCATTGCGCGCGAAGGGGACTGAGGAAGTTGCGTTTCGTGTCGCCGTGAAAGAAGGAAAAGTGGCCTTCACCGCGCGCGCGTTGAAGGGGCCGAACAAAGTGGATGAAGGGGAAGGGGGTCGGGGGTAGTGCCCGGCGGGAGCTTGCGCCCGGCGCCGAAGGCGGCGCCGGGCAGGTCGTTCGTGGTTCTAGGGTTTGGTGACGTTCCCAGCCTGCGGACCCTTTGGACCGTCGACGATCTCGAACTCAACCGCCTGGCCCTCCTCCAAGGAGCGGAAGCCGTTGCCACTGATCGCGGAGTAGTGCACGAAGACGTCGCTCCCACCCTCACGCTCAATGAACCCATATCCCTTGGCGTTGTTGAACCACTTGACCTTGCCTGTGATGCGCATCGTTCTCTTCCCTGCTTGCAATGCCGACTGACCGTCCCGGTCAGCCGTGCTGGATCGTGTGCGATTCGAAGCCCCCGCCTTGGACGCGTTGCTCTTCGGCGAGGTCACGCCGGGGCTTCGCGAGGGCGGCAGCAGATGAGCTTCGAGGCACAAAAAAAAGACCGCGAGAGCTTACGCGGCCTCGACTGCGCGTCTGGGGAACGCCCCGCAAACGCAGGCCTATCCTAAGCGCATGTCACGCGGCTGTCAAGGTTACCTTCACACAACTGGCTGAAATTACAGCAGTTTGCCGACATCTGAGAACCCGACGAATCACCATGCCGAGAGCGCTCATCAGTGTGTCCGACAAGCGTGGTCTCACCCCCTTCGCTCAGGCGCTGAGCGACCGTGGTTTCGAGCTGGTCTCGACCGGCGGTACTGCGGCCGCGCTTCGAAATGCCGGACTTCAGGTCATCAATATCTCCGACGTGACCGGCTTTCCCGAGATGATGGACGGTCGCGTCAAGACGCTGCACCCGCGGGTGCATGGCGGCATCCTCGCGCGGCGCGCCAACGCGGGCGATGTCGACGCCGCAATCGAACACGACATCACGCTGATCGATCTCGTTGTCGTCAACCTGTATCCATTCGTTGAAGCGGCCGCCAGGCCCGAGACCGGATTCGATGCGCTCATCGAGGAGAGCGATATCGGTGGTCCGAGTCTCGTACGCGCGGCCGCGAAGAACTTTCAGGACGTGCTGGTCGTGGTCTCGCCGTCGGACTATCCACGGGTGATCGACGCGCTCGACGGCGCCGGTGGACCATCGCGCGAATTCCGGTTCGAGCTCGCGCGGCGGGCCTTTACCCACACCGCTGCGTACGACACCGCGATTGCGTCGACACTCGGAACTGTCACCGTCGAAGACGATCGCTTCGTGCGAACGCCGAGCACATCGATCGCGCCGGCGACCCTCATGCTGACGCTGCACAAGGTTCGCGATCTCCGGTACGGCGAGAACCCGCATCAGTCCGCCGCCCTCTACGACGGATTCGGACCGCATCCCGGGTTCCATCTGGTGCAGGGAAAGGAGCTGTCGTACACGAACCTGCTCGATCTCGATGCCGCGGCGCGGATCGTGCTCGAATTCACCGAGGCAGCGGCAGCGGTGATCAAGCACACGAATCCGTGTGGCGTCGCCACCGGGACCAGCGCGGCCGACGCCTACGTTCGTGCGCGCGAAGCCGATCGGCTCTCGTCGTTCGGCGGCATCGTGGCGATCAATCGGCCGCTCGATACCGAGACCGCCCGCGCCATCGTCTCGACGAAGATCGACGCGGTGATCGCTCCGGCGGTCGATGAGGCGGCGCGCGAGATCATGGCGAACAAGCCGAACATGCGTGTCGTCGTGCCCGAGCGCCTCGTGCCGGATGCCGATGCACCGCCGGCGGCCGCCGACCTCGAGCTGCGTTCGATCATCGGTGGCGTCCTCGTGCAGACCCGCGATCGTGTCGCGGAAGCCGCGCACTCGTGGCCTGCGTCGCAGCATAGCGACGGACCTTCAGATCCGTCGGAACTTCGCGTGGTCACCAAACGCCAACCGACCGCGGCCGAATGGCAGGCGCTGCGGTTCGCATGGCGCATCTGCGCGCACGTGAAATCGAACACGGTCATCTTCACGTCGAGCGATCGGACCCTGGCGATCGGCGCCGGTCAAATGAGCCGTGTGGATGCGGTCAACGTTGCCAAGATGACTGCGTCACGGCTCGGCGGTGATCTGCTCGAGGGATCTGTTGCCGCGTCCGACGCGTTCATTCCGTTTCGCGACGGGCTCGATGCGATCGCGGCAGCCGGGGCCACTGCGGTGGTGCAGCCAGGCGGCTCGCTGGGTGACGACAAAGTGATCGCCGCCGCCGATGAGCACGGCCTCGCCATGGTGTTCACGGGGCGACGGCATTTCCGGCACTGATCGCCACCGTTTCCGCCCGCTTCCGTGCGTCCCGTGAAGTCCGCCGGCCCCCGGAAAAAAGTCGGAAACCGGGGGGGATTCCGTTGCGTTTCCGAGGCTTTTGGCGCAGCGTTATCGGAACCGGAGTTGCATCGTTTACACTCCGCCCGGAGCCCAAGGTTATGAGATCTCTCCCTCCAGGACGGAGCATCCGTCTCGGTGCCGCCCTGCTCGCGGCGGGGCTCGCGATCAACCCGTGGATGATCCAGCGGATCCTGACGTCCGACGGCAGAATTGACGACTTCGCGAGGTTCGCGACGATTCTGTTCGTGAGCGCTGCGATCACACTCGCTGGTCTGCAATTGCTCCTCGGCTGGGTGGAGCGTCTCGCCTGCGGCCGCCACGTCGGTTGGGCGCGCGTGGTGACCTTCGTCTGCGTCGGAGCCGCGGTCCCTGCCGGTATCTACCTTCGTGCGGCGACGTTCCGTGCGGC
>Ga0111538_10013779_pt1 | contig 10664 bp, 4 predicted proteins | sample SoiMethybrSBSTD1_FD_79669 | JGI IMG/M metagenome (GOLD analysis project Ga0111538, IMG submission 79669) | Bulk soil microbial communities from a Populus tree surrounding site in Tennessee, USA - Soil MetaG P. TD hybrid SBSTD1 (version 2)... | ecosystem: Environmental > Terrestrial > Soil > Tree... | reverse complement strand
GCAGTTCGGCCAGTACGACGACGCGATCCGCATGGCGCGCGCCGACGCGGCGCGGGAGCCCGCCAACGCGCGGCCCGTGCGCATCCATGCCGACGCGCTGCGCGGCACGGGAAAGTACGCGGACGCGGAAGACGTGATGATCGCGTTCACGCGAGTGCACCCTGACGATGCGAGCCTGTGGACCAGCATCGGGCGCGTACAGCGTGAGCGAGGCAAGCTCAATGACGCCGAAACATCTTTCAGGAAGGCCGTCGCCGGCCGTGCCCCCGACTCGCTGATCGCGGTCGTGAACCTCGCCGAGCTGCAGTTCGAGCGCGGCGCGACCGACAGCGCGATGAAAGCGTTCGATCGATTCATCGACGTGTACAACGACCGGCGTGGTCGCTTGACGCCATCCGAGCTGGAAGCCGTCGGTATCGCGTGCCGTTACCTGGGCCGCGACAACCCGCAACTGTTCAAGGATGCCAGGCGCGCGCTCGAGGAGGCCGTCGCGGCCGATTCAACGGACCTGGATCGACGCGTCAGGCTTGCCGAGCTCTTTCTCGAGAAATACGACGGCACCAGCGCGCTGCAACTCGCGTCGGGCGTGCTCGAGGTGAATCCGCGGCATGCCCGCGCGAACCTCGTCATGGGACAGGTGCGGCTCTTCGATGAACTCGAGAATCCAGCGCCGTATGTCACGAAAGCGCTCGACGTAAACCCGGCGCTCCCCGAGGCGCGTGCGCTCGCCGCGATCCTCCTGATCGATGTCGAACGGTATGCCGACGCCGCCGCGGAAGCGCGACGCGGACTCACCGTCGATTCCACGGCACCATCGGCGCTCATCGCGCTGGCCGCGGCCCAGTACCTCCAGCACGACTCGGCGGCATTTCGCGCGACGCTCGCAACGATCCATGCGCGACAGCCGAAGTCGGCCGAGGCTGAAGCGGCGCTGGCCAATGTCGCGGCGCGCAGCCGTCTTTATGGAGAAGCGGTGCGATTCGCGCAGGAAGGCGTCGATCGCGATCCAAAGTCGGCACGCGCGCACTCGTACCTTGGCATCAACGCGCTGCGCATCGGTGAGATCCAGCGCGGCCGCACGGCGCTGGACCAGTCGTTCAAGCTCGATCCCTACGACCCGTGGTCCAAGAACACGCTCGACCTGCTGGACACGTTCAAGGACTACACGGAGGTCCGGACGCCGCGCTTCATCGTCATGATCGAGAAGAAGGACGCGGACCTCCTGGAGCCGTACGTCGAGTCGCTGGCCGAGCAGGCCTACGATTCGCTCGCCGCTCGCTATGGTTTCCGGCCGGAGCCGCCGATCCGGATCGAGATCTACCGGTCTCACGAAGATTTCTCGGTGCGCACCGTTGGGTTGAGCGGTCTAGGCGCCCTCGGGGTGAGCTTTGGCCGCGTGCTGGCGATGGACTCGCCGGCCGCCCGTCCGGTCGGTGAGTTCAACTGGGGCTCCACGCTCTGGCACGAGCTTGGCCACGTCTTCACGTTAGGCGCTACGGGAGGCCGCGTTCCGCGGTGGCTGTCCGAGGGATTGTCGGTGTATGAAGAGCGCCGGGCGCGGCCCTCGTGGGGCGAGGACCCGAGTCCGCTCTTCTTCGCGACCTACGCTGCAGGGCAGCTCCCCAAGGTGAGTCGGCTCAACGACGGCTTCATGCGTCCGACGTTCCCGGCGCAGGTGCCGCTGTCGTATTTCCTCGCCTCGATGGTCGGTGAGATGATCGAGTCCGAGCGCGGCATCGTCACGATCCGCGAAATGCTGGCCGGGTACGCCCAGGGCCTGACGACGGACCAGGTCTTCCGCCAGGTACTCAAGGTCGAGCCGGCGGCGTTCGACGAGCAGTTCGACAAGTGGCTCCACGTCCGGTTCGCAAAGCAGTTCGATTCCGTGAAGCCCGCGATGCCGATGGTTGTGGGCGGGCGCCGCCAGCGCGGCGATGACGCGATCCCACTCACCGGGCCGTTCCTCGAGGCGCTCGATCGCGGTCGCGCGTTGCTGACCGACGGGAAAGTCGACGAGGCGATCGTGGAGCTCAAGAAGGCGAAGGAGATGTTCCCGGAGTACGCGCAGTCCGACGGTCCGTACGCGCTGCTCGCCGAGGCGTATCGCCGCAAGGACGACAAACGCGCCGCTGCAGCAGAACTCCAGGCGATGACAGCGATCAACGAAGAGGCGTTCAACGAGAACATCGCGGTGGCCAACGCGATGCTCGAACTCGGTGATCGCGCCGGCTCGTTCGCGGCCCTCGACCGCGCGGTCTGGATCAACCCGTTCGATCGCGAAGCGCACCTGAAGCTCGCCGAACTCGCGGCGCTCATGTCCGAGCGACGTACCGCGATCCGCGAGCGGAAGGCATTGTTGGCCCTTGATCCAACCGATCGCGTCGAGGCGTTATACCAATTGGCCCTTGCGTACGCGGACGCCGGCGACATGGTCGCGGCGAGACGCGAGGTGCTGCGCGCGCTGGAGCAGGCGCCAAATTACAGCAAGGCTCAGGACCTCCTGTTGCGCATTCGTTCTTCCAGACCACCGGGCACCGAGTGATGCATCGCCCGTTCCTCTTCCTCGGAATCGCAACCATCGGCGCGCTTGCGCCGCTGGCTGTCGTGCGCAATCCGGCGAATCCCGCGGATCCGCACTACTGCTACACACAGTGGGACGACAACTCGACCATCGACAACGCGCCGTATGACGGCCGGTTCACGTTCTTCCGCGTGCGGTTCGAGCCGGGCGGCGGCGGCGGGTTTGGTCGCGGCTTTGGGCGTGGGCGCATCGACAAGAAGTGGGATCACGACACGCCTCGGGCAGAGCGCCACCTGATGAAGATCCTCGAGGAGATCACGACGCTCAAGCCGACGATGGATTGCGGCGTTGTGTACGCCTTCGGCGAAGAGGGGAGCTTCAAGTATCCGATCGCCTACGTGTCGGAGCCCGGCTTCTGGACGATGGATGAATCGGAGCTCAAGGGGCTCCGTGAGTACATCAAGAAGGGCGGCTTCGTCATCTTCGACGATTTCTTCGACGAGCACTGGTACAACTTCGAGGAACGGTGGCGCCAGGCGTTCCCCGACCTCCAGCTCCAGGAGATCCCGCGCACGCATCCGTTGTTCGACACGTTCTACGACGTGCGGGCCACGGAACTCTTCTACCAGTCAAACGGCGGCCGCCGCGGCGCCAGGGCGCAGTTCTACGGTGCGTACGAGGACAACGACCCTGAGAAGCGGCTCGTGGCGATTGCCGGCTACAACAACGACCTCGGCGAGTACATGGAGTTCTCCGACGAGGCGCTTGTCCCGATCGACCTTTCCAACGAGGCGTACAAGATCGTGGTGAACTACCTGATCTACGCCATGACACACTGACCTGAGGAACCTCGTGGCTACACAAGTCCAGGACCGGGTGGCGCTCGAAGCGCCTGACGACGTCGCGCTCGCCGACAAGCTGCGCCGCGGGCGCGACCAGATCATGAGCGAGATCAGAAAGCTCATCATCGGGCAGGATGCGGTGATCGAGCAGTCGCTGACGGCGCTGTATGCCGGCGGCAACTGCCTGATCGTCGGCGTGCCCGGCCTGGCGAAAACCCTGCTCATCCACACGATCGCGCAGGTGCTCGACCTGAAGTTCTCGCGCATCCAGTTCACGCCCGACCTGATGCCGTCGGACATCACGGGCACGGACATCATCCAGGAAGACGCGAACACCGGGCGCCGCGCGATGAACTTCGTGCCGGGCCCGATCTTCGCGAACATCGTGTTGGCGGACGAGATCAATCGAACGCCACCCAAGACGCAGTCGGCGCTGCTCGAGGCCATGCAGGAGCATCGCGTGACGGTGCAGGGGCGCACGTATGCGCTCGACGAGCCGTTCTTCGTGTTCGCCACGCAGAACCCGATCGAGCTCGAGGGAACGTACCCGCTGCCGGAAGCACAGCTCGACCGCTTCATGTTCCAGGTCAACATGGATTACCTGTCCGAGGACGAGGAACTGGACGTCGTGCGCACGACGACGGCGATCCAGAACTACCGCTTCCAGCACGCGGTCACGGGGCCGGACATCGTCGCCTACCAGAAACTCGTCAGGCGCGTCCCGATCGCAGAGCCGGTCGCTCGATATGCGGTGAACCTGGCGCGTGCGACCCGGCCCGGGTCGAGCACGGCGCCGGACTTCATCAAAAAGTGGGTCGCGTACGGCGTCTCGGTTCGCGCGGCGCAGTACCTGGTGCTCGGTGGCAAGGCGCGCGCGCTGATGCACGGACGCTACCACGTGAGCTTCGAGGACATCCGTGCGCTGGCACACCCGGTCATGCGCCATCGCGTCCTCACGAACTTCCATGCGCAATCGGAGCGGGTGACTACCGACCAGATAGTTGATCAGCTTCTTAACGCTGTTCCCGTTCCGAAGTCCGGGATCTGACGGGCAAACGGGCAAACGCGCAGACGGGGCAGCCGCGCTGCCGAGTCACGCGTCACGAGTCACCAGTCACGAGTGAATGAGCGATTCCACGAGGGCCATAGAAGAGGCTAGAAGCCACGAAGGGGTCCCAGGTCGAAGGTTCCTGGACCCCAAGGTGCTGGCGCGCATCGATGACCTCGAGCTCGTCGCGCGTTTCGTGGTGGAAGGATTCATCTCGGGGCTCCACCGCTCGCCGCACCTCGGATTCTCGACGGACTTTGCGGAGCACCGTCCATACATGCCGGGCGATGATACGCGCCACATGGACTGGCGGCTCTACGCGCGCACGGACCGGCTCTACCTCAAGGAATACGAGGCAGACACGAACGCGAACTTCCTCGCCATCCTCGACGTCTCCGCGTCGATGGGCTACGGCACGAGCGGCCTCACCAAGCTGCAATACGCGAAGTATCTCGCGGCATGCCTCGCCTATTTCTCACACCGGCAGCGCGATCGCGTCGGCTTCGTGTCGGTCGACTCGGATATCGTCGATTTCGTGCCGCCGTCGGCAAAGCACCTGAACCAGGTCCTGCACGCGCTCGACCGCGCGGAGCCACGCGGCCGTGGTTCACTGGCGATGCCCTTGCTGAAGGTCTCGGAGAGCCAGCATCGCAAGAGCATCCTGCTCATACTCTCCGACCTGTATGAGCCGGCCGAAAAAGTGCGCGACGCGCTTGGGCCGCTGCGCGACGCGGGCCACGACCTGGTCGTTATGCACCTCCTCGATCCGGCGGAGCTGAACTTCACTTTCGACGCCGCCGGGACGTTCGAAGACCTCGAGAGCGGCGAACGAATTCCCGTCGTGCCCGGACGGCTCCGCACGCGCTACACGGAACTCATTCGCGATCACGTCACCGCGATCGGGAAGCTGCTCGGGGAGGGACGCGTCGATTACCTGATGGTCGACACGTCCAAGCCCGTCGACGAAATCCTCTTCCAGTACCTGCTGCGCCGCGAGCGCATGCAGTCGGTCCGGTAACGATGTCATTCCTCGCGCCGCTGTTCGCCATTGGCCTCGCCGCCCTGGCCATTCCCATCCTCGTGCACCTCGTGCACAAGGAACGGAAGGACACGACGCCGTTCCCGTCGCTGATGTTCCTGCTGCGCACGCCGTACCAGCACTCGCGGCGGCAGCGCATTCGCGACTGGCTCCTGTTCCTCACCCGCGCACTCGTCTTCCTGCTCCTGGTCGCGGCATTCGCCAGGCCGGTGTTCGAGCGGCCGCCTGAGGCAGCCGCGGCGGCCGCCGGTGGCGGCCGCGAGGTCGTGATCCTGCTCGACCGCTCGTTCAGCATGCGCATCGCCGACCGATGGGCAAAGGCGCAGGCCGCGGCCCGCCAGGCGCTCGACGCGTTAGGTCCGGCCGACAAGGCCACGGTCGTCCTCTTTGCGGACCAGGCGCGTGTGGTCCGGGAAGAAGGGGCCACCACCCGCGCGATCGTCCGCGCGGCGATCGACAGCGCGGCCCCGGGGGACGCGGCCACTCGTTATGCGCCGGCGTTGCTGCTCGCGCGGCGGTCGGTGGCCGAGTCGAAGCTGCCGAATCGTGAAGTGATCGTGATCAGCGACTTCCAGCGCTCGGGGTGGGACGTCGGTGAGGATGCACGGCTCCCCGCCGGTACGACGGTGACGCCTGTGGATGTCGCGGCGGCGAGCGTGCAGGATCGCGCCGTTCGGGCGGTGGAACTGCGCCGGTCGATGGCCGACGGCCGCGAACGGATCACCGTGACCGCCCGGGTGTCGAACGTCGGCCCGGCGGCGCGCGGCATCGAGGCGCGACTCGAGGTCGCAGGACGCGTCGTGGCCACCAGCAAGCTCGACCTCGCTGCTGACGCGGGAGGCGTGGTCACGTTCGAGTCACTGGCGGTTCCGGAGTCCCCGCAGCAGGCAGCCATCCGCATAACGCCGGACGGCGTGCCGCGCGATGACGCGCTGCATTTCGTGCTCGAACGCGCGCCGTCCATTCCGTTGTTGCTGGTCGAAGGGGTCACTGCCGGCGCCGATCCGGACATCTACCTGCAACGCGCGCTGGAAATCGGCGACAAGCCGTCGTTCGACGTAACGACGCGCCGTTTCTCGCAATTGGCCGCCGCGGACCTCGCAGGAAAACGTCTCGTCATCCTCGACAACACGCCGTGGCCCGCCGGTGACCTCGGGCGCAGGCTCGAGGCATTTGTTCGCGGCGGTGGGGGTTTGTTGGTCGTCGCCGGTGATGCCGTGTCGGCCTCGACGTGGCCAGGGCGCGGCAGTGGCGTGCTGCCCGTTGTCCCCGGCGAAGTGAAGGATCGCCTCTCGGACAAGGGAGCCGTCCTGGGATACATCGATAGAAGTCATCCTGCCCTTTCGTTGTTCGGAAGTGCACAGAGCGGTGACTTGTCTTCCGCGCGCTTCTACAGGTATCGGACTATCCAGGCAGACAGCGGAGTCCTGGCGCGCTTCGATGATGGTTCCGTCGCGGTCGTCGAGCAGAGAACGGGAACCGGGCGCACGCTGCTCCTCGCGTCGTCATTCGACGGACTCTGGAACGACCTGCCGCGACAGCCGGTCTTCCTGCCGTTTGTCCACCAGCTCGCTCAGTACGCGTCAGGCTATCGCGCGGGACGAAGCGTATACGAAGTCGGCGATGCGGTTGACCTGTTAGGTGTCGGCCCCGCAACGGATAGCAGTCGTGCTCGTGGCATCGCATACGTCGCCGTGTCACCGCTCGGTAACCGCCTGCGGATCGGTGGGACCCAGGGTGAACCGGCGTTGATTCCATCAGAGGCCGGCATCTATGAAGTAAGGCCGGCTGGCTCACCCGGTGCCCGGCCACGGCTCGTGGCCGTCAACATTCCGGCACGGGAGCTGGATCTCGCTCGGTTCGACCCAACTCGCCTAACGCATTCCGTGTCCGCGGCGGATAACGCCCCGGCCGGAGCGGGGGCTGGTCCGGCCGAGGCGTCGTTGGCTGAACGTGAGCAAAAACAGTCGATGTGGTGGTATCTTCTGTTATTGGCGGCAACCCTGCTCGTGGTAGAGTCGATGCTGGCGTACAGACTCTCGAAGGGCCGGGTCACTGCTGGATAGTGCCCAACCAGGGGGCAGTCATGGCGAGTCTCGTTGAACGCACCGCAGCGACCGACCGGGTCGCGGGAATCATTCAGCTGGTGCGTCGCCGCTGGCGACTCCGGCACATGCTGGCCGGACTCGGCGTCGTGCTGGCCATGACCGTCGCGGTGCTGTGGCTCGCGGCGATGGCGATGGATCGCGCCGGCTTTACCGAAACGAGCATTACGTGGGCGCGTGTGGTCGTCACCATCGTGACGCTCATCGTAGGCGCGCGCTGGGTTGGCTGGCCACTGATTCGCCGACTCACTGATGGCAAGGTGGCGTTGTACGCCGAGGAACGCATTCCATCGCTCGACGGCGCGCTCATGAGCGCGGTTGAAGCCACGTCAGACACCGCGCCGCCCGAATGGAAGGGCAGCAGCCTGACGAACGGCCTGGTTGACGACGCGGTCCGCCGGCTTCGTCCACACGGCAACGGCATCGCCGTCGAAGCACCATCCATCCGTCGCACGGGAATGATCCTCGCCGCGGTCGCCGCATTCGGCATGGGCGTGTTCATGCTCGGTCCGGATTATCTGCGGTACGGTGCGGCCTTGATCGCGACGCCGTGGAAGAAGGCCTCCGAAGTTGCGCCGTATTCGATCAGTGTCGAGCCGGGAAATGCTACGGTTCCGAAAGGCACGGACATGCAGGTCTCGGCGCGGTTGAACGGATTCAACAGCGAGCTGGTGGAAGTCGTCACGCGTCGCGGCACGAGCTCGCAGTGGGAGCGCATCCCGATGGGACTCGGCGCCGACACAGGCCGCTTCTCGGCGCGCTTGTTCGACCTCGACGCAGACGTCGAGTACTACATCGAATCCAGCGGCGTGCGCTCCGGTGTGTTCAAGCTCTCGGTGCGCAACCTCCCCGCGGTTCGCACGATCGATCTCGAGCTTCGGTACCCCACGTACACCGGTCTCGAAGTGGAGCGTATCAAGGACGGCGGTGACATCGCGGCCGTGCGTGGCACGCGCGTGCGAGTGAGCGTCCGCTCCACGATGCCGGTGACCGCCGGACGACTCGTGTTCGACGGCGACTCGGCGGTGGCGATGAAGGTGAGCAACGATTCAACGCTCGTTGGTGATCTCGTCGTTCGTGAGGATGGCTTCTATCGCGTGGAACTGACGGCCGAAGACGGGACGAAGGTCGCCGGCACGGTCGAATACGTGGTGGACGCGCTGGACGACATGGCGCCGACCATCGCTATTCGCAAACCAGGTCGCGACACTCGTCCCACCAACGTCGAGGAAGTTTTCGTCGAGGTCGAAGCCACGGACGATTTCGGCATTGGCAAGGTGGAACTCGTCTACTCAGTGAACGGTCAGGCAGAAAAGACGCTCTCGCTGAACGACAGCGCGGCAACGCGCTCGAAGGATTTCATAGCCGGGCACACCTTCTTCCTTGAAGAGCTTGGACTGCAGGCCGGCGACGTCGTCTCGTATTACGCGCGCGCCAGCGATGGCGGGAACGCGCGTGAAGGGCAGCAGGCGGCGACCGACATCTATTTCATGACCGTTCGCCCGTTTGGTCGAGATTACCGCCAGAATCAGCAGGGCGGTGGAGGCGGAGGCGGCGGTGGTGGGCAGAATCCCGGCGCGCTCACGCAGCAGCAGCGGGATATCGTGGCCGCCACGTTCAAGGCCGAGCGCGATCGCGAAAAGACGCCGGCGAACACGTTCCGCGAGAACGTGACGACGATTCACCTGGGCCAGGGACGCCTGCGTGAGCAGGTGGATGAACTGGCAACGCGCATGGATCGGCCAGTCGTCGCCCAGGCAGACACGCTGTTCGCGGTCATCGCCAAGCTATTGAAGGACGCATCCGCCGAGATGAAGGGCGCCGAGGAGCAACTCTCCGAGCGCGACACGAAGGAAGCGCTGCCGCCGGAACAGCGTGCGTTGCAGATGCTGGAGCGCGCCGAGGCGGTGTACCGCGACGTCAATGTGAGCATGGGCGGCGGCGGTGGAGGTGGCGGCGGTGCTCAGCAGTCCAACGCCGAGGACCTCGCGGACTTGTTCGAGCTGGAGACGGATAAGCTGCGCAACCAGTACGAGCAGGTGCAGCGCGGCGAGCAGCAACAGGCGCAACAGCAGGTTGACGAGACACTCGAGAAGCTCAAGCAACTGGCGGCGCGCCAGCAGCAGGAGAATGAGCGCGCCCGGCAGCGCGCGAATCAGATGCAGCAGCCGGGTGGTGGCAGCGGCGGCGGCGGCGGCCAGCGTCAACTGGCCGACCAGGCGGACAGCCTGGCGCGGCAGCTCGAGCGCCTTGCGCGTGAACAACAGTCGGCACAGATGGCGGAGAGCGCGCGACGCCTGCAGGAAGCGGCGAACGAAATGCGCCGCGCCGCTTCGCAGCAGGGACAGGGATCGTCTGCGGGTTCAGCACTCGACCAGATCGAGAATGCGCGACGGCTCCTCGAGGAATCGCGCCAGTCCTCTCAGACGGGTGGCATCGAAGACGCGGCGCGCCGCGCGCAGGAACTGGCGAACCAGCAGAAGGAAGTCCAGCGCGATGTGCAGGATCTTCCCGGCGCAGGCGCGAGCCGTCCCGAACGCGAGCAGCGACTCGACGAGCGGAAGACGGAAATGGCTGGTTCGGTTCAACAGCTGCAGGACGACATCGAGCGCATGTCGCGAGACCTGGCGCGCGAGCGCCCAGAGGCGGCGCGCGACCTTCGTGAAGCGGCGCGCGGAATGCGCGAGGGACGCCTGCGCGACAAGATCCAGTTCTCTCGCGGCGTTATGCGCCAGGGAGCGCCGGACTACGCGCGCAACTGGGAGCAGTCGATCACCGACGACCTCGATTCACTTTCAACTCGCCTCGATCGTGCGAACGCCTCGGCGAGCGGCAATCAGCAGGGGAACAACCAGCAGCAAACGCTCGATCGCGCTCGCGACCTGGTGCGCGGTTTGTCCGGAATCGATGACCGGATGCGTGACCGCGAAAACCAGGCCGGCATGAGGGAACAGCGTGGTCAGGGCGGACAGCAGCAGGGCGCACAGGGCGCGCAACAGCAGGGTCAGGAAGGGCGACAGGGTCAGGGCCAACAAGGACAACAGCAGGGCCAGGAGGGCCAGGGCCAGCAGAAACAGGGGCAGCAGGGTCAGGGCCAGCAGGGTCAGGG
>Ga0111538_10013776_pt1 | contig 10665 bp, 6 predicted proteins | sample SoiMethybrSBSTD1_FD_79669 | JGI IMG/M metagenome (GOLD analysis project Ga0111538, IMG submission 79669) | Bulk soil microbial communities from a Populus tree surrounding site in Tennessee, USA - Soil MetaG P. TD hybrid SBSTD1 (version 2)... | ecosystem: Environmental > Terrestrial > Soil > Tree... | reverse complement strand
GTGAAGTCGTCGGCCGGGACATAGACGGCCTCGATGGCCGTCACCGCTACGCCTCCGACCGAGACGATACGCTCCTGCAGGGCTGAGACCTCGCTCGCCAGCGTAGGCTGATAACCAACCCGCGATGGCAGGCGACCAAGCAGCCCCGACACTTCGGCACCGGCCTGAACGAAGCGAAAGACATTGTCCATTAGCAACAGAACGTTCTGGTGGCGCTCGTCGCGGAAATACTCCGAGATCGTCAGCGCGGTCAGCGGCACGCGCCAACGGGCCCCCGGCGGCTCGTTCATCTGGCCATAGACCAGCACGGTTCGCCCAAGCACCCCCGAGGTGCGCATATCAAGCAGCATCTCGTGGCCTTCACGCGAGCGTTCACCGATACCGGCGAACACCGAGATTCCTTTGTAGCGTTCGACCATGGCATGGATCAGCTCCATGACCAGTACGGTCTTGCCGACCCCGGCGCCGCCGAACATCGCCGCCTTGCCGCCCTGCGCCAGCGGCGTCAACAGGTCGATCACCTTGATGCCGGTCGAGAAGAGGTTTGTCGTACCGCCCTGCGTTGCGAGCGCTGGCGGACTTCGATGGATTGGTCGGCGTGGCACATCGCCAGCGATGGGCTTGCCCTTGTCGCCCACGGCGCCAGTGAGGTCGAGCAAGCGGCCAAGGACCTCCTCGCCGACTGGCACCTCGAGCGGGCCGCCGGCGGCTACCACAGCGGTGCCGCGACGCAATCCTGCTGTCGACTGCAGGGCAATGGCGCGCACCGTCGTTTCGTCCAAATGCGTCTGCACCTCGGCCACGATCGGATGGGCCGTGTCAGGTGCCACGATCACGGCGTCCTCGATCGGCGGCAGCCGCGCCGCCTTGAAGGCAACGTCCAGCACCGCGCCGCGCACGGCGATCACCCGACCATCCATCGTTGCTCTCGACATCCGTTAAGATCTCTTCCTCGCTTGCACGACCCCAGACCCCGAGGGTGGCTTCGAACCCAATTCAATCAGCTGCACTAGATCTAGCGAGAGCGGACGATCGCAGCGAATGAACCCTGCCAAATTCCAGCAAATTTTTCCGCCGTCTCCGTCAAGTCTGCAGAGGACGTTCATTGCAAGGAGCTTTCTTTGATGCATGGATGACGAGAACGCACATCGCCTCGCCTGCGCGGACGTTGCCACGGCTGCCAAAGCGTCACCAAGTTAGGTTAACTGCGCGAGCCTTGCGTCTATGAGTCGCCGAAGAAGGCGAAACCAAATTTCGCTCGGATCCGTCTTGATTTAAAGCGTCGCGGATGCCGTTGCTCACGCGGAGCGTGGTAACTTCATTATGCAAATTTCTTCGCCCTCGCAGCGGTCTTGCGCACGGACATCGGCAAGTCCTGTGCTTCCGCCGCATGCTTCCGGTCCCGCTGCAATCGCGCATAGCTTGCGAGATCGGCGGGGTTTCCCAGGTTGGCTTCAGGTTGCTTGCAACCAGTTCGCAAGAATTCCGCATGACGAGAAACAATCTCGTCGATCTCGCCGCTCTCCTTGAGCTTCTTCAACAGATAAGCACGGGTGGTATTCAGTAGCCGATATCGTACCACTCTGCCGCTCACATCCGCAGAAACGAGCGATTTTCTGACCAAGCTCGTGAGGCCCGCGACAGCTTCCGAAACGGCTGCTTCGGAGCCCGTTGCCACCACGCTTGCCGCTTGCGAAGCAAAATCACCAACGAAGATCGACAGCCGGCGCAGCATAACGCGGTCGTACTCAGAAAGCCGATCATAGCTCCGATCAAGTGCCGCCCGCAGGTTCGGCTGCCGCGACGCTGGACCGCAATTATCCGTCGTCAAGCATTGCAGAGGATCGTTCAACTGCAGGGCAAATCCCCGCAATCCGATTGCGGTGACGCCTGCAGCTGCAGCTTCGATTGCCAGTGGGATTCCGTCCAGCCTCGTGCAGATCTCAGCCACTATTGGAGCTTCCGCGTCACTGAGTTCGAACCCCCCCAAGCTCGCGGCCGTTCGCTCAACAAACAACCGCACAGCCGGAGAAGTCATTGCATCTGCGGCCGTGATTCCATTTGGCACCTGGAGCGGCGTCTCCAGCGGCGGCAGGCGATAAATGTACTCGCCTGCGACATGCAGCGGCTCGCGGCTCGTCGCTAGGATATGAACGTTTGGAGCTGCTTCGAGCACGGCTGCTGCCAAGGACGCAGCGCCATCGATCACAAGTTCGCAACCGTCGAAGACGAGCAGCACGTGTTTATCCCTGAGGAATGCAACCAGCTCAGGAATCAGATTGCTGGAGCCAGCCTCGATACCCAGACCGGAGGCAAGCGCGCTCGGGATGAGGGAAGCATCGCTCAGCGGCGCCAGATCGATGAAATGGCTACCGTACGCGAAAGTAGAAGTTAGGCCGTGAGCGACCGTGACGCCAACGGTGGTCTTGCCAATTCCACCTGGTCCAACAAGCGTGACTAGTCGCCTCTGCGGAACTTGAGCAGCAAGCGTTCTCACGAGCTGGGCACGACCGATCGGTCTTTTTAACAGCGCAGGGAGGCTCTGGGATCGCTCGACGGCGGTCGGACGTGAATTGGAGGTCTGATGGTCCTTTTCGAAAGTGACTGGGGCAACAAAGCGATACCCTCGGCCTGGAATATTGATGATGTAGCGCTTGCCGGCGCTGCCGTCGCCAAGCGCGCGGCGCAATCGCGCAACATGAACTGTAAGATTTGCCGGCCCGACGAATATCTTCGGCCAGACCCGGGCCATAAGTTCTTCTTTGCTGATGAGGTCACCAGGGCGTTCGACCAGAGTGATCAGGATATCGAGCGCGCGACTGCCGAGTGCAACCGATATATCTCCTTCTAGAAGCAGTCGTTGCGTCGGCAGCAGGCGAAACGGGCCAAACAAGATCGCGCCCTCGGCAGAACCATTGGCCAGGTCCGCGTGCACCGACAAATCCTCTCCCGCAAGCAAGGTGGCAAGTTTCGGCGCGGCGCACATTGACACTTCCTTTCTGTGGGGCGTGGATCGGCCGCTCGCAGGCGGATCGCTATGCAGGCACCGGCACCTGTGCAGCCTTCATCGTGTCGGATGTCTGACTTAGTCTCGGGGTGGTGCGCTGTCTTCACCGCGCCTGCTGTTTTTTTGACCGTACTTGCTAGATCTGGCATCGCCGGCGGATACCGCGGTCAAGAAAATGGCGCAGAATAGATCCGGTTCGGCACCCTGAAAACCGAACCGTCCCCTGAGCTCGACCGCGTCAGACTGCTCACGGTCCACCGTGGCCCGTGACGTAGATCAGAAGTCGTCGTGATCTAGCTAAGCGCAGAACGTTTTTGCGTCAGGGGCGTTCGCAGACTCGACAAACGCTGTGAGGATCAAGAAGAAACGAGAGTGGATACGATCGACTTGTTCATTCTCCTTAATGCTTATGGACGGTTCGGGGGCTCCTCTTGCCATCACTGACCAATTAGGCAGCGGCACCTTATGCGCCAAATGCATGTCATTGACAGATGGGCAGTATGCATGGCGATCACCACGTTGGAGTCAATGGCACAGCAGTGCTCGGTACAAGGGAGGGCGACCTCAGGAACGGGCGAGAGCCGCGGTGCGCAGTCACCCCGTTGCGCGTCTTCGCCGTCTTCGACCAACGATCGGCGCAGCTTCTCGACCATCTAAGGTCGCCGGATGACTGCGACTCGATGCGATCCTTCCTCGCAGCGTCGGTCTCGAATTTGGAATCCACTGCGTATAACGGCAATAGAGACATTAACCAAAAAGCTTATTTGCAGCCTCCGCGATCCTGCGACCCCGGTAGCAGGCTCCCTGAAGCTCGTTCGCGGTCGGCAGGCGACCCGCACGGCGGCCTCGACTGCCCCCCTCTCAGACACGACGTAACCATGACGTCATTCGTATCTGTGACCCCTGAGGCCCTGCACGGTGGTTAGATCGCCCATCGATGATTGAAAACCTGCGGCACGCGAGATCGCGGCGCGGATCATGCCGGCATGAGCTGTGAAAGCATAGGCCGCCGGCTCGTAGATCGCAACACGCTTCGCTCTAGTGAATCTGGATGCGATCAGCCGTCGAATTTCAACTCAGCCGCGCCTCGCCCTCTGGTCGGCGACCGTACAGGACAGACCTGCGGGGAACGATTAAGCAGCCGGGCGTCCAGCATGCGAGAGACGAAGAGGCGTGGCCACGTCCGGTAATCGCGGACCCTCCCACGCGCCTCTCTTACGCAAACTGACGATGCACACAGCCTAAGAGCCGCTTAGTATTGATCCGAGCTTGACGTGTCGTCACATGACCATGTCGGTGCAGTCCCCTGACCCTGGTCGTTCCATTTGTTTGCCCAACAGCGCGCGGAGGCTGGAGCCGTGCCAATCATAAAAATTGATATCGCGATAAGCATGGAAGTGACGCTTTTCATGAGGAATCTCCTGTTCGGTTCACCGAGCGGGCATTTGCCACGCAGTTGTGATTTCAACCTAATCGGCATCCGGCGCACGGCCGAATGAAGTGACACAAAATTCAGCAAATCATAATGAAGCGGATCGAGGGGTAGCACGAGAGTCGCGGTATTGATTTCCCGCGCATTCTCGCCGCGCACAGCACATGAGCGCACGCAAATCGTATTGCGGCGACAGCAGCGATTAGGGAAGGCATCAACCCCCAGCGCGACTTGCTGCACTTGAACACGGTCATTTTGAATGGGAAACCGCCCCTCCGTAAAGCCGCGTTGCGACGGTGACCTCATTTTTGGTTATTGCCCTTTGCGCCAATGCGATAACTGCTGGGGCAATGTCGGTGTGGCCCTTCTTGCCGCTCACTCCCAACCGCAGCGGCTGCTGTGACGCTCTGATTTCAACGCCTGCCACGCAACTTCAGCGGGGGTCCTCGCGCGAGAAGGTCCCTCCGCGCGCTTGGATTTGACGATGACAGGAATATGCGGCGCGATATTCGGCAGTTCGAGCAGGACTGGTCGAGTGTGGAGTAAATCTCCGCTGGACAGAAAGAGGCCCCGGCAGCGGGGACGGGGGGATGTCGCGGCTGCCGAGGCCAAGGCTGCCGACACCAGGGAAGCTGCGGCAGCACAGATTACTGCCGATACTAGGGAAGCAGGGCAGCAGAGACTGATGTAGATAAGCCCTTATCGGGTTCAACTGAGAAAAACGTCTGAAGTTGCTGCTTCGAGTGGTTAACCCTACCTGCCGAGGAGTTAACCCCACCCAAGCACCCAAACCCTTCAAAGAAGAAGGCCACGACGGGCATTGGTGCCGAGGCCTCAAGCAGCTGACGAGGTATGCGCAGGGTTCGCCAGTAGGTGAGCGTCGACTGCGCGCGGGCATTGCCCGCGAGCTCAAGCGGCAGGTTACTCTACATTCCCCACCTGCAGCGTTTTATGGCCCAAGCGAATGCGCGAAGACGGGTACAGATCGAGGCGAGCCACTTGGCGCTCAACTCACATCCCCGTAACGCTGCCGCCCGTTTCGAGTAGAAGAACGCTGATATTGGTTCCCCCAAGCGCTGGGCCACGGCCCTTCGACCGCACTACAGACACCACCACCTCAGTCGCTTGAAGCATCCGGGGTGAGAGAACATCGTCACCTTGGCAGGTTGGGATTGAATGGTCCTGTCGACGGTTCTTTGCCCCACTCATTGGTCAGTAAGGCAACCCTCTCGAATAGACCTATGGCGGTTTGTTCGTCTCCCGCCTGACAGGCATCGTAGGCGCGCAGAGCCAGGCGGTTCACATCTGCGAGTCGTTGATCCGAGATTTTCGCATACTCCTCGCGCTTGAGCTCGTCCCAAACACCCTTGTACGCCTTAGCGCAATCCATCTTGCTCTGGGCAGAAGCCCCGCCGACTATCAGGGAGATCGCCGCAAAGCCGATAAGAGTAGACCTCAACATGCAAATGCCTCCGCTGTACCTCTTGAGCGTCTGGTAGGAGATACGGTGCAGATCTCCTCGAGCGCAGGGTCCTTCAACGCAATGAGACGATCTGACGCGGATCCTTGTGCCCAGAGATCCGGCTCATGACGATCGTGAATAGAGAAAGAACATTAGCCAAAGCGAGGCGGTCATGACCATTCAGAGTCTTCCGGGTGCCAAGAGCGCCGATGTCTTTATCATCCGCGCGACCGAGACGGTCAAGAGTGCCGCCGAACTGATGCGCCAGCACGGCGTCAGCGCACTAGTTGAGGTAGGCGACGATGCAATCAAAGTATCGTGTACGCCGCCTCGCGGTGTGGCGAGGCAGCAAGTTCTCGAGCAGTCGCGAACATCAAGAGCCATTCCGTCGTCACGGCTGCCCCCAGCAACAGCCTAAAGCATGCCATGGGTCTGATCACGCCAGCACATGCGAGATTTGCCCGTGATGGCCGACGGCGAACTGGTGGGGATCGTCAGCACGGGCGATGTCGCAAGTATCGGCTGGAAGATCTCGAAACGGAATCGAATGTGCTGCGGGATGCATTCATTGCGCTCGCATTCGCGAAGCCGATTTAATCCTTCGTAAAGGGATTTTTAAGTGAATGCTTCTTCGAAATAGGGCCCCGGGCCGTGCGGATCATGTCGATGAGGGCGCGCAAGGTGGCCGGAACCTGCCGGTGCCCAGGATAATAGAGGAACAGTCCCTCGAACGATGGCGACCAGTCTTCCAGTATGCGGACCAGCTGTCCCGAGCGCAGGAAGGGGTCGGCCAGAGCTTCGATGGTATAGGCGACGCCTAGCCCGTCAACTGCCGCGCGAACAGCAAGCTCGGGATCATCGACCATCACTGGCCCATCGACAGAAATCCTGTGCGTTTTGCGGTTCCGCTCGAACGGCCATACGAATACGTTGCCGTCGATCGCCCGCCGATATTGCACGCAGCTGTGACGGGAGAGATCCTCGGGCCTGCGCGGCCGGCGGCGCCGCACGAAATAGGCCGGCGCACCAACCACGGCGATCTTCATCGGTCCCGTCACCCGAACTGCAATCATGTCGGTCGGCACCCGGTCGCGCGGCCCGATCCCAGCGTCGAATCCCTTCGTCACGATGTCGACCGGCGCCTCGCCTAGCGCAATCTCAAGTTGGACTTCCGGGTAAGTTGACAAGAAGCGTCCCCAGATCGGCGCGAGCACTGCCGCCCCGGCAAGATGCACCGCATAGATCCGCAGCCGCCCCAGGGGGCGTTGTCGCTCTTGGTTCAGGTCCTCCAGTGCGTCACTGATCTGGCTCATGGCCGGCCGCAGTCGATCGAGCAGCCGAAGACCTGCGTCAGTCGCAGATACGGCGCGCGTCGTTCGATGCAGTAGGCGCACTCCGAGCCGCTCCTCCAACTGCCGCATCGAATGGCTGAGCGCAGAGGGCGTGAGACCGAGCTGCGAGGCCGCGGCTCGAAAGCTTCGTTGATCGGCAACAGCGACGAATGCGGTCAGATTACCAAGGTCACCGCGGTTCATTGCTGAGTTCCTCTCAACACCGTATGCAATAGATATAGGATTTTCATTCGGCGCCGCTATCTACACCTTAGTGGCACACAGTTCGGCGTTGAAAGGAGATTGCATGGCCGCCGACGCCCCATCGGATTTGCTGCCCACGGAATCGCACGAGGCGCCGACCGCCAGGCTCTATGCGCCAAGACAGCAGCCGGAATGGCCTCCACGAGAGGAGCCGGACCAGCCTCGACGAGAGCAGCCAGGACCGCCGTTCGACGCTTCCTCGGAGCCTGAAAAACAGCAGTCTCCGCGCCGGCGTTGGCTGCGCTGGTCATTGTTCGCGGTGCTGCCGGTCGCCCTGATCTTGAGTGGCTACTGGTATGTGACCGGTGGCCGGGTGATGTCGACCGATAACGCGTATGTCGAGGCCGACAAGGTCGGCATCACGACCGACATCTCCGGCATCGTCAAGGAGATCGACGTAAACAACAACCAACACGTCGAAGCCGGTCAAGTTCTATTCCGCTTCGACGATCTCCCGTTCCGGCTCGCGCTAGAACGCGCCACGGCGCAGGTCGGAAATGTCGCGAACGATCTGAACGCGCTCAAGGCGAACTATCGCGACATGCAGGAGCAGATCAAACAGGCACTGCTCGACGTGGACTACTATCAGCGCCAATTCGATCGGCAGCAGGATCTCGTCAACCGCAAGGTGGTCTCGGAGGTCACCTTCGATACGGCGCGCCGGAATCTCCAGACTGCGCAGCAGAAGTTTGCTTCGCTCAATCAGCAGCTCGCTGCGATTGCTGCCAACTTGAACGGCGACCCCAATATCCCGGTCGAGCTGCACCCGCGCTATCGCGATGCCGTAGCGCAGCGCGACGAAGCCGCGCGCCAGCTTGACCACACGATTGTGAAGGCACCGTTTGCCGGCATCGTGACCAACGTGCCCGCGATCGCACCTGGCAAGTACCTTCAGTCCTCAATGACGGCTTTCTATCTTGTCGCCACCGATCACGTCTGGGTCGACGCGAACCCGAAAGAGACCGAGCTTACTTATGTGCGTCCAGGGCAAGCGGTTACGGCGACGGTGGACACCTATCCGGGCCAGGAATGGCACGGCACCGTCGAGAGTATCAGCCCGGCTGCAGCGCAGGAGTTCTCTCTGCTGCCGGCGCAGAACACCAGCGGCAACTGGGTCAAGGTCGTGCAGCGCATTCCCATGCGTATGCAGCTCGATAGGAAGGACAGGAACCTGCCGCCGCTCCGCGCCGGCATGAGCGTCGTGGTCAATGTCGACACCGGGCACCCGCGAGGTTTGCCGCTGTTCGGCCGCGCCGAGGCGCACCCATGATGGCCGCAGGCAGAAATCGGGTGGCGATCACCGTCTGCGTGATCCTAGCCACCATCATGCAGGCACTTGACACGACAATTGCCAACATCGCGCTGCCGTACATCCAAGGCAGCGTCTCGGCCAGCCAGGATCAGATCAACTGGGTGCTGACCGCCTATATCGTGGCTGCGGCGATCATGATTCCAACCACCGGATTCCTCGCCGGGCGGTTCGGCCGCAAACGCTTGTTTCTCGTCGCCGTCGCCGGCTTTACCATCGCGTCCATGTTGTGCGGGATGGCGCAATCCTTAATGCAGATTGTCCTGTTCCGGGTGTTGCAGGGCGTCTTTGGTGCGTCGCTGGTTCCGCTGTCGCAATCCGTGCTGCTCTCTATCTACCCGAAAGAACGCCAGGGATTCGCCATGGCGCTTTGGGGGATCGCCGTCATGGTGGGTCCCGTCCTGGGCCCGGTCCTCGGTGGCTGGTTGACCGAGAACTACACCTGGCGCTGGGTCTTCTATATCAACCTGCCGATCGGGGCACTGGCTTTCCTTGGTATCACCAGGTATCTGCCCGAGACCGCTCGCGACGTCGGTGCGAAACTGGACTGGTTGGGCTTTGCCACCTTGAGTCTCGGCATCGGCGCTCTGCAGGTTCTGCTCGACCGCGGCGAACAGCTCGACTGGTTTGGTTCCGGCGAAATTCTTGTCGAAGCGATCATCGCCGCCTCCGCCTTCTACCTGTTCTTCGTGCACACTTTCACCGCGGACGAGCCTTTCGTGAGGCCGGGTCTCTTCCGTGACCGCAACTTCGCGGCGGGAATGGCTTTTATCTTCGTTATTGGCGTCACGTATCTCGCCTCACTCGCGCTCATCACGCCTTATCTTCAAAGCCTCATGAACTACCCGATCGTCACCGCTGGGTTAGTCTTGGGGCCGCGCGGAATCGGCACGATGGCCGCCATGATGATCGTGGGACGCTTGGTCGGACAGGTCGACACGCGCCTCCTCCTTGCTATCGGTCTTGGACTTACGGCTTGGTCGCTTTACGACATGACCGGCTGGACGCCGGACGTTTCGCAGATGACGATCATGGGCAACGGGTTGGTCCAGGGCGCTGGTCTCGGCTTTCTCTTTGTGCCGCTCAGCGCGGTGACGTTGGGGACACTGCTCCCGGAGCAGCGCACCGAAGGCGCAGGTCTCTACAATCTGTCGCGCAACATTGGCTCGAGCATCGGCATCTCGGTGGTGACCAGCGTGTTGACACAAAACATGCAAGCCAACCACGCCGAAATCGTTCAGCACGTCACTGCCGTAAACCGGGCGTTTGAAATCCCGGCCATCGCACAGTTCTGGAACCCCGCTACGGACGCCGGGCGCGCGGCGCTCGACACCATGATTACGCGGCAGGCGCAGATCATTGCCTACATCGACGACTTCAAGCTGTTGATGATTGCCACGCTCGCCGTGATCCCGCTGCTCATCGTCTTCAAGCAATCGTCCGAGGGTAGCGGGCATGATCAGAAGTTTGCCGCGGAATAACGTCCGCCATGGTTACGTTGTCGGGTCGCGACTTAGCCTTGGGTCAACTTCGGCAGCCGCAGCCTGTCCAACTATGTGTCCCGCTGCTTCGGCTGTACCCCGTATAGCCGGCCAGGTTGACGCTCAAGTGAAGGCGGTCGGCCTCGTGCCAAAGCGACATCGATCGCGGATGGCGGCTCAATCAGCGGGGATCGTAAACTGAAAGAGAGCACCCCGCGGCTCGCACCTGGTCGCCCGCAGCCGCCCACCATGGGCTTCGATAATCGAGCGGCATATCGAGAGGCCCATGCCCATGCCGTCGGGCTTCGTCGTGTAGAAGGGTTCAAAGAGACGCGGCAGGCTCTCTGGGCGCAGCCCATGGCCGGTATCCCGCACCGCG
>Ga0111538_10013775_pt1 | contig 10665 bp, 9 predicted proteins | sample SoiMethybrSBSTD1_FD_79669 | JGI IMG/M metagenome (GOLD analysis project Ga0111538, IMG submission 79669) | Bulk soil microbial communities from a Populus tree surrounding site in Tennessee, USA - Soil MetaG P. TD hybrid SBSTD1 (version 2)... | ecosystem: Environmental > Terrestrial > Soil > Tree... | reverse complement strand
GGAGAGGGGAGGAGGTCCGCGTGGATGCCGGCGCCGTGTGCGTGGACGAGAAGACCGTGCTCGGGAGCTACAGCTCCTCCATCGACGTCGCCGACGAAGTCGCGCGGCTCGTCTTCTCGGGACGCGTCGACGTCGCTCCGCTCATCACCCATCGCTTTCCCCTCGACCGGGTGACGGAGGCGTTCGCCCTGGCGAGCCGCCCCACGCCGACCTCGCTCAAGGTGCTGGTGACGCCGTGAGCCTGCCGTCGACCATGCGGGCCGCGGTGCTGTATGGGGCCGAGGATCTCCGGGTCGAGACGGTCCCGCTTCCGCCGCCGGAGCCCGGCGGCATGATCGTCCGCCTCGACACCGCGCTCACCTGCGGCACCGACCTCAAGGTCTGGCGCCGCGGCTACCACGCGACCATGATCAAGATCCCCGGCATCCTGGGCCACGAGGCGGCGGGGATCGTGGTCGAGCTCGGCGCGGGCGCCGTCTCGCAGACCGCGCCGGGGATCCGCCTCGGCGATCGCGTCGTCGTGGCCAATTCCGCCCCCTGCGGCGCCTGCCGGTTCTGCGGCCGCGGACAGCAGAACCTTTGCGACGACCTTCAGTTCCTCAACGCGATGTACGCGGAGTACCTCCCGGTTCCGGCCCGGTTCGTTCGCGTCAATACGTGGCGGGTGCCGGACGCCCTGCCGCTGGACGTCGCCGCCATGACCGAGCCGCTCGCCTGCGTCGTCCACGGGCTCCGCGAAACCCCCGTGAGGAAGGGCGACGAGGCTCTGGTCATCGGCCTGGGTCCGCTCGGCCTCTTCTGGGTGGCGCTGCTCCGGAACGCCGGGGCCGTCGTCACGGCGATGGGACGCCACGAGGCGCGGCTCGAAGCGGCGCGCCGGCTCGGGGCCCGGGTCGTCGAGTCCGCCCCGCCCGGGTCGTTCGACCTCGTGGTCGAGGCGACCGGAAGGGTCGAGACCTGGAACCAGGCCGTCGACCTGGTCCGCAAGGGCGGCACCGTGAATCTCTTCGGCGGCCCGCCCAAGGGGACCAAGGCGGAATTCGACACCAACCGGCTTCACTACAGCCAGATCACCGTCAAGTCGCCGTTCCACCACCGTCCGGAGACGATCCGCGAGTCGCTGGACCTGCTGGCGCGCGGAGTCGTGCCCGCGGCACCGTTCCTGACGGACACCCGGCGGCTGGAGGAGCTTCCCGAGATCTTCCGCGAGATGGCGGGAACAAAATCGGCCGTCAAGACACGAATCAAGATGGGAGGTTCGGCATGAACGTTCTGCTCTTGGTTCTGGCGCTTGCATCAGCCGACGAGTGGACCACCTGGCGCGGGCCGAACCGCGACGGCGTCAGCGCCGAGCGCGGGCTTCCCGCCGAATGGACCGCCGAGTCGAACGTCCTCTGGAAGGTTCCGCTGCCTGCGGCCGCCGGCGCGACGCCGGTCGTCTCCAAGGACCGGATCTTCGTGACGTCGACGAGCGCCGACGGCTCCCAGATGCTGCTGATCTGCATCGCCACCGACGGCAAGCCGCGCTGGGAGAAGGTGGTCGCCAAGGACCTCAAGAGCACCAAGAACTTCGCCTCGGCGTCGCCGACCACCGACGGGACCCATGTGTGGGTGTACTTCGGCTCGGGCGACCTGGCGTGCTACACCGTGGACGGCGTCGAGGTCTGGAAGGCTCAGCTGCAGGAGCGCTACGGCCGCTTCAAGCTCGGCTTCGGCATGACGACGACGCCGCTCGTCCACGGGGGCGTCGTGTATGTCCAGCTGATCCATTCGGGCGGCGCGTGGGTGGTCGCGCTCGACGCCGCGACGGGGAAGGAGCTCTGGAAGGCGGACCGGAAGTCCGACGGCGTCGACGAATGCGAGCACTCGTACGCCTCGATCCAGTTCTGGCCGGGCGGGGTGGTGATCTCGCACGGGAACGACTACACGATCGGCCACGATCCGAAGGACGGCGCCGAGCTCTGGCGTCTGGGCGACCTGAATCCGAAGGAGAAGTACAACAAGACGCTGCGGTTCGTCTCGTCGCCGGTCGCCACGTCCGAGCTGATCGTGGTCCCGACGGCGAAGGGCGGGGCGGTGGTGGGGATCGATCCGCGCGCGAAGGGCAAGATCGACCGTCAGAACACGGCCCACCAGAAGTGGCGGATCAATTCCGGGACGCCCGACGTCGCCTCGCCGCTGCTCTACGACGGGATCGTCTACCTGAGCGACAGCAGCGGCGCGCTCACGGCGCTCGACGCGGCGACGGGCGCGGTGTTCTACAAGGAGCGGCCGGACAAGGACAACCACTTCGCCTCGCCGGTGGCCGGGGACGGGAAGATCTATCTCTCCGGTCGGAACGGCACCGTGTCGGTGGTGGCGGCGGGGAAGACGTTCAAGGTGCTTTCGGTGAACAAGCTGGGCGATCCGTTGGATGCGTCGCCCGCGATCAGCGGGGGACGTCTGTACCTGCGCGGCGCGGCCCATCTGTGGGCGATCGGAGCGAAGTAGCCATCCACGCGCCGACGAGGATCGCTTCCGCGGCGTCGTGCCTCAGCGACGTCGGCCGCTTCGCCCCGGATCGTTCGATGACTTCGCGCGCCACGCCGTCGGCGGCCGCCTTGGCGTCCTTCCCGGTACGCCGCTGCCACGGCAGCAAGATCGTCTTCCGCCACTCCTCTCCCGAGATCTGCTTCACGGGGATGGACCGTCGGGCCGCTTCCTTTTCCCACGGCACGAAGAGGTCGCCGCCGCCTTCGACCACGAGGAGCGACAGGGCGGGGTAGCCGTCGAGGATGTGGGGGATCGCCTTCCGAAGCGTCGCGCGGCTGCCGTAGTGCCGCGAGCCGTAGGCGAGGAGGCGTCCGTCCTTCGCAAACGCCGCCCAGCCGCACCGGAGTCCGAGGTCCACGGCGAGAAGCTGCGCCTCGAGGTTCATGACGTCGATTCTAGCACCGGCAGCCGCTATTCTCCGAGTCGTCGTGGGTCGGACGTGGAAGTCGGGGTGTGCCTGACGACCCGCTCCAACATCACGGCGCCGTCTTCCCTTCCAAGCGCAATCAGCCGTCCGTTGGGCGAAAAGGCCAGAGCTGTAAGGTGATAGCTCTTCGGGTAGGACTTCCATTCCCGCAACTCCCCGGCGGGTGCCTCCCGTCTGAAGGCTTCGTTGGAGGTTACCGTAATGAACTCCCTTCCATCGGGAGAGAATGCCATCGCTTGGACGAAGTCTCCGTTCACGCCCTGGATCACCGAGGCTTCTCCTGACGGGAGCTGGAGCAGCTCTATTCTGCCGCGTCCCTGCAGGGTCGCCAGAGTTGTTCCATCGGGCGAAGGGGCCATCTCTCTGAAATAGGGGAGAGATAGGAGGTCGAAGCTTTTCTGCCATCCGCCTCGGGCTCGGTCATAGTAGTCCAGGTATCCGGGCACGGGCACGATGATGCGCCTGTTGTCCGGAGTGAAACCGGCCCAGTGCCACGCCTTCCTGCCCTCATCAAGGTAAATAGGAAGAGAGACGACCGCGAGAGTTCCATCCGATTGGTAATGGAGATTCCACAGATACAACCACCCGTCCTTGCCCCAGACGAGCAGGGATCTGCCGTCCGGAGAAAGCGACACCTTCCCGCTGCAGGTGCCCGACGAGAATTCGGCCAGGGCCTTGAACGGGCCAACCTGCCAGATCGAGACGGATCCCTCATGGCAGGAGAAAGCGGCCATGCTCGAACTCAGCGAAAACTCTATCGATTTCATCGGCCCGCGGCACACTCGGACGCGGTCGACTTCGGTCAGCAACGGAGCCTGGTCGGCAGGGTTCTCGCGGATCCGCCAGAGCCGCAAAACGCCGCCCTGGTGGGCGGACACGAGGAAATCGCCGTCCGGGACGAAGGCCAGCTTCTCGACCGTGGAAGCGGCGGCAAACGGCACGTTGACAAAGCAGACGGCAAGGACGATGAGGAGTAGGGCGTTGGCGGATGCAGCCGGGATCCACGGCCGGCATCTCGGGCGGCCCGTCAATACCAGATCTGCGAATTCGGCAAGCAGGCATCCGAACGACACCATCACGGTCAGGAAAACGGCTCCTCCGAGAAAGGGGATGCGCGTGTTCAGGAACTTGCTGAAGCCCATGCCGCAGCCTTGCCACCCGAAGCTCAGGGCATCGCACCACTCTTCCCAGAAGATAGTGTGGGATCGAATGGCTGCGAGTACTCCAATTCCAAGTACAACGACAAGAAGGCGAGGCTTGGTCGTGGTGCGTCGGACGAGATGACAGATGGAAGCCAACGCCGCGGCGGCGGGGCCTCCGAGATAGACCCCCCAACCGTCCGGACTCTCAATCCAGGACAACTGATAATCGCCGCGATCCCATCCCAGAAGAGATACCGACCTGCCTTCAGAGTAAACAAATACTCCGGCGGCAACACCGACGATCCCCAACGGAGCAGCCAGACCGATTCGGCCCGCAAGGTTTCGCGTCAGAGTTAACGAGGCGCCGACTGCAACGCCGAGCGCACCGCCGATCCATGCAAACTGCTCGACCGCATTCCAGGTGAATCCATCGCCGTCGTAGTCCCCGCATTCCTGATGAAAGAACCAACCCTGGCACGCCCCTCCTAGAGTCGACATGAACGTAATCGTGAAGAACAAGGTCAACCGGGAACGTGCGGCGGACCAGGGAAGATCCCAGAGAATTGCCGCGGGCAGGGCGCGAAGACGAGGGGTCCATCGCTCCAACCATCTGAACCGGTTGCCCATCAATCGAAGGGCCGCAATCGCTGTGCCAAAAGGAAAGCCTCAATCGGCGCAGGAGTGGCGTCCCATGAAGCAACTGCTGCGGCACCCGCGGCAAAATGCCCCAGGGGAGGCGCGCCCTCTCCCCGTCTGCCCCGGTAACCTCCCTGTTCAAGCCGTCGTAGATAGTTCGGGAACAGTGAGGATCATGCCATGAAGTTCTTCTGGATCGCCTGCCTGACGGCTTGTGCTTCGGCTGCACTGGCCGACGAAGTGAAGCTGAACAGCGGACGCTCGCTCGTTGGGATCGCCCATGACGAGGGCGACCGGTGGATGGTCGAAACGCGCCTCGGCGACATCCGGGTGCCGAAGTCGGAGGTCGCATCGGTCGCGCAGGGAAGGACGAGCCTCCACGAGTACAAGGAGCGGCTGGACGCCCTGACCGGATGCCCGACGGCGGACGAGATGTTCGAGCTCGCCCTGTGGGCCCAGGACGAAGGCCTGATCCGGTACGTGAATCCGGTGCTGACCCGCACGATCGAGATCGATCCCGACCACCGCCGGGCGCGGGCGCTGCTGGGCTTCGTCTATCACGATGGCCAGTGGATGACGACGACCGCGCGGAACACGCTGGTCGAGGTCCAGGAAGACATCCGGAGACGCGCGGCGCAACGGCCGCCGGACACCGCGCGTCGCAGCCCGCCGCCTGAAGAGGCGCCGTACTACCTGGGCATCCGCCTCAGCCGGCCGCCGAGATCGCGGATGGGCTATTAATGCCTCGCGCTCTCGTGGGCTGACGGCGCTCTCAGCACGTCCTGAGCCTTGGCTCGGATCTCCGTCGCGATCGGCGCAGCCTTCGGGTCCTGCACCATGATCAGGCCCGCCTTCTGGCGCACGTTCTTCACCACCCAGCGGCAGTGGGCCACCAGCTCGTCCTGCGTGCCGCCCACGTTCACCAGTGCCTCCGTCCACGCCTTGCACTTTTCCAGCGCGTCCGGCGCGTCGCTGTCGAGCAGCGTCTTGCGGAACTCCGCGAACAGCTTCGCGTGGTCCTCGGGCGTCTTGATCTTGTCCATCTTCGACGCGATCGACGCGTCGATTTCGCCCAGCAGCTTCTCGAGCGGCGCGAGCGTCGCCGCCAGGCCGGGCTGCTCCTTCTTCTTTGCCGCGATCAGGTCCAGCATCGCGTGGCCGTAGGCGGCGTAGCCGTGGATCCTCCCCCGGATGTGGGCCACGAAGACCTCGCCCTGCTTGAGGAACGTCTCCGCGTCGGCCTTGCGCGCCTTCTGCTGCTTCGACTGGTACATCTGGTTGAGCTCCTCGCGGACCGAGCAGGTCGCCCGTCCCTTGAGCTGCTGCTTCTGGCCCTCGACGTCCAGGATGTGCTCGCACGGGCCAACGCCCATCGTATTCCGCATGATGTCGACGACCGTGAACTGCTCGGGCGGCGTCTGGGGCAGGCGGTTGATCGGGTAGACGACGAGCGGGCCCACGTGGCTGATCTCCATCCGCCCCTTCTCGTTGAAGCCCTGGACGTAGCCGTTGCCCTGGGGATCGCTGTACGCCGGATAAAGCATGCCGCCGATCGCCGCGTCGAACATCTGGCGGTTGGGCCGCACCTTCTGGAGCGGCTCGCCGAACCACGTGGGCCTCAGGAACTCGCCGCCCTCCTTCGCCTGGAGCAGCATGTCCCAGCTGTCGAACAGGTCGAAGGAGTTCGTGAAATCGACGCGCCAGTAGGCGGGGAAGGGCATCTTCCAGCCGAGCGGCGTCGGGCGCCCCCGCTGGCTCCTCTCGAGGACCTTCGTGTGCCAGATGCCCTCGCCTTCGAGCAGCGAGACCCAGACCTTGCCGGACTTGCCGAACTGGATCTCCGATCCCGTGAACGCGCGCTTGTCGCCGTCGCCCCCGAGCGACAGGCGCACGTCCTGGTCGCGGTGCTCGAACACCGCCATGACGATCGACTCCCCCTTGCCCGCGAGATGGAGCAGGAAATTCTCGCTCGGCGCCTCGATCGACGCGGAGGGGACCTTCGCGGCGTCGACGACGATGTCGTCGGCGAAGAAGTCGGGGAAGACGACGAACCGGCTCGCGGCCTCGACGCGGAGCCGGGCGGCCCCGGCGCCCGGGGACGTCTCGATCGCCGGGTCGCCCTTCTTGAGCCTCAGCGTCGCCGCGGCGCCGCCGCCCTGGATCTCGATCGCGATGGCGCCCTTCGAGAGCTCCGTGACGGCGATCTTGTCCAGTCGGACGACGCCGTTGACCGCGATCCGCGCCCGCGCGGCGGTCGCGGAGTAGAGATCCGCCCCGCCGGACTTGCGGATGACCGCCGTGATGCGGCCGTTCGTCAGGACCGCGTCGCCCTGGACCGCGCCCGGCTCGGCGAGTTTCGTCCAGCCCGTCTTCGCTTCGACCGCGGCGGCGGAATAGACTTCGGCCGACGCCTTGCCGGTGTCCCAGACTTCGAGGCCCGCGCGGGCCGGCGGCGTCAGGGCGAGCGCCAGGATGAGGGCGATGCGCATGGAGGCTCTCCTTACTTAGAGTAGAGTGGCAGGAGAAGCCCTTCTTGCGACAGGAAAATCACTTTCCGAGGGGGCCGATCGACGTCCCCGGCCCATCCGCGGGATCCCCGGCGCCGATCAGCGGACTCCCTTCCGCCGGGGCGTAGATCTCCCGGAACTTCGCCAGGATCTGCGCGACGGTCACCCGGCCGGCCTTGATGTCCGCGTCGTCGAACGGGAAGACGTCCGGCAGCGGGCCTTTGAACTTCGGATCGACCTCGACCTGATCGTGCTTCCCGAACCCGGCGTCCTTCTCCGTCTTTCCGGCGACGCCGAGCGCGTAGACGCGGTGGGACTTCGCGGCGGGGCTGTGGTACAGGTTGAAGTCGCTGTACCCGAGCCGCTCGGGCGGCGGCGTCGTCAGCGGCTCCTCGAAGTGGGGCCGGATCATCGCCTGGCCCGTCCGTCCGAAATTCTCCCGATGGGCGAACCGGATGAAGGCGTTGTTCCGCAGGCTCTTCACGAACCCGCCCGGGTTCACCTCGATGCCCGGGACGTTCAGCGTGTTGTTGGCATCGAAGACGTTGTTGAAGATCTCGATGCCGTCTTCCGGGTTCTTCGGGGGATAGACCACGAAGATGCAGCCGCCCTGGGAGCCCGGCGGATGGTCGGGCTTCCCGGCGAAGAAGATGTTGTGGTGGATCCGCCCGGTGGAGCCGTTGCGGAGCAGGTTGTGGTCGTTGATGTCGCAGATCAGGTTGTGCCGGAACTCGCCTTCGACGAACTGGACGATCCATTCGCCGTCGCGGATGACGTTGTGCTCGGCGAGGGCGCCCTTGGCGCTCGTGAACGACGCCACCTGGCTCCACCACGGGAACTCCGCGGTCCGCGGCATCAGGACGTGGATGTAGTTGCCCGTCACCACGGTCCCGGCGCCCGTCGCGAAGACCCCGGTGCGCCAGCCGATCAGCAGGTTGTCCTCGATCCGCCAGGCGGGGGCGTCCACCTGGAGGTGCGACTTGTAGACTCGGTTTCCCTGGAAGACCTTCGGGGACGGCGACGTCCCGGAGGCGATGAAGAAGGGGAAAGACTTCTCCCGGGCCTTGTCGACCGCCACGACCGAGCTCTCGAGGCTGGTGCAGTTCGTGACGCGCGCGTCGGCGTCGCCGTCGGTCCGCATCCAGACGGAGCCGCTGCCGTCGAACGTGCAGCGATCCAGGACGATCGAGGCTTTTCCGGCGGCCTTGAGTTCGAGGGCATGGGCTTTCGTCGTGCCGAGCCCGCGCACGTCGCAGGACGTGATCTTGACGCGCCCGGTCCACTTCTCCTTCGTGAGGATCCGCCGGCCGTTGCCTTCGATCGCGCAGCGCTTTTCGGGAGTGCCGCGGATCTCGAGCACGTCGCCGTCGGCGAGCACGAGGTCCTCGGTCAGCGTGAGCGTCTGCCCCGCTTCGAGGAGGGTGTCCCCCAGGGCCAGGGCCGCGAGCAGCAGGATCATCTATAGGCAATACGATATTCAAAGCCGGGAAGTCTTTGATATACTCGGCCGCATGGAACCGACCACCAAGCCCAAGGGCTACGAGCTGCCCGACCTGCGGGAGAAGGCCGTCAATCACAAGGGAGAGACCCAGATCTCCGAGAAGCGGCTCTACCTCCAGCTTCAGGTCTACACCGGCTGCAGCGATCCCAAGCCGCTCGCCGACGCGCTCCAGGCCTCGGGCCTCGAGTCGGTCCTCTACCTCGACGTGAACGATCCCCGCGGCGTGGCGGTGCTGGCGATGTCGGAGGATCCGGCGCTTTTCGCCGGTCCGTTCCGCGACCTGCAGAACCGGGCGCCGTTCGCGGGCCTGACCCGCCGGCCCGAGCTGACGATGATCGGCCGCACCTACGCGACGGGCCGCGAGCCCAACCTCGACTTCATGCTGCTCCAGAAGCCGCGCCAGACCGCGCTCAATCCCGACTGGCCCTGGGCGGTGTGGTATCCGCTGCGGCGGAAGCCGACGTTCGCGGTCCTCGAACCGGCCGACCAGGGGAAGATCCTGTACGAGCACGCCACGATCGGCATGGCCTTCGGCGCCGCGGACGCGGCCCACGACATCCGGGTCTCCTGCTACGGCCTCGACCAGGACGACAACGAGTTCGTGATCGGCCTGATCGGCAAGGACCTGACGCCGCTCTCGCAGTGCGTCCAGGAGATGCGCAAGACCCAGCAGACGGCGAAGTACATCAAGAAGCTGGGCCCCTTCTTCGTGGGCAAGGTCTTCTGGCAGGCGCCCGCGGTCAAGTAGCGCTCCCGCCGGCTCATTTCCATCCGCTCAGCCGCACCGCCGCCTGGGACGCCTCGCCGAAATCGAAAAGCGGACCGACCGGCGCGATCTCCATTCCGAGCAGGTGGGCGAGGCAGCTGCCGACGGCCTCGTCGTGGCGGTGGCCCCAGCAGCGCGGGTCGTCCGACAGATGGCCCGTGTCCTTGTCGACGTTGCGGGCGCGGACGTCGGCCGGAGCGTGCTCGGTGAGCGCCGCCCCCTTGAAGAGGCCCGCCTCGCACTGCTGCACGATGCGGCGGTACCACTCGCGGGTGCGGGCGTGCTCGAGATCGACCCCGAGGAACGCGCCGTTGAGAAGCGTCATGTCCATGGCCTGATCGCGCGAGATCCCGAACGCCCGGAGGCAGTCGTCGCTCGCCCAGTTGCCCAGGCGCTCGCCGCCGGTGGCGAAGCAGTGGCCGTCGCGCTCGATCGTCTCGAAGACCGGATCGAGCGGGCCGGCCGCGAAGCAGGGCGCATCGAGCCAGAGCAGGGAGGTGAAGCCCTTCCGGAGCGCGTCGGCGATCGCGTAGAGCTTGAAGCCGTAGGGGGCGGCGTCGTGGGGCGGGCTCCCGGGCGGGAGCTGCTCCGTCCACGTGAGCGTGCCGCCGGTCCATCCGCGGCTCGAGAGGCTTTTCACGAGCCGCGCCTGGAGGGGCACGTAGCGGTCCGTCGCGACGTTCAGGATGCAGCGCTTTGAAGAAGGCATCAGGCAGCAGGCATCAGGCAACAGCCAGAGGACGGGTCCGGCTGAGGCCTGATGCCTGTTGCCTATTGCCTTTCGTTGACGTATCCCGCGAACTTCTCGAGATCCTCGTACTTGTCGTACCAGCTCGTGTACATGATGCCGATCGTGCCTTTCGCCCCCTTGGCGGCGTCGAGCCAGTCGCGCGCCCGCTCGGGCTTCTGGTCGTAGTAGCCGGCGATCAGCGTCCGGTGGCCGCGCGAGGAGAACCACTCGAGGCTCTCGGCGCGCTTGTCGAAGAACCAGGTCGCGACGATGACCTCGGGGTCGAGCCCTTCCCAGGTCCGGTCCATGCCGCCGCGCGCCAGGTAGTAGTTGTCGTGCGCGTTGTGGTTCGGGTCGAACATGTCGCTCCAGACGTAGATCCGGCTCGAGGGGCTGAGGTCGCGGAGGATCCGGATGCAGGTCT
>Ga0111538_10013772_pt1 | contig 10667 bp, 8 predicted proteins | sample SoiMethybrSBSTD1_FD_79669 | JGI IMG/M metagenome (GOLD analysis project Ga0111538, IMG submission 79669) | Bulk soil microbial communities from a Populus tree surrounding site in Tennessee, USA - Soil MetaG P. TD hybrid SBSTD1 (version 2)... | ecosystem: Environmental > Terrestrial > Soil > Tree... | reverse complement strand
CAAGGCACGCATTAACCTGAATTCCAAGTTCCAAGACTTGGCCTCAACCCGAGGCCTTTGTCCAGCGCAACCAGAGACCTTGCTTAAGACCGGTCGTCTTGGCAGGCGCGGCCACGCACGATAAGCCGGGCGGCAAACCATCGACCTCATTGTGCGGGCTTCCGATGCGTCATGCTCTCACCTTCCTCGTCCTTGTGGCGATGACGATTGCCGGAGTCTGGGTTTGGCTGGGCAGCCCGGTTCTCATGCCGTACCCCCAGGTGGGCCGGGCGGAGAAGCTCTATTGCGTGTCGTACACGCCCTTTCGCGGGCTGCAGACGCCGCTTGACCCCTCGACAATGATCCCGGCGGCCCAGATCGACGACGACCTGGCCCGGCTATCGGAAATTACCGACTGCGTTCGCACATACTCGGTTGATTTCGGCCTCGACCAGATTGCCGGAATTGCCGCCAAATACGGCCTGAAGGTCATGCAGGGGCTGTGGCTGTCCAGCCATCCGGCGAAGAACAACTACCAGATCGAGACCGCGATCGCGCTTGCGAACAGATACCCGGGCACCATCCGCGCCCTGGTGGTTGGCAATGAGGTGCTGCTGCGCGGCGACATGACCGCAACCGACCTCGCGCGGACTATCCGGATGATCAAGGCACGTGTCCGGGTGCCCGTGACCTATGCCGACGTCTGGGAGTTCTGGCTGCGCAACAGTGACGTGGCCAATGCCGTCGATTTTGTTACCATCCACATCCTGCCGTACTGGGAGGACTTTCCGATTTCAGCCGGCCAGGCCGGCACCCATGTCGAAAGAATCCGGCGGCAAGTCGTTGACGCGTTTCCGGGTAAAGAAGTCCTTATCGGCGAAGTTGGCTGGCCGAGCGCCGGTCGCATGCGCGAAAGCGCTCTTCCGTCGCCAGCCAATCAGGCAAGGGTGATCCAGGACGTGCTTGCGCTCAGCAAGCGCGAAAATTTTAACGTCAACCTCATTGAAGCTTTCGATCAGCCGTGGAAACGGGCCCTCGAAGGCACGGTCGGCGGGCACTGGGGACTGCTCGACGGCTACTCACGGAGCCCGAAATTCGGTTGGTCGCAGCCGGTGTCCAATCATCCATTATGGATATGGCAGGGCATCGGCGGGATCCTATTTGCCATCTTTGTATTCGGTGCGGCGATCTCCGTGCGCGATGAAAACGCCCGCACTTTGCAGTGGCTGGGCGTAGGCGCGAATGCGCTGGTCGGCGGAGCACTTATCGGATGGACGATTGAAAACGTTCCGATCGAGAGTCTCGGCATCGCCGGCTGGACTCGTTCCCTGATGCTCGCCGCGGTCGCCTTCCTGGCGCCTGTCGTATTGAGTATGGCGATCATGCGAGAGAGCCTCGTTCCCAGCTTCGCCAACTTGCTTGGGCCGAAAGAGCAGCGCGTCACTGCGCCGCTCGGCCGCGCCGTCGGGATGATATTACTCACGATGCTGCTGTTGGCTTTCCTTGTCGCGCTGAGCCTGGTGTTCGATCCACGCTACCGCGATTTTCCTTTTGCGCCGCTCACCGCGGCGGTGCTGCCTTTCGTCGTCCACGGATTTCTTGTTGGCCGCGCGAAAGGCGCGCGCAGTGTTGCGGAAGTATCGGCGGCCTGCGTGCTCGCACTGTCCGCCATCTACATTGTCTTCAACGAGACCTTTGCCAACTGGCAGGCACTCTGGGTCTGCGCGATCCTGGCGGCTCTGGCTTTCACTCTGGCTCTGGCGCGCGACGGGCAAAGCTGAGCACCAGCAGGCCGAGGGCGATGGAAGACAGCCCGACGTTATAGAGCACGACCCCGAGGCACGCGGCCGCGAGCGCAATCGCGAACAGCACAAGTGATGGCCTCAGCAAATTGAGCGTAGCGACAATCAGCGCGGCCCAGCCAAAGGCGGAATATGTGAAAAGCACAATAATGATCTGGCGTGTGAAGCAGAGCCAGGTGTTCAAACCGGCCTGGCAGGCAAGCCCGACCGTCGACTGCTCGACCGCCAGATAACGCATATAAAGTGCGTAGCCGAGCGAGCAGAAGCCGACGATGAGCAACCAGTTCGTGGCGCGCGCGCTTGGAAGAAACAGCTTCATGCGCTCAGTATGGCTTCGTAATGCCGCGGCGATCAACGCTGTGCGATCTGCTCGCCCTCGAACTTGACGGCGCGGCAGGCTGTGTGCGCAGCACTGAAATGGGCACAGAGCCCGGTCGCGGCCGGGCTGTTCGGGAGCGGGCCAACCACGAGCCGGTAGCCGGTTTTGCCCTGACGGCGTTCCGGTGCTGCCAGAGGGTGTAGCCCGCTAAGGAGCGGACCAAAACTGGCCTTTACGGTTGTCCAACGTTGCCGCACGCCGTCCAACGTCGGCGCACCCCCGAGATCGAGACCGAATTCATTTGCGCCGGGGGCTGGTGTCTCAGTGTCGGCGGACGCCTGCGCGGTCGCAGCGCGTCCCGGGGGCAGGGGAACTGACGCGGTGACAATGGGATCGGTTTTGGCTTCCGGCGCAGCGACGACTGGCGCCGGACTAGCGACTAGCGGCTGCGGCTGGGCTGCGGGAGGCGCTGTTCTTGCGGCAAGCGCCGCTGCGGTGGCGGCCGCCTGCCGTTTGATTGTCCCTGTCATGTCGTCGACGCTGCTCTCGAGCAGCGCGATCCGGCCGGCGAGGCGATCCTTATCGGCATTCAAGGCGCGGATCTGCTCGATCAGCATTTGTGTTTCCAGTTCGAGCTGGGCGACGCGTGGCGGCATTTGTGCGACGGCGCTCGGCTCACGGACGGCAAAAATCGCGCGCAGACGGTCAGTTGCGGTCTGGGTCTGGCTCGTGATTGCAAGCGCGCTCAGCGCGAGTGCCGTCGCCGCGCCCCAACCGCACAGCCAGAGCAGGGCAGAAAAGTCGGGCCGGGCTTTGCGTGGCTCGCGCAGATTGATTTCGGCCTGAGCCGGTTCGACCGCCATAAGGTCCTCGATAGGCGAATCATTGAAAACATTAACAGAATCCACCCAATCCCGCTTTTGCCGTCTTTCATGATCTTCGGGCATCGGGCTTTTGCCTGCCAGCAGCCTCGGCTATGGGATGCGTCAGTCGCTGCGACAACAGAGGCAAATTCGGATGCCCCGTCGATCCTGCCTTGCCATCGTGCTCGCCGCCGGCGAGGGCACGCGGATGCGTTCGCGCATACCCAAGGTCATGCATGAATTGGGCGGGGCGACATTGCTCGCGCATGTGATTGCTGCAGTGAAGGCCGCCGGCACGCGCGACATTGCCGTCGTGGTTGGTCCCGACCACGACACTGTGGCAGCGGAGGTACGAAGGATCGCGCCAAGGGCACAGATTTTTGAGCAGCGCGCCCGGCGCGGCACCGCCCACGCCGTCCTTTCGGCACGCAAGGCAATCGCGCGCGGTGCCGACGATATTCTCGTCATATTCGGCGATACGCCCCTGGTGCGTCCGCAGACGCTTGCGAAGCTCCGTGCGGCGCTGGCGGACGGAGTTGCCGTAGCGGTGCTCGGGTTCAGGCCGGCGGATCCAAAAGGCTATGGCCGGCTCTTGCTGGACGGGGACGAGCTTGCTGCGATCCGCGAGGAACGTGACGCGACGCCGGCGGAACGGGACATTGATTTCTGTAATGGCGGGCTGATGGCGCTTGCCGGCAACCACGCTCTCGGCATTCTGAGCCGGATCGGCAACAAGAATGCGAAAGGCGAATATTATCTCACCGACGCCGTAGCCATCGCTCGCGATATGGGACTGAAGGCAAAGGCGATCAAAACCTCGGAGGAAGACGTGCGTGGAATCAACACGAAGACGCAGCTCGCCGAGGCTGAAGCGGTGTTGCAGCAGCGGCGGCGTGCAGCCGCTATGGAAGCAGGCGTGACCATGGTCGCCCCCGAAACGGTATTTCTCTCGGCTGATACGAAATTCGGCAAGGACGTAACGGTCGAGCCAAACGTCGTGTTCGGGCCGGGTGTCACAGTCGAGGACGGCGCCATCATCCGGTCGTTTTCGCATCTTGAAGGAGCGCGAGTCGGAAAGGGGGCGCGTGTCGGCCCCTTTGCGCGCCTGCGGCCAGGTGCCAATCTGGGCAAAGATGTGCACATCGGTAACTTCGTTGAAATCAAGGAAGCCAGGATCGAAGCCGGCGCGAAAGCCAATCACCTGGCCTATATCGGCGATGCGCGTGTGGGCGAGGGTGCGAATGTGGGCGCCGGCACCATCACCTGCAACTATGACGGCGTGGCAAAGCATCACACGGAGATCGGGAAAGGAGCCTTTATCGGGTCGAATACAGCGCTCGTTGCGCCGGTCAAGATCGGCGCCGGAGCCTATGTCGGCACAGGAACGGTGGTGACCAAGGATGTTCCGGCCGGCGCCCTTGCAATTGCGCGCGCCAGGCAGACGGTTAAGGAGGGCTGGGCAAAGCGCTTGCGGCAGGTCAAAGCCTTGGGCATGAACTTGACCCGAAAGAAGGCGAAAAAGTCCTGAGTTGCCACACTGTCACACGCCGAAATGCGTTTTGATTTCCGTGCATTTGGCGAAGGTAGCTAAACCGTAAGCAACGGGCCAAGGGGGCCGTCCAGTCGGATGTGCGGAATTGTCGGAATTCTCGGGAACAGACCGGTTGCGGGACAGTTGGTCGACGCGCTCAAGCGTCTCGAATATCGCGGCTACGACTCGTCCGGCGTCGCCACGCTTGAGAAAGGCGTGCTTGACCGCCGACGCGCGGAAGGAAAGCTGCGCGCGCTCGAGGATCGTCTCGATCGTGAACCGCTCGGCGGCATGATCGGTATCGGCCACACACGCTGGGCGACCCATGGGCGCCCGAGCGAGGACAATGCCCATCCGCATGCAACGGATCTGGTGGCGGTCGTGCACAACGGCATCATCGAGAACTTCCGCGAGCTCCGCGAAAGATTGAGCAAAGGCGGCAGCAAATTCTCCAGCGATACCGATACCGAAGCGGTGGCGCATCTTGTCACTCAGGAAATGAAAAGCGGCAAGACCCCGGAAGATGCGGTTGCAGCCTCGCTCAAGCAATTGCGCGGCGCCTTTGCGCTCGCGTTTCTTTTCACGGGTAAGGACGACCTCCTGATCGGCGCGCGCAAGGGATCTCCTCTCGCGGTCGGTTACGGCAATGGCGAAATGTATCTGGGGTCGGACGCGATCGCGCTTGCGCCATTCACCGACACTATCAGCTACCTCGAAGACGGCGACTGGGCGGTGCTTACGCGTAAAGGTGTGCAGATTCGCGACGAGCACGACCGCAAGGTCGAGCGTCCGATTCTCAAGTCCACGGCCTCGGCGCAGCTGGTCGACAAAGGCAACCACAAGCACTTCATGGCGAAGGAAATCCATGAGCAGCCGGAAGTGGTCGGTCACACGCTCGCGCACTACATCGACATGATCAACGAGCGCGTTGCGCTGCCGGGTACGCTGCCGTTCGACTGGAACAAGCTCAAACGGGTCTCGATATCGGCCTGCGGGACGGCGTTCTACGCCGGGCTGGTTGCAAAATACTGGTTCGAACGCTTTGCAAGGCTCCCGATCGAGATCGATATCGCGTCCGAATTCCGTTATCGCGGCGCACCGCTTGAATCCGGCGATCTGGCTGTCTTCGTTTCGCAATCTGGGGAGACCGCCGACACCCTGGCGACCCTGCGCTACGCGAAGGAGAACAAGCAGCACATTCTTTCCGTCGTGAACGTGCCGACCTCGACAATCGCACGCGAGAGCGACGTTGTCATGCCGACCTTGGCGGGGCCGGAGATCGGCGTGGCATCGACGAAGGCATTCACCTGTCAGCTCAGCGCGCTCGCCTGCCTGGCGATCGCGGCGGGGCGCGCGCGCGGCGTGCTGTCCTCGACCGATGAGCAAAAACTGGTGCATGCACTGGTCGAGACGCCGCGGTTGATGGCGGCAGCGCTCGCATTGGAGCCGCAGATCGAAAGGCTCGCCCAGCATCTCGCGAAGGCGCGCGATGTGCTGTACCTCGGCCGCGGCACAAGTTTCCCGATAGCGCTTGAAGGTGCGCTCAAGCTCAAGGAAATTTCCTACATCCACGCCGAGGGCTACGCCGCCGGTGAGCTGAAGCACGGCCCGATTGCGCTGATCGACGAGACAATGCCGGTGATCGTGATCGCGCCCTATGACAACGTGTTTGAGAAAACGGTATCGAATATGCAGGAGGTAGCCGCGCGCGGCGGCAGGATCATCCTGGTGACAGATCCGCGCGGCGCGAAGGATGCAGCGATTGCGTCCGTCGAAACCATTACCTTGCCCGATATGAGCACTACGGTCACGCCTCTGGTCTATGCAATTCCCGTTCAACTCATTGCGTATCATACGGCCGCTGCCATCGGCACCGATGTGGACCAGCCGCGGAACCTCGCGAAATCGGTCACGGTGGAATAGACTGGTGACATGTCCGACCCTGCTGGCAATCCTGGCGATCCATTGACCGTGGACGTTGCAAAGTTGGCGCCGACGCATACGAGCGTGGCCGGCCGGCTGCGCAATTATTTCCTCACCGGCCTGATTGTCGCTGGCCCATTGGGCATCACGATCTGGCTGATCTGGTCGCTCATCACCTGGGTCGACGGCCTGGTACGGCCGGTCATTCCGCCGGACTACCGGCCGGAAAGCTACTTGCCGTGGCCGATCCCGGGAACCGGGTTGATCATTGCGGCCGTCGCGCTGACGTTGCTCGGATTCCTCACGGCCAATTTGGTGGGCCGCACCTTGGTCGGGTGGGGCGAGGGTGTCCTTGATCGCCTGCCGATCGTGCGGCCGATCTACAAGACAATGAAGCAGATTTTCGAAACCCTGTTTTCGAAGACCGGCTCAAGTTTCCGCAAAGTAGCGCTGGTGGAATTTCCGGCACCCGGCATGTGGTCGCTGGTGTTTCTGTCGCAACCGCCAGGCGACGACCTGGCCAAAAAGCTGCCCTCTGGCGAACATGTGTCGGCGTTCATGCCATGCACGCCCAATCCGACCACCGGCTTCTTCTTTTATGTGAAGCGCAAGGACCTCATTGAACTCGACATTTCTGTAGAGAACGCGATGACGCTTCTGATCTCCGCCGGCATGGTACAGCCCGAAGGTGAGGTGCAGAAAAATTTGGCCTCGCTTGCCGCCAAAGCCAAGGTGGCGCGTGCCAAGCGCAAGGCCGAGGCGGCCGAATAATTCAACCGGCTCGGATCAGTCGTACGGCCTCGTCTTTTCCGAAAATATAGAGCAAATGGCGCAGCGCCTCGCCACGCGGCTCCGACAGCGTGGGATCGCGCGAAAGGATAAGTGCCGCATCATCACGCGCGGCGCCGAGATATTTCCCATGCAGTTCCGGTAGAGCAATCTGAAACCCGGGCCAGCCGCTCTGGCGGGTGCCAAGGAGATCACCTTCGCCGCGCAAGCGGAGGTCTTCTTCGGCGATGCGAAAGCCATCTTCGGTCTCGCGCAGAATGGCGAGCCGTGCCTTTGCCGTGTCGCCGAGCGGTCCCTTGTAGAGCAGCAAACAGGTCGAGGCGCCGGACCCGCGCCCGATCCGGCCACGCAGCTGATGAAGTTGCGCAAGCCCGAACCGTTCGGCGTGCTCGATCACCATGATGGTCGCTTCTGGCACGTCGACGCCCACTTCGATTACGGTTGTCGCCACAAGCAGCCGAGTGCTGCCCGCGGCAAACCGGGCCATCGCGGCGTCCTTGTCGGCGCCCTTCATGCGGCCGTGAACGAGATCGACCTGGTCGCCGAATTTCCTGCGGAGCTCCTCGAAGCGGGCTTCCGCCGCCGCGAGATCGATTTTTTCCGATTCATCGACCAGCGGACAGACCCAGTATGCGCGCTTTCCTTCCGCGAGGGCGCGGCCGACCGCTTCTTCCACTTCTTCGAGGCGAGCGAGCGGAATGGTGCGGGTATCGATCGGTTGCCGCCCAGGAGGCTTCTCGCGCAACTCGGAAATGTCCATGTCGCCAAAATAGGTCAGCACCAGCGTGCGCGGGATTGGCGTTGCCGTGAGCACCAGTACGTCAACGGCTTCGCCCTTCTGCGTCAAGGCAAGCCGTTGGTGGACCCCGAAACGGTGCTGCTCGTCGACCACCGCAAGGGCGAGATCATGGAAGGCGACATCCTCCTGAAAAAGTGCATGCGTCCCGATCAGGAGGTCGAGATCGCCGAGCGTCAGGCGGTCAAGAATGTCCTTGCGGACCGGCCCGCGTTCGCGGCCGGTCAGAATGGCGACGCGAATGCCGGCGGCGTCGGCGAGCGGCGCGATCGTCGCATGATGCTGGCGCGCCAGGATTTCGGTCGGCGCCATGATCGCGGCCTGTCGCCCGGCCTCGATGACGCTCGCCGCTGCAGCAAAGGCGACCACGGTCTTTCCGGAACCGACGTCGCCTTGCAGCAGGCGCAGCATCCGCTGCGGCAAAGCGAGATCGGTGGTGATGTCGTCGAGCGCTTTTTGCTGCGAATGCGTAAGCGCGTAGGGGAGAGCCTTCAATATTCGCGCCCGCAGACGGCCTTCGCTGGCGCTCCCGCGGCCAGGCTGGCGGCGCATATGCGCGCGGACAAGGGCAAGCGCGAGTTGCCCGGCTAGCAACTCGTCATAGGCAAGTCGCGTCCAGGAAGGGTTCTCCGGCAGGATGTCCGCGGGTTGATTTGGGCGATGAAGATGCCGCAAGGCTGAATCAAAATTCGGAAATTTTTCGCGAGCAATCCAGGCCGGATCCTGCCACTCGGGTATCGTGCGCAGGCGCGTCAGCGCCCCGTCCATGGCGCGGCGGACATTGCCAAGCGCTAACCCTTCGGTGAGAGGATAGACCGGCTCAACCAACGGAAGCGCTGCAAAGCCCGCTTCGTCGACCACCCGGTCGGGGTGCACCATTTGCAACATGCCGTCGTAAAACTCTGCGGTGCCGGAGACGTATCGCGCCTCCCCGACCGGCAGCAGTTTTTCCAGATAGTCGCGGCGGGCATTAAAAAAAGTAAGCGTGATGTCGCCGGTTTCGTCGTGTGCGTAGATGCGGTAGGGCGCGCGGGAGCGGTGCGGCGGCGAAGGCCGGTGCTTGTCGACCGTTACCGTGACCGTGACGACCTGGCCCGGCTGCACGTCGCGCAATTTTGGACGCGCACGGCGGTCGATCACGCCCGACGGCATATGAAAGAGAAGGTCGACAACACGGGGCCCCTCGCGATCGAGCAGCCGCGCATAAAGCTTTTCCAGCTTTGGCCCAACGCCCGTCAGGCTTCTGAGTGAAGCAAACAAAGGATTGAGCGCGAGCGGCCGCATAAGTACATGCTGGCTTGTGCGGAATTTCGACGCAATGCAGCCCTGTGCAAAGGAACGGCTGACATTGCAGCGTGCGCCCTCTATATAAACCTCGCCCGGCCCCGTCCGGGTTTTTGGCGTTGGAGAGGTGCGGTGACCACAGGGACGAAGCTGTCGAGCGAGGGGTTGGATCCACGCCGCCGCCGTCTCCTCTTTCGGTGCTGGCATCGCGGTATCCGTGAAATGGACCTGGTGCTCGGCAGGTTTGCCGATGCCCACCTCGTATCCTTGACCGAAGCAGAACTCGACGAAGTGGGGCGCTGGCTCGAGGTGCCGGACCAACAGATTTTCGCCTGGGTCAATGGAATGGAAATGACGCCGTCCGAATTCGACACCACGCTCTTCCGGCGCCTGCGCGATTTTCATTGCAAGGGGACGGCGTGAGCACGAACGTAAAATCACCCGCCGGGTTGCTGAAGCCGGGGAAACCGCTCGTCCTGGCGCAGGTCGCCGACGGCGCCGAAGCCCTGGTGGTGGCCGATCTCGCGCGCGCCATTGCCGCGGGCAAGGACGCGCCCGCTGTGTCGCTTGCCGTCATTTGTCGGGACGGCCAACGCATGGCGACGTTGTCGCGCGCGCTGATGTTTTTCGGGCCCGATATCGAGATCGTGGAATTCCCGGCCTGGGACTGTCTGCCCTACGACCGCGTTTCGCCGAATGCCGCCGTGGTCGCTCAGCGCATGACCGCACTGTCGCGGCTCGTTCGCGTGAAAGGCCGGGACCGTCCGTCCGTCCTGCTCACGACGATCAATGCCGCGCTCCAGCGGGTGCCTGCGCGCGACTTCGTGTCGACGCACGCATTGTCGGTCGCGCCGGGCAACGTCATTGGCATGCAGGGAATCGTCGATTGGCTCGAATTGAACGGATTTTCGCGCGCCTCGACCGTGCGGGAGCCGGGCGAATATGCCGTCCGTGGCGGAATTCTCGATCTTTATCCGCCCGGCGTGGATATGCCGGTCCGCCTCGATTTTTTCGGCGACGCGCTGGAAACCATACGCGTCTTCGACGCGCAGACCCAACGCAGCGAGGCGCAATTGCGTCGGCTCGATCTTGTGCCGGTCGCGGAGTTTCAGCTCGTCACCGAGACCATCCGCCGTTTTCGCACGGGCTATATTGCCGAATTCGGCGCGACAACTCCCGACGACCTACTTTATGAGTCCGTGAGTGAGGGCCGCCGTTATCCGGGCATGGAGCATTGGCTGCCGCTTTTTCACGACCGGCTCGGGACGCTTTTCGATTTTCTCCCTGGGACGCCCGTCGCGCTTGAACATCTCGCCGAAGACGCTGCGCATGAGCGCTTGTCACAAATAACCGACTATCACGAGACGCGCCGCGATGCCCT
>Ga0111538_10013771_pt1 | contig 10667 bp, 10 predicted proteins | sample SoiMethybrSBSTD1_FD_79669 | JGI IMG/M metagenome (GOLD analysis project Ga0111538, IMG submission 79669) | Bulk soil microbial communities from a Populus tree surrounding site in Tennessee, USA - Soil MetaG P. TD hybrid SBSTD1 (version 2)... | ecosystem: Environmental > Terrestrial > Soil >... | reverse complement strand
CCGAGCGGCGTGTCGACGCCCTCCCCGACCTTCGGGAACTCGATCATCGTCATCCCGATCGAGTGGCCGGTGACGTGGCCGAGATGGAAGCCGCGGTCGTGGAAGCCCTTCGAGACCGCCATGTGGACGTCGTGGCAGGTGGCGCCGGCGCGCATCGCGGTGCGGGCGGCCTCGTAGTACTCGACGTATGCCTCCTCCATCGCATGCGTGTCGGCCGACAGCTCCGTTCCCTCGGCGGCGACCGCGCGCGACACCTCGACCCAGTGCATTCCCGGCCCCGCTACCTCGAGCGACGGGAGCACGAAGTCACCGAGGATCTCCTCCTTGCGGGCGATCTTGAACTCCGGCAGCGCGATCCCGGAGCGGCCGGGCGCGGTCAGGACCATGTTCATCGTGAGCCGTCCGCAGCCCTCGGCGATGAAGTACTCCTCCGCGACGGCCATCACCTCGGCGGCCGTCCTGCCGGGGGCGTATTCCTCGGCCCAGACCTCGAAGCCGCGCCGGTTGATCCGCACGGAGTCGCGCACGCTCTCGAGCTCCGCGTCGCTCTTCACCGCGCGCGCGAGGTCGAACTCGACGTCGAACGGGACGATGTCGAAGCCCTCGAGCGGACGGTAGTCCCGCACGGTCATCACGTAGTCGAGCCCGTACACTCCCATCCGCCGCCAGCCCGCGTCCTTCGCGGCCGCGGCGATCGCGGCGCCGGGATGCGGATCGAATCGCTGCTCGATCAACGCGGTGCCGTGCTCGCCGACGTAGCGGGCCTCCGAGGGGAAGACGACGTACGGCTCGCCGTCGGCGGGCACGACGGTGTACGCGTACCGATGGACGATCTGGAAGCCGGTGAGATACGTCACCGCGCCCTCGAAGCCCGAGTACTCGCTGCCCGAGACGACGAGCGCGTCGAGCTCGTGCTCCGCCATCGCCGACCGGACGTTCGCGTAGCGCCGGTCGAGTTCGGTCGTGAGGTCTACGACTGCTGCCATGAGGCTTCTACCCCCTTGATGAGCGCGGACACCGCGTCGTGGAGCGGCGTCGGCACGCCGAGCTCCCGCCCGAAGCGCGCGATGCCGCCGTTCAGATAGTCGATCTCGGTCGCACGGCGGGCCTCGACGTCCTGGAGCATCGACGCCTTGTGCCCGTAGGCGACGTCCGGCCGCGCGGCGTGGTCGATGAGCTGCTCCGGGTCGGCGTCGAGGACGATGCCCTGCGCCCCGGCCACCGCCTTGCCCTCGTCGACGAGCCCCGAGACGAGCGCTCGAAGATCGGGCCGCTCGCAGACACGGCCGTGCGTAAGGCCGGTCAGCGCGCCGATCGGGTTCGTCGCCGCGTTGAAGATGACCTTGCGCCACTGGCCGGGCCGCGCGTCGTCGACGGCGTGCGCCGGCATCCCCGCCCGCGTGCAGGCGTCGGCCAGCGGCTCGATCGCCGAGGCGTCGAGCGGCCGCGGCTCGAACGGGCCGAAGGTCGTGTCGCCCTTGACGTCCCACTGCACGACGCCCGGCTCGAGCACCTTGCCCGCCGGGAATGTCGTCCCGCGGATCACCCGCTCGACGTGTGCGGCGAGCGTCTCCTCGTTGCCGACGCCGTTCATCACCGACGCGACGGCGCCCTCGGCGAACGCGTGCGCAGCCGCCGCGACGGCGGCGTCCGCGTGCATCGCCTTCGTCGCGACGATGCCGAAGTCGCACGGCGGCAGCGCGCGCGGATCGGACGTCGCGTTCGGGTGACCGACGACATCCCCCGCTCCGGTCAATTGCAATCCGTTCTTTTTGATCGCTTGGATATGCGATTCGTTCAGATCGAACGCCCACACCTCGACGTCGTCGAGCGTGGCGAGGTTGGCCGCGAACAGGGAGCCCACGGCCCCGCACCCGACGACGCAGATTCTCATGTCGCTCCTTCCTTCGCCGGCGCGACCCGTGCGACCCGGCGCAGCCGGATCTCCTTGCCGCCCGTGATGCCGGAGGGCCGGAGGATCAGCACGATCGCCATCAGGGCACCGACGACGACGATCCGGCTCCCCGACGGGAGATCGACGCCGCCCAGGCCGTTCTCGGCCTCCGCCAGCAGCGAGTCGAGGCCCGAGACGGCGAGCGCCCCGACGACGGCGCCCCAGAGGCTCGTCATGCCGCCGATCACCAGCATTGCGAGCGTGATGAAGGTGAGGTCGAGATAGACGACGTCGGCGTTGATCGGCAGGTAGTGGACGTAGAGCCCGCCGGCGAAGCCCGCGAGCGCCCCCGAGAGCGCGAACGCGATGAGGCGCTGCAGGTAGACCGAGATGCCGACGGCGCGCGCCGCCGGCGCGTCGTCGCGCGCAGCTCGGAGCTGGCGCCCGAAGCGGCTCACCTGGTACAGGAAGGCGACCACGATCGCGACGATCGCGCCGATCGCGGCCTGCTGCATGTCGGTCGTCTCCGGCACCGACGAGAAGACGTTGAGCCCCGGCCCCACCCGCTCGTAGTACCGGAGGATGTTGTTCGTGATCTCGAGCACCGCGAAGGTGGCGATGCCCGCGGCCAGGCCGGACAACCGCATCAGCGGGAGCCCGGCGAGCAGCGCGAACAGGCCCCCGACGAGCGCCGCGAGGAGCAGCGAGGGGATGTTGCCGACGGTCGTGTCGGAGAGGAAGCCGAAGAGGTTCGGCATCGTCGCGGGCTTCTCCTCGACCGGCACCGAGAGGACGCCGGCCGTCCACGAGCCGACCGCGACGAAGGCGATGTGGCCGAACGAGAGGACGCCCGAGTTCCCGACGAAGACGTAGAGGGCGACGACGATCGAGACGGCGACGAGCGCGTTGATGAAGTAGATCTCCGTCGAGCGCTCGAAGAAGGAGCCGACGATCGCCGTCACGGCGACGAGCGCGAGCGGCGCGAGGACGGGCGCGAACGTCCGGAGCTGCCTCACACCCGCTCCACCGGGCCGCGGCCGCGCGTGAAGAGCCCGGCGGGCCGCACGAGCAGCGTGAGGATCACCAGGCCGAACAGGAACGAGGGCAGGTACTGGCTCTGCTCGGTTGGCAGCGCCCCTCCGAGCAGCCCGGAGGCGTAGCCGATCGCGAACCCGCCGAGCGTCGCGGAGAGGAGCTTGTTCATGCCGCCGACCACGACGCCGGCGAGCACGACGATCGTCTCGCGGAGCGCGAAGGTCGACGTGACGAGCGGCTGCTGGACCGTGAGCATCACGGCCACGATGGCGGCGAGGATCCCGGAGACGAGCACCGCCGAGCCGATCACGCGGTTCGCCCGCACGCCGATGAGTCGCGCCGTCTGGAAGTCCATCGAGGCGGCGCGCATCTGGAGCCCGACGGTCGTCCGGCCGAGGAACAGCACCAGCGCAACGAGGCACACGGCGGCGGTGACGATCGCGACGACCGTGATCTTCCGCACGTCGGTGCCCAAGATCGTCCACGGCAGGTTGAGCTTCGCGAGCGACGCGGCCGGCTCGCCGAGCGTGTCGTCGCTCTGGTCGATCAGGAGCGCGATCGCCTGCAGGAGGAACGCCACTGCAAACGTCGCGACGAGCATGGTCGCCGGCGACTGCGTTCGCAGCGGTCGGAAGACGACGCGGTCCATCGCCATCGAGAGCGCGATCACGACGCCAAAGCACAGGACGATCCCGAGCCAGACGGGCCAGTCGCGGTCGGACGCGAACGCGAGGGCGAAGGCGCCGGCCATGACGAGCTGGCCGTACGCGAAGTTCACGAGACGGAGCACGCCGAAGACGAGGCCGATCCCGACTGCCATCAGCGCGTAGATCGCGCCGATACCGATGGCGTCGACCTGCACCTGCGGCTCGATCGCAGAGCGGAGAAAGTCGGTGAGACCGCTGGCGAGTACCGCGCTCATGGGCCAACCCTGGTTGGCCCATGAGCGAGCCGAAGGCGAGCGACGGTCATGACAGGTAGGCGTGGATCATCCGGTCGGTGTCCCCGGCGTCGTCGGGGGTCAGCGTGAGGCGGAGCTCTCCGTTCGCGAGCACGAGCGTGCGGTTCGCAAGGGCCACGGTGCGCTGTGCTCGCTGTTCGACGAGGAGCACCGCGAGCCCCTGGTCCCTGATCGACTCGAGGGCGTCGAAGACGGCGTCGGTGATCGTCGGCGAGAGGCCGAGCGACGGCTCGTCGAGGAGGAGCACGTCCGGGGCCGCGACCAGCGCGCGGGCGATCGCGAGCTGCTGCTGCTGGCCGCCCGACAGGGCCCCCGCCTGGCGCGCGCGGAACTCGGCGACGATCGGGAACATCGCGAGGACGCGCTCGACGTCCTCGTCGGCGCCGTTCTGCGAGCGCCGCCCGGCCAGCCCGAGGCGCAGGTTCTCGTCGACCGTCAGCTCGCCGAAGATCCGGCGGCCCTCCGGGACGAGCGCGATGCCGCTCCTCGCGACCGCCTCCGGCGGCCGGCCGCGCAGCGAACGCTCGCCGAGCCGGACGTCGCCCGCCGAGGGCCGGACGTGGCCCATGATCGCGTGGAGGGTCGACGACTTCCCGGCGCCGTTCGGGCCGATGAGCCCGACGATCTCGCCGGGCGCGACCTCGAGCGACAGGCCGCGTACGGCCGCGACCGGCCCGTACCGCACCTCGAGGTCGGAGACGGCGAGTGCCGGCCCGGTCACGAGGGCCCTTCGTGGACGGCGCTCTCGCCGAGGTAGGCGGCGGCGACGTCGAGGTTCGCGCGGATCTCGCCCGGCGTCCCCTGAGCGAGGGTGCGGCCCTGGTCGAGGACCTGGATCCGATCGCAGACGTCCATGATCAGCGCCATGTTGTGGTCGATCAGGAGGACGCCGGCGCCGTGGTCGTCCCGCACCGAGCGGACGACGGCGGCGAACTCCGGCACCTCGGTCTCGGGGAGCCCGGCGGCCGGCTCGTCCATCAGCACAAAGGTCGGCCGGGTCGCGAGCGCGCGGGCGACGCCGAGGCGACGCTCGTCCCCGTGGGCGAGCGCACCGGCCGGCGCCTCGGCGTAGCCGTCGAGCCCCAGCAGGCCGAGGAGTTCGTCGGCGGTCCGCCGCGCCGTCCCCGGAGAGGCGCCGACGCCGAGCGCGGCAACCTCCACGTTCTCCCGCACGGAGAGCGAGCGGAACGGATGGCTGTGCTGGAACGTTCGCGCGAGCCCGTGGCGACCGCGCCGGCTCGCGCTCCACCGCGTGATGTCGCGCCCGTCGAGCTCGACCGAGCCGGAGGTCGGCAGGTCGAACCCGGTGAGGAGGTTCACGAGCGTCGACTTGCCGGCCCCGTTCGGGCCGATCAGCCCCACGACCTCGTGCCGGTGCAGGGCGAGCGACACGCCCTGCACCGCTTGGACACCGTCGAACGAGCGGGAGAGCTCGGCGGCCCGGAGCGCTCCTCCGGGCCGCCGATCCTCCTGTGGCTGCTCTTCTGTGCCGATCGAGGCCGTCCTAGATCTTCGGGACGACCTTGGCGACGACGGTGCCGACGAACTTGCCGGCGTTGTTCTGGATCTGGATCACCCGGTACTGCCGGCCGAACACCGAGTGGAACTGCGGCGAGAAGCTCACGAGGCCCGAGAGGGTCGGGACCTTGCGGAACTTCTCCATCGCCGCCGCAAGGCGGACGCCGCTCGTCGAGCCGCCGGACCGCCGGATCGCGGTGACGACGCCGTCGACGGCGGCCGAGCCGGTCACGAAACCGCCCGTCCCTGCCTTGAGGGCCTTTGCGAGCGTGTTGACCGCGCCCACAGGGTCGTCGCCGAAGATCGACGCGTACGTGACGAAGTAGTAGTTCGTCACCTGCGGCTCCTTCGTGACCCAGTAGACCCCGTCACCGGCCCACGAGTTCAGCACCGGCGTGTTGTTCCCGAGCGTCCGCAGCCCCGAGATCATCTGCGGCAGCGCACCGAACGCGCCCGCCGTCGACGTCACGATGACGTCGGCCTTCTGCCCGTTCAGCCGCGTGACGGCGTTCGTGATGTTCGTCGAGCCGAGCGACTGGTACGTCTCCTCGGCCACGATCTTGCCGCCGAGCTGCGTGAACCGCGCCTTGAACGCCTTGACGACGTCCTTGAAGTACACGATCACGGTGTCGGTCGCGAGGCTGGCGTTCCGCCAGCCCTTGCTCCACGCCACCTCGGCCATCGCCGACCCCTCGTCCTGCGCGACGTTGCCGAACGAGAACGCGAGCCGGCCCTTCGCGCCGAAGCGCTTCGGCCCCATCTGGTCCGTGCCGATGCACGGTGCGACCGCGAGCACGCCGCGGTTGATCGCCTCCTGGACGACCGGCGTCGCAAAGTCGACGTCGCACGTCGTGAAGATCACGTTCGCGCCCTGGGAGAGCAGCTTCGCCGCGCAGGCCCGCGCGATCGCCGGCTTGTTGCCCTGCGTGTCGCACGTGGCGATACGGAGGCGCCGGCCGTTGACCCCGCCCTTCGCATTGACCTGCTTCACACGGATCTGCGCCGCCGCGAGCGCGGGCCCGTCGAACGGAGCCATCGCGCCGTTCCCGTCGAACGCCCAGCCGATCACGATCGGGCTGTTCTGGGCCGCCGGTGCGGACGCGGCGGTGATTCCCACCACGACCGTGAGCGTCGCGAGTGCCGCTGCGACCGCTCCTGTCTTCCTTCTTGTCATCACGCCTCCTGGTGCGCTCGACTGGTGGACTCCGTCCACGATTCCTCTCTCGCCTTGACGAGTCGGTACAGCGCCGTGTGCAACGGCACCGGAACGCCATGCCGTTCCGCCTCGCGGACGAGTGAGCCTGTGATGAGGTCGATCTCTGTCGCCCTGTGTGCTTCGACGTCCTCCAGCATCGACGGATAGTGGGCCGACCCGCGCCGGGTCGCGAGGACGTTCATCTCCCAGGGGTCCTCGTAGAGCTCGACGCCCGCCGCCGTGGCGACCGCCTTGCCCTCGTCGACGAGGTCGTGGACGAGGTGCCCGAGATCGCTCGGCGCCTCCTCCGCCGCGAAGTGCGCGTCGTGCGGGAGGCCCGTCAGCGCGGCCACCGAGTTGACGGTCGCGTTGAAGATCAGCTTGGACCACTGCGCGGGCCGCAGATCGGCGAAGACCTCGGCGAGGAGGCCCGCACGCCGGATGAGCTCCCCGATCTCCTCGACCCGCTCGAGCGGCGTGTCCTCGTAGGGCCCCATCCACGTGGCCGTGTCGAGGATGTACTCGACCTCGGTGTCCGCGTGCTTCGTCCCCGACATGAAGGTCACGGCCGAGACGAGCGGCCAGTCGCCGTGGGCGCGCACGACCTCCTCCGCACCGAGGCCGTTGAGCGTCGTCATCAGCGTCGCCTCGGGGAACCGCCCCGCGAGCGAGCGTGCCGCGTCCTCGAGGCCGTTCGCCTTCGTCGCGACGATCCCGAGGTCGAACGATTGGAGCTCCTCGGGGTCCGCCGCGGCGGTCACGTGCGCATCGATGTCACTGCGGCCCGTGACGCGGAGGCCGTCTCGGTTGAGCGCGTCGGCATGCTCCCGGCGGCGCGTGAGGACGGAGACGTCCACGACCTGGGCGAGGTGCCCCGCGTAGAGGCTCCCGATCACCCCGGCACCGATGACGCAGACACGCTCGATCACTAGGCGACGCCGACCGCCTCGGCGGCCGGCACGCGCGGCCTCACGGAGGAGGCGAACAGCTCCTGGTTCTTGATCGCCATCCAGTGCGGCGCGCCGCCGGCGTTGACCGTGATCCCGATCTCGGTGATGCCCGGGCAGAGGTCGCGGGTCTGCGCGATCCGCTCGACGATCTCGTCGGGCGTCCCGACCCAGACGTAGTCGTCCTCGACGAGCTGCTCGAACGGGACCTCTGCGAGCTGCTCCATGATCCCGGCGGCATAGAAGCCGTACCCGGCCTTCACGAGCGCGTCGGCGTCCGGCTTCTCGTACTCGAGGAGCGGCGAGCTGTTGCCGTAGATGAAGCCGGTGATCCAGTCGCGCGCCTCGCGCATCGCCGTGTCCTTGTCCTCGTCGAGGTGGCAGGCGTGGATCCACACGATGTCCGGCGTCGTCCCGTGCTCTGCGCACCTCGCCCGGTAGAGGTCGAGCTGCTCCTCGAGGGCCTTGTACGGAAGCAGCGGCGGCACCGCAACGCCCCAGCCGTGCTCGGCCGCGAGCTCGTAGGTCCGGTCGGACGTCCCGCCGAGGAAGATCCGGAAGCTCCGCGTCGGGAACGGGACGACGTGCGAGTCGCCGACCTCGAAGTAGTCGCCCTTGTGGGAGAAGCGCTCGTTCCCGAGCGCCGTGAAGAGGAGGTCGACCGCCTCCTCGTAGCGCGGCCGCGCGCTTTCGTCGAGCGGCACGCCGGCCTTCTCCGGGATCCAGCCGTGCCCGCGGCCGACCCCCCATTCGTACCGCCCGCCGGTGAGGATGTCCGTCACCGCGATCACGTGCGCCAGGACGGTCGGGTTGTGGTACGGCAGCGCGTGCAGCATCGTCCGGAAGCGGATGTCCTTCGTCCGCTGCGCGGCGGCCGAGAAGAGCGCCGTCGGGTGGGCCGAGATCGAGAACTTCGGGAAGAAGAAGTGCTCGATCGCGGCGTAGCAGTCGTAGCCGAGCCGGTCGGCGTTCACGATCTGCTCCAGGACCTCCGCGTAGAGCTGCTCCGGGCTCTTCCCCTCGTGGAGCTGCATCTCCGTGTACAGGCTGAAGCGCATCGACCGCCTCCCGCGTTCGTGACATGTCAAGACCCTGCGCGAGTATCCCACTGCGCTGACATGACAGTCAACAATGCAGCTGATTCGGAGGGGAAGGCGAGTCAGTCGCCTCGAGGGACGTCCCCGGACGAGGCGGGGATCCGAGCGGCAGGAATCCGCTCCCGGGGATGCCTGGTTCGCGGACGAGCCCTAGTACTCGATGCCCTGCCACTTGAGGTCGCGTCCGGAGACCTCGATCGCATCTCCCGCCAACGGGACCTCCTCCGCCGGGTCGTGGACGGGCGACCAGACGCCCCACGACCGCCGGTAGTACATGAGCGGCGGCTCGAGGTCGGGCTGGACCCCCCCGTCGGCGACCAGCGCGACGAGGACGACGTGGTCGCCGACCTCGAGCTCGTGCGTCGTCAGGCACTCGGCCCACGCGAGCGCGTCCGCGTGGAGCAGCGGAACGCCGTCGGCCGTCGGCCGCCAGGAGACCCGCTCGAACTTGTCCTCCGCCTTCGACGCGAACAGCAGGCAGAGCTCGCTCCGCCCCTCGCCGACCAGGTTCACGACGAAGCGCCGCTTCGCGCGGAGCGCCGCGAGCGTCCGCGAGGCGAGGTCGACGCAGACGAGGATCGTCGGCGGCTCGGCCGAGACGCTGCAGACGGCAGTCGTCGTGAGGCCACGCGGCGCTCCGTCCTCCGCGACGGTGGTGACGATCGCGACGCCCGACGGGAAGGACGCCATGACGTCGAAGAACCGCTGCCGGTCGATCGTCACCGTGACCCCTGTCCGACGTCGAGCGTCACGAGTCGACGACCGCGGTGCACTCGATCTCGATCAGGCAGCCGGGTACCGCGAGGCCCGTGATCCCGACGATCGTCTGCGCCGGGTGCGCGGCGCCGCCCGTCACCTCGTCGATCGCGCGCGTGATGACCTCGTACTCGGTCGGGTGCAGCGTGTAGATCGTCCGGCGGACGATGTCGTCCCATCCCACGCCCGCGGCGCGCATCGCGATCTCCACGTTGCGCATCGCCTTGACGGTCTGCCCGTGGAGATCGGCCGCGGCGAGCGAGAAGTCCGGCTCCAGGCCGAGCTGTCCCGCGAAGTGCACGACACGCGTCCCGCGCGCGATCGCGACGTGGCTGAACCCCGGTGCGGGATGCAGCTCCGGCGGGTTGACGAGCTCACGTGGCATCGGACCTCCTGTCGACGGCCTGCCTCGCGCGCGCGAGCACAGGCTACTTCCGGCGAACCCTCGAGACGAGACGGCGGAACTCCGTATCCGTCACGAGACGCTGGTGCTTCGTCCCCTGCGCCTTCACGAGCGCGAGGAGCTCGGCGTGCCGCTCGGTCGGGACGTCGAGGCCGAGCCGCTCGAGCGCGATCCGGATCGAGTCGATGCCGCTCTTCTTGCCGAGCACGATCCCTCGCTCCGCGCCGACGACCTCGGAGGCGTACGGCTCGATCGCCGGTGGGTCGTGGAACTGCGCGGCGACCGCGCCCGACTCCCGCGTGAAGAGCGCCTCGCCGGTCACGGCCTTCCAGGGGGGCAGCGGCGTCGCGGCGCGGTCGGCCACCAGGCGCGAGAGCGCGCGTGCCTGGGTCAGGTCGAGCCGGGTCGGGATGCCGTACAGCGCCTCGAGTGCGAGGGCGACCTCGACGAGGTCGGCGTTCCCGGCGCGCTCGCCCATGCCGTTCACCGTCCCCTGCACCCACGTCGCGCCCGCCTGGACGGCCGCGATCGCGGCGGCGGCCCCGAGCCCGAAGTCGTCGTGGCCGTGCCAGTGCACCGGGACGTCGACCCGGTCGAGCGCCCGGGAGACGAGCAGCGCCGCGGCCTCCGGCGTCGCGATGCCGAGCGTGTCGACGACGACGATCTCCGCGGCGCCCGCCTCGGCGGCGGCGGCGTAGGCACGGTCGAAGAACTCGAGGTCGGCGCGCGAGGAGTCGACGCCGAAGAACGCGACGTGGATGCCGTTGTCGGTCGCGAACGTGACGGCGGCGCGGATCCGGTCGAGCATCATCTCGCGCGAGACACCGAGGGCGTCGAGCTTGCCGTCGGAGATCGGGCTCT
>Ga0111538_10013769_pt1 | contig 10668 bp, 8 predicted proteins | sample SoiMethybrSBSTD1_FD_79669 | JGI IMG/M metagenome (GOLD analysis project Ga0111538, IMG submission 79669) | Bulk soil microbial communities from a Populus tree surrounding site in Tennessee, USA - Soil MetaG P. TD hybrid SBSTD1 (version 2)... | ecosystem: Environmental > Terrestrial > Soil > Tree... | reverse complement strand
CGCGGACAATTTCTCCTTGCTGCGGCCTCGGCGTTCGGTTCGTCATCCGGCGCCCTCCGATACTTGCACGGATCCGTGTCGGTCGGCGCGGAACAGCGATTTCGCTTTACCGAAAAGCGCACTGGTCGATGACCGACGCCGCGCGTCCCGCTAGGAACAATTCAGCATCGTGGTGGAAGAGTGGAGCCGGTCGACCCGCGATCAGACCGGAGGGAGGTATGGAATGAGGATCCCAAGTCAGATAGCGATCTTGACGGTGGGCGTTACCTGTTTACTGGCCCCGGCATTCGCCAGAGCCCAGACATGCGACGCCTATTCGCACATCAGGCCGGATGGGAAGCAGTCGCAGGTGTTCTCATCGTCCGCGACAACCGATCATGTCTCGTTCTTCTTCATCCCGACCGCGGGTCGCAGCTACTCCATTGAAGTCCTTGACGTCGGCCGACACTACCAAACGGGTACTTTCTTGCCGGTAAACGTCAACGTCGGCAACTGCCCGACATCGAACATGGCTGGCCTCAGGGACACCACAGCCATTGAACCGACGATCTACGCGTTATCCTCCGGCGCCAGATTCAGTGTTACTGCGGCTTCGGCCTCACCGATACAGTTCCGGGCCGGTAGCCCGGCAGCGAGCAGTTCCGGCGATTTCCAGGCCAGAGTCACGGACACGACGCTCTTCTCGAACTGGTTCTTTCTGGGGGGCGACTATAGCGCCTTCACGCTAATCCGCAACACGACCAACGCTGCGGTTCAGTACACCGTCAATTGGCGAAGCAACGCCGGGGCGATTGTTGGAACAACCTCCGGTTCCATCGTCGCCAATGGGAGCGCGATCATCAATGCCCGAGACATCCCCGGCGCGCTCGCGGCGGGCAGCGGGACCGTGGAAATTACGCACGATGCGCCTCCGAGTGCGATCGTCGCCAGCACCACGGTGTTGTCGGGGACGACGGGCCTGAGTTTCGATGCACCATTCGCGACACGTCAACCGTAGCGATTAGCCCTGGCGCTCGCCGGACCAAGCTCGGCTCTGATTTTCCCGTTTGGCGGTGCGCTTGGTAAGACAAGAACAGGTCCTGCGAGAAGCGTGGGAGTGGTGCGTCGGCGCGCATCGAGCAGCTTCACGCGACCACGCCAACGGTCTGCTTACGGCAGCGCGAGCGCGACGAGCTCCGGCACCGCCCCCTGTCGCGGCGCATCCACGGTCAGGGCGATGTACTGCTTACCATCGACCTGATAGGTCATCGGCGTCCCGATCGGCGCTGCTGGCAGATCCACCGATCCAACCTCACGGCCGGTTGCCTTGTCGTAGGCTACCAGCCGTGGACCGCCTTGCGACCCACCGGCATTCAGCGGATAGATCAGGAGCGTGCGCGTCAGCACGGGACCGGCGGTCGTGTGGTCGCCGCCGACCGGCGGCAGGTTGAGCCCCTTGAGCGGCCCGAGATTGCGGATCTTGTCGCCGTTGCCGGCGGGCATCATCCACGCCCGATCGCCGGTGTTCATGTTGACTGCCGTGATCCGCGAGTACGGCGGCTTCAGCAGCGGCACGCCCTCCGGCATCCGCGGATTGCCCGGCGTCGCCTGCAGGTAATTCAGGTTGCCGCTCGCGCCGGCCTTGCGCTCCTCGAGCCGGATCACGCCGGTGCCCTGCTTGGATGGGACGTACAACATCCCCGTCTCCGGATCGACCGCCGCACCCGACCAGTTCCCGCCGCCACTGGCGCCCGGTTGCATGATGGTGCCCTGTAGCGTGGGCGGGGTGAACAGCGGACCGATCTTGAACGGCTTGATCGCCTCGATCGCCGCGGCGCGCAGCTCCGGCGTGAAGTCGACCAGATCGTCGATCGAGACCCCCTGCCGCTCGAACGCCGCCGGCCGCGTCGGGAAGGGCTGCGTCGGCGACGGTTTCTCTCCCGGGATGTCCGACGGCGGCACCGGCCGCTCCTCGATCGGCCACACCGGCTGGCCGTTCTCCCGATTGAACGTGTAGATGAACCCCTGCTTGGTGATCTGCGCCAGGGCTTTGATGCGGCGGCCGTTCACCGTGATGTCGAGCAGGTTCGGCGCCGCCGGATTGTCGTAGTCCCACAGGCCGTGGTGCACGGTCTGGAAATGCCAGATCCGCTTGCCCGTCTCGATGTCCAGGCAGAGGATGCTTTCAGCGAACAGATTGTTGCCGTGACGATGGCCGCCATAAAAGTCTGGCGCCGTGGTGTTTGTCGGCATGTAGAGATGCCCGAGCTGCTCGTCAGCGCTCATCATCGACCACGTCGTCACCTTGCCGGCGTACGACCACGAATCGGATTCCCACGTTTCGTTGCCGAACTCACCTGGCGTCGGCACAGTCTTGAAGGTCCATTTCACGCGGCCGGTCCGTGCATCGAACGCGCGGATGTAGCCGGGGATCTGTTCCTTGGCGATCAGGTACGACGAGATCGAGGCTGGGGTCAGCACGGTATCGCGAACGACGAAGGGCGGTGACTGTACTGAGTAGGTGAGCGCGTTGAGATAGTCACGCTCTCCGCGCTTCGCGCGGGGCAGTCCCTCCATCAAGTCGACCTTGCCGTTGACGCCGAAGGTCGGAATCGGCCGGCCGGTTTTCGCGTCGACGGCGATGAGATAGCCGTCGCCGGTACCCCAGTAGACGCGCTCCTCCGTGCCGTCGGTCCAGTAGCCGACGCCGCGCTGATTCCATCGCGCGCTCATCGTCGTCGTCCCCGATTCGTACGACTTCGGGTTGTACATCCACCTGACCGCCCCGGTCTTGGCATCGAGGGCCATACCGACCGAGGTGGGCGAGTTGAGGTACAGCGTGCCGTTCACCATGAGCGGCGTCGCCTTGAAGTTGGTGATGAATGGCGCGGCGCCGTCGCGCCAGCGCTTCGGATCGAGGCGATTGAGCTCGTCGAAGATCGTCTTGAAGTCGGCGGTCAGCTCGCCGCCGTTCGGCAGGGTCAAACTGAGCATCGCGTCGGGCGACTTGGCGCGCCACGCGATCCGCAGCGAGCGGAAGTTGCTCGCGTCGATCTGCGAAAGCGGCGAGTACTTGCTGCTGGCGAGATCGCCACCGTAACTGGGCCACTCACCGCGCGCGGTCGACGGACGCGCCGGCGCCGGGTTCTGCGCGAGCAGCGTGGCGGCCGCGGCGACCAGCGTCGTGGCGAGGATAGTCGAAGCGGCGCCAAGCCGCGGGCGCGGGCTGGACCTCACGCTAAACCCCTCCGTTGTTGGGCGGAGGGATTCTACACGCGTTGTGCCACCGTTATGTTTTGGTCTCTCGATCGTTCTCCCTACGGGCGACATATCGCAGCGGGTCTGTAATCGCCCCACATCACGCCAGCGTGGGGTTCAGCGGCCATCGGGCAAGGAGACTGTATGCGAGTCTTTGCAGTCGGCGTGGCCCTCTTCGCTCACAGCGACTCTCGACGCTCAATGGCTCAACTACCCTACCCCCGGGCTTCCTCGAGGAACCGACGGCAAGCCGAATCTCGCAGCGCCCACGCCGCGTACTACGGCAGGCAAACCGGACTTCAGCGGGGTTTGGAATGGACCGCCCCAGTTTCCGCGGCCGGCACCGGCTGACGTGAGTCCGTGGGTGGCTGAAGCGGCCGAACGCCATTGCCAGGACGTTTTTTAAAGAGCGCCCGATGTTCCGGTGTCTGCCAAGCGGGCCAGCGACCTTCAGCCAGACCACAGGTGGCCCTGTCTACAAGCGAATCGTGCAAACCCCGGCTCTGATTGTGATCCTGAACGATGATCTGACGTATCGCCAGATCTTCATGGACGGACGCAGCTTGGAGCCGAACCCGTTCCCCGGTTGGATGGGCTATTCAGTTGGCCGATGGGAGGGTGACACTCTCGTCGTGGACAGCTACGGGTTCAATGACAAGACCTGGCTCAACGGACGGGGCCTCCAGCACAGCGAAGCCCTCCGCATGACTGAACGATATACCCGCACGGACGTCGGCGACCTGCGGATTGACGTCACCTTCTCCGACCCCGACGCGTTGCGGAAGCCGCTGTCGATGGCAGTCAACATGACGCTTGCCGCCGATACCGAGCTACTTGAACGCGTCTGCGAGGAGAGCAGCGATCGGTGGTTGGGAACCACTGCGGATATCGACCACGCCGCCGTGACCGTTTCCCCAGACGTGCTCAAGCGCTACGTTGGCGTCTACACCGGATTCTGGGGTGCAAACCCTCGCAGGGTGGACGTGCTGCTTGCCGGCGAGAGTTGGTGATCCACATCAACGATGATCCCGAGGAACTCACGCTCACACCGCTATCAGACAAGCTATTCCAAACGGCCGCAGACGGTCTGGCGTACGAGTTCTTGGGCGGCGACACCGGGTCTGCAACGGACGTTGTGGAGATCCACGTGTCGGGTGGGTATCAGTACGCACGTCGCAAGTAACAGGAGCGACAGACTGGCGCTGAGTCAGCTCCGCGCGCTTCGACCCTTTCGGGTCAAACCTCACTGCGCTGCAACGATGTCATGGTCGCTTCCAGTGCCACCAGCCAACAGTGCCAACGCGGCGCGAACATCACTCCTGACACAATGGTTATTGTTAGCTCCGCTGTGACCGTGGCTGGTCACGGTAGACATTCGTGTCTGGTAATCAGGGAGTGACCGCCAGGGCCTGCAAGAGACGGCGACTTGTGCTACAAACGCGACGGCAGCAGAGCATGAAGGTCAACGCGAGCGGCGCGTCACCCCGACCGGAGTGGGGTTCGGGTTTCCGACTGTGCGCGCCCGGAGGCCACGATCCCGGAAGGAGAACGTCATGACACGCTCAGGCAACATTCGATGGGTCGGTTGCACGATCGTCGCGCTGCTCGTTGCCGGCCACACGGCGTCGAGCCAGTCGAGCCAGTCTTTGAAACTGGACGCTCACGGCTTCCTCATCGCCCCGCCGGAAGCGATGAAGCCGGCCGAGGGCAGCAGGTCGGTCACCTTCGGCGATCCGAGCAAACCGGGAATCTATGTCACCCGGATCACATGGACACCGGGCACCGGCAGCCGGCCGCACTTTCACGATCAGGCCCGGTACATCACGGTGCTGAAGGGAACATGGTACGTGGCGACTGGCCCGGAGGCCGACGTCTACAACCCGGACAAGATGACACCGGTGAAAGCCGGCAGCTTCATTTACGAGCCTGCGAATGGCCATCATTACGACATGGCGAAGGACGAAGAAGTGATCGTCGAGATCCTGGGCATGGGTCCCGTCGGCACGACGTCGCTCGAGCCCGGCCGCGGCCGACAGGAAGAGTGATCCCGTCCGAGTCCGGACACGATCTGGGCTCGGACGAATCTAGATGCTGGAAGGAAGGCCCCGACCCACACCCAAACTCCACGTGGTGGGGCCTTCACGCCGTGGGCGTGCCGTGCCTCCGCGCGAGCAGAGTCGAGCCCTGCGCTCTTGGATTGGACAGGTCTTAGGTCTCAAGTCCCAGGCAGCGCTCCGGACTTAACACTCGAGACTTGAGACGTAAGACCTAAAACCAGTAACCAACATGCTCGGCGTTCCGGTCCGATGTCGTAGAGAATGGCATTCCCGCCGCGGTCGGTTCCTCGACTTCACGCGTTCGGTCACCTCCGCTGGTCGTCGTCCTTCGGACCGTCATCGTGACGCTTCTTCTCACGGAACTCGATCGCGCCAATGTCACAGGGTTCTTTTCGCAATTGCCCGATCTGATCCCTTTTCGGGCAGACCTCATCGTTCCCGCTGTCGATCGCCTGACTTGTTCTTAGCAGCGGGAAGTGCCCATGCCCCGGTGTGAGGTCATCCGTAAAGGCGCCCAGTCCAGGGTCGCCGACCAGATCCCCCGGCTGTAAGGTGATCCCGCACATCACCGGTTCGCTGATCACGTTGTTGCCAAGCGAGGTGACGGAACCGCGGCAGTCCTGCAGCAAAGGCTCGGTGATCGCGTGGGCGAGGATGGTGTTCTGCAAGACGGTCGTGGCATTTACCCCGCCAGAGAGAAGACTGACCTGCGCGCCTGGGGGGACGGCGACGTCGGATACCGTGTTCTCGAAGAAGGTGCTGTTCGTGAGCGTCAACACGCCGCGGGCGTTGATGATCACGTGCGGTATGGGCAAAAGAGGCGCCGGCGTCAGTACCTGGCGAGCAAACGTCGTATTGGTGACATCGACGGTGCCGTCGTTAACCATCAGCGCAGCGGCCCCGTACGTGGACCTATTGCCGACGAATGTACTGTCGGCGACTACCAGATGACCGAGGAACACCCAAATCGTTCCAGCGCCGGCTGCGGAATTGCCGGCGAAGGTGGTCTTCGCGATCGAAACCGAGCCGCCAGCGACGGCCAGGCCTCCGCCCTCGAGACCCGCAAAGTTGTTGGTGATCTGGCTGGCAACCACGCGCATTGTGCCTTCATTCGTATTGCCGAGCGCGCCTGGGCCCAGCACTCCAACGTTTCGATCGAACACGCTGCCGGTGATGGTCACCTGACCGCCACTGTTCAAGAGCCCACCGGGGCCCGCAGCACTCCGGATCGCTGCGTTGTCTGAGAAGGCACATTCGTCGATCGTCACATCCCCTCCGGCATTGAACAGGCCCGCACCACCGGCGCCGGAGTCGACTCGGCCATTGCTTACGCTGACCCCTCGAAGCGTGAGGTGTCCGCTCGCCGCGACATGCAACAAACGAAAAGAGGGCGCGTTTACATCACGCGTGAGGATCGCAGTTCCTTTCCCCGCGACGTCGATCGTCAGCACACTGCTGATTGAGGGAAGGGCGTTCCATCCGTCGGTGTCATTGTCCGCGTTGGACACCGTATAGGTACCAGCCGCTAATCGGATGGTGTTTCGATGCCCACTCATGTTCGCTTCGTTGATCGCCTGGATCACGCACGGGGTGTCGCCGGCCGCACAAAAGAATGATCTCGCGTCGGCGCCACGCGCGGACAGTAGCGCCAGCGAGCCCATCATCCCGATAAGGATCGGATGGCATCTTGGGGGGTTGCTCATGGTCTCCTCTTTCTGCGGCAGGCCGAGATCGATCTTCCCTTCCACCTCGGACCGGAATACAGCCCCGCCGCGTCGCTTCTCCGCGAGCGACTCGAAGACATCCGTGGACTGGGCGTCGCCGCGCACACGAACGACAGCAACGTCTGGACCAATTTGGCCGACTGAATTCAAAGCAAGAGAATCGAGACTTTCGCGGAACGAGGAGGTTTCGTCCGCAGTTTTTCGCAGCAGCGCGAAATTTTCCCGACCAGCAGTCGTCTGACGCTGAGCCGATCGCGCGAGAGGGTTGCTTTGGGAAGGTGACCGGGGCTCGGCAGACGTGCGCCGCCGCAAGTGAACTTGAGGCCGAGGATCTACGTCAACGCCGCGCGATCCCTGGCGGCACGTCAGACGTCCGCCATTAGACGACGTGCGAGAGTGGTCTCTTCCGGCGAGACCCGAATTGCGTCGCCGGCAATGCGGCCGATTACGGTCGCCGTCGACTTGACCAGGAAGTCGTCGGCCTCCGCAGTCGGGGCCTGCCGCCGCGCCACGAAGTCCGTCAGCACGTACCAGGACAAGAAACCGTTCAACTCGGCGCGCATTCGCGCGGTGACAACAGGATCCTCGGGTGGTGCCGCGCCGATCGCCTCCGCCAGGACCGCGAGCTCTCCCGACGGCGCGGCTGGCTCCCGGCAGACGGCGAGGGTCTCGCGGAACGCGGAGATGTGCGCGGCGAGAGCGACAAACGGTGCGGAGCCGCGGATGGCGGCCAGCACCGCCTCGACCTCGCCGAGCAGGCGCTGCGCGGAAGCCGCGACGGCGTCGAGCCCTTCCGCTGCTGCCGAACTGCTCTTGTCGTCGCCGACGAGCGGCGCGCCGTAGACACGTTCGAGCACGTTCCGCCGCAGGTGGTAGACGGGCGGGCGCCGGTGCGAGTGGACGACCTGAACGGAGTCGGAGATCGTCGAGTGCCAGCCGCGCTCGCGCGCACGCACGGCGAAGTCCAGGTCCTCGCCGAACGGGATCCGGCGGAAACGGACGGCGACCCACGCCTGCCGGCGAATCATGGCGCAGACGTTGTCCATCGCCGGCCGGGACGGCTGCCCGGCGACGCGTGCCTCACGCGTCACACGATTGTGCGCGTGAACCAGGAACGCACCGAAACGGTCGGCGTCGTCGCGCGCGACCTGCTGCGCGGACACCGCCGCCAGCCGCGGATCGCGTTCGAGCTCGGACACGAGCCGCGAGATCGCATCGCGCTGCCTCAGCACCGCGTCCTGAACCGTCAGCAGCACGAACTCGGAGGTGGCGGCCGCGACGGCGCGGTCGCGCGTCTCGGCATGATTGAACTCCGCGCGTGGGATTGACAGCACCTTCGCGCCAAATCGGCGGGCGACGTCAAGCGTATGGTCCTCTGAGCCCGAGTCGACGACAAGCAGCTCGAGTGGGCCAACCCCACGCTGGCGGACGACCGCCCCCAGGCACTCCTCGAGTTCGGCGCCGGCGTCCCGTGTAGGGACAATCACCGACACGGACTGGCGCGACCGCCAGGAGCGGAAGCGCAACAACGGACGCATGAGAAGAGTTGACATTCGCATGGCAAGCTTGACGTCGAAACCGCCCAACGCGCGCTTAATCTACGACAACTCTTCGATTCCGCGAGCGCGCACCATTACCTGGCGGCTCCGTCGCGGTCGCTTGACCAGCGCGCTCGGTCTACACTCCCCGGCGATGCTTGTCATCTTCAGTGGCTCGCCTTCAGTGGCTTGCCGGGCGTCGGTAAGCTCCGGCGAGCCGGGCGGTCATTGCCGACTGCGTCAATCCATGGCTGCTCACGCGCGCCGCGTGGCGCGCCGTGGCCGAACGCGCTGGCGTGGCCGCATTCGAAGTCGAGATCATCTGCTCCGACCAGGGCGAACAGAGGCGCCGCGTCGAATCGCGCCAGCCGGACATCACCGGCCACGCCCTTCCCACCTGGCGGGAGGCGTCGAGCGTGAATACCACACCTGGGATCGCGATCGGCTCGTAGTGGACACCGCGGCGTCAGACGTCTTCGCCAGCGTCCGAGCGATCGTTGACCGCCTGTCTGCACAGGAATGACGCGCGAAACCGGCGGCCGAGAACGTGTTAGAGGCGCCTCAGCGCGGAGCCAACTGGAGCACCGGGCTCGAGAACGTGACGGGACGGCCGCCGGGGTCCGTGCCGCTGACGTCGAACTGATAGGTCGTGTACGACGCGGTCGTGCAGACGCCGACGACCCCGCACGCCGATCCGTTCGCGGCGATGGTGCCGGGCGTGAACGGACTGCCACTGCACGCGCCGAAGCGGGACCCGAACGATTCGGTCAAACCGCTTGCCGGCGTGCCGTCCAGCTTCTGCGTCAGCGACATCGGCGTGAACGCGACGCCTGCCGTCTCCTGGATGCGCGCGTTGGTGTACCAGCCCTGCGGCGTTGAGGCGCTGCAGCCGGTGGTCCGGTACGGCACGGGTGTGTCGCTGAATGTCACGGTGAACGCCGGAGTGCTTGGCGTCGGCGCCCCCGGGGTCGAGGGCGTCGACGAATCGCTCTTCGAGCATGCGACCGCGAGCGTGCCGACGAGGACAGCGACCAGCCACGCCGCGACCGGCCCGTACAACACCGCCAGCATCACCGTCGCCTCCTGGTGGGCGCCAGCGCCGGCGGGTCCGTCGAGTGCGGCGACACGAAGAGGATCGTGAACGTTTCCCACCCGCCACGATTCGTGCTGTTGACCATCACGTTGCCGCCGCCTCCACTTTCGGCGACGACGTACCACGGTGTGTCGTTGGCGCGGAGCGAGATTTGATCGCCGTGACGGATGCCGCCGCCGCCCGATTTCTCGATGCGGAAGGTCTCCCAGGCGCCGCTTTGCGTCCCGACGGCACGCAGCATCGCCCCGCCGCCGCCGACCGCCTGCAGCAGCTGCGTCCCGTTCGGGGCGGTAATGGTGATGCGATCGTCGGCGATCAGCGGACCCCCGGTCAGCGCGGTCATCGTCAAGACTTCCCACGAGCCGGGCCCGGACACGGTGCGATCGGCGCGGACGCCACCGCCGCCGCCGCTTTCGACCACCACGAAGTTGACGCCGTTGCTGACGCGCAGGATGACTCGCGGCTTCAGCGAATTCACGAACTGCCATTCCGGCTCGTCGAGCTGACGCAGGCGATCCTCGAGCAGCGGCGGTCCGGTGCGGTAGTCCGTCCCCGCATCGCTGTGAAAGCACCACGCGGCCGCGCCCGCGAGCTTGGCGTTGACGATCGCCTGCATGAAGTACTCGGCGCGATCGTGCGCCGGATAGGCGAAGAGATCGTCGCGCGTCGGCATAGGCTCCTGCAGGTAGGCCGGCTTACCGTTCGCCTTCATCGCGCCAACGTTGTACGCAGTCTCGGCGGCCGTGTACCACCGCGAGTTGCGCGGCTCGTGGTACGCGGTCGCGTCGAGGCCGAGCCGGGCCGTGAAGTCGGCGGCGTATTGCGGCGGATCCACCGGGCTGTTCGATGCCACCACGACACGGCGGCCGTCGACCGAGCGGATGCCTTGCAGCACCGCGGCGACGTCGCGCTCGGACATGAAACGGCGATCCGTGACATTCCGCTCGTTCTGGATGTCGAACAGGATGTTGTCGTACGCGCGCAGCGCATCGGTGAGCTCCATGATGCCGATGCGGGCG
>Ga0111538_10013765_pt1 | contig 10670 bp, 8 predicted proteins | sample SoiMethybrSBSTD1_FD_79669 | JGI IMG/M metagenome (GOLD analysis project Ga0111538, IMG submission 79669) | Bulk soil microbial communities from a Populus tree surrounding site in Tennessee, USA - Soil MetaG P. TD hybrid SBSTD1 (version 2)... | ecosystem: Environmental > Terrestrial > Soil > Tree... | reverse complement strand
TGCGGCTGCGGGTGGGGACCCTTCCGGCGCGCGCCGCGCAGCGGCTTCTCCACCAGGAAATAGGCGACGCTCGACACCGCGTACACGGCCGCGAGCGTCGCGAGGAACTGCAGCGGCGCCGGCAGGAACGCCAGGCGATGCTTGACCGGATCGACCACCACCTGCTGGTAGAGATAGACGGAGTACGAGATCGTCCCGAGGTAGCGCACCCACGACCACTCGAGCCAGCGCCAGGGCCGCGTCGTGGCGAAGGCGATCGCCTGGAGCAGCAGCGTCATCAGCAGGATCGGGTCGACGATGAAGCCCAGCGTGTTGCGGTAGTCCACCCCCCATCGCATCTGGCACGCGGCCGACACCGCGGCGAGCCCCATCGTCAGGAGCGGCATCCACGGCCCGGTCGTCGCCACCGCGACCACCGGCTGCATGCTGCCGGTGCGCAGGAGGACCGCCACGAGGCACCCCAGCAGCAGGTGGTCGGCGCGCATGTCGAACGCCTCGTACACGTATCCCTGCGGCACGACGCCGCCTAACCACATGAGGCTGCGGTAGGCGGCGATCGCGGCGATGAGGACGAGCAGCGCCCCCGCGAGGCGCCGGCGATCGCGTCGCAGCATCAGGAAGAGAAGCGGCCACAGAAAGTAGAACTGCAGCTCCAGCGCCAGCGCCCAGGTGTGGCTGAAGGCGGTGTTCGGGTCGCCGAAAAGCCCCTGGTAGTAGTTCACGACGAACAGGAACGCGGTGATCACCTGCGGCCAGATGATCCGCTTGCCGAAGATCAAGAGCGCCGCGCCGGTGACGATCATGAACACGATGAACGCCGGGACGATGTGGCGGGTGCGGCGCACGTAGAAGGCGCCGAGCGCGATCTTTCCCTTCCGATCCTCCTCGGCGAGCAGCAGCCAGGTGATCAGGAAGCCGCTCAGGACGAGGAAGTTCAGGACGCCCCAGCCGCCGGGAACGAACGGCAGGCCGTAGTGGTAGCCGACGACGAAGAACGATCCCACGGCGCGCATCCCGTCGAGTCCGGGGATGCGGCGGGAAGCGAGCCCCGCTTCGAGGGTCGGCGGATAGACCGCGGGGCGCGTCGCGCGTGCGAGCATTCCGTTGCTCCTCAAGATCCTCCCCGCCCCTGTGCGCCTGACAGCGTAGAGGCGGAACCGTCCACCGGCAAGTCGCCGCGGTCCGCGCAGAAAAAACATCGATCGCATCATGTCGCGACTCCTCTGAAATGCACGTCCCGTGCGGCTTTGCCGTCGTCAGGAACTGCCGCGCTCCCAATACGCACTCCTCCTGATTGCCCCTTCTGCAGGCGCGTCGTAAAACCTCGGCCATCGAAATGAACGCGGTTCGATGAGCGCAACACGGATGAGGAGGCAGCGGATGGCTCGGTTCGCGGGGATCGCGGGAATGACGCTCCTGACGCTCGGAGGATCGCGACGCGACCTGCTCAGCGCCGTCATCGCGGCGGAGCGGACGGTCCCGGCCGCGACCGACCCGGCGGGCCCGCGGATGGCCGGCGGCGGCAGCCTCACCGACCACGATCTCTTCGTCACCCACGGCTTCGAGCTGCACTGCGACCCGGAGAACCCCCCGAACACCCTCGACATCGAGTGGGAAGGGAACCTCTTCCACATGGAGGCGCTCGCGAGCGCCCGCTGCACCGACGACCCGGCCATCCAGCCGGACGGTCCGTCGGCGGCGTTCAACACCTGCCATGGGGAGGGGAGCGGGCGCTTCAACGGCCAGGCCGGGGCGACCGCCACGTGGACCTTCACCGACGCAGGGGCGTCCGGTGTCGAGGACCGCGCTGCCATGACCGTCAAGGACGCCTCCGGGGCCATCGTCCTGCAGGTGTCCGGAACGCTGACGTACGGCAACCACGAGGCGATCGGGCAATGAAGTCCCTTTCTTTTCTTTCGGAGCGGAGGTCGTCATGACGCAGGTCGCGAACTGGCACGTTCTTTCGACGCGCAGTCAGTGCGAGCAGCAGGTGCACGACCACCTGGCCGCGGAGGGCTTCGAGGTCTACCTGCCGCGCACGCGCCGCTGGACCGCGCCGAACGGCGAGCAGCTGCTCTGCGGCGCTCCGCTCTTCCCGGGATTCCTGTTCCTCCGGCACACGCTCGACCGCGCCTCGTACGAGGCGATCCGCCGCACGCGGGGGCTGATCGCCATCCTGGGCGACGGCTGGGAGCATCCCGCCGTCCTGCCGGAGGCCGAGATGGACGCCATCCTCCGCCTCGTCGAGTCGGGGGTCACGTCGCAGCCGCACGCCTACTTGAGGGCCGGGCATCGAGTTCGGGTGACGCGCGGCGCGCTCGCCGGCCTGGAGGGGATCCTGGCCCGCTCCCGCCCGGAGAAGGGGCTGTTCGTCCTCTCCTTCCCGGTCCTGCAGCGCAGCGTCGCGGTCGAGATGGACCGCGCCGTCGTCGAGCCGTCGGGCAGCGCGCCGGTGCCGGTGCAGAGCCCGGCCGCCCGCCGCGAGGCGGAGCGCTTCCTCCAGGCGGCCCTCGGGCCCCAGGCGGCCTGACATGTACGCCTACGCGACCACCGACGTCCCGGCCGCCACCTCCGCCACGGGCCCGGCCCTGCTCGTGCTGTGGAGGCGGCGCCGGGGCTGGTTCATCGCGGTGTTCGCGGTGGCCTTCTCCGGCGCGGCGGCGGCGATCGCCGCCCTCCCGGACCTGTACCGGGGCACGGTGACGCTGCTCGTCGATCCGAAAAGCATCGTCCAGTCGGTCGAGGAGAAGCCGCAGGCGGAGGACGCGGAGGCGCGGCTGCGCACCATCAGCGAGCAGATCCTGAGCCGCGCGCCGCTCCAGGCCCTCATCGAGCGCTTCGATCTCTACCCGCGCCTGCGGGTCGGCTCCTACACCCCGGAGGAGGCGATCGACGCGATGCGCCACAACGTGCGCTTCAATCTCAAGAGCTCCGACCCGATGGCGGGGCGCGGCGGCACCATCGCCTTCTCGCTCAACTTCATGTCCGACGACCCGCGCCTGGCGGCGCAGGTGGCGAACGCGCTGGCGACCGGGTTCGTCAAGGAGAACTCCCGCGGCCGTGCCCGGCAGGAAGGCGAGGCGGCCGATTTCCTGACGACGGCGCTCGCCGACGCCAAGGCGCGCCTGGAGGAGCAGGAGAAGGCCCTGTCCGCCTACAAAGAGAAGAGCAACGGCGAGCTGCCGGAGCAGGTGCAGACCAACCTCTCCACCCTGCAGCGCCTCAACAGCCAGATCGACCTGGCGGCGGACCGCGAGAACCGGCTCCAGGAGCGGCGGGACATGCTCGCCAAGCAGCTCTCGGAGATCGACCCCGGCGTGAACAGCGGCGACGTCGGCGCGGCCGAGATGACGCGGCTGCGGCAGCAGCTCGCCGATCTGAAGACGAAATACAAGGACAAGCACCCGGCGGTCATCCAGGTCCGGGAGCAGATGGAGGCGCTGGCGAAGCGCCTCAACTCGAACTTCGACGCCCGCGCGGCGGGCGCCGACGCGAACCCCGGCGGTGGGAGGGCCCCTTCCACCACCCCCCACCCCCCGGACGGTACGTCCTCCTCCGCCGGTGGTTCCGTCGTCGCGCGCCTGAAGCGCGCCCTCAGCCAGACCGATTCCGACCTGCGCATGCTGCGCGGCGAGCAGGACTCGCTGCGGTCGAACATCAACACCTACCAGGCCCGGGTCGAGCGCGCGCCGCTGCGCGAGGCGGAGGTCGGCACCCTGCAGCGCGAGTACGACGCCGCCAAGGAGACGTACCAGTCGCTCCTGAAGCGCACCACCGAGGCGCGCATCCGCCAGGACGCCGTCCAGGCGGGGGACCAGTTCCGCATCCTCGATCCGGCGGTCGTGAGCCGCCACCCGGTGGCCCCGAACCGGATGCAGCTGCTGCTCGGGGCGCTGCTCGTCGCCACCGCGCTCGGCGTCGGCGCCGTGCTGCTCGTCGAGAAGCGCGACACCACGTTCCACTCGCCCGAGGACCTGCGCGCCTTCACCAGCCTGCCGGTCCTCGCCGACATCCCGCGCCTCGAGACGCGCGCGGCCGCCTGGCGCCTGCGGCGCCGGGCGCTGACGCTCGCCTGCACCTTGGCCGCGGGCTGGCTCGTGGTGGTCGGGCTCGGCGTCGAGGTCGGGCGCCGCCTCGGCCCGGCGGTGGTGGCGGCGCTCGGCGACCGCCCCTGAAGGAGGAGGACATTCCATGGCGATGAAGGTCACGATCACGCGCGAGGGTCCGGAGTTCCCGGAACGGCAGCGCGCGGAACGGCAGCTCCCGGAACGGGAGTTCCCGACGGCGATCCACCCGCTGCAGGCGCCCCCGGGGGAGGCGCTCGTCGCCCTCACCGCCCCCGAGTCGTTCGAGGCGGACCGCTACCGCGTGCTCCGCCACCGGCTGGAGAACTCGCGCGACCTCGGCAAGCCGCGCGTCATCGCGGTCACCAGCGCCTGCGCCGGCGACGGCAAGACGACGACGGCCATCAACCTCGCGCTGACGCTCGCGTCGAGCGGCGACCGCAAGGTGCTCCTGGCGGACGCCGACATGCGCCTGTCGAACGTCGCGACGCAGCTCGGGATGGGGGACACGCGCCTCCCCGGGCTCGCCGACCTGCTGCTCGACCCGACCCTGTCGCTCGAGGCGCTGGTGCGCCGCCGGCCGCCGGCGAAGGCGGCCTTCCTGACCGCCGGCCGGGTGCTCGAGTCGCCGTGCGACGCGCTGCGATCGGCCCGCCTCGAGCAGATCATCGAGGAGGCCCGCAAGGCCTTCGACTTCGTCGTCATCGACACGCCGCCGGTCGGGCCGGTGCCCGACTGCCAGGCGATCTCCCAGGTCGCGGACGGCGTGCTGGTCGTCGTCGCGGCGCACCGCACGCCGCGCCGCGCCCTCGAGGAGGCGCTCAATGCGCTCGACCCCGGCAAGGTGACGGGGCTCATCCTCAACGGCGGCGACGTCCCCAACTCCGAGTACTACGGACGCTACTACCACCGGCGCCGATGATCGACCTCCTCGGCCGTCACTGGGTCCTCGCCCTGCTCCTGGCGTCCCTCTCGCTCCTGGTGCTCGCGGCGGTGGCGCTGCGCTTCTGGCGATCGCGCCCGGCGCCGCGGACGATCCGCGTCCCGACGACCGACGAGCGGGTGCTCATCCTCGGCGCCGGCGGCGTGGCCCGCGCCGTCATCGAGGTGATCGAGTCGCCCGGATCGCGCTGGACGATCGCCGGGGTCCTCGCCGACTCCTGGGCGGCCGACGCGCCGCCGCCGTTCCCGCTCATGGGCTCGCTCGCCGACCTCAAGAACATCATCCGCCGCATCCGCCCCGACCGGATCCTCGTCGCCCTCGAGGACCGCCGCGGCCGCCTGCCGGTGGACGCGCTCCTGGAGGCGCGCGCCTACGGCATCACGGTGGAGGACGGCGTGGCGCTGTACGAGCGCCTCTCCGGCAAGCTGGCGATCGAGGCGCTGTGGCCGAGCGCGCTCCTGTATTCCAAGGGGCTGCGACCGCGGCGCTTCGCGGCGATGCTCGCCCGCGTGATGAGCATCGCGGCGGCGCTGTGCGGCCTCCTGGTGTCGCTGCCGCTCTTCCCGCTCGTCGCGCTGCTCATCCGCCTCGACTCGCAGGGGCCGATCTTCTTCATGCAGGAGCGCGTCGGGAAGTGGGGCCGCCGCTTCGGGCTCCTGAAGTTCCGCACCATGCGGGTCGAGAAGAGCAACGGCTCCGAGTGGATGCGCGACAACGCCGACCGGCTGACGCGCTCCGGCCGCTGGCTGCGCCGCCTGCACCTCGACGAGCTGCCGCAGTTCTGGAACATCCTGCGCGGCGACATGAACCTGGTGGGGCCGCGCCCCCACCCGTCGTCCAACTACGAGCTGTTCGTCGCCCGCATCCCCTTCTACGCGCTGCGCGCCTCGGTGCGGCCCGGCCTGACCGGCTGGGCGCAGATCCGCTACGGCTACGCCAACACGCTCGAGGAAGAGACCGAGAAGATGCGCTACGACCTCTACTACATCAAGCACCGGTCGATGTGGCTCGATCTCGGCATCCTGATGTACACGGCCGGCGCGCTCATCGCCGGGCGGAGCACCGAGGTGCTGGCCGAGGATCACGCCTCGACCCCGCTGCGGGTCGTGCACCCGGTGGCGACGCGATGAGCGCCGCCGTCGGCGGCGCGCCCGGCGGCGTTCCGCCGGTCCTCGCCGGGTTCCGGCGCATCGTGGCGATCGGCGGCGGGACCGGGCTGCCGGCGGTGCTGCGCGGCCTGAAGGCCCTGCTGTTCCCCCCCGGCCGGCCGCCGCGCACGGCGCTCGATCGCGCCCGGCTGACCGCCATCGTCACCGTCTCGGACGACGGCGGCAGCACCGGGCGGCTGCGGCGCGCCTACGACATGCCGGCCCCGGGCGACCTGCGCAACTGCCTCGTGGCCCTGTCCGACGCCCCGGCGCTGGCCCGGCTGTTCACCGTGCGCTTCAACGGGCGCGGCGACGTCTCCGGGCACAGCCTCGGCAACCTGATCCTCGCGGCCCTCCACGATCTCGAGGGGGAGTTCGGCCGCGCCGTCGAGCGCGCCGCCGACATCCTGGCGATCCGCGGCCGCGTCGTCCCCTGCACCACCGCCCCGGTGAAGCTCGCCGCGGAGTTCGAAGACGGCCGGGTGGTCGAGGGGGAGTCGGAGATTCCCATGGTCCGCCGCCGCATCCGGCGCCTGAGCCTGCGTCCGGAGGCCGTCCCCGCCCACCCCGCGGCCCGGGAGGCCCTCGCGGCGGCGGACCTCGTCGTGCTCGGCCCCGGCAGCCTCTACACCAGCCTCCTGCCGGTGCTGCTCGTCCCTGACCTGCGACGCGCCATGGCGCGCTCGGAGGCGCGTGTCGCGCTGGTCATGAACCTGATGACCGAGGCGGGGGAGACGGACGGTTACCGCGCCACCCACTGCCTGCAGGCGATCCGCGACCACGCCCCCGAGGTCGCCATCGACGATGTCCTGTTCAACACCGCGCTCCTGCCCGGGGAGCGGATGATGCAGTACGTCGCGGCCGGTGCGACGCCGATCGGCTGGGAGCCGGAGGCCCTCCGCGCCTTCGGGTGCCGGCCGGTCGAGTGCGATCTCCTCTGCGACGGGCCCCTCATCCGCCACGATCCGGCCAAGCTGGCGCGCGCCCTGATGGGGCTCGCCGGCGCGGACGCGGCGTACGGCGGCTGGCCGTTCCAGTTGGCGGCCACCGCGGAGCGAGGGCGATGAAGCCGGGCGGCAGCGGGGCCCTCGGGGAGTGGTGGCGCCCGGCCCCCGCATCCCCGGCGCGACGGGGACCGGCCGGCCGCGTCGCGGCGCCCGCTTCGGCCCGCGCCCTCACCGCGCCGCCCGGCCGCCCGATCCCCGCCCGTCCGATCCCCGGTCGTCCGATCCCGGGACGCCCCGCCCCGCGGCCCGGGCACACCCTCGTCATGACGGCGCGCCCGGAGGCGCCGCCGGGCGGCGCGGTCCCGTTCGTCGCGCTGACCGCGTTCTCGTTCATCCTGCTCCTGGCGCCGCAGGCGCTCTTCCCGGTGCTGGCGCCGCTGCGCCTGGCGCTGGTCGCCGCCGCCATCGCCATCGGCGGGCACGTCTCCTCGGCGGTGATGTCCGGCCGTCCGGTGACGATCCACACCCGCGAGATCGCGCTCGTGGCGATCCTCGGCGGCTGGGCCCTCGTCACCGTGCCGTTCTCGCTCTGGCCGGGGGGGAGCCTGGCGCTTTTGACCGGCATCTTCTTCAAGTCGCTGGCGCTCTTCGGCCTGAACGCCAATCTGGTCACGAGCGCCCGCCGCCTGAAGGCGCTGGCCTGGCTGTTCGCCCTCGCGGGCGTGCCGCTCGCGCTGACCGCGTGGCGCCACGCCTCGGAAGGGCGCCTGATGGGCGGCAGCGACGAGGCGGTGAAGCGCATCGCCGGGTACGAGGCGCCGCTGACCGCGAACCCGAACGACCTCGCGCTGATGCTCAACCTCCTGCTGCCGTTCGCTGCGGCGCTGGCGATCCTGGACCGCCGGCCGCTCGTCAAGGCGGTCCTGTGGGGGATCTGCGTGCTCGACGCCGTCGGCGTCGTGCTGACCTACTCGCGCGGCGGGTTCCTCACGCTCATGACGCTCGGAACGCTCCTGGCGATCGACCGTCTGAAAGGAAAGGGACTCGCCGCGCTCGTGATCGTGCCGGTGGCGGCCTGCCTGGCGCTCGGCCTGTGGCTGGTCCCGCCGTCGTACCTGCAGCACATGGAGACGATCACCGACTACCGGTCCGACCCGACCGGATCGGCGCAGGCCCGCCTCTCCGACATGATCACCGCCACCGGCATCGCGCTGCGCCATCCGTTCATCGGCGCCGGGCTCGGCATGAACACGATCGCGCTCAACGAGGCGCGCGACCGCCCCGCCTGGAAGATGGTGCACGACGTGTATCTGCAGTACGCCGTCGATCTCGGGTTGCTCGGGGTCGGGGTGTTCGTCGCGCTGTATCTCTCGTGCCTCGGGAGGGCGCGCCGGGCGGCGCGCTCGCCGGGCGGCCCCCCCGGATCGGACGCCGCGGTGATCAAGGAATGCGGCCGGGCGCTCCGGAACGGCCTCATCGCCTTCGGCGTCGCCGCCATCTTTCATCCCGTCGCCTACCACTTCTACTTCTACGGCATGGGCGGCCTCGCCGTCGCCGTCGGAAGACTCTCCGGAGGGAGCCCGAATGCCGCGGCTTAAAGTTCTGCAGTTCCTCACCTGCCTCGACGTCGGCGGGACCGAGCGCCACGTGGCGACCCTCGCCCGCGCCCTCGATCCCAAGCGCTTCGACGTGCGCGTCGCCTGCATGCGGGGCGGCGGGCCGCTGTCGGAGGTCATCGAGGGGGCGGGGCTGCCGATCGAGCGCTACCCGATCTCGCGGCTGTGGGGGCCGGCCACGTGGCGGCAGCAGCGGCGCTTCGGCGCGATGCTGCGCAAGGAGCGCATCGACATCGTGCACGCCTACGGGCTGTACGCCATCGTCTTCGCGGTGCCGGTGGCCCGCCTGGTCGGGACACGGCTGGTGATCGCCTCGATCCGCGACAACGGCGATCCCTGGACCCGCGCCCACCGCCGCGTGCAGCGCTGGGTGTGCCGGCTGGCGCACGGCATCCTGACCAATGCCGCCGAGGTCCGGCGGCGGCTGCAGGAGGACGGCTACAGGGACGACGCGATCGCGGTCATCCGCAACGGCGTGGACGTCGAGCGCTTCCGCCCGCGCCCGCGCGACCCGGTGCTGCGCAGGAATCTCGGTGTCCCGGCCGACGCGCCGCTGGTCGTCTGCGTGTCGCGCCTCAACCCGCTCAAGGGGGTGGACTACGCGCTCCTGGCGGCGGCCCGGCTGGTGCGACGCTTCCCGGACGTGCACTTCCTGATCATCGGCGACGGGGCGGAGCGGCGGCCGCTCGAGGACCTGTCGCGCCGGCTCGGACTCGAGGGGCGCGTGGGGTTCACGCGCATGCGGCTCGACGTGCCGGAGATCCTGGCGCAGGCGGCGGTGTCGATCATGCCGTCGATCAGCGAGGCGCTGCCGAACACCCTGCTCGAATCGATGGCGGCCGGCGCGCCGCTGGTGGCGACGCGCGTCGGCGGCGCCTCCGAGGTGCTGGAGCACGGGGTCTCGGGGCTGCTCGTCCCCCCCTGCGACCCGCACGCCCTGGAGCTGGCGATCGCGCGGCTCCTCGCGGACCCGGACCAGGCGGCGCTGATGGCCGCGACGGCGCGCGCCCGGGTCGTGGAGCACTTCTCGGTCGAGCGCAAGGCGCTCGAGACCGCCGCCTTCTACGAGGCGCTGCTGCTCGGACGGAAGCCGCTCGGAGACGATCCCGGCGAGGAGGTCGGGTCGGTCCTGCCCGCCGCGGCGGTCCCGGCCGGGCCGCTGGAGCGCCGGCGCCGGCAGTTGTGGGACGTGGAGCGCCGGGAGTCGGCCCGATGAGCGCCGCGCGCCCGGTCGTCGAGACGATCACGGACCCCGCGCGCCTGCGCGCCATCGGCCCCGAGTGGGACGCGCTCGCCGCCGAGGCAGGGCTCGAGCACCCCTTCCTGACGCACGACTGGGTGGAGACCTGGTGGGAGGCGTTCGGCGGCGACCGCCGCCTGCACGTCCTGGTCGTGCGCGACGCCGGGCGGGCCGTCGCCATCGCCCCGCTCATGAGCGGGCGCGTGCGCTTCTGCGGCGTGCCGCTGCGGAGCCTCGAGACCATCGGCAACGACCACACGCCGCGCGGCGGCTTCCTGGCCGCGCCGGCCCGCCCTGATGCCTACGACGTCCTCTGGGAGAGCCTGTCGGGGCAGGGGCGCGGCTTCGACCTGCTGCTCCTGCGGCAGCTCCCCGGCGAGTCGCCGACGCTCCAGACGATGCTGCGCCTGGCGGCCCGCTCCGGCTGGCTCGAGGGGCGCTGGCGCTCGGCGGAGTCGCCGCACATCCGCCCCGGCGGCGCCGCCTTCAAGGCGTACCTCGACAGCCTCTCCCCGAAGCTCCGCGCCTACCTGCGCAACAAGGAGCGGCGCGCCCAGAAGCTGGGGGAGGTCGTGGTGGAGACGATCACCGACGAGAGCGGGGTCGAGGCCGCCCTCGCCGACGGCGTGCGGATCGAGGGGTCGGGCTGGAAGGGGAAGGCCGGGTCGGCGATCCAGAGCGAAAAGGAGACGCTGCGCTTCTACACGCTCCT
>Ga0111538_10013764_pt1 | contig 10670 bp, 9 predicted proteins | sample SoiMethybrSBSTD1_FD_79669 | JGI IMG/M metagenome (GOLD analysis project Ga0111538, IMG submission 79669) | Bulk soil microbial communities from a Populus tree surrounding site in Tennessee, USA - Soil MetaG P. TD hybrid SBSTD1 (version 2)... | ecosystem: Environmental > Terrestrial > Soil > Tree... | reverse complement strand
CGCCGTGATTTCATCCTCGGCGGAGGGGGTCTGCGGCGGCGCCATCTGGGGAAGGGCGATCTCCATTCCCGGCAGCACCGGGCTCGAGGGCACGTACGGGGTTTCCACGTGGAGGAGGAGGATGCTGCTGCCGAAGAGTTGCGCGAACTTCTGCGCCGGCCCCAGGACGGACATCGACGTCGTGCTGCCGTCCAGCGGCACGAGGATCCTCCGGAACGGCAGTTCTTCGGCCACGGCGGGCTCCAGGTCGCCCTTCGACGTCCGGCGGAACGACCGGAGGAGCAGGAGCGGCACCTCGGCGGCTCGGGCGACCTTCTCCGCCACGCTGCCCATGGCCCAGCGGGCGAAGCCGGTGTGGCCGTGGGTGCACAGGGCGATCAGCGTGGACCCTTCGGACCGTGCGGTTTCCAGGATTGCATCGGGGGGGTAGCCTTCGACGACCCGGCCGTTCACCCGGGCGCCTCTCTCCTGGAAGCGGCGGGTGAGGTCGTGGATGTATTTCTGGGCCTCCTCGATCTGGGCGGCCCGGACGGGAGCCATGTTGACCCGGCCGATCTGTGCCGGGACATGAACCGCGCGGAGCAGCAGGATTTCGGAATCTTCGCGGCGCAGAATTCGGGCGACTTGGGACAGGATCAATTCCGCCCGGGAAGAACCATCCAAGGGGACTAGAATCCGTTCGAACATGGTTCCTCCTTGCTCCACTCGTTGTAAGTAGCAAGCGATCGGCCGGCCGCCGCGCGGGGAGGACCGGGTCGGCTCGGACCGGGGCAATCCCCGCGGAACCGAGGACTTTGCCCCCCCCCGATATAAGGGGGATCCCGTCCTTGGCACGGCCGTTGCTCGTTAACTAGCTTGCTCGAAGGTGCTGAGATGCTCAAGAGAATCCTGGTGGCCCTGGACGGCTCCGCGAATGCCCTTGGGTCAGGAAATCCGCGGCCCGGGAAGGGCGTCCCTCGCACGGGCGCGTCTCGCCCGACCACTCGCCATCAGCGTTCGCGGTCGGTCCTTTAGGACACCTTGAGCGCCCTGGCGGCAATGGCCAGGCCCTGACTCCAGAAGCCTCCTCCCGAATGGACCCGCTCGAGGGTCCGCTCCAGCGCCTCCAGGAACCGTTGAATGTCGGACTCCGACGACGTCAGCGGGGGCGCCGCCTTGACGACGCGGTAGTTGTTTCCGCACATCTGGGTCAGGATCCCCTCGTCGCGAAGGAGCGACCGCACCAGCATCTGACCGAACAGCCCGGGATGGAGCTTGCCGAAGCCGGCGTCCAGGAGCCGGAGCTTGACCGATTCCGGCCGCCGGAACTCGATCCCGTTCATGAGTCCCATCCCTCGGACCTCACCGACCATCTCGAACCGCCGCCCCAGGTCCCGGATGCCCGACCGGAGCATCTCTCCCAGGCGCCGGGCCCGTTCGCCCAGGCGCTCTTCCTGGAGGATGTCGAGGACCGTCAACGCCGCGCGCATCGCGAGCGTGTTCTCGCCGAACGTCGAGGCGTGCAGGAAGGCGCGGTCGATGCCGGAATAGACGCTCCGGCTGATGTCTTCGCGCATCAGGACCGCGCCCACGGGAATCAGGCCGCCGCTCAGCGCCTTCGCCAGGATCGCCATATCGGGCTCGACTCCGAATGAACGGGCGGCCAGGAACTCGCCCGTCCGGCACACTCCGGTCTGGACTTCGTCGAACACCAGGAGCGTTCCATGCCGGCGGCAGATCGAGGCGACGCGGGCCCAATCGGAGGCGGCGGGCACGCGGACGCCGCTCTCGCTCTGCACGGGTTCCACGATGAAGGCGGCGAACCGCCGGCGGGCGAGCTTTTCCTCGACCGCGTCCGGGTCGAGGAAGGGGACCGGCTCGACGTCGGGCAGGAGCGGCTCGAAATCCTTCCGCCACCACGGATTTCCCATGAGCGAGAGCGCTCCGCACGTGAGGCCGTGGAAGGCTCCGTCGGCATAGAGGATCCCGGGCCGTTTCGTGAAGGCGCGGGCGAACTTGATCGCGCTCTCCACGCCTTCGCTCCCGGTGCTGGTGAAGACCGTCCGGGTGAGCCCGCCGCCGGCGAGCGTCGAAAGCCGCTGCGCGAGCTCGCCGGCCAGGGGCGGGACGTGGCTCTGCAGCATCGTGGGTCCGCAGCGCCGGAGTTCCTCGGCGATCGCCGCGAGGACGCGGGGGTGATTGTGCCCCGTGTTGTACACGCAGTAGCCCGACAGGAAGTCGAGCACTTCGCGGCCGGCCGCCGTGGTGAGCCGCGTTCCCTCGCAGCGCACGTAGTCCCGTTCCATCCCCAGCACGTCCAGCATCCTCACCCACTGATCGTTGACGAATCGCGCGTATTGCTCCGAGCTCATAAGACCTCCTTCAAAGACCGGGTGAAGCATAGGCCGCCCGCATGAATCCGCCGTGAACGGCGGATGAAAAGAAGATCATTCGCCGTTCACCGAAACTTACCGGACCGGCTGCAACACTTCGGGCATGACGATCCGAGGCGGCGTGTGGGTGAACGGGCTGGGCGTGGAGGATCCGCTCCGGCTGCTTCTCCGGGATCCCGCCCTCGTCATCGCGACCGATCCGTGCGGGGCCCATCGCGCCGTCTTCCAGCTCCGTCTCGCCGCCGTGAAGTGCCTGGCCCATCGCGAGTTCATTCAGCTCGGAGTGCAGGACCGCTGGTCCCGCCTCCTTCCGAGGTTCCGATGGCTGGTGGACGATCGCGCGATGGCGGCGTGGGACGGCCGCGTCGAGTCGCTTCGCTCGCCGCGCAACCCCACGCCCGAAGAGTTCGCGCTCCTGAAGGAACGGGCGACGCGGGTCGAGCTTGTCGCGCGGCCGCTGGACGATCTGCTCGTCGGACTGCCTTCCGGGTTCGCGGTCGCGGTGGTACCGGGAGCGGCCTGCGGCTGCGATCCGTCGCGGCTCCGCGCGCAGATGCGGCGCGTGATTCGAATGGATGCGGGCGTTGTCCGGCCGCCGGCGCCCGTGTGCGAGCCCGCGGGGGCGGCGACATGAAAAACATATCATCCGGCGTTCCTGATCGTTTCATGCGCGCCGGTCATGCTGACGATTGGAGGTGCCTCATGAAGCGTCGAGTCGTGATCACGGGGGTGGGCGCCGTCTCGCCGTACGGCGAGGGGGCTCGGTTGTTCTGGGAGTCGCTGAAGACGGGGCGTTCGGCCGTGAGGCGCATCCGCCTCTTCGATCCCTCGTCGTTCGGGACGCAGGTCGCCGCCGAGGTGCACGACTGGGCGCCCGAGCGGATCGTCTCGGAGAAAGACCTGCGCCGACTTCCCCGGGTCGGCATCATGGCGATCGGATCCGCGAGGGAGGCGCTCGCGGACGCGGCGCTGGACCCCGCCGCGATGTCCGTGGAGGAGCTCCGCCGGATCGGCGTGATCCTGGGCACGGCTTCCGGCGGCATCGAATTCGCCGAGCAGCAGTACCGGCTGTACTACACGGGCGAGCAGGACGGGCGGTGCTATCCCTTCGCCGTGTCCTCGGCGTTCGTCGGCATGCTCTCGAGCGAAGTCTCGATCGCCTTCGGCCTGCGGGGGCTCAGCCAGGTTCTGTCGACCGGGTGTACGAGTTCGACCGACGCGATGGGCGCCGCCTTCCGGGCGATCCAGTACGGCACGGCCGACGTCGTCGTCTCCGGGGGCGCGGACTGCTGCATCACTCCCGGCATCATGGACTGCTACGGCCGGATGAAGTGCGTCTCCACCCGCTACAACGACGCGCCCGAACGGGCGTCGCGGCCGTTCAACCGGGATCGCGACGGCTTCGTCATCGGCGAGGGAAGCTGGACGTTGATCTTCGAGGAGCACGACCACGCGGTGCGGAGAGGCGCCACGATCTACGCCGAGGTGCTGGGCTACGGCGCGACCTGCGACGCGTTCCACCGGGTGCAGATCATGCCGACGGGCGAGGAGTCCGCGCGGGCCATGCTGCTTGCGCTCGAGGACGGCGGAGTCCCTTCCGACCACGTGCAATACGTCAACCTGCACGGAACGTCGACCCCGCTCAACGACAAGACCGAGACGGCCGCGATCAAGCTTGCGTTCGGGAAGCACGCGTACGGGATCGCAACGAGCGCCACGAAATCGCTGATCGGCCATCCGCAGGGGGCGGCCGGGGCCGCCGGGGCCGTGGCGACGGTCCTCGCGCTGCGCGACTCCTTCATCCACCCCACGATCAACTATGAGAACCCCGACCCGGACTGCGACCTGGACTACGTGCCCAACCAGGGACGGACGCGCTCGCTGGACTTCGTGATGTGCAACACGATCGCCTTCGGCTCCAAGAACTCGGCGCTCGTCCTGCGCCGGCCGGGGAGGGCCGCATGAACATCCTTCTCGTTTCCCAGAACCAGGAGAAGGTTCCGTATCCGGTGCTTCCGCTCGGCGTCTGCTGCGTCGCCGAAGCGCTCGAGAAGGCGGGCCATTCGGTCTCGGTGCTCGATCTCTGCTTTGAGCGCGACACCGCCGCCGCGATCGCCCGGGCGGTGGGGCGGTCCCGGCCGGGGCTCATCGGCATCGGGATCCGGAACCTGGACAACTGCGATTACTGGAGGCCGAAGAACTTCGTCCCCGACGCCCTCCGGATCGTGGAGGAGTGCCGGGCGGCCGCGCCGGGCATTCCCGTCGTCATCGGCGGGTCGGCCGTGGGCGTGATGCCGGCGGCGGTGCTCCGCGCGACGGGCGCAGACTATGCCGTCGCCGGAGACGGCGAGCGGGCGGCCGTGCAGCTGGCGCGCGCCCTCGAGTCGGGCGGCGATCCTCGTCCGCTCGCCGGCGTCTGCTCGACGAATCCGGACGGTACGGTCCGCGTGAATCCCCAGGACCGCGTCCCGGTGCTCGACGCCCTGGCGCCGCCGCGGGTCTATCGATGGGTCGACGTGGTCCCCTACATGAACTTCGAGGGCGTTTATCCGCTCCAGAGCAAGAGGGGCTGCGCGCTCGGCTGCATCTACTGCACGTACACGAACATCGAGGGGCGGCTCTACCGGATGAAATCCGGGGAGCAGGTCGCCGACGAGATCGAGGACGTGATGTCCCGATCGTCGGTGCGCGACTTCGAGTTCGTCGACAGCACGTTCAACCTCCCCGAATCGCATGCGCTGGACATCTGCGACGCGGTCATCCGCCGCCGGCTCGGCGCCCGGTTCATCGGATCCGGTCTCAATCCGGTCTCGGTGTCCGAGCGGCTTCTGGGCCGGATGAAAGAGGCCGGATTCCGGTCGCTCATCTGCACGGCGGAGAGCGCGTCGGACCCCGTGATCCGGAACCTGGGGAAGGGCTTCACGCGCGCCCATCTCGAGCGGATCGCGGGGCTGACCCGGAAGCTGGGTCTTCGGACGCTCTGGATCTTCCTCGTCGGAGGTCCCGGCGAGACGCCCGGGACCGTCCAGGAGACGCTCGACTTCTTTCACCGGTTCGCGGCCCCGGGCGACGTGGGATACGTGTCGAACGGCATCCGCATCTATCCCCGGACGCCGCTCGCGCGGATGGCGATCGCCGAGGGCGTGATCCGCTCCGAGGACGAGCTGATCGAGCCGCGCTTCTATTTCTCGAAGGCGCTCGACCGCGACGAGCTTCGGGAGACGATGTCTCGCCACTCGCGTCGGGACCCCCGTCTGGTCACCTCGGAAAGCTCCCAGAGTCCGATCGTGCCGTTCGGTCTCCGACTGCTGGCGATGCTGGGAGTCCGGAAGCCGTTCTGGCGGTTCGCGCCGGTTCTCAACCGAGTCTTGAGGTGCGTGTCATGAGCGACTTTGACGTCATCGTCGTGGGCGCGGGGCCGGCGGGAAGTGCCCTGGCCTCGTTCCTCGGGCGCCGCGGGGTCCGGACGGCGCTCCTCGACAAGGAGCGCTTCCCGCGCGAGAAGGTCTGCGGGGACTACATGAGTCCCGAGGCGGTCGGCGTTTTGGATCGGCTGGGCATCCTGCCGGCCGTCGAGGCGGCGCCGCATCGCCAGTTGAAGGGGATGCTGGTCCATTCGTACGACGGGACCCGGAGCCGGGGAACCTACCGACCCTTCGGGCGGTTCGCGCCCTCCCGCCCCTACGGGATCGCCATCCGCCGGGTGCTCCTGGATGAGATTCTCTTCCGCCACGCCCAATCCTTCGCAACCGTCACGACGTTCGAAGGATTCCGCGTGGACCGCCTCCTCCGGGAGGGAGGCCGGGTCGTCGGGGTGGAAGGGTCGGGAGGCCGGCTCAGCGCTCCTTTCGTCGTGGGGGCCGACGGCGTGAGGTCGGTGGTCGCGCGGGAATTGGGGCTTTCCGAGATGGCGCGCGACCACGAACGGTTCGCGGTTTCCGCCTATTTCACGGGTGTCCCGCATGAGGACTACGGCGAGCTGCACCTGGGACTGCCCGGATACTTCGCGATGGCGCCCGTCGACCGCGACGTCGTGCATTTCAATTTCGTGGTCGAGCGGGGATCGATCGCGGAAGCCCGGGGCGACCTGGTGGGGTACTTCCGTCGCCACGCCGTGGCGAATCCCCTGCTCCGCCGCCGGCTCGCGTGGGCGGCGCCCATCGGCCCCGTCCGCGCGACCGGCCCCATGGCCCGACGCTGCCGGGGGACCGTGGCGCCCGGCTCGATCCTGATCGGCGACGCCGCGGAGTTCGTCGATCCCTTCACCGGCGAAGGCATCTTCATCGGTCTGCGCAGCGCCGAGCTCGCGGCCGCGGCGATCGCCGACGGCCGCCTCGATCGGTTCGAAGCGGTCCGGACGGCGGAGTTCGCCGAGAAGTTCCGGCTTTGCTGGCGGATCCAGAAGTATCTGTACCGCCCCCGCATCGCCAACTACATCATCCGCCGCCTGGCCGCCAATCCGGGCCTGGCCGACCGCCTGACCGCCGTGACGGGCGACTACCTGCCGCCCGGCGAAGTGGCCACGCTCGGCTTCTATGCCGCCTTGTTGAATCCATTCACCCGAGTTGCCGCCGCGCTGTAGCGGCTCGAAAGGAAGGGAACCCATGTCGGAATCCCGCGTCGCCGTCGTCACCGGCGCGAGCAAGGGGCTCGGTCGGTCCATCGCGCTGGAACTGTCGAGAAGAGGCTACGATCCCGTGCTGGTCGCCCGGTCGCGCCCGGAACTGGACTCCCTTGCGGACGAGATCCGCGAACTGGGGCGCCGGCCGATGGTCCTCCCCGCCGACGTCACCCGCGGAGAGGAGCTCCGCGAGGTCGCGCGCTCGGTCGATCGCGAGCACGGCCGCCTCGATCTCCTGGTCAACAATGCCGGCATCGAACAGCATTCGCCGCTGGAGTCCCTGCCGGAAGAGGACTTCGACCGGCTCGTGCTGGTCAATCTGAAAAGCGTCTTTCTCGCGCTCCAGGCGTTCCTGCCGGTCCTGGCGAGGACGCCGGGCGCGTCGATCGTCAACGTGGCGTCCGCGGCCGGTCTGGTGGGCATGCCGCTGGCCGCGGCCTACGGCGCGACCAAGGCCGCCGTCATCCACCTGACCCGCGCGCTCGCGGTCGAGTGGCGCCGGCACGGCGTCCGGATCAACTGCGTCTGCCCCGGATTCATCGACACGGACATGGCCCATCGGGGACTGGAGGCCTTCCGGAAGAGCGGGTTTCCCGTCGACATGCTCGTGGCCTATCGCCAGGGACGCCTGGGCAAGCCCGACGAAGTCGCGCGGGCGGTGGCCTTTCTGGCATCCGTCGAGTCCGGGTTCGTCAACGGCCACGCGCTTGCCGTGGACGGCGGGGCGAGCGTGAATTGATGGGGGGACCGATGAAGAAGATCGTTCGGATCGGAAGCTGGGTGGTCCTCGGCATGATCGCCGGCGGCGGAGGGATCGTGGGGCTGCAGGCGCTCGGGCCCCGATCGTCGCCGCCCGACGTCCTGCCGCCGGCGTCGTCGCCCCCGCCCGCGGCGGCGCCGCGGGCGTCCGTCGAGTTCTTCGGGCTTCCGTCCGCGACCGCGCAGGAGGCGCGGCCTTCCGTGGCCGCCGCGACGGATCCCCTGCGGCGGTACGTGCCGATCAAGGGCAGCAGCGTGGCGGGATTCGACGCCACCTCGACGCTCCACGACTTCCGGGGCTGGACGCGCGGCGTTTCCGGAGAGATCCGGTTCGATCCCGGCCGCCTCGAGGAGACGGCCGCTGCCGAGATCGTCGTGGAGGCGAGAGGGCTCGATACGGGGGACAAGGACCGGGACAAGGAGATGCACGAGCACCTCCAAAGCCAGGGGTATCCGACCTTCACGCTGAAGCTGACCCGGTTCGTTCGGACCGATCCGATGCAGAGGGATGGTCCGTTCATCCTGCATGCCGATCTGGCGATCCGCGGAACGTCCGTGCCGGTGGAGGCGCCGGGGACCTTCGAGCTGCGGCCGGACGGCCACCTGCATGTGAAGGGCGAGTTCCGCGTGCGGATGTCCCAGTTCGGAATCACTCCTCCGGTCACCGCCCTGGTGATCCGGGTCGCGGACGAGGTGAAGGTCTGGTTCGAACTGTGGGCCAAGCCTGAAAGGAAAGAGCGATGAAGCTGCATTTCGCGACGGCTCTCGTGCTGACGGCCGGCGTCGGTTGCGTGGACGCCCCCCGGGAGAAGCCGGTTCTCGAGGCGCCGGCGCTGCCGATGTCCCAGGAGGAATCGGAGTCGGCGTCCGGAGTTCCGGACGCCGGCGCTTGGACGTCCGTGTCGCTCAAGGGGCCCGGATCGGCCGCCTATCGTCGCATCGACCTGATTCTCCATGACGACGGCCGGTGCCTGTTCGTGGGGGAGGGCGAGGGCGACGTCCAGGCCTTCTCCGGCCGGGCCACCTGGACCGACGGGCTGCTCACCATCGTCCGCCCGGACGGCAGGACGGTCCGGTTCGAATGGCGGCGGGAAGGGCCGGTGCTCGTTCTGAAGGAGGGTGCGTCGGAACTCCGGCTGAAGCCGATCCGGCCCTGATCAGAACCGGAGATCCATGCCCACGAGGGGGCCCGAGAAGCTCGTGGAGAAGTCGCCACGGGACCCTGAGCCGAAGTAGGCCTCCTCGTAGTCCCGCAGCCTCACGACCAGATATCGGTAGCCTGCGTGGAGGGAGACGTTCTCGGTGAGATCGATCCGGATGGTCGCGGCCAGATCCAATACTCCCGAGGAACCGCCGGTCACATTGACGGGGATCGAATACCCGGCATGGAGGATCAGGCCCGCCGTGCCCTGCTGCCAGATCGCGGCGTCGACCGCCACGTAGGGCGAGAGCCGGGTCCCCGGATCCATCGGACCATCGGCGCCCGACAGACGATACCGATCCGCCGCCAGGCCGATGCTGAAGGCCAGATCGAACGGGGCCTGGCGCGTGTAGCCCGCGGCGCGGACCGTATAGGCGATCGTCACCCGCTGCCAGGATTCCGACGCGGATTCCTCCAGGTACTCGCGGCTTCCGACCCTGGCCACCGCGATGTTCGTCCGAATCGACTCCTCCCGGCTGATGGGAACGTCGAATTGGAGCGAGTATTCGGCCCCGGAATCTGCGCCCTTGAAAAGCGTCACCTCCAGGCGCAGTTCCGGCAGGAGCCACTCGTCCGGATGACCCTGATCCGGGACGCCCAGCCGGGCGAAGAGGCCTGTGGACGACTCGCTCTCGACGACGAGCTGAAATCCATCCTTCGCGTCGGGTCGGTACCGGGGATACCCCTCTTCTTCCTCGGCTGCCGGACGTCGGTCCGGCTGCTCCTGAGGCGGGTTGAGAAAGGCGAGAACGGCGGACACGTCGGGGCGAGACTCGTTCTCTTCGACCGCCAGATGGAGCGGCAAGATTTCCTGAATCGGATGGACGTCCGGTCGGGAGCGCTTGGGGGCCTCGGCAATCTCCGCGGACGGGGGCGCATCGATCTCCGTCTCGTTCAGAGGCACGACCGCAGGAGCGCTCCAGTCCGGCCGGAATCGGAATGCCCGACGGAACGGGAGGCTCGGGGGCTTTCCCGGATCCGCGGGAATCAGGTAGGGGATCGTGTTGAGCATGGCGAGCAGGGCCGCGGCCGCGAGGGCCGCGCGGCCCGAGGGCGCCAGCTGCTCCCGGATGACGCGCGCCCCGGCCCGGTTGCCCCGCGCGTGAAGCACGGCGCAGAACAGGGTCTGGGCGAGGAAGTAGCCGATGAGCGCCACGACCAGGCTCGAGGTGCCCAGCGAGACGACGCGAAGCCAGGCGGGCGCGGTGCTGCCCGCCGCGAGCCAGAGCTGGGTGCCCAGCGCCCCCAGAAACACCGGCACGAGCAGACCGAGTCGCCTGCTTCGCCACCGACGATACGCGCGCAGCCTGTCGACCATCCGATTGGACTCTACCACCGCTGAACGGCCTTCTTCGAACGATTCGTCCCGGATTCGAAAAACTTCCGGGGCGGTTGATGAAAGATTTTTCATGCGGCTTTCATGAAGGAATCATGGAGCTCGGGCATTCTGAGGATAGAGACGAGATGGGTATCCGGGAGGTCGTATGAGGGTTCTGGTCGTCGAGGACGAGAAGAAGCTGGCCGGGTTCGTCCGGCGGGCGCTTAAAGAGGACGGGCACTCGGTGGACGTCTGCCACGACGGCGACGAAGGCACGAAGCTCGCGACGGGCGAGGAGTACGACGACATCGTACTGGATCTCAACATGCCGCGACGCGACGGGATGACGGGCCGACGGGAGTTGCGCGAAAAGAAGAAGACGACGCCAGTGGAGGGGCT
>Ga0111538_10013763_pt1 | contig 10671 bp, 11 predicted proteins | sample SoiMethybrSBSTD1_FD_79669 | JGI IMG/M metagenome (GOLD analysis project Ga0111538, IMG submission 79669) | Bulk soil microbial communities from a Populus tree surrounding site in Tennessee, USA - Soil MetaG P. TD hybrid SBSTD1 (version 2)... | ecosystem: Environmental > Terrestrial > Soil >... | reverse complement strand
GGTCGGTGGCGCCGAGCTTGTCGAACAGTTCGAAGGTCTGGTCGACCACCCAGTCGGGGCGCGCGCCGGGACGGTCGATCTTGTTCACGACAACAATGGCGTTGAGGCCGAGCGCCAGCGCCTTGCGCGTGACGAAACGCGTCTGCGGCATCGGACCTTCGACCGCGTCCACCACCAGCAACACCGTGTCGACCATCGACAACACGCGTTCCACTTCGCCGCCGAAGTCGGCGTGCCCGGGCGTGTCGACGATGTTGATGCGCGTGCCGCCGTATTCGATGGCGCAGTTTTTCGCCAGGATCGTGATGCCACGTTCCTTTTCGATGTCGTTCGAGTCCATGACCCGCTCGGTGATCTTTTCGTGAGCCGCGAAGGTGCCGGACTGGCGCAGCAGGCAGTCCACCAGCGTGGTCTTGCCGTGGTCGACGTGCGCGATGATGGCGATGTTGCGGATCGGGCGATTTGCCATAGGACTCAAAGACTTACGGAGGGCCAAACGCGGGGAACGAAGCGCGAGGCGGATTTAGGGGGCGCGAAGGGTAGCAGATGCCCGGTTAAACGCCAAAGACAGCCCCACAGAATGAAGAAATGGGGACATTCCTGAAAATGGGGACATTCCTATTTTCCGACCGACGCGCTTCACGAAGCGCGTTCACCGTCAGGAAAATAGGAATGTCCCCATTTTCCCCACTCAGTCGGGTTGGGGCTTCCAGTCGGGGAAGTTCTTCGACAGGTGCCGCTGCTCGCGGAACACCTCGTAGCTGGTCGGGCCGCGCGACAGCTTCAGCACCACGCAACGGTCCTCGATGCGCAGCACGGTGCCGGTGACCGTGCAGCGCACGCCGGCGGTGAGCACCAGGGTTCCCTGCACGCGCTCATCGAGCGGGAATTTCACGGCGCTGCACACCAGGCGCAGCCCGCCTTCGGAGATTTCCGCGACGCTATAGTTAGTCCCGTCGATTGCGAGCGTGGCGCCGGTGGTCACCGGATAGGGCAGACGAAAGAACTCGCGCCGGCTGGAGAGTTTGGGCATGCGGTACATGGTTGCCATGACTCAAAAGATACGGCCAGACCTTGGTCTTGCCTATTGGTCACGACGGCATCGAGTTCACGTTTCTGCACCGCGCGGTCCCATGCCATCCGCGGACGCGCGCGCCAGCGCGCACTCCTTCAAATAATGCCCGTCAAGTCCGCTGCCGCCGGGCACATCGGCAATCGTTTGCCGGGCGGACATATTGCCGCGCGAGAATGGGTCTTCGCTAGAATGGCCGCCCATGCGCTTTTTCAAATCCGACAACACCGCCGCGGTCAGTGCGGAAATCCTCGCCGCCATCGCTGAGGTCAACCACGGAGCGGCGGTCGCCTACGGCGCGGATCAATGGTCGGAACGCCTCGATGCGGTGTTCGGCAAGTTCTTCGAAACCCGCGTGCGGGTCTTCGCGGTGTCCTCGGGGACGGCGGCGAACTCGCTGGCGATCGCGACATTCTGTCCGCCCTGGGGCACGGTGCTCACGCACGCCGAGGCGCACATCGAGCGCGACGAATGCGGCGCGCCGGAGTTCTTCTCCGGCGGCGCCAAGCTGTCACTGGTCGGCGGCCCCGGCGCAAAGATCGCGGCCGCGGATCTCGCGGCGCGCCTGGCCTGGTTCGAACCGCACGTACACGGCGTGCAGCCGCGCATGTTGTCCATCACCCAGGCCACGGAGCGCGGTGCGGTGTACACCCTGGCCGAGATCCGCGCCCTGGCCGACATTGCCCACGCCAATCAGATGTCGGTGCACATGGACGGTGCGCGCTTCGCCAATGCGGTGATCGCGCTGAATGCCTCACCCGCCGAGCTCACCTGGAAGTCGGGAGTCGACGTGTTGTCATTCGGGGTGATCAAGAACGGCGGGATGAATGCCGAGGCCGTTGTGTTCTTCGATCCGGATCGGGTCGCGGACTTTGAATACCGCCGCAAGCGCGCCGGGCAGCTCGCCTGCAAGGGCCGATACGTCTCGGTGCAACTGACGGCCTACATCGAAAGCGGTCTGTGGCGGCGCAATGCCGAACGCGCCAATCGCCTCGCGGCGCGCATCGCCGCGGCCGCGCCCCAGTGGCTCAGCGTGCCGTTCGAAACCAACCAGGTGTTCATGAAGCTCGGCGGCGAACGCATCGCCGCGCTGTCACGCGAGTTCGGATTCTATCCCTGGGGCCCGGCCGGCTCCGGCGAGGCGCGTTTCGTCTGCTCGTGGGACACGCCCGAACAGGATGTCGATGCGCTCTGTGGCGCGCTCCAGAAGCTCTAAAGGAAGACGGTGCCGAGGTAGACGGTGCCGGGCCGGCACCGTCTTCAGTTGCCGCGGAAGGCGAAATAGGCCGCGCCGACCAGGCACACACCGGCCCACAGGAAGTCGAGCTTCAGCGGCTGCCGCATGTAGAAAATCGCGAACGGCACGAATACCGCGATCGTGATGACTTCCTGCATGACCTTGAGCTGCCCGAGCGACATCGTGGTGTAGCCGATGCGATTCGCCGGCACCTGCAGCAGGTATTCGAACAGCGCAATGCCCCAGCTGGCGAGCGCCGCGATGATCCAGGGCTTCGCGGCGAGATTCCTGAGATGCGCGTACCACGCAAATGTCATGAAGACGTTGGACGCAACCAGTAGTCCGGCGCTCTGCGCCCACACCGGAATATTCACGCACCGCCACCCTGGCGGAGCGCGGCGAGCTCGGCGCGCAATGCTGCCACCTCGCTTTCGAGCGCGGCCACGCGACTGGTGAGATCGCTGGCGGGCTGCGGCGCCGGTGCAGCGCTGCGCGGCGCTTCGCCGGCTGGCGCGTCGTCGCCGCTGGCAATCACGGTCGGCAATTCCTCGAACAGCTGCGCCCAGCGCGAGTCGCGTCGCCCGACTTCGCGCGGCAGTTGCGCAACGATGGGCCCGTCGGGACGGCTGGCGAGCCCGGCGAGCAGCGATTCGATGATGCCGGGATCGGGAAGTTCGGCCATGCGCGGCGTGCGTGCGCGCAATTCGCCGGGGGTCTGTGGGCCGCGCAGCAACAGCTCGCAGACGATGGCGGTCTCCTGCGGCGTGAACCTGAGACTGCCGAACTCGGTGTTGCAGAAGATCTGCTGGTACTTGGGCACGCGGCTGCCGAAGCCGGATTTCTCCGCGACGAAGTGACGGCGCGCGAGACTGTCGACCGCGAACTTCACGGTGGCTTCGTCCAGCTGCATGAGGGGTTCCCGGTTGCTCTTCTGGTTGCAGGCATTGACCAGGGCATTGAGCGACAACGGGTACTGATCGGGCGTCGTGATCTGTTTTTCGATCAGCGAACCGATGATGCGTGCATCGATGGCGGAGAGTCGGATGTTCATGCTGTGAGTATACTGAGGTGTGTCCCCTCGCCATCTCCTTCTTGGTCTGTTCGTGATTGCCGCGGCCGCATTGTTGTTCGTGCCGCTGCCCATTCCGCCAACCTATGCCGGCCGCATCATCGAGGACGCCGGGCACATGCCGCTGTTCTTCGTTGGCACCCTGTTCAGCCTGACCATCCTGCGTCACGACTGGGAAGTTGCCGGTGCGCGCCTGTACGCGTACGCCGGGCTCATCGGCGGCGCCGCGAGTCTTGTCAGTGAGGTGATGCAGAAGTCAGTGCATCGAGACGCCTCTTGGGAGGACGTGCTCGCCGATCTCGTGGGCATCGTCTGCGCGCTCGCGGTTCATGCCGCGGTCAACCGGCGCGAGAAACTGACTACCGCAACCCGGGCAGTCGCGGTGTTGATTGCGCTGGGCTGCATCGGGGCATACCTGGCTCCGATCATCAACATGGCGCGGGCCTATCTACACCGGGACGGGCAGTTCCCGGTGCTGGCGAAGTTCGATTCGCGCATCGAGATGGCGTGGATCGTGGGTTATGGAATCAGGCGAGATGTCTACGGGGGTGCGCTCGAAGTGGAATTCGTGCGCAAGGTATTCCCGGGCTTCTCCTTCTTCGAACCGGTGCCTGACTGGCGGCGCTACAAGACCCTGGTCATCGACGCGGAGAATCCGGAGTCCGAATACGTGCTGCACCTGGGCGTGCACGTTCGCGACATCGGGCATGGCCGCGAATACGCGGATCGATTCAATCGCAAGTTCGATGTAGGACCGGGCGAGCGACGCAGCCTGCGAATTCCGCTGGAGGACGTCCATCTCGCGCCGCGCAACCGCCTGATGAATATGGCGCAAATTTCCGACGTGACGCTGTTCAGAACCAAGGAAGGCGGCTCACAGCGCCTGCGGCTCCACAGCATGTGGCTCGAATGACGCATTGCCGTTGAACATAGGGCCGGATGCGGAAATTTGGCCGTTCCGGTTCGCGGCGCCGATGCCTATACTTCCGCCCATGGAACCGATCGCCGACACCTTTGACGCCGCCTTCTCCAAGACCGTGGATCTCGCCAACAAGATGGCGGACAAGGACAAGGACGCGGATCTTTGGGATATCGCCGATGGCCTGCTGGCCGGAGCGATCCAGTACTGGCTGTACTCGCGTCAGCCGTGCGGCGACACGCGCTGCCAGGATTGCATGCCGATCAGCACGGCCGAAGGGCGCATGTCGGAGCTCAAGCGCCTCATCGAGCAGCTCGCCTCCGAGAGCGAGTACTTCCACACGCCCACCGACTCCAACGCCGGCCGCGCGTAAAGAAAAATGGGGACATTCCTATTTTCCTTCCGAGGAAAATAGGAATGTCCCCATTTCTTTGCCGCCTGGACGATCGGTCAACGATTCCGGACGCCCGATCATGCCGCCGGAGCAACGGACAAATTCTCCGGACGCACGATCATTCGCCTGCCTGCTCCCGCTAGTTAGTCTGCTCCCCGCAAACGGGGGCATAACTGACCGAAGGAGCAATCATCATGGTGAAGAAGATTTCAGCCGCGCTGGCGCTGGCGATGTGCGGAACAATGTCGGGCGCAACCGCGTACGCGCACGGCGACGACAATCCTGACCTGGGCAAAGGCCTCAAGCCGCCGCCAATCGCGATCCTGCAGCTCGATCAGACTCGTACTGCAGCAGCAAAGTACCTGGACGTCGATGCCGCAGTCGCGGCGGGCTACGTGGACATCGGCCTGTTCGTGCCCAACATGGGCTGGCACTACATGAAAGAGAGCCTGGTGGATGAGAAGTTCGACTGGACCCGGCCCGAACTGCTGGTGTACGCGGACGATCCATGTGGTGGCAAGCGCAAGCTGGTGGCGGTGGAATATGCGGTGCCACTCTCGCTGTCGAAGAAGGCGCCGTTCGGTTTCGTCGGCAAGGCTGATGAGTGGGATGCGAACCAGGCCTTCCAGCTCTGGACGCTGCACGCCTGGGTTTACGAGTTCAACCCGGACGGAGTGTTCGCGCCCTTCAACAAGCGCATACCTTGATCGGGGCTGACGCCCACGAAGGAAACGCCGCCCCTCCATGAATGAAGGGGCGGCGCGCATGATGGATCAGGCGACCGCGGTTGCCGCGCCAGCCGATGCTTCGGCCAGCGATTGCTCGAGCAGCTCCATGCCTTCGTCGAGTTGCGCCTCGGGGATGGTCAGCGGGGCAAGAATGCGGATCACGTTCGAATAGAGTCCGCACGAGAGCAGGATCAGGCCGCGCCGACCGGCGGCCTGCACCACATTGCGGGTGAGATCCGCATCGGGCATGTCGGCGCGGCGATTCTTGACCAGCTCCACCGCCACCATCATGCCGAGCGCGCGCACTTCGCCGATACACGGAAAGCGCGCCTGCATCTGCTTGAGCCGCGCGCTGAGCTTCGCGCCCAGCTGTTCGGCGCGCTGATTGAGTTTTTCCTTCTCGAGGACTTCGAGCACCGCGAGCCCCGCGGCACAGGCCAGCGGCGATCCGGCGAACGTGCCCCCGAGACCTCCAACCACAGGCGCATCCATGATCTCGGCCTTGCCGATCACCGCCGACAGCGGCACCCCGCCGGCGATGCTTTTCGCCACCGTCATGAGATCGGGTTCGATGCCGGCGTGTTCGATGGCGAAGGTCTTGCCGGTGCGTGCAAAGCCGGTCTGGATTTCGTCGGCAATGAGCAGGATGCCGTGCTTGTCGCACATCGCGCGCAGTGATCGCAGGAACTCCGGCGGCGCGATGTAGAAACCGCCTTCACCCTGCACGGGTTCAATGATCAGCGCGGCGACGCGCGCGGGATCCACGTCCGCCTTGAAAAGATTCTCGATGGCCGCGAGCGAATGCTCGGCAGTCACGCCGTGATAGGCCATCGGGAAGGGCACGTGGAACACTTCCGGCAGCATGGGGCCGAAGCCTGTCTTGTACGGCTGCACCTTTCCGGTGAGCGCGATGCACGCCAGCGTGCGTCCGTGGAATCCGCCGGTGAAGGCGATGACCGCCGAACGCTTCGTGGCGTAACGCGCGATCTTGATGGCGTTCTCGACCGCCTCTGCGCCGGTCGACAGAAAAATGGTTTTCTTGGGCGTCGGGCCCGGCGCGAGACGGTTGAGCTCCTCGGCGAGCGCGATGTAGCTCTCGTACGGCGTCACCTGGAAGCAGCCGTGCGTCAACTTGTCGAGTTGCGCCGCCATGGCCGCCTTCACATGCGGGTGCACGTGGCCGGTGTTGAGCACGGCGATGCCGCTGGCAAAGTCCACGTAGCGGCGGCCTTCGACGTCCCAGAGTTCGGCGTTCTGCGCGCGCTCGGCGTACACGGCCAGTGAATTGCCCACGCCGCGCGGCACGGCGGCCACGCGTCGCTTATGCAGCTCTGCATTCTTCGACATGTCTCTTCTCCAATGCAGCACGGACGCCGCCCCGCAGGGGCGGCGATTTCCGACGTGGGGCGCAAGCCCCTGACTAACTCAGGCGGTGCCTAGCCAACGGCAAGGAGCGAATTCTACGCCCGGTGGCGGCGTAAATCGCGTTACACACCGCCGGAGCCACCAGTGCAGTTGCCGGTTCGCCGACACCGCCGGGCGGCTCGTTGCTGTCGATCACATAGGTATCTATCCGCGCCGCATCATCCATGCGCAGTAGCTTGTAGCTGTCGAAATTGGTTTGCTGCACGCGCCCATCGTGGATGTTGATTTCGCCCCACATGAGCGCCGAGAGACCGAAATTGATGGAGCTCTCCACCTGCGCCACGATGGTGTCGGGATTGACCTGCTGCCCGCAGTCGAGCGCGCAGTAGGTGCGGCGGATCTTGACCTTGTCGTCCAGGGTGAAGATCTCGGCGACCATGGCCATGTAGGTTCCATAACCCTCCATCACCGCGAGCCCATGGAAACATCCCCGGGGTGGAAAGCCGTAATAAGACTGGTGCGTGACGAGGTCGAGGACCTTGAGCATGCGCGGATGTTTCCCGAGCAGTGACTTGCGGAACTCCAGCGCGTTCTTGCGCTGCGATACGGCGAGCTCGTCCATGAAGCTTTCCACCACGAAGCAGTTGAGCGCATGGCTCACCGAGCGCCAGTAACCGACATTGATGCCGATTTCCTGCTGCGTGAAGTCCACGTGCACGTTCGGTACGTCGTACAGGTAGTTGGCCGCCGCCTCGACCGCGAATGGATCGACATTCTTCTCGACCACCGCCGGGAACATGCGCGCGGTAATCGAAGGTCCGGTCAGGTGCAGGTTCCAGGCGATGAGCTTGCCCTTGTCATCGAACGCTGCGGCCACCTGGTCGAAGGCCGGCGGACGGTACGCGTCGTGGGTCATGTCATCTTCGCGGGTCCACAGCAATTTCACTGGCTGCTTGACCGCCTTGGACGCCTCGACGGCCGCCGGAATGAAATCCACTTCCAGCCGCCGGCCGAAACCACCGCCGAGGAACGTGGTGTGCACGCGCACTTTGGTCACATCGACGCCGGCTGCTTTTGCCGCCGTAGCCTGTGCGATCTGTTGCACCTGCGTGGGCACATAGAGATCGACGCCGTCATCGCGAACGTCGGCGGTGCAGTTCTGCGGTTCGAGCGTGGCGTGGGCCAGCAGCGGCAGCTGGTACTCGGCGCGCAGCACTTTCGACGCGCCCTTGATGGCCGCGGCCGCGTCGCCGTCGTGGCGCGCGACGCGCCCTTCGGCGGCCGCACCCTTGCGCAACGTCTGCCAGATCTTCGCATCGTTGAGCGCGCCATTCGGGCCGGCTTCCCATTCGATGGCGAGCTGATCGCGCGCCTTGCGTGCCCGCCACCACGAGTCGGCGACCACCGCGACACCCGAGGAGGTGAGGACCACGGCCTTGACGCCGGGCATGGAGCGCGCCTTCTCGTCGTTGAAGGTCTTGACCGAACCGCCGAGCGCGGGTGGCTGCGCCAGCGCGGCATACAGCATGTTGGGCAGCCTGACGTCGATGCCGAAGATGGCGCTGCCATCCACCTTCGAGGGCGTGTCCTTGCGCTTCTGCGACAGGCCGATGATGGTGAAGTCGCCCGCTGACTTGAGCGCGACGTCCTTCGGGACCGGTAGTTTGGAGGCCGCTTCGGCCAGTTCTCCAAATCGCAGTTTCTCCAGGTGGGGCGAAACCACGGCGCCGTTTTCCACCCGGCAATTGCGCGCATCGATGCCCCATTGCGCGGCGGCGGCGCTCACCAGCAGCTGCCGCGCGGTGGCGCCGGCGCGGCGCAGCTTTTCCCAGCCGTCGCGGATGCTGGTGCTGCCACCGGTGATCTGGCCGCCGATCATGTTGTTGATGAATTGATCGCCGGGTGGCGCGAACTCCACCTTGATGCGCTCGAGGCTCACGCCCAGTTCTTCGGCGATCAGCATGGGCAGCGAGGTGAACACGCCCTGGCCCATCTCCGACCGGTCGCAGAGGAAGGTGATGCTGTCGTCGGTACCGATGCGCAGCCAGGCATTGGTCTCGATGGTCTTGAGCTCTTTGGAAGTCTCACGTGCCGGTTTGCAGGCCGGCAGGCTGATGGCGATGACGAGGCCGCCCACGAAGGTGCGGCGCGAAACGACGATCGGGTTCGCGGACATGCTTGGTTTCCTCCCCGGAACTTGTTCGACTTGTTCTGCTTCGGCCGGCGGCGATCAGACTCCCGTCTTGATCTCGGACGCGCGCCGGATGGCGGCACGAATCCGCTGATAGGTGCCACATCGGCAGATGTTGCCGGACATGGCGCTGTCGATGTCGGCGTCACTGGGCCGCGGCTTCTTCTCGAGCAACGCCGTCGCCGACATGATCTGGCCGGACTGGCAATAGCCGCATTGCGGCACGTCGAGCTCGATCCAGGCCTTCTGGACTGGATGGCTGCGATCCGTCGACAAGCCCTCGATGGTGGTCACCGGCTTTTCGCCGACGGCACTGATCGGTACCTGGCAGGAGCGGGTGGGCTCGCCGTCGAGGTGCACCGTGCAGGCGCCGCAGAGCGCCATGCCACATCCGAACTTGGTTCCCGTGAGACCGAGCGTGTCGCGCAGCACCCATAGGAGAGGTGTCTCGGGATCGACATCGACTTCCACGCTCTTGCCGTTGACGTTGAGCTTCGTCACAGGGATCTCCCTCAGGTAGCCTGCGCCGGACTATATGCCGGTCACGGCCTTTGTAGGAGAGGGCCGCCGTTCAGGGTGCGTTACAATTCCGGCCCGCAAACTGGCCCCAGTGTATTGAAGGAATTGAGTTTGTCCGATATTTCCCCGAAGCCGGCCATCGTCACCGAAGTGGTGATCATTGGCGCCGGCCCCTGTGGACTGTTCCAGGTATTCGAGCTGGGCCTGCTCGGCATGACCTCTCATGTCGTTGATTCGCTGGCTGCGCCCGGCGGCCAGTGCACCGAGCTATACCCCGACAAGCCGATCTACGACATCCCGGCGCTGCCGGTCTGCGGCGCGCAGGAACTCGTCGACCGCCTGCTGCAGCAGATCGCGCCGTTCAATGCGCCGCTGCACCTGGGGCAGGAAGTCACCCGGCTGCACAGGCGCGAGGACGGCCGGTTCGATATCGAGACCATCCTCGGTACGCGCTTCGACGCGGGCGCGGTGGTGATTGCCGGGGGCGTCGGTTCCTTCCAGCCACGTCGGCTCGGAGCGCCGGGCACGGAAGCCTTCGAAGGCCGCCAGGTTCACTATCGCGTGCGCGACGCCGCGCAGTATCACGGCAAGAAGCTCGCCATATTCGGCGGCGGTGACTCGGCACTCGACTGGGTCATCGACTTCGCCGGCAAGGCCGCGGCGGTCACGCATGTACATCGGCGCGCGGAGTTCAGGGCGGCGCCGGCCTCGGTCGCCAAGATGCAGGCGCTGGTGGCCGCCGGCCGGGTGCGCTACATCGAAGGTCTGGCCGACAGCCTGATCACCGCGGGAGAGACACTCGCCGGTATCAACGTCAAGGGCAACGACGGCGCCATGCACGCGGTCGACGCCGACCACGTGTTCGCCTTTTTCGGCCTGCATCCGAAACTCGGACCGATCGCCGAGTGGGGCATGGAGCTCGAGAAAAAGGCGCTGAAGGTCGACACGGAGAAGTTCCAGACCAGCATCCCGGGCATATTCGCCGTGGGGGACATCAACACCTATCCGGGTAAGAAGAAGCTGATTCTGTCCGGATTCCACGAGGCCGCTCTCGCCGCCTTTGCCATCCAACACTACCTTTACCCGTCCAAGAAGCAGTTCCTGCAATACACCACCACCAGCCCGGTGATGCAGAGACGTCTTGGTGTGCCGCATTAGCCAATCAAGAGATGGAGTT
>Ga0111538_10013762_pt1 | contig 10671 bp, 8 predicted proteins | sample SoiMethybrSBSTD1_FD_79669 | JGI IMG/M metagenome (GOLD analysis project Ga0111538, IMG submission 79669) | Bulk soil microbial communities from a Populus tree surrounding site in Tennessee, USA - Soil MetaG P. TD hybrid SBSTD1 (version 2)... | ecosystem: Environmental > Terrestrial > Soil > Tree... | reverse complement strand
GGCAACATCGGCCTGATGAAGGCCGTCGACAAGTTCGAGTACAAGCGCGGCTACAAGTTCTCGACCTACGCCACCTGGTGGATCCGGCAGGCGATCACCCGCGCGATCGCGGACCAGGCGCGCACCATCCGCATCCCGGTGCACATGATCGAGACGATCAACAAGCTGATCCGCACCTCGCGGGCACTCGTGCAGGAGCTCGGCCGCGAGCCCACCTCGGAGGAGATCGCGAAGCGGATGGACATCCCGGTCTCCAAGGTCAGGAAGGTGCTGAAGATCGCGCAGGAGCCGATCTCGCTCGAGACGCCGATCGGGGAGGAAGAGGATTCGCATCTGGGGGACTTCATCGAGGACCGCTCCGCGGTGTCGCCCGCCGAGAACGTGATCAACCTCAACCTCAAGGAGCAGACCGACGCGCTCTTGAAGACGCTCACGCCGCGCGAGGAGCGCGTGATCAAGATGCGCTTCGGGATCGGCGACGGCTCCGAGCACACGCTCGAAGAGGTGGGCCAGAGCTTCCAGGTGACGCGCGAGCGCATCCGCCAGATCGAGGCGAAGGCGCTCAGGAAGCTCCGCCACCCGAGCCGCAGCCGCAAGCTGAAGGCCTTCCTGGAGGGCAGCCGGATCTAAGCCAGCGGGGGGTCTGGGGGGCGGCGTAGGAGCCCCCCAGGCCGTCCACTCGCCTCACGGCCGGCGGCATCCCGTCGTCCTCCAGCCGTCGCTCTCCAGCCGTCGCCGCCCGCTGTACCGGTGACGATCCCATGAAGTACGCTCCCGTGCGGTCGAGGGCCGCCTTCCCCTTGATCCACGATCACCGGGCGTCGGCAGGCGAGGAGGGTTCGAAGTGAAGGTTTCATTCTACGGACACACCCGTCAGTACCACAGCATCAAGAGCGAGATCGACGCCAACATGGCGAAGGTGCTCGAGAGCGGCCAGTACGTCATGGGGCCCATGCTCAGGCAATTCGAGACCGAGTTCGCTGCCTATACCGGGAAGAAGCATGCGATCGGCGTCGGCAACGGCACCGACGCGATCTCGCTCACCATGATGGCCCTCGGCCTGAAGGCGGGCGACGAGATCATCACCCACGCCAACACCTTCTTCGCCACGGCCGAGGCGATCTGGATCGCGGGCTGCAAGGTGGTCCTCGTCGACTGTGACGACACGACCCGCTGCATCGACCCCAAGGCGGCGGCCGCGGCCATCACGCCCAGGACCAGGGCCATCATCCCCGTGCACCTCTACGGCCAGTGCGCACCCATGCGGGACATCCGCAAGCTCGCGGACGAGCACGAGCTGTTCGTGATCGAGGACAACGCCCAGGCGATCGACGCACGCGGTGACGACTTCCGGATCGGCGAGCTCTCCGACGCGGTCACCACGAGCTTCATCATCCAGAAGAACCTCGGCACGTTCGGAGATGGCGGCGCCGTCTATACCGACAACGCTGACATCGACGCGCGGGTCCGCAAGCTCCGGAACCACGGCTCCAGCGAGCGCGATCACCACAGCTTCGGCTTCAACAGCCGCCTGGACGACATCCACGCCGCCGTCCTGAGCGCCAAGCTCAAGCACATCGGCGAGTGGACCGATGCCCGCCGGAAGTGGGCCGCCCGCTACGATGCTGGGCTCACGGGCGTCGATAGCATCGTCCTGCCCCATCAGCGGCCGGGCTACCGCCACGTGTATCACCTGTACGAAATCGAGACCCGCAACGCCGCCGACCGCAACGCGCTGCTCGCCTACCTGATCGAGAAGGGCATCGATGCCAAGACCCACTACTCGATCGCCATCCACCAGCAGGAAGGCTATCCCTGGGGCAAGGACGCGGAGATCCGCGGCTCTCTCGACAACGCCGAGAAGAACGCGGCCTCGTGTATCTCCCTGCCGATCTATGCAGAGCTGACGGCGGAGGAAGTCGACTACGTCATCGACTGCGTCAAGTCCTGGAAGAAGAAGTGATTCGGTTCAGGCCTCTCCGCGTTCGCATTGACAGCGCCGACGCGCAATTGATATACGCCTACTGATTAGTCGCTGTACAACTCCTGGGATCCCGATTCTCACCACCGGGCAAAGCGGGCTTGGGGCGCCCGCGAAAGGAGTGGCGCAATGACCAGCAATCGGCGCAACGACGAGTCACGCCGTGACTTCCTGGAGCAGATCGGCTTGGGCGCGGGAGCGATCTCGCTCTTCGGCGCGGGCTTCCTGTCGGTCGCGCGGAACGCGAGCGCGCAGGCGTGCGCGCCGCCGGGCACGCAGGGGACGCCGAAAGCCTGGCGGCGCGACAACCGGCGGATCCGGCAGCGCAAGGCGGCTTCGACGCTCAGCTCGCCCGAGATCCAGAAGCTGCGCGACGCCTACAAGGCGATGCGTGATCTCTCGGCGAGCGATCCGAGCGACCCGCGCGGCTTCACGCACCAGGCGAACGTCCACTGCTGGAACTGCGGCGGCATCGGCTCCGCGATCCAGGTGCACGGGAGCTGGCAGTTCTTCGCGTGGCACCGCGCCTACCTCTACTTCCACGAGCGGATCCTGGGCAAGCTGATCGGCGACATGAGCTTCAGGCTTCCCTACTGGGACTGGAACGTGCCGGACCACCGCAAGCTGCCGCCCGCGTACGCGACGCCCGGCGACGCGTCGAACCCGCTCTGGAACCCCACGCGTGACATGGACGCGAACGACCAGGTTCCGGAAGAGGACGTGGGCGCGGACGTGATGGAGGCGGTGCTCACCGCGTCGGACTTCGCCGACTTCGGCGGCAGCGCCGGCTCGATGGGCATCCCGGAAGGCGCGCCTCACGGCTCGGTGCACGTGGACGTCGGCGGCGACATGGGCGCCTTCGGCACCGCGGCGCGCGACCCCATCTTCTACGCGCACCACGCGAACATCGACAAGCTCTGGTCCGACTGGAACCTGGGCTCGTCCACGCACGACAACCCGACGTCGACCGCGTTCCTGGACCTGCGGTTCAACTTCTACGACGAGAACAAGGCCTGGCGCTCGATCCGCGCCAGAAACCTGCTCGATCACGAGCGAAAGCTGCGCTACGAGTACCCGGACCCGGCGGAGAGCGCCGTGCTCGAGCGCCTGCTCGAGTGGACGGAGGTGCAGCCGCCGCGCCCGCTCCAGCGCCGGCTCGAGGTCGGCGGGGCGCTGCGCGAGCAGCTCGCCAGGGCCCTCGCCAGCAACGCCGAGATCCGGATCCACTTCGACGGCGTCCAGGTGCCGGTGGACAAGAGCGCCGTCTACTCGGTGTACGCTGATGTCCAGGAGGCCGAGGCCGCTCGTGGGGCGGCGAGCCCGGCCTTTCTCGGCACTCTACCCGTCGTGCTCAACGACAAGGACAACCGCCATCCGACCCGGCCCGAGAGGCGCGCGGTGTTCCGCGTGACGAAGCGGCTCGGGCAGCTGCTCGAGCGCCAGGCGCCGCTCGAGTTTTCGCTGGTCGAGCGCGGTCCCAGGGGCGAGAAAGGCCGCGTGCTGCCCCTGCGGGCGCGCGCGGTGCGCTTCTCCGTCGCACAGGTCGAGTGAGCCTCGGACCGAGCCCGGCGGGCCTCGCGCTCGCGCTCCTCCTCGCGGCGGGAAGCGAGCCGGTCCCGACGGGCTCGGTCCAGCAGATCGAGGTCGCGCTGCCTCCGGACTGGCAGCTCGGCGCCCACGTGGTCCTGCTGCTCGAGGACGTGACGACGCCTCGCGGCGTCGCCTTCAAGGTGCAGGTGAGCGCGCGCGCCGAGGGCATCCCCGAGGTGCCGCTCGGCGGCTTCGGCGTCCTCGCGGACGTGAAGGGCGCGCAAGGCTCGCGGGCTCCGGTCACCTATCGCGTCGACGTGACGCGCGGCCTTCGCCGCTGGGGCGAGCGCCACCCCGCGGCCAGGACGGTGACGCTCTCGCTCGCCACGCTCGACGGCCGCTCGCAGCCGATCGCGGTGTCCTGGCGGATCGGCCGCGCGATGCTGCGTGTGAGGAACGACTCGCCGGCCACGACCCGCCTCGGGCCGCCGACCGACCGCGTCGGCGCCTAGCGCGAGGGCTTTCGGCCGAGCACGAGGTATTGAGCTCCGATCGGGAGCCGCGCCAGGAACGGCTCCAGCGGCCGGAGCGCGCGCAGAAGGCGAGGAAAGACGAACAGGAAGTCGGTGCCGAGGATCTCGAAGCCCGCACCGCGAAGCAGGCCCCGTGCCCGGCGCGGCCAGACCATCTCGGCCTCGCGGTCGAAGACGATCCGGCTCATCACGTAGCGCGCCGCCGGGCTCCACGGATTGTTGTCCCAGAAGGCGAGCGTTCCACCGGGCGAGAGGCGTTCATACAGGTAGCGAGCCGACGCCGCCTGCTCGGCGCGCGGGATGTGGTGGAACACGCCGTTCAGGAACGCGAGCTCGAACTGCTCCTGCGCCGAGAGCGCCGTCACGCTCTGGAAGCGGAGCCCTGGGTTCACGCGACGCGCGCGCTCCAGAAGCGGCTCGGAGACGTCGACGCCGATCACGCCAGCGGACGCGAAGCTGTCGCGGAGCAGGGCGGTCGTCTCGCCGTCGCCGCAGCCGAAGTCCAGGATCGCGCCTGGCCGAAGGCCGATGGCGTCGAGGCGCCGCTTCAGCCACTCGATCCGCCCGCGCGCGAAGAAGGCCCGGTCCTCACCGGAGGCGGAAAGCCCTCGCGCCAGGTCCTCGTCGTAGCTCGACGCGTACCGGTCGAATCCGCTCCCGTGGCTCACGGCGAAGAACGGTAGCACGCTCGTAACTTGAAGGCGCCGCGTGTGACCGGCAGAATTCGGTTCCAGACATGTCGCCGGCCTCCACGGCTCCCGGGCAGCCGAAACCAGCCTCGAAGCCCGGCCTCACCGTGGTCATTCCCGCGCTCAACGAGGAGGCCGCGATCGGAGCCACGATCGAGCGCTGCCTGGCAGCCCGAGACGAGATCCGCGAGCAGGCGGGGCTCGCCGCCGTGCGCTTCGTCGTGGTCAGCGACGGCTCGACCGACCGCACGGTCGAGATCGCACGTTCCTACGGCGACATCAAGGTCGTGGTCTTCCCGGTCAATCGCGGGTACGGCGCGGCCATAAAGCGAGGCTGGGAGGAGGAGCCCGCCGAGATCCTCGGCTTCCTCGACGCCGACGGCACCTGCGACCCGCGCGTCTTCGCCTCGCTCTGTCGCGAGCTCGTCCAGGGCGAGCGCGACCTCGTGCTCGGAGGGCGCATGGGCGCGAGCTCGCAGATGCCCGCCCTGCGCCGGCTGGGCAACGCGCTGTTCGCGCTGCTGCTGGGCCACCTTTCGCAGCGCCGAGTGCGCGACGTCGCGAGCGGCATGCGGGTGCTCCGCCGCGAGGCGCTGGCGCGGCTGCTGCCGCTGCCGGACGGCCTGCATTTCACGCCGGCGATGAGCGCGCGGGCTTTGATGGACGGCGAGCTGCGGATCGTCGAGATCGAGATGCCGTACGCGGAACGCGTCGGCCAGTCGAAGCTCAAGGTCGTGCGCGACGGCTTTCGCTTCCTCGGCGTGATCACGAACGCCGCCGCGTTCGTGCGCGTCTCGCGCCTGACCCTTCCGCTGATCGTGCTGCTGCTGGGCGTCGCAGCCGCGGTGATGGCCGCACCGACCGCCTTCTACCTGGCGCACTCCCGGCTCGAGGAGTGGATGTTCTACCGCTTCGCGCTCGCGGGGATGCTCGGCGTGATCGCCAGCAGCGTGCTCTGCGCCACGATCGTGACCGAGCACGTGAGCGCGCTCACGCTGCTGCAATACGCCGATTTCGGCAGTCGAACGCGCGGCCTCTGGCGCTACGAGAACCTGCAGCTGCTGTCCGCGGGGGCCTGCGTTCTGGCGCTGATCGGAGTCTGGCTGAACGCTCCCGGCTTCCTCGACTGGCTGAAGACCGGCCACACCACCATCCATTGGTCGCGGGTGATGGCCGGCGTCTTCTCCGGCCTGCTGCTGGTGCAGCTCGGGGTCACGCTCGGGTCGCTCTGGATCATCCGCGCGCTGCACGACCGGCAGCCCTATCTGCTGGGCCGCCGCGACTCGTAGCCGACTCCGTCAAGGGCGTCCGGTCATGGGTTTCGCTGCTCGCGCACGCAGCGCGGAGGCCGCGTGCTGGGCCAGCGCGGCTGCCACGCGCCGGTTGCCCTCCGGAAGCGTGTGGATCTCGTCGAAGAAGATCTCTCCCTGCTCCGACTCGAACAACCCCGACAGATCCACAGCCTTCAGGTCGGAGCCGCTCCGGCGCCGCTCCAGCTCGGCGCGCACCATCTCCCGCAGCTCCCGCGTCAGCAGCGGAAGGCTGCCCGCTGCGCGCACGATCTCCGACTCCACGGGCGACAACTGCGGCTTGAAGAAAACGAGCGGCTGAAAGAACGCGATGAAGTCGGCCCCGAATGCAGCGCTGACCTTCTGCGCCTTCACCAGCCGGTCGACGTAGATCGACGCGATCGCCTGCTTCCAGGCCGGCCCGCCGAACCCGACGGCGCTCCGGTACCGATCCAGATCCACGAAGCTCCGGATGAAGTAGGAGCCGAAGAGGGTGCGCGCCACGTTCGATCCGTAGGCGAGGAGCGGCAGCGTCGGGTAGCTCGCGAGGTCGCGGCTCAGCAGCGGGTTGTTCTCGTAAGCTGCGAAGTTGAACGGGTAGCCCGGGCGTGGGTCGAAGAGCGCCGGACTGATCATGTCGTTCCCGCCGTTGTAGAAGATGATCAGGTCGGGATCGCGCTCCACGACCTCGAACAGAAGGCGGGCGAGCTCCTGGCCGGAGACAGAGGAGATGACGCCGTAGTTGAAGACGGTCGCGCCCTCCAGCCCAAGCCGATGCAGCTCCGCTTCGAGGAGATCCGGGATCGACGGCTCCCCCAGGAAGAGCGTGGACCCCCCGAGGGCGAACACCCTCAGCTCTCCCCGCGCGCGAGGCGCGTCCGCGGAGCGGCCGCGGTAGCCGCCCGCGTTGAGCCGCGCGACGTACTCGCCGAAGTTCAGCTCCACTCGCGGCATGCCGGCGAACATGGTGTACGGTCGCGGCACGCGAGTGAGCTCGACGGGGAAGCGGCGCTGGATGGGCGAACCCGCAGGAGCGAGCCAGCGCGAGGCGATCTCGAGCACAGCGGCGAAGGCCACCGTGCCGGCTGCGAGGAGCGCCAGGCGGGCGGGCCTCTGCCATGGCGACTTGGTCACGCGCACGAAGCCTAGCGTGCCGAGGCTGGAGCGCGCAACGTTCTAGGAACTCTCCGCCGCCACGTCACGGAAGCTGAACCCGAGCCGCTGCGCGAAGGTCCGATCGAGCCGGCTCCTCCCGACGTAGAGCGAGCGCGCCGCGTCCAGCCGGTGCTCGACGACGATCGCGACGCCGAGCCCGGGCAACGGCTTGCGGCACCAGCACACGGGCGGACCAGCCGCGTGGGCGCAGTAGGAGATCGGTAGCGGCAGGCGCAAGTTGTCGCGGAGCCTCGTGAAGCAGAGCTCGAGTGCGTCCTTCGAGAGGCCTTCCGGCTGCCCCAGGTCGGGCCGCCAGGTCAGGCCGAAGATCAGGTAGCCTGCGGCCGCGTACTGCCGCAGCCGCTCGAGGCCTGCCGGCAGGAGCTCGAGGTCCTCCGGCGACGTTGGCGAGCGGGCCTCCGAGCGGCTCCGCCACAACACCCCGTCGAGCCAGACGACCACAGCACGGTTCGTGAAGCTCGGATCCGTCTCCCGCTCGAACGGCACCTCCTCGATCGCGGAGAAGCCCTCCGAGGGGTCCGGCGGCTCGAGCAGGCGCTCGTACCGGAACAGCACGCCCGGCGGGAACGCACCCGGGTCGCTCTTCGAGGCCGCCTGCATCTCGGCGGGGCCGAGCAGGCGGCCGTAGCGCCGCAGCATGCGCGTGACGGCGTTCAGCTGCGCGTCCTCGATCCGGGTCCTGAGCCAGACGCAGCGGACGCGCAGGCCGTGCCGCGCGGCGGCCGCGACCACCGGCGCGCGCAGCTTGCGCGTCGCGTAGGTGTTGTCGAGCACGAAACGGCGCGTCCCGGAGTCGATCGCGCGCTCGAGCTCGGGCACGAGGTCCGCGAGGCGGCCGCCCCGCTCGTCGCGGTTGAGCCGCGCGTAGCCGTCCTCGACGAAGCTCGCGGCCAGCGTGCTCTTGCCTGCCGCCGGCAGGCCCATCAGCAGCACCACCTCGCCGGCGGACGTCGAGACGGTCGGGCCAGCAGCACGCTCCCCGCGCAGCCGGCGCGCCGCGGGAACGCGCTCGTCGAGCCGCGCGCGGTCGGCGTCGTCCAGCCGGAGCGCGGCGGATCGCGCCAACGAGGCGAGCGAGTCCAGACGAGTGGCGCCCGGGATCGGCAGCACGAGCGGCGACAGGTCCCGAAGCCAGGCCAGCGCGATCTCGAACGGCGTCGCGCCGTGGCGCGCGGCGACCAGGGCGAGCGCCGGATCGCGCGCCAGCTTCACGCGCTTTTCGTACCCGCCGAGCGGCCGGTACGCGACGAGCGGGATGCCCTCGGCGACGCAGCGCGCGACGAGGCCGTTCCACAGGCTGTCGTCGTGGAGCACGCTGAGCCCGACCTGGACGGCGTCGATCTGGGCGTGCCGCAGAGCTTCCTCGAGCTGCTGGAGGCCGACGTTACAGAGGCCGATCCGCTCGACGAGCCCGTCGCGCTTGAGCCTCGCGAGCGCGCGCACGCTCGTCGCGAGCGGCGTGCGCGGGTCGGGCGCGTGCAGCTGGTAGAGCGCGATGCGCGCGGCGCCCAGCGCGCGGCGGCTCGCCTCGCAGGCCTCCACCAGGTGGCGCGCGCGCCCGTCCGCCACCCAGCGGCCCTCGGGCCGCACCAGCCCGCCCTTCGTCGCAACGAGGATCCGCGCGCGGTCTCCGTTCCAGGACGCAAGCGCTCGGGCGATCAGCCGCTCGTTGTGGCCCGCCTCGCTCGAGTCGAGACAGTAGGCGTCGGAGGTGTCGAGGAAGTCCACGCCCGTGTCGAAGGCGGCGTGCAGCAGCGCCACGGAGGCCGCGTCGTCGCGGTCGGGCGACGTCGAGAGCCGCATGCAGCCGAGGCCGAGCCTCGGCAGGAATGGAGAGCTCAGTAGTAGATCGTCACACGGAAGCTGCCCCGGTTGTCCTGGAGGTAGTCGTCGTTGACGCCCAGGCTCAGCCGGCCCGACTCGCGCATGCGGATCGGCCCGCGGTCGTCGCCGATCAGGAAGGGCTCGGAGCCGCCGACCCGTCCGATCAGCGCGCCGCCGGCCCGGTTCGGCATCGGGCGCCCCGCGTTCCTGTGGTTGCCGCCTTCGCCGGCCGGGCCGTCCTTGCGGTCGGGCCCCCACTGCACCTTGCCGCTCGCCTCGAAGTAGACGCTCATCCCGGAGCGCACGTCGATCCCGGTGTCGCTCCACGGCGCGGCCGCGTCGACGGACGTCGTGCGCTCGCGCAGGCCCGAGGGGCGCCCGCCGTTGCGGTCGTAGCTCGAGGAGCCCGAGTAGCTCGAGCTCCCCGAGCCGAGCTCGATCCGCGCCACGTCGGAGCGGTCGTAGCGCCGCGTCGAGCCGTTCTCGTCGAACTCGACCGTGCTGCCGCGCACGCCCACCAGGTCGCCCTCGACGCGGCGGCCGGTGCGCAGCACGAGCGTGTCGGCGAGCGTGGTCGTCGCGAGCGCGGCCACGGCGGCCAGCAGGAACAGGCGTCGGTGGGACAATGCGCTCTCCTCCGGCGCCATCGTGCGGGCGCCGCCGGGGCGAGTCAAGCGCCACTACAATGCGCGGCGAGCGAGCCGGCTAAGGGCGGCTCGCCTTCGGAACAGGGGTGGATATGCGGCGCCATTCGTGTCGGCTCGGGGTTCTCGTCTGCCTGCTCGGGATCGCTTTCTCGCTTCTGGGCTGCTCGTCGAGCTGCGGACGCAGCCGGGCGCCACGCGAGCGGGGCGAGCTCACCGCAGTCGAGAAGTCCACGATCGCGGCCTTCACGAGCGGCACGATCTCGCGCGAGAGCCCGATCCGCGTCGCCTTCCACGAGCCGCTCGCCAAGCCCGAGCAGGTGGGAGCGCCGCTTTCCCCATCGCCCTTCCGCTTCGAGCCACAGGTCGCGGGCACGGCGGTCTGGGCGGCCCCGGACCGGATCGAGTTCCGACCGAAGGACCGCCTGCCCGACGGGCAGGCGTACGCCGCGAGCCTCGACCTCGCGCCGCTCTTCCCGGCCGGCCAGGCGCCGCCGCTCGCGCGCTTCGAGTTCGTGTTCGGGACGATGCGGCAGTCGTTCGACGTCGGCGTCGACGGGCTCGAGGCGGCGGACGCCTCGGACGTCAAGCGCCAGACCCTGACGGGCCGGCTGCTGACGGCCGACGTCGAGGACGCGCCCGGCGTCGAGAAGCTCCTGAAGGCCACGCACGCGGGCCGCGAACTGAAGGTCGCCTGGGTCCACGACGACGGCCGCCGCGTGCACAAGTGGAGCGCCACCGGGATCGAGCGCGGCGAGGCGGCCTCGGTCGTGCGCGTGAGCTGGGACGGCGCGCCGATCGGCGTCGACAAGAAGGACGGGCAGGACGTGAGCGTGCCCGGCCTCGACACCTTCACGGTCGCCGAGGCGCGCGCGGTGACCGCTCCCGAGCCGCACGTGGAGCTGCGCTTCACGGACCCGCTCAAGGCCGGGCAGAACCTGAAGGGCCTGCTGCGCATCGCCGAGCGCGACGACCTGCGCTTCGTCGTGGACGGCAGCCGGGTCG
>Ga0111538_10013761_pt1 | contig 10671 bp, 14 predicted proteins | sample SoiMethybrSBSTD1_FD_79669 | JGI IMG/M metagenome (GOLD analysis project Ga0111538, IMG submission 79669) | Bulk soil microbial communities from a Populus tree surrounding site in Tennessee, USA - Soil MetaG P. TD hybrid SBSTD1 (version 2)... | ecosystem: Environmental > Terrestrial > Soil >... | reverse complement strand
GCGATAGACAGGAAAGGATAAGACGGCCTTCTGCGACATCAATGGTCTGAAAACATTGATGAAAATTGAAACGGTGTGAGACGGCATGACACTTGCAGAAACACCACTGTGGCCCACTGAGTTAGAGCCACTGGCCTTTGATATCATTGATATATCGTCGGGCACCAACGGCTAGTCCATGTTCCCAACCATGTTTGAAACATGATCCCGAACTGGGCCGCGCCCTTCGGCTGGGTGCTGTTCTGCATCGCCGCCGGCACGCTGCTGGCGATCGTGCTCCTCGGCTGCGCGGTGCCGCTGCGATGAGCGGCGACGTGGTCGTGCTGGTGACCGCAATCGCCGTGCTGCTGCTGGCGCTGCTGGGCGCGTCGCTGGTTAGCTGGTGGGTATGGCAGGGAGGTAGGGATACATGACGTGTACTTCGTCATCGGTGCCGACGCCCAGACTGTCGGCAAGCCCCGGGGAGAGGTCCGCCGCGCGGCCGGTCTGTTCCTCATGCGGCCCCCAATCGGCTACATGGGCCAATCGCTGCACGCCGGTGTCCGCGTTGGTCACCATCGCCATCTGGGGCCCTCGTAACATTTCCTTGGGCGTGACATCGTAGTCCCATCTACAGGCAAGATAGAACACCGAAGGATCGAGCCGGCGTGCCATCCCGGTCGTCGCGGGCGGTTGCTTTCCCAGCATGAGCCAAGGGCACTCCTCCGGCTCGTACCACATGGCCAAACCCTCGCTCGGGCTCACCCCCGTGTCGTCAGGGCCGCCAAAGGTCGAGCAGGTTCCCCTCGCCGCGAACAGCACGCCGCTCGGCGGCTCGGGTGGTTCAGGCTCGATCGGCTCGCCGTGATCCTCGCCGGAAATCGCGTCGGCAATGGCGCCACAAATCACGTCGTAATTCTCGCGGTAAATGTCCATGTCGGCGCGCGAATTTATGAAACAGATTTCCAGGAGTACCGCCGGTTCTTCGGTGTGATTTAGAAAATAGAGGTTGCCCTTCTTGGGGCCGCGGTTCTTGAGCCCCGACGCATCGCAAACAGCGTCAACAATCTCGTCCGCCATCTCCATGCCGGTCTGACTGGTATAGAACATCTCACACCCGACCGGGTTGGTGGTGGTGTCCTCGCCGTCGAATGTCGCACTATTAAAGTGCACCGAAAAATCCCAATCCCTCGTTTTCGAATTATGCCAGTCGCATATCCGTTTCAAATTTTCGTCTTGGTCGTCCGACACGTCATCATGATAAGTCATCACCTCGACGCCGCTCTCGCGCAGCGCATCCGCCACGCTCTCGACCACCAATCTAGCCTCGTCAACCTCGTCGCCATAGATGGAAGAAGCTCCCCGGATATATTTTCCGTGACCTGACGACAGACATACTTTGAGCATGACGTTTCCTCGGCTAGAATGCGCAGCGGCCAGACGCAGGAACGTCCGGCCGCCACTTGACATGCAACCTAGAAGGAGGTCGCCGTGCCCGCTTTGATCGATATCACAGGCCGTCGATTTGGCCGATTGATCGCCCTGCACAGAGTTGGAACGCGGGACGGCAAAGCAACATGGCTTTGTCAATGCGATTGCGGGAAGAAATCAATTTCTGCGGGAAGAATGCTGAACGCGGGTAAAGTCATGTCTTGCGGTTGTCTTCGATATGAACGAGCGAAAGCAGCAACAATAACGCACGGCCTGTCCCACCCCCCCGATAAGGCATATATTAGTTGGAGCGGCATGCTCTCACGGTGCACCAATTCAAATCAACTATCGTATAAAAATTACGGCGGCCGTGGCGTCAAAGTTTGCGAGCGGTGGCTGAAATTCGAGAATTTTCTAGCCGACATGGGAAGGCGCCCGCCGGGCACAAGTCTGGATCGCATCAACAATGATGGCGACTACAACGCCTCAAATTGCCGGTGGGCCACGCCGAAACAGCAAGCAAATAATAGACGCAAGGCACAGCGGAAATGATCACGGCGCAAAGCCTCCCAGCAACCGCACCCGCAATTCATTAGTCCCCGCCGGGGCCGTCCCGGCTACATCAATTGCCACCGCGAATTCTCGTAGTTCCGGCTGGATCACTGGCCGCTCGCGGGTGCCCGATCGGAATTTGACGAACCCGGTGGACAGCCGCATGCCGATGATGCCGGTGCCGGCAATGACCCGGAACATCAGTTCGGTGCCGTCCGGCTGGAAGATGTCGTTGTACATGATGCCGTCGGACGACGTTTGAAAGGTGATCGTATCGCCGACGAAGTTGCCCGGCATGGTGACCTTGACGATCGGCCCGGCCGAGCAATCGATGCCGGCGGACAGGCTCTCGCCGGCGTCGATGATCGGCCCGTTGATGATCTGCAGAGGCATGTCATTTCTCCGTCGGTGGACAGGTGGGAGGCGCCCAGGCGAGCACCAGTTTGCGCGCCCTGATATGCGCATTGACCGCGTTGCCGGTGCCTACCTGTGCGCGCTTGGGCTGCTCGGTGGCAGGATCCTTCTGCCAAACATCGAACAGATGCTCCATGGCATGAAGAAACCCGTCATCGATGCCCTTGAGCCCCAGCTCGCGGATGCGCTCGCGCTCGGTCGGATCGACACAATCGTAGGATACCCTGCCTTCGGCTTCGCGCTCGAACTGCCCGAGCACAAGCAAGGTGATCGCTGCGGTAGTCAGACCTACGACGATGCCGACAAACCGCTCTTGCGTCATCCATGCCGGCCGAACGGCATCCGCACGGTGCCACCGCCTGCCAGGACAGAGATCAGGGCAATCAGCGCTAACAGCAGCACGATCACCCAAATTCCCTTTTTCACCTGATCCGGGATCGGATAAATGAAGGCCTCGATCACCCATATGGCAAGGTAGATAATCCCAGCCAGGACGATCAGGCCGATCAGGAACCATAAAACGCCAATGGCCATTTCAATCATGGTCCGCCTCCTATTGCATGTCGAATAGGGAAGGAACGCCGCCGAATATCGCCCCTTGCGCTGCCCCCAGATTGAGCGCCGGCCCCGTAGGCCCGCCGACGCCCATCTGCTGCGCGAGCGGCGAACGTGCGGCGGTCATGCGCGAGAGTTCTTGCGCACGGTTACGCATCATGGCGTTGGACATCCGGCGAGCGCCGTAACCGGCACCAACAGCCATGGCATAACGCGGATCGCCGGTCTGGTAGGAGGTGGCAAGGCCCGCACCGGCCATCAGTCCATGACCACCGCCCAAGGCATTGCCGACCAGCCGAAGCATGTTGGGAAACGATGTGCTACGGGTCGCCACCCGCATGCGGTTGATTTCCTGATTGGTAAAACCCTCTTTAGTCGCCGGTGAAACGCCCTTATTGTTGGGACGGATGAAGGCGCGCAATTGCTGCCGATAGGCATTTTCCACGTTCATACCGGAGGCGGCCGACGCTGCCTGATCCTCGGCGCGTTGCCGGATTGCGTCTATTGCCCGCAAGCGGAATTCCGCCGCCGCATTGGCGCGGGTTTCCGTTGCCAGCGCGGAAACAGCCTTGGCATCGCCCTTCAAAACATCTGCTTGATTGATCTTGGCCAGATAATCGTCGAGGCCGCGCATGGCATCGCGCGCCGCCTTCTGCTCGGTGGGGTTGGTGTAATCGCGCGCCACGGTGCCGAGTTGCTTGCGCAGAGTGTCAAGGTCATCGAATTTTACGCCACCGCTGGCCCCAGTCAGTGGCGACATGATGCCCTTGTTAGCGGCGTCATCCAGTAGGCCCGACACCCCCGGCGTCAGCTTGGGGTGTATTTCCTGATCGATCCTGATCCGGTTGACCGCGCTCTGAATAGCCTGCGGCTTGATTTCGAGGTCTGCCGCCCGCAATGCAGCATAGCCGGCATCAACCGCCGGTTTGAGATCGTCGGCCGTGGGCGCCCCGAGATAGCCCCTGGCCGTCCGGCCAATGCGGCCAGCCGCCGCGCCGATCACCGGGAGAGCCCCGCCTAGGGCCCCGCCAATGCCTGCAGAAGTGCCTACGTCCTCCCCCCTGGCCGCCGCATCAGCAGCGCTAATGCCAGCCCCAGAGGCCGCCCCGCGAGCTACGTTACCGCCAAGCTGCAACGCCTTGCCGCCCAGTGTGGTAGCCGTTATGGGAGCCGCCCCTAGCATCTTGGCACCCAGCGCCGTCGCCCCTAGCGGGGCCGTGGCCAGCGTCCCGCCAAGCAACTGCGCCGCACCCGAGGCAATCGGCTGATCCCTTTCAACCTCGGCATAGCGGGCCTGCCGCTCCGGCAGATTGGCCGCATAGCGTTCCGACCATGACGCCCCCGGCTTGCCGGCTCCGCTTAGTGGTTGCGCTGCGGCTTTGAGGGCCGCCTCGGCCTGTGGGATGTAGGCTCCGAGCACCGGAATGCCGCGCAGCACCATGCCGGCAGATACGTCATCGGTCTCGCGCGGCACGGCCCAATCGTCAGCGCCAGCCTTGGTTTGCGGAGCATCGGGTACAAACCAATCGTCGGCCATTAGATCGGCCTCCCGGCTGCGTCTACGATCGTCCCGTCAGGCAATTTCCACTGGTTGCGGCTTGGGCTGTAATAGGAGCCCTGCGGCACGTTGGCGGGCCGCGCAGGTGCCGCCCCGCCCCGGCCGGCGGTGGGCGCCGGTGTTCCGCCAGGAGCAGTATCGGTAGCGGTGGCAGTGGGCGGTTTGCCAACCGCTTCATGCGCGGCTTTCCGACGTTCCAGCAGATCACGCGGAACACCACCGCGACCGCGAAATGCCTCCTGCTCCCTTCGGGTCAATTCATCCTGCAGTTGATCGAACTTGGACAACGCCCCCGTCGAGGTATCGGTGGGCTGGATTTCATATCGCTCAACGTATTTCTGCGCCTCTGCGATGCCCATGCCGGCGCCGGTCAATGCGCGCAACAGCGCCTCTGTCCCAGATTTCACCTTGCGGGCCACCTCGCCTTGCTCGCCCGCATTGAAATAAGTCATCACCTTGCCGGTGAGGCTATCGGTGGCCATTCCGCTTGCGATTTTCGCTCGAATGGCGGGGGCCTCATCGAGAAACTTGCCACCCATGGCAATTGCTGCCGCCGTTTCAGACGGTAGCGGCTTGCCTTCCTCGTTGAGCGCGCCGCCGCCTGCAATCCAGTTTCTGGTCTTGGGATCGGCGGGATCCATCCCAAGATTTTTAGCAATGGTCTGCCGCTGCCCGGCCTGTGCGGCAAGATTGCCCTCGGTCTTTGGCAGCCAAATTTGCTTGGCAAGTTCTGCCTTCTGTTCCGGTGTTGCCCCATCGGGATACAAATCTCTTAAGGCTCTCTGATAATCAGTCTGCTGCTTGGCTGGATCGCTGCGCTCGAATTGCCGCTCTTTCAGATCACGATCCAGCAGTGCCTGCTGGCGATTGAATGCGTCGTTCGCCGCCTGGCGGCCCTCCTGCACCTTCTGATGCGCCAGCTGCTGCTGCCGCGCCGCCACGGCGGCGTCCTGGCTAAAGCCGCGCTGATAGCCTTCCAGCCCCTCGCCCATGCCGGGGCCGCGCATCAGCCCAAGCCCGAGCCCGATCAGGCTGTTGCTGCGGCTGGTGAGCGCCCGGCCAAAATCGGCCGGCTCGCCGGCGGCGTCGGTCGGCTGAAACATATCCATGAGGCTCGTCGGCATCTTTCGCCCCTGCTGTGGTGGTGGCCCTTGGGCCACGGCGGTCTGGTCGTAACCCTCGCCGGTTGCCCGCCATGGTTCCGGCATTCCGATCGGCCGCATGGCCCGGTCGGCCTCGTCGCCTTCCAGCGGGGTGACCGTGCGGCGGCCGGCGTCGGCCGTCACCGCTGCCGAGGCCGCCTGCGGGCTATAGCCGCGATAATCGCCGGCGGCGACATCGAGCTTGTCGGGGCGGCCCTTGAACGCCGAGCCGGTGTCGTGGACGTATCCCGTCACATCGGGGATCGTGTAGGATTTTTGGTCGAGCGGGCTGGTATAGGTTAGCGGGCCCATCTTGACGGTCTGGCCGTAGCGAGAAGGATCGCCCGCCAGCGTTACGAATGGCGATGTTCCCAGCCGAACGTCATCGAGTGTGGAAGGAACGCGCTTGCCGGTCTGCGGATTGGGCTGCGAGGTTTCGAACCCGCCTTCCATGCGGTCACCCGGGCCGGGGGCGTAGTAGGTGACGCGGCTGTTGAACGGCCCGAACGGATTTTGGGGTTGCGGCCGGTAGTAATCCAACAGGCTTGGCATGGCCTAGAGCATCCCCAGCAGTCCACCCGCACCGGCGCCGATCGCAGCTCCCGGCGCGCCGAACATCGAGCCGAGCCCAGCGCCGGCAATGGCGCCGCCGCCAATCTTCTGTAGGGTCGTGGGTTGATAGGCATTCTGGGTGGTGACCTTGGTACCGCCCAGACCGCCAGCGCCTGACAGGACGTTGGCGTAGCGCGCCAGTTGTTCCCACGGCCGCGCCTGCTGCGCATTGTAGGTGGCGACCTGATTGGCGAGGTCTTGCTGCGCGCGATCGGTGTAAAATTTTCCGATGTTTTGCAAATGCTCGGCACCGGTATAGCGCGCCTCGTCCAGCGTCGGCATCAGTTGCGACCACTGCCCTGCGCGGGTGAGCCCGCCCTCGGCGATACCCTGCATCTGCTGCTGCCGGCGGGCATAGTCCTGCGCCAGGATCGGGTCGGCGGCTTCCGCCATTGCCCGCGCCGCCACGTCGGTGTGCTGGCCTGAGCCATAGCGGCCGGCACCCGACATTGAGGAACCAATCTTGTTGCTGATCTGCCGGTTGCTGGTGTCCAGCATGCTCTGCAGGTACGGGTTCTGATCGCCCTGCGCCTGCTCGTACAGCGATTTTAGTCGGCCGCTTAGGCCCTCGTTCTGGATCATGTTGGTGCCGAGCGTGCGCGCGGCATTCACACCAACCGAGCCATAGGGTTCGCTCTGGGCAAGGTTTTGCTCTGCGCCTAGCCCTTGGGTCAGCAGATTATTCACCGGCGCCTGCAGATTGCCGCCATAGGGCAGATAACCAACGTCGGCGTTAAACTGGTTGGTCGCATTGCTATAAAGATTGTTCAGCCCAGGCTGCGCGCCCGACCATGGATCGGAGGTGGATGTCGTTGTCTGGGTTGGCGTCTGACTTGAACTACCGCCCATGGCGTTACCTCAATGATTTTTCCATTTGAACATGCGTGATTTTGTAGCCGTGCTTTTTCAGCAATGCCCGCGCCCAGCCCGGGCGGCACAGCGGCCGGCATTCGACGCAACCCGCCTGGCGCAGCATGTCCTCGAGTTCGGGCAGCAGATGTTCCCACTGCTGACGGCCGTAGCCGGCCATCCACAGCAACTCGCCGATCATGTCGGGGCCGCGCATATGTATCCGCACACCGATCAGGGCGGTTGCCCGGCTGGCGTCATCGTCCCAGATCAGCGCAATCCGCATCTGCTTGTTGGTGATCTGATCGTGCAGTACTTGAACCGTTTCCTTCGATCGCCGCGCGATCAGTGGCAGGAACGGCAACCAATGCGGCGTGCTGTTTGCGATCGCCTTGTCGTCAAGCGGGACCGGTATCAGCCTCACCGCTTCTCTAGCTCAGCAATACGCTTGCGCAATGATTTCAGTTCCGCCACCAGCAGCGGCACCAGCTTGGAATAATCCATCATCCAAGGTTGGCCGTCGCGCGCCGGCGTCACCGCTTGCGGCACAATCTGATGAACTTCCTGCGCCACAAACCCGCTGCGATCGCCGATCTCCGGGTGATTGCGCCACCGAAACTTGACCGGCCGCAAGCTGTCGAGCAGGCCGCCGACCGGCGGCAGGTCCACAATGTCGGTTTTGAGGTCACCGTCACAAGTGGTGTTGAACGAGGTCGAGGCCCCGCTTTCGTTGGCGATGGAGCCAATGCCGACATCTACAGAATTGGTGAACAGGAGATTGAAGCCATTATCGAGCATGCAGCGCAGCACAATGCCGTACTGCACGCCGTCGCCGCGGCAAGTAATTTTAAGTGCGCCATTGAAACCGCTGGCCGGCTGACTGGCACCGGACAGAAATTGGGTGGTCCCGACTATGTTAGCGGCGGTGAGCGTGCCGGTGATTGTTGAATTGCCGGTGACAGTGGTATTGCCGGTGACAGTGGTATTGCCGGTGACAGTGGTATCGCCGGTGACAGTGGTATCGCCGGTGACAGTGGTATCGCCATTGACCGTCAAGTCGCCGTTGACGATCGTGCTCGGCAACGGGCCGCCGGTAAACCCCAGCAATATCCAATTGGTGCCGTTATAACAAAACTCGCTATAGCCACCGGCCGTGAGCGCGCCGGCACCAATATCATTGCCAAGCTCATCTTTGATCGCAACCGCACCGATGCCGTCCATGTCCAATGTGGCGGCGGCAGTGTTGGTTAATGCTGGCCCGATCTTGAGCATCACCCGCAGGCCGGTCGGGATCGGAGCAATGTACCCAACGCCCGAGGTGAAGGTTTGCGCATCGGCCGTGCCGCCGGTGACGATTGAGCCGTTCTGTAGGTTTCGCTCCTTGGCATGCGCCGCCATCATGCTGCGCGCGGAATTGTTGACCGATGCGCGCGGCTGGCCCTCGGCCCAATTGATCGAAGTATCGGAGTTGGCATTGTCGGATGCCGTCGTGCTCCAATCGTGAATGTTCTCCCCCGGCATGTTATACTCCTGCCAATTCGACGGGCACGAATTCACCATGAGCCGCCTTCAGTGCGGTCACATAAGCCGCGTGTGCCTCAGCGGCAGTCGCAAATGTTCCGAGGTTTCGATCTCGGCCATTCACATAGATGCGTGAGTAAAATTTTCCTTTTCTGGGATAAGCGCCGGGGGGCAGATCATGATGCCGCCACCGCGACTTGACGCAATTAACAAGGTTCTGTTGCTGCGTTTCACCGGGCATGATCGCGTTTCCTAACTAAAGATTTCGTCAGCGCGCGCTTGCGTTAAGATGCCGTCAGCTACAAGGCTATCGCGTAATGTGATGGTCTTCTTTTTCTTGATATTGATGATCGGATCGAACACTACGACATCCCAATTTTTGGCGTTGCCGGCGGTCTGCCGCCACGTTGTTGCAGCGGCTCGATATTCGGCATTGGTAAACCGTCCGATGAAATCACTGCTCGCCAATGCAGGTTGTCCAAACCCGATGGGGATTGTCGCAATCACCTCGTTGCCGGCTGTAATTTGTTCCGGCGTTGCCTCCGGGGCCGGCACGAACGACCAAGTGCTGCGATCATCCTCGTCCTCGATCGTCACACTGATGACCGGACAGACCTTCTCGATCTCGGTCTGCAAAGTGGCTACATCCATTAGTAATACTCGCGCACCAGAATGACGCCGGCCGCGCCGGCCGCGCCGGCATTTGTATTGGTGCCGGCCGCACCGGCACTGCCGGCCGCACCGACCGCATAGGCATAGGTTGCAGCCGGAGTTCTAAAGACATGATCACAGCCGCCGCCGGCTCCGCCGCCGGCTCCTGATGCGGCGCCGGAAAAACTGCCGCCGCCGCCGCCGCCGCCGCCGGTATTGGCAGAAGCCGCCCGCGCTGCAACTCCGGACGAACCGCTGCCGCCGCCGCCGCCGAACATGCTGTTTCCGCCATGACCGCCGATGCTGCTGGCATGACCACCTGTGCCGCCGGCACCGCCATCAAAATTAAAATCCGCCCCGCTTCCACTGCCGGGAACGACCCCGTTGAGGGCGCCCCCGGTTGCCGTCAACGTGCCAAATGTTGTCGTGCCGCCAGCACCGCCACCTGTGGCACCGCTGCCGCCGCCACCGCCGCCGCCAACCATTTGTACATGGATGTACTTGACGCCCGCCGGGGTCGTGTAGGTGCCGCTGCCCGAGGTGAACCGTTGGAACGTGGGTGATGTTGGGGTGACGCCTTGAACGTGAGTTGCATCAGTCCAGACCGCGACTTGTCCGGCAGTCGGCGTGCCGCTGTTACTGACATTACCGCTGCCGCCGGCCACGCTGTTGAGCGTGCCGCCGCTGAACGTCATGTTGCCGCCGATGGTGACGGCAGTCCAAGTATTGGCGGCGCTGCGATAATAAATCGTATTGGTGCCGGTGAGCGCAGCGATGGAGGTCAGATCGGCATCGAGCGGCTGATAGCTGCCGGCCGGCTGGGCGCCGATGTCGGTCAACACCGTTGCCGGCGCCACCCCCTGGATCGTTGTCGCCGTCACCCACTTGGCATATTGCCCCACCGTGGGCGTGCCAGAATTGCTGACATTGCCACCACCGCCTCCTCCTGCGGCCGCAATGGCATCGGCCACGAATTTGGTATCCACCGCACCGATGGCGTTGCGCGCAGTGTATGGGTCGCGGGCGCTGTCAAACTGTATCCGATACGGCGGCCGCAGATCCTCAGGCAACGGAGCCGTCCTGCTGCGCCTCGATCACCACGCCCTGCGCATGGGTCCACACTGCCCCAGCGTGAATAAACCGGCGAAAGCGATGCAATCGCGCCGACGAGTACAGTGCGGCCGAGCCGGTGATCTCGATCATCACCGGCGAGCCCCACGTCAGTTGATCCTGCAGCCGCTCGCGGGTGCCGGCGGCAACCGTGCCGGTGGCATCATCGCGGACATCGTCGAGCGGATAGGCATCGCTGACGAACGCGCGCATGCCGGGCGACAGATGCACCTCGGCGGTTTCCATTGTCGCCGGTAGATTGGGGCCGCTCAGTGTTGCCAACATGCCATTGGGGTC
>Ga0111538_10013759_pt1 | contig 10671 bp, 10 predicted proteins | sample SoiMethybrSBSTD1_FD_79669 | JGI IMG/M metagenome (GOLD analysis project Ga0111538, IMG submission 79669) | Bulk soil microbial communities from a Populus tree surrounding site in Tennessee, USA - Soil MetaG P. TD hybrid SBSTD1 (version 2)... | ecosystem: Environmental > Terrestrial > Soil >... | reverse complement strand
GGAGACGGCGCAGTTCCTTGTCGGACATCCCGACGAGGTTCCGTCCGTCGTAGAGCACGTCCCCGTCCGAGACCGCGCCCTCGGGGCGCAACCCGAGGATTCCGCGGCCGAGCGTCGACTTCCCGCACCCGGACTCGCCGACGATGCCGAGCGTCTCGCCGCGTCTCACCGTCAGCGAGACACCGTCGACGGCCCGGACCGCGGCGATCTGCTTCTGAAAGATGATCCCGCGCGTGACGGGGAAGTGCTTCGTGACGTCCTTGACCTCGAGCAGCGCGTCACTCATGGCGAGCGAGTCTCCGGTGGGACGCTCATTCCTGTCTCCTCCGCCAGCGCGAGCGCTGCCGCCAGGCGGGCCGATTCCTCGACCTTCGTCGCCTCGTCGAGGAAGCACGCGTCGAGATGCTCGGGATCGAAACTCGCGGGCGTTGCCTCCGGGAGCTCGCGCAAGCACCGATCGAAAGCATACGAGCAGCGCGGGTTGAATCGACAACCGGACGGCGGGTTCAGCAGCGAGGGCGGCTGACCGGCGATCTGGGTAAGCCGTTCGAGCTCGACCTCGAGCCGGGGCAGCGACCCCAGCAGCCCCCACGTATACGGATGCAGAGGGCGCTCGAAGAGCGAGTACACCGGTGATTGCTCGGCGACGCGGGCCGCGTACATCACCGCGACGTCGTCGGCGATCTCGGCGATGACGCCCAGGTCGTGTGTGATCATCACGACCGCGGTTCCGTGCTCCTCCTGCAACTGCTTCATCAGCCCGAGGATCTGCGCCTGTGTGGTGACGTCGAGCGCGGTCGTCGGCTCGTCGGCGATGAGCAGAGCCGGATCGTTGATCAGCGCCATCGCGATCATCACCCGCTGACGCATCCCACCGGAGAACTGGTGCGGGTAGTCGTCCACGCGGCGCTCCGCGCGGGGAATACCCACCTCGTTCAGGCCCTCGATCGCAAGCTCACGCGCTTCGCGGGACGTGACGTCGCGATGCATGAGGACGGCCTCGATGAGCTGATCGCCCACCGTGTGCACCGGGTTGAGCGACGTCATCGGGTCCTGGAAGATCATCGAGATCTCGCTGCCGCGAACCTTCCGCAGCCTGCGCTTCGATGCCTGCAGGAGGTCCTCACCGCGGAACAGGGCCTGGCCCGTCGAGATGGAGGTGTACTTCTTCGACTCCCGCAGGAACGACTGCATCTGCGCCCCGGGTGTCGAGCGATCGTCGAGCCTCATCCGGCCTGGCTTCGGGTTGAGGCTGAGGATCGACATCATCGTCACGCTCTTGCCGCAGCCGGACTCGCCGACCACGCCGAGGGTCTCCCCCGGCTTGACGCTGAACGAGACGCCGTCGACGGCCTTGACGATCCCGTCGTCGGTCTTGAAGTAGGTGCGCAGGTCGCGAACGTCGAGGAGCGGCCCCTCGTCGTCTGCGTTCGTCTCGACCGACGCCTCCGCCGTCGAGGTCACGTCAGTCGGATCCTCGGGTCGATGTAGGCATAGAGCACGTCCACGATCAGGTTGAGGACGATGATCGCGAGCGTTGCGAAGACGATGACCCCCTGCAACGTCGGCAGATCGAGATTGAGGACGCTGTTCAAGGCGAGACGGCCGAGACCAGGAAGGTTGAAGATCGCCTCGGTGAAGATCGCGCCGCCGAGCGCGATACCGATGTCGAGGCCGAGCATCGTCACGACGGGAAGGAGTGCGTTGCGCAGGACATGCCGGCTGATGACCTGACGCTCCGGAACTCCCTTCGCCCGCGCGGTTCGCACGTAGTCCTCGCCGAGGGTGTCCATCACGTTTGCCCGGATCATGCGCGCGTAGATCGCCGCGAACAAGATCGCGAACGTCATCCACGGAAGGATCATGTGGTAGAACCAGTCCCAGGGTCCGCCGCATGTCTGCCCCTCAGGCGGGTTGATGACGTCGCAGTAGCCCGCGTTCGGCGTCAGGCCCCATTTGTAGCCGACGAAGTACTGGAGCAAGAGGCCGATCCAGACCACGGGCGCACTGATCCCCACGAGGACGAAGATCATCGCTCCTCGGTCGAGCAGGGAACGCGGCCTCAGCGCTGAGAGAATCCCGATCGGAAGCGCGATCAGCATCCAGAGGATCGCTCCGCCGACGACGAGCCCTATCGTCACGGGAGCGGCTTCGGTGATCATCTCGTTCACCGACCTGCGGTTCGCGTACGAGCGCCCGAGGGACTGGTCGATCACGAGATGCTTCAGGAACAGCCCGTACTGCTCGTAGACAGGTCGATCGAGTCCCAGCTGGTGCGAGACGCGCGCGACGTCCTCCGCCGTCGCCGACTTCCCGGCGGCCAGCCGGGCCGGGTCCGCGGGAAGCAGGAAGAAGAGGACGTACGTGATGAGCGTCACTCCGAGGAAGAGGACGCCGGCCCAGAGGGTTCGTCGGACGAGATACTGGAACATGTCGTGTCACATGTCAGGAGCGGGAGAGGAGGCTGTGCCTCCCCTCCCGCTCCTGTGTCTTACTTGAGGCAGATCACGTTGAGCAGCGGTCCGCTGCCTGTGGCCTCGTTGATCGTGATGCAGCCAACGCGATTCGACAGGAAGGTCCGGTCGTTCGAGTTGACCATCGGCGCCCACGGCGGGTTCTCCCGCATCACGGCACCGTCGAGTGCGGCATACGCAGTGCCGCGCTTCGGGCCGGTCAGCAGAGATGCTGCCGCCATCTGCTTATTGTACTTCGCCACGTTGAAGTAGGCGTAGTTGTTGTGCTGCGGGTTGGTGACCTGGTTCCCGTCCAGCAGAATGTTGATGAAGTCGTAGGGGTCGGCGTAGTCGGCGCCCCAGCGCTCCACCGTCATGTCGTAGTCACTGGTCTTCGGGTTGCCTGCGTTCGTGAACTGCTGCGCACGTGGCAGCAGCCTGATCTCGGCATCGATGCCGATCTGCTTCAGGTTGTACTGGATCAGCTGCGCCTGCAGCGGGGCGACTCCGGCGTTCGACGCCCACATGACGGCCTTGCCACCGCGCAGGTTCCCGCCCGCGAGCTTCTTCGCGGTCGCGATCGAGTTGGGCGTGACCTTCAGGGGATAGATCCCCGCCGGCTTGTAGCCCAGCATGCCCGGCGGCAGGATCTGCCCTGTCCGCTTGCCGTAGAGGTACCCGCCCTGAGCGGAGAACGCCTGCCGGTCGACGGCCCAGTTGACCGCCTTCGCGAGGCCCGGGTTGTCCTTGAACAGCGGACGCGCGTGGTTCATTGCCACGTATCGGACGTCGAGGAGCGGCCGCACCTGAACCCGGCCGTCCTTCTTGTTCAGCCCGTACTTCGAGACGACGTTCTTCCACTCGGTCGGGGGGATCCCGCCGGACGCATAGTCCGTCGTTCCCTTCTCGACGTTCTGGAACTCGACCGCGACGTCGTTGCCGATGTTGACCTGGATCGTGTCCGCGTTCGCCGTTCGGCCACCCTTGTAGTACGGGTTCCTCTTCAGCGTGATCGAGCGGTTCGGCGTCCGTGCGGAGAAGTAGTACGGGCCGCACGAGGCGTACGTGTTGATGCCGTTGGCGTCGATCTGACCGGCGAGGGTCGGGTCGATCGCCTGCATGAACGGCATCGTCGTGCGGGCCAGGAAGTCAGGAGACGCCTTCGTCAGGTTTACGACGAGCTTGTTCCCGCGGGCCTTCACGCCCGAGATGGTGCTCGCCTTGCCGTCGATGACCGCCTGGGCGCCCTGGACGATGTCGAGAAACGAGACGCCGGTCGACTGCATCTTCGGGTTGGCGAACCGGTTGAACGCGTCCACGAAGCTCTTCGCCGTCACCGGCTTGTTGTTCGAGAACCGGAAGCCCGGCTTGATGGTGAAGGTGTACGTCTTCCCGTTTGCCGAGATAACCGGGAGCCCCGCGGCGACCTCTGGAGTCGCCACCGCCCCTGCGGCACCTTCCTTGTCGGGCCAGTTGAGGAGCTTGCACGCCGTCGCCCCTTCGAGCTTCCATGTCTCGCCGTAGTAGCTCAGCTGGGGGTCCGTGTAGTCGACGTCGGTCGTGAACTCGACGACGATCGTGCCGCCCTTCTTTGCGGTAGGCGCGGCGGTGGCCGCGCTTGCGGCCAGCAGGACAAGGCTCGAGATCGCAAGCACGATCCCGAAGAGCCGTTTCTTGTTGCGCATTCCACTCCCTTCGATCGAACAGCCTGGACGTACGACAGGGCCCGTCGTCTCCCTGCCCGGGATCGGGCGGACCGGTAAAAGGCTCATCGCGAGCTCCTTGGGTCGAAGGCGTCGCGGAGGCCGTCGCCAAGGAGGTTGAAGGCGAGAGTCGTCAAGAGCAGCGCGATCCCCGGCCAGACCATCAGCAACGGCCGCTCCGTGTAGTACTGCGGCGCGTAGGCGAGCAGGTTGCCCCAGCTCGACGTCGGAAGCTGGATCCCGAGCCCGAGGAACGAGAGGCACGCCTCGGCAAGGATGAACGCCGCGACACTGAGCGTGGCGAGGACGATCAGCGGCCCCACGAGGTGCGGGAGGATGTGCGAGCGGATGATCCGCCAGTTGCTCGCCCCCACCATGCGGGCCGCCTCGACGAACTCCTTCTCGCGGAGCGAGAGCGTCACTCCACGGAAGACACGGGCCGAGTAGAACCAGCCCAGCAGCCCGAACACGAGGACCAGCGTCACGACCCCCTCTCCCAGGAAGCCGAATGTCACCTTGTTCAGGCGCGAACCGAGCGTGGCCCCGAGCGTGATCACGAACAGCAGGTACGGGAATGCCATCGTCAGCTCGACCATCCGCGAGATCAACGTGTCGGACCAGCCGCGGTAGAACCCGGCGATCGCGCCGAGCAGGGCGCCGAGGAAGATCGAGAGGAACGTCGCTCCGACCCCTACCTCGAGCGACACCTGGGCGCCGTACAACAGCCGCAGGAACTCGTCGCGTCCCAGAGTCGAGTCCGACCCGAGGACGAAGAGTTGCTCGTCGAGCGATCCGTCGGGCATGAGCTTCCCGACATGCGTCCAAGGGCCGGCCGGAAGCTGATCCGCGTCGAGCCCACCCGAGACCAGGAACGGCTCGTTCGGGCCGTGGCCGAGCAGCTTGGATGCGATCGGTGCCCCTGTGAACGCGATCACGAAGAGCAGGATGATGAAGACGCCACCCGCAACCGCAAGCCTGTCGCGCCGGAGGCGGAGCCACACGCTCTCCCAGTAGCCACGCGCCCGGACGCTCGCAAGTCCGAGCTCCTCGCTGGCCTCTGCGCCCCCGAACTCTAGAGCGGTGGTATCGGTCCCGGGCAGGATCGCGATGCTGCCCGTGCCGTGCTCGGGGGAATCAGGTCTGTCGGCCATATTGCTCGTTTGTTACAGGGCGGGAAGTCAGACGTCACCGATCGGCGGAAGTTGGCGGGAGCTCGAAGGTTGGCGCGATGATCGCAGCACGCCTACCTCGGCAACACGACCGACGCGCGCGGCACCCAGTTGTCCACGACCCAGTGTGCCTTGGTGCCTGTTCCGACCTTGATCAGCTCGAGGAAGAAGATCTGTGCGCGAACCTCGGAGCCCTTGCGCGGGAGTAGCGCGACCTCGAGGAGCGCGCTCTTCGTGTAGGACTCGTCGATCTTGTACGGAGCAACTTCGAGCTCGTTGATCGGATACGGCACCACCGGGTTGTTGCCGGTCAGCCACTCCGAGCGTGAGAGCCCTCCACGCAGCTTCGGACCCACGAGTTCCCAGGCCTCGTCGAGGTTCTTGCGTGCTACGGCGGTCTGGACGAACCGGACCGCGACGTGACGGGCCTCGTCCGACAACGGGGCCTTCACCAGGGTCTCGGGCACGTCTGCCGGGACGTTGCTGACATGCTCCCTCGGCGCGTTCGTGTTCGGCCCGAAGAGGAACAACGCGACGACCGCGAGGATCCCGGCGATCCCGGCAACCCCCCACAGAGCGCGCCGACGCATGCGAACGCCGCGCCAAGCACGAGCATCGGATGCCCTCACTGCTGCCTTCACCGTCGGCATCGTAGACGATGCTCTCCTTCCAAAGTTAGGCGGTTCCGCGCGCTCGTGACACAAAGTGAAAAAGAGTTGTCGTACGAGTGAGCCTTGCCTCGGCCTTCTCTCCGGCTGCACTCCCGGACGCGGTGAGCGTCGCCGTTACGTCAGCGCGTCCGCGCCGGCGACGACCTCGAGGATCTCCTGGGTGATCTCGGCCTGCCGGGCGCGGTTCATCTCGAGCGTCAGGGTGTCGATGAGCTCGCCCGCGTTCTTCGAGGCGTTGCGCATCGCCGTCATCCGCGCGCCCTGCTCCGACGCCGAGGACTCGAGCAGCGCCCGGTAGATCTGCGTCTCGACGTACACCGGGAGGAGCCGCTCGAGGATCTGCTCCGGCTCGGGCTCGAAGATGAAGTCGCCGCGGATCGCGTCGTCACGGCGCTCCTCCTCGTCGGTCTGGAGCACGTCGGCGGAGATCGGCAGGATCTCCTGCTCGGTCACCGTCTGCGTGAGGGCCGAGACGAACGTGTTGTAGACGAGCACGACCCGGTCGACGTCGCCCTCGACGAACAGCTCCGCGGCGCGGTGCGCGATCGCCTGGGCGTTCGCGTAGGCCGGCGCGTCCGTGAAGCCGACGAAGACGCCGTCGAGGTCACGGTGCCTGAACGTCAGCGTCGAGCGGCCCTTCTTGCCGACGCCGAGCCAGCGGACGGCCTGTCCTTCGCCGCTCAGCCGGCGGTCGAGCGCGAAGGCCCGTCGCATGACCTGCGCGTTGAAGGCGCCGGCGAGGCCGCGGTCGCCCGTCAGCGGCACGATCAGCGTCGAGGACGTCGTCTCCCGCTGCTGGAGGAGCGGCAGCCCGCGCACCGAGCCCGCCGCGCGCCCGACGCCCGCGATCAGCTCCGTCATCGTGTCCGCATACGGCCGCATCGACTCGATGCGGCTCTGCGCCCTTCGCAGCTTCGCCGCTGCGACGAGCTCCATCGCGCGCGTGATCTTGCGCGTGTTGCGGACCGACCGGATCCGCCGCTTGTAGTCCTGGACGGTGGCCATTGCTCAGCCGACGAGGCCGGTCTCCTCCTGCACGTTGAACGACTCGTTGAACTTCGCAAGTGCCTTGTCGAGCTTCTCGGCGGTCTCGTCCGAGAGGTCGTTCGCTTCGCGGATCGCCTGGTAGATCGAGCTCTCCGCGCGGAGCGTCTCGCGGAGCTCCTCCTGGTAGCGCGGCACCTGGCCGACGGGCACGCGGTCGAGCGCGCCGTTGATCCCGGCGTAGATCGCGACGACCTGCTCCTCGGCGGGCCACGGCTGGTACTGCGGCTGGTTCAGGGTCGCGACCATCCGCTCGCCGCGCGAGAGCGACTGCTGCGTCGCCGCGTCGAGCTCCGAGCCGAACTGCGAGAACGCCTCGAGCTCGCGGTACTGGGCGAGGTCGAGGCGCAGCCGCCCCGCGACCTTCTTCATCGCCTTCGTCTGCGCGTTCCCGCCCACGCGGGAGACCGAGATACCGACGTTGATCGCCGGCCGGACGCCCGAGTAGAAGAGGCTCGACTCGAGGAAGATCTGACCGTCGGTGATCGAGATGACGTTCGTCGGGATGTAGGCCGCGACGTCGCCTGCCTGCGTCTCGATGATCGGCAGGGCCGTGAGCGAGCCGCCGCCGAGGGCGTCCGAGAGCTTGCAGGCGCGCTCGAGTAGCCGCGAGTGGAGGTAGAAGACGTCGCCCGGGAACGCCTCGCGGCCCGGCGGGCGGCGCAGCAGCAGGGAGAGCTGCCGGTACGCGTCCGCGTGCTTGGTGAGGTCGTCGTAGATCACGAGCGCGTGCTTGCCGTTGAAGAGGAAGTGCTCGCCCATCGCGGCGCCGGCGAACGGCGCCATCCACTTGATCGGCGCCGCCTCCTGCGCCGGGGCGGTGACGACGATCGTGTAGTCCATCGCGCCCGCGTCTCGCAGCCGCTCGACCACCTGCGCGACCGTCGACGCCTTCTGACCGACCGCGACGTAGATGCAGATCACGTCGCCGCCGCGCTGGTTGATGATCGTGTCGACGCCGATCGCGGTTTTCCCCGTCCCGCGGTCGCCGATGATCAGCTCGCGCTGGCCGCGGCCGATCGGGATCATCGAGTCGATCGCCTTGATGCCCGTCTGGAGGGGCTCGACGACCGGCTGCCGCTGGATGACGCCGGGCGCCTTGAACTCGAGCGGCCTGCGCTCCCCCTCGATCGGCCCCTGGCCGTCGAGCGGGTTGCCGAGCGGGTCGACGACGCGGCCGAGGAGCGCCTCGCCCACGGGCACGTCCATCACGGCGCCGGTGCGGCGGACGGGCTCGCCCTCCTTGACATGCTGCCACTCGCCGAAGAGGGCGACGCCGACGTTGTCCTCCTCGAGGTTGAACGCGATGCCGACGACGCCGTGCTCGAACTCGAGCCGCTCGAGGGCGACGCAGTTCTCGAGGCCGTAGACGCGGGCGATGCCGTCGCCGACCTGGAGGACGGTCCCGACCTCCGAGAGGTCGGTCTCGACGTCGTACTGCTCGATCCGCTGCTTCAGGATCGAGGTGATCTCTTCTGGCCGTAGTTTCAAGGGAGGACGCTCCTCGTCTTTGCGTTACACCGGTGCGGTGCGGTTGGCGGGCGGAGCCGGGCTTTCAACCCCAGGAAGTGCTGCGCACTTCCTGGGGGCCCCGAAGAGCTGCCCGGCGAGAGCCCGAGACTCGACCCTTCTGTCCGCGGCGCGGAAGAAGGGGGCTCGTGGGGGAACCACCGGTTCACCCACGATGGACGAGCTCGCGACGGAGCCGGCTCAGGCGGCCGCGCACGCTCGCGTCGACGCGCAGCGAGCCGGCCTGGAGGATGAGGCCACCGATGAGGTCGGGGTCGACCGAGCGGGTCGCCTCGACCGTGCGGCCGGAGGCCTGCTCGATCTGACGCACGATCGCTGCGGTCTCGGCCTCGTCGAGCTCGTGGGCGGTGGTCAACTCGACGGAGAGGCGGCCCTGCTCGCGATCGACGATCGCCTCGAACTCCTCGACGATCTGACGGAGCTGTCCCGCGCGGCCCTTCGACGCCACGACCCGGACGAAGTTGCGGACGACGGGGTCGGCGCCGCTGGTCACCTCGTCCAGCACGCTCGCCTTGGCGCCCGGGTCGAGCTGCGGGTTCGAGAGGAACGCCTCGAGCTCCGGCGTCGCCTCCATCGCCGCTGCGAGCTCGGAGAGCTCGCTCCGGACCACGTCGACCCGCCCCTGGTCGCGCGCGGCGTCGTACAACGCGCGCGCGTACATGCGGTGTGCGACGGCCATGCGTCTAGTTCGCGCTCCCCTTCTCCAGGGCGGAGAAGTCGAGCGCCTCGACGGCCTCGCGCACGAGGCGCTTCTGGTCCTCGGCGTCGAGCACCTTGCCGACGACGCGCTCGGTCGCCTCGATCGTGAGGTCGGCGACCTCCGACCGGATCTGTCCGATCGCACGAACGGTCTCCGCGTCGATCTGCTTGCGCGTGTCCTCGAGCCGGCGCTGTCGCTCGGCCTCGGCCTCCTGCTTGGCGCGCTCGATCTGCGCGTCAGCCACCTTGCGCGTCTCCGCGAGGATGTCGGCCGACTCCGATCGCGCCTGCGCGAGGATCGCCCGGTTCTGCTCGAGCAGCTCGCGTGCCTCGTTCCGGGCCTTGTCAGCCTCCTCGACCGCCTGGCGGATCCGCTCCCGACGCTCGTCGATCGTCTTCTGGATCGGGCCGAACGCGTACTTGCGCAGGACGAAGAATGCGATCGCGAAGCAGATCAACGTCCAGAACATGAGGCCGGGGACGACCTCGATGAGGCCGCTCCCACCCTCGTCGGTCTCGGCCTCGGCGGCGGTCTGGGCGAGCAGGGTCAGCATCGTTCCGCTCAGATGAGGACGAAGGCGAGCAGGCCGCCGATCAGGCCGTAGAACACGACGGCCTCGACGAGCGCGAAGCCGAGCCACTGGATCCCCGTCAGCTCTCCGCGGAGCTCGGGCTGGCGGGCGACGGCCTGGATCATCGAGCCGAAGATGTTGCCGAGGCCGACGCCGGCGCCGAGCGCGCCGAGCCCGATACCGAGGGCGAGGGCGATCGCCTTGCCGGCATCGGCACCGTCTTCCGCAGCGGCGATGAACAGTGAGGACAGCATGAGTGGGGCTCCTCCTTTTCGTTCCTTGAGTGGTCTAGTGGTCCGGCTCGATCGCCGAGCCGATGTAGATGGCGGACAGGGCCGCGAAGATATACGCCTGGATCGAGACGACGATCACGACCTCGAACAGGTAGAAGGCGGTCCCGGCGACGATGGAGAGCGGGAACACGGCCCAGTGGGTCAGGAAGATCAGGCCGATGAAGGTCAGGATCAGCAGGTGCCCCGCGAGCATGTTGGCGTAGAGCCGGACGGAGAGGCTGATCAGCCGCATGAACTGCCCGAGGATCTCGAGCGGGACGATCATCGGCAGCAGCGCCTTCGGCACCTCGGGGATCCAGCTCTTGAAGTACTTCACGGCGCCGTTCGCGCGGATCCCCTCCACGTGCGTGAACACGAAGGTCATCAGCGCGAGCGCCAGCGTCACCGAGAGTGTCGAGGTGGCCGCGAAGATCGCGAGCGTCGGCAGCTGGACGCCGCCGACGTCGACCGTCTCGTCCGAGAGCGGCAACGGGATGAAGCCGAGCATGTTGATCACCCAGATGAAGAGCATCAGCGAGGCGACGTACGGGAACCAGC
>Ga0111538_10013758_pt1 | contig 10671 bp, 5 predicted proteins | sample SoiMethybrSBSTD1_FD_79669 | JGI IMG/M metagenome (GOLD analysis project Ga0111538, IMG submission 79669) | Bulk soil microbial communities from a Populus tree surrounding site in Tennessee, USA - Soil MetaG P. TD hybrid SBSTD1 (version 2)... | ecosystem: Environmental > Terrestrial > Soil > Tree... | reverse complement strand
CGATGGGCATCGACGCGCGCCCTCAGGGACACCACGCCAAAGTCGAAGACGCGTGCTGATAATTCGACGACCGTATCCTGGCCGAGAATCTTCAGCGTCGCACTCCCCAGGCTGCAGGTGACAGGAGGGTTGGGGATCTGAAGCGCCTGCGCCTCGCTGCTCACCGGACGCGCCCGGTCCGGGGGGCCTAACGAAAGCCGCTCGAGTACGCGATCGAGGTGAATCTCGTCACCGATGTCGAACAGCCGGTAAACGGTCGCGTACCCCGTGACCGCCGGCGTTGAAGGCCGGGCTTCGGGCGCTGAGCGTCGGGCGTCGGGCGTCGGGCGTTGGGGGACGTCGGTCTGCCCAACGGTTCGGTCGAATGCCATGCGTGGAATTGAGTACCCCACGCTGCCGAATCGTATCAGGCCTTTCGGGACATTCTGGTCGAGCTCAGCCGTACACGGCGGAAGTTGTTACACTGGCCGTCTCGCTCCGTGCTTCGTCTCCTGCTCGAAGGCGTGCGCAAGCTGCAGCACGCTCAAGTCCGCGCGATGCCGGCCGACGATCTGGAGACCAACCGGCAAACCGCCTGACGAGAAACCGCCGGGCACCGAGATCGCCGGACATGCCATGAAGGTCACGTACCAGCAGGACCGCATCCAATCGATGTACGTCGACATCGGGACGCCATTGATCGATGTCGGGTACGGAACCGTTATGTCGAACGGAAGCACCTGCGTCACCGGCAGGATGAAGTACTCGTAACGCTCGAAGAAGCGGCGCGTGTCGGCGTACATCCGTTCCTGCCTGGCGAAGCCGCGACCGACGTCGGCGCTCGTTTGCCGTTCGGCTTCTGCGATCTCCCAACGAATTGTGTCCTTGATCCACTCCGGACGCTGCCTGGCGAGTGCGGAATAACTCGCGTGGTAACTCAGGTGGCGCAACGTGGGGAACGCGTCATCCACGCCCTCGAACGCCGGCTCGGCTTCCTCCACGATGCAGCCGAGTCGCTCGAAGATGGCGCGATTGGCGTCGACGACTCGACGTACTTCGGGCTCGAACGGGATTCCACCGAGTCCCTTCCACCACGCCACGCGCACGCCCTTGAAGTCACGGCCTAACGGGCGCGCGAACTGTGCAGGATCTTCATTGATCGAGAGCGGCGAACGGAGGTCGCTGCCGGCGAGCACGCTCAGGAAGAGCGCAACGTCCGCAACGTTGCGCGCCATCGGACCGGAGACCGACAACGGACTCCAGGTGGTCGAATCGGTGACCACGCGGCCAGGCGATGGTCGAAACCCGACCACGTTGCTGAACGCGGCCGGGTTGCGCAGCGATCCACCGGTGTCGCTTCCATCGGCGATCGGCAGCATGCCGCACGCGAGTGAAACCGCCGCACCGCCGCTGCTTCCACCACACGTCCGCGTCACGTCGTACGCGTTCTTCGTTGCGCCAAATATGGTGTTGAATGTCTGCGATCCCGCGCCGAACTCCGGCGTGTTGGTCTTTCCGATCGTGATCGCGCCGGCGCCACGGATGCGCGTGATGATCGTCGCATCCGCCGTCGGGACATGATCTCTATAGAAGGGGGAGCCCCGCGTGGTACGGATTCCAGCCGTGTCCACCAGGTCCTTGTGCGCGATCGGCAGCCCGTGGAGCACGCCAACGCGATCGCCCCGCGCGAGTGCCTCGTCTGCCCTCGCCGCGTCGGCCGTCGCGCGATCCGCTACCAGCGTCACGATGGCGTTGACCCTGGGATTCACGCGTTCGATCTGCGCGAGGTGCGCGGTCAGGACCTCGCGTGCCGAAACGTCCTTGCGCCTGATGCGCGATGCGAGTTCAACGGCAGACAGGTAACACAGCTCGTTCGATTGCCCGCCAACCACCCCGTTCTCGTCAGGCATCGCGGGCGCGCTGATGGGTGAAAGCGCACTGCCGAGCGCCGCGGCGCCGACCAACTTTCCAAACTCACGGCGTGTTATGCCCGTCTCATCGCTCATGTGGTGGTGACTGGTACTGGTGACTGGTACTGGTGACTGGTGACTGGTGACTCGTGACTCGGCACTGCCTGTGGCCTGTGGCCTGTGGCCTGTGACCTGTGACCTGTGACCTAACGCAATGACCCGTCACTCACATTCGCACCCTTCTTCGGCATCAGGTACTTGGCATACCAGTCGAACATCCGCTGGTAGAAGTCCGTGAAATCGGACTCCGTGGTGCTCGGCACACCATGCCCGCCGTTCGTGTAGTTCACCCAGACCACCGGTTTACCCAGGCGGCGGAGCGCATAGTACATCTCGCGCGTGTTGATCGCCGGCACGTTGTGGTCCATCCCGCCCGTCAGCATCAGCAGCGGCGTCTTGATCCGGTCGGCGAACATGATCGCCGAGTGTTCGACGTACTTCTGCGGCTGCTGCCAGAGCGTTGCGCCGATGCGATCCTGGCTCTTTTCGGCCGCGTGGATGTTCCGCACGCCCAACCGCGGACTGTCCGTGTAGAAGGAGATGATGTCGACCTTGCCGCTGACGTTGATGGCCGCCTTGAAGCGATTCGTCTGCGTGATCAACAGGTTCGTCGCGTAGCCGCCGTAACTCTGGCCCTGCACCCCGAGCCGCGCGCTGTCGGCGACACCCATCTGGATGACCGCGTTCGCAGCCGCCGTGACGCCCTTGAGCCAGGCCTCGCCCGGGTAGCCGATCTCGAAACTCACGCTCGGCTTAACTACGGCAAATCCACGAGCGGCGAGCAGGTTGGCGACCACGTCCCACGTGTCGTCGAAGTAGTCCTCGTAAATCAGGAAGACCGTCGGATATCGCGTGCCCTTCTGGTAGCCAACCGGATAATGCAGCACGCCGTACTGGTTGCGGCCATCGGCATCGAGGTAGCTGATCAGTTCAGTCGCGGGAATCGGCTTGCGTGCAAGCTGCGGATTCGCGTCTATGACGCGACGCGGTGCTGAAAGCACCGCGTCAGTAACGTATACGTCCGCGACGCGGTTGCCGTCGGCGATGCTCAGGACCGCGGTCGAGCCGTCGTCGGAAACCTGCAGGCCGTTGAAGAACTTCTTGCCACGAACCAGCTCGGTCTTCTGCTTCGATTGCCGGTCGTAGCGCGCAATGCCGCGACTCCATTCGGTGCGTGAGTTCTCGCTGAAGTAGAGGTAGCGACCGTCGTGGCTCCATGCCTGAAGCTGCGGGCGAGGCGCCATCGAGGTGGACTCGGGAAGCGCAAGGACCATCTCCTTCGCGCCGCTGGCGACGTCAACGATCCAGAATCCTTCGCTGTTCGCCGCGAGGATCGCGTCTCCCGCCGGGCTCCAACGCGTGACGGAGAAACGTTCCTTCGCGCGCTGAGCGCGAGCGGCAGCTGACGTGTCAGCCGGTGCTTCGGTCGCGCCTGCGCCACGGGTGGGTGCCGTAGAGCCTAACAACTGTCGGCGCACCGTATCGGCAATCGTTCCCGCGAAGACACGCCCCTCGCGTGCGAACGCGTAGCGCGATCCGTCCTCGCTCCACTGCAGCTGGATGTTCTTGAGCGACGGAAACAGCGTGCGACCGTCGCCGCCTGACGTGGGGCGCGTCACAAGCTGGAACTCCCGGCCACCGATGACATCGTAGTCCGTCTTCTTCGTGATGCCCTGCTGCACGGTGATCGACGTCCCGTCCTTCGACAGCAGCCAGGTGCCGATGCGGCCTTCAGGCTGGATCGTGCGAACCGCGGGCGCGGCCACATCCCAGAGGACGATCGAGCGCTCCTGGTTCATCCGGTTCATGCCATCCCACTCGAGAAAGTCGTCCGATCCATCGAGTACGGTGACGGGCCCGACTGTGAGCTCATTGAAGCGCTTCCTGGCGCGATCCTTCCATTCGTTCGTGCGCAACGCGAACGCCAGCGACTTGCCATCGGCCGTCCAGCGGAGTTCCGAGTTCTCGGCGATGTACTGGCCAGCCGGCAGCACGGGACTTGTCACCTTCCCGCTCGCGCGATCCCACACCTGCAGCTGCTGCGCTTCGTTAGAGACAACGAACATCGCAAGCCGCGACGCGTCAGGCGACCAGGTGACGCTGCGAACGGTCGTCTTGCCCTTGAAAACGGGACGCTGCGCGAGGCTCTTCGTGTCGACGATCAGCAGTTCGGTGGGCGTGCTGCGCAGGTACGTCGGATCTCCGTCGCGCGAGAAATCGACGCCGAGTCCATCGCGGCGCACGCCGACGGTGATCGCGAGCCACCGGCCGTCGCTCGAAAGGTCGGCGACGGAAGCCGTCCTCATGTCGAGGATGTCCTTGATGCTCAATGAGTCGGCCGCGGTCGCGCCGGCTGTCGCCGTAGCGCGGTTCGGGAAAGTGACCGTTTGCGCGCTGGCCAGGGTAGCGAGAGCCAGGACGCCGATCGAGAACACGCCGCGCAGGTAACGCATGTGAACCTCTACAGGGATGTCTGTCCGCCCGAATGCTTCGCGACCGTCTGGCCGTCGTATTTCGACCAAGATTGCGCTCCGGGTGGAGCGCCGCCAGATCAGTTCAGTCGCGAGCCACCTGTCGACGCATCGGAAAGGACGCTGGGCGAAGGATTGCCGACTCATCGACAACGTGCGTTGGCTCGTGGTCGTATGTGGTAGAGAAAGACTTACGTGACGGAGCGCCTGTGGTAATATCTCTCACCGTATGACCGCTTCTTTTCGCGCATTGATCGCGACCGCCTTCGGCGCCCTGACGCTGGTATTGGGCCATCCTGATCAGGCGCTGGCGCAGCACGCCGGCATGCACCACAACATCGTCGTCCCGGCGGGGGCCAACTATACGGTAGCAGACGTCGAGTTCATGCAGGGTATGATCGCGCACCATGCACAAGCCATTCACATGTCGCGTATGGCCGAGGCGCATAAGGCGAATCCCCGGGTGGTCAAGCTCGCGACCAAGATCGACCAGTCGCAGGTCGCCGAAATCCGGATCATGCAAGGGTGGCTCGTCGACAACGGACAGTTCGCCCCCGATACGTCTTCATGGCGCACCATGACCATGCCAGGCATGCTCACAGAGCCACAACTGAAGGCGTTGGATGCGGCAACGAGTATCGACTTCGACCGCGAGTTCCTGACCCTCATGATCCAGCATCACGAGGGAGCGCTCCAGATGGTGAAGGACCTGTTTGCGAAACCCGGCGCCGGTCAGGAGATCGACGTCAACGTGTTCGCGAATGACGTGGTTACCGTGCAGACCGCCGAGATTGGCGCGATGCGCCAGATGCTGTCCCAGCTCCCCGTTAGGTAAGCCCCTGCTGTTCCAGCTCCCCGGTACCCCCAGCTTCACCCGGAGCCATCCGATGCACGTCTCCCCCAAGGCGTTCGCGCTCGCGTTCCTGAGTCTCAGCACACTCGCGGCCGCGCAGACCTATCCCGATCCGAAGGATCCGCGCAGCAACCTCAAGCCGGGCCGCGACGGCGCCGGCGAAGCGGCGCGCAACATGCGGCTCGTTTCGTTCTCGAAGAAGCCGGCGGAGTTCGACACGGCGCGCGGGCTCACGTTCATCAACTCGGATCTCGCCTTCAAGGACAAGTACGTCATTCAGGGCAACTTCTCTGGGTTCATGATCTGGGATGTGAGTAACCCGGCGAAGCCCAGGGTCGTGTCCGTCGTTTCCTGCGTGACGTCGCAGGGCGATCCGTCGATCATGGGCAACCTGCTCTTCATCTCCGCGGAAGGAGCCGGCAACCGCAGCGATTGCGCAAAAGGCGGATGGAAGGACCCGAAGGAACACATGGCCGGCGTTCGGATCTACGACATCTCCGATCCGGCAAAGCCTCGCCTCGTGAAGAACGTGCAGACCTGCAAGGGCTCGCACACGCACACCGTTGTGCCGCATCCGAAGAAGAAGGACGTCATCTACATCTACGTGTCCGGTAACCAGGCGGCTCGACCCGACAGCGAACTCCCCGGGTGCAGGAATGGCACCGACGCTGCCGACGAGACGAACTCGATGTTCCGGCTCGACGTCATCAAGGTCGAGCTCAAGCATCCTGAAAAGGCTGAAGTTGTGACGGGTGCGCGCATTTTCACGGGGCTTGATCCAGCTCCGCGCGCGGCGAGCCGCCCGCAGCGTGGCGGGCGGGCGGGAGCCGCCGGAGACACAGGTCGGCCGGCACCCCCAACTGGCCCAAGGAACTGCCACGACGTCACGGCCTATCCGGCGATGAAACTCCTCGCGGGCGCGTGTTCGAGTTACGGACTCCTGGTGGACATCTCGAATCCTGAAAAGCCGGTCAGGCTCGATGCGAAAGCCGACACCAACTTCTCGTTATGGCACACGGCCGTCTTCAGCAACGACGGCAAGAAGGTCGTGTTCACCGATGAGTGGGGCGGCGGAACGTCGCCGATGTGCCAGGCCAACTCGATGATGGAAATGGGCGGCAACACGATCCTGACGGTGGATAAGGACAGGAAGTACACGCAGCACGCGTACTACAAGATTCCAAGCGCCCAAACCGCACAGGAAAACTGCGTGTCGCATAACGGCGGTCTCGTTCCAGTGCCCGGGCGCGACATCATGGTGCAGGGGTGGTACCAGGGCGGCGTGAGCGTGATGGAGTTCACCGACCCGGATCATCCGAAGGAGCTGGCGTATTTCGATCGTGGCTCGATCGACGCGCCTCCCGGCGCTGATGTGCCGGTCCCGCCCCCCGAGCCGGGCGGAAGGGGTGGTCGCGGCCGCGGAACGACTGGTGGTTCCTGGGGAGCGTACTACTGGAATGGGATGATCTTCTCGTCGGAGCTCGACCGTGGCTTCGACATCCTCGAGCTGCAGCCAAGCGATCAGCTGTCGAAGAATGAAATCGAGGCGGCGAAACTCGTCAGGCTCAGCGAATACAATCCACAGAGCCAGCCGAAGATCGAATGGCCGGCGGCGTTTCCAGTTGTGCGTTCATACCTCGACCAGCTGGTGCGCTGGAACGGTCTCGCGGCGACACGAACGACTGCAATCGCGGGAGCGCTGGACGCGGCTGAACGGCAGAACGGCAAAACGCGCCGCGATGCGCTCAATGCACTGGCAAAGCAGGTCGACAACGATGTCGACGGTGCGAAAGATCCCGAGCGGGTGAAGTCGATGTCGGAGGCGATCAAGGCGCTGGCGAAATCGACAAAGTAGAAGAGATCGCTCGAGCTCTTCCGATCGTCTCCTTTGCCTGTAGCCAACAGCCGCTCTTTGAAGCACGAGAGCGGCTGAACGCATTTTCTGGGGAGGGGTAGAGCCCACCGCTCCGTTGCAGGGTTGATGGACGCCCCCACCTGTCGCAACGCGGTCACAACAGCGTTCCCCACGCGGAGACATCGCTCACCTGTCCTTTCCCGGAGGAAGCATGTCTTCAGTCAAGCTCGCGGCAGCGATCACTCTTGCATCGCTGCTCCAGATCGGCTGTAACGCGGCCGATCAGCCCACGGCACCCCTGTCGCCTGCGCGGCTTCCTGCCGGCCAGGCCAATGCGAACAAACACGACACCGGTGGCCTCGTGAGCATGCTCGATCAGTGCGAACCGACCAGCTTCAACGCCGTGCTTGGCGACGGCGCGTGCGTCGGAAATGGCTCCATCACCTTCGACGAGTTCATCAGCGAGCTCACTCAGCGTAAACAAGTGCAAGCGTGGCGATTCGAGCCGCACACGGTCAACATGCTCGTCGGCCAGACGCTGACCGCCATCAATCTTGGCGGCGAAGAGCACACCTTCACCGAAGTGGACGAGTTCGGGGGCGGCATCGTGCCACTATTGAACACACTCTCGGGGAATCCGGTTCCGGCACCCGAGTGCCTCGGCACCATCGAGCGCATTGCTCCCGGCGAATCAGATAGCGAAGTGGAGGACGACGCAGGCACGGAACTCTACCAGTGCTGCATCCATCCGTGGATGCGAGCCAAGGTCCACATCCATAAGTGAGTCCGCCTCTGGTGCGTCGGGTGCATCGGCTGAACGCTCGCCGGCGCACCCGTCGCACCCTTATTCCGATCGCAGCACCAGGCTCGGATCCACCATCGCCGCGCGTCGTGCCGGCAGCCAACTGGCCAGCGATGCCACAAATACCAACGCAGACATGATGACAAGTCCGACGACCGCTACATGACTCGTCGGCATCTCCAGTTCGGCGCGAATCAGTTTCAGTGCGACGAGGCTGAGCGGTAGTCCGAGGACAAATCCGAGCAGCGCTGTCCGTAATCCACTCCTGAAGAAGAGCGCCACAACCTGATTTCGCCGCGCGCCGATCGCGAGGCGCACGCCGATTTCTCGACGTCGCTGGCCAACGGCAACGCTGAGCATCGCATACAAGCCGATGGCGGCGAGGAGCAGCGCGATGCCGCCGCTCCCAAGGCCGGCGCTGCCGATCTTTCGAAGCTCAAGTCGTCGATCCGCGTCGAAAGCGGCCATCGTCCGAATGCGCGACAACGGAAACGCGGGTGCTTCCTGCAGGATGGTCGTACGTATCAATGACAACATGGGCTCGGCGGGCCCGCCGGTGCGGATGAGCAATGTTCCGTCCCGTGAACCTCGCAGGGGCGCATACGCAAGCGGCTCGTCGCTTTCAAACGTGCGATACGTGCCCCCCATCCCGATGCGCGCGACGCCGACAATTTCCATGTCGAGCTGGCGTTCGTCCGGTCCAATCGTCGCGCGGACGTGATGGCCCACCGCCCCGGAAGGAAAGAGCCTTCGGGCCAACGAATCGCTCAGGATCAGCGGGGGAACCTCGCGCATCGAGTCGGCGCCGACGAAGTCACGACCCATGGCGATCGGCGCGTCTACCGCGTCGAAGAACCCGGGTGAGATGTACGTGAGGTCCGCGGTCACCATCGCCGAGTCGGCATCCGTGCTGATGCGCAGCGGTGCGCCGGAACCCCGCCGCATGACTGCCGTTACACCGCCTAACGATCCGATCCGGTCGATGAGCCTGGGGATGGGATCGGGCCGGGATGCGTTGTCGCCGGAGTACAGATCGATGTTCGCGACAACCAGTCGTTCGCGCGTTGCCGCATATGGCGTTCGCCCGAGATCCTGCGCCAGGAACGCCAGGGCGGCGCCGAGGCTCACCATGAGTGGCTGTGCGATCGCAATCTGCGCGACGACAAACGCGCGCTGGAGACGGGAGCGCGACGTGGTTGTCACCGCGGTCTCCTTGAGAACTTCCGCCAGCGCGGTTCGCGTGGCGTGCAACGCGGGCGACAGGCCACAGAGGGTCGCCGTGAGCAACGCGTACACCACCGTCAACGCGAGCGTCGTGCCGTCAGGCGCGACGTCAAAGCCATCCTGCGCCACTTCGATGACCCGCACCATCGCCCCGAATGCGTACATCCCCAGCAGTCCACCCGCCAGCGCCAGGATGCCGATCTCGGTGAGCAACTGCCGCACGACTCGCCAGCGCGAGGCGCCTAACGCCAACCGGACACCAATTTCGTAGCGGCGGGTCGTCGCCGCGCCAAGGAGCAGCGAGTTCACCGTCGTCGTGCAGACCAGCAGGATCAGCAGCGCGATGGTCGTGAAGACGGCAACTCCCGGACCCAGTTCGTTGGTGTATGGTCCGTTCACCTGCATCATGCCCCGGAGCCGCACGACGTCCGCCGAGTAGAGCTGGTTCGCCGGTGCATCGGCGCCGTTGGCGTAGACCAGGCGTTCACCCGGACGGTCGGGCGTCGTCGCGGTCGGACGCACTCGTGAGGCGACCAGTCGTACGGCGGGCAGGGCATCGTCGGCAGTCACTCCAGGCTGCAGTCGCGCCAGCGCCTCGAACGCCGCGACATCTGGATTGCTGAAGATGCGTCGATCGGCGGTCAACGTCTCCCACGCGGAATGTGGCAACCAGATCGTGCGCTGATCATCGGACTGGATTGGGCCCTTGAAGCGCGGCGCCGTGACCCCGATGATCGTTACCGACGTTCGATTGACGGTGATTGACCTCCCGACCACGGAACCGGGATTGGCGCCATCAAGCTGCTGGGCGAAATCATAGCTGACGACGGCCGTCAGTTCCGGCGCTGAGAGCTCGGCGAACCGCGATGGTTCGAACAGGCGACCCGCGAAGAGCCGGGTTTCGAGCGTCCGGAAGTAATTCGGCGTGACGAAAAATGCGGGGGAACTGATGACACCTGCCTCCGGCGAGCCCTGGTCGATCACGACGCTGGTAGCCGACCACCCCGCCACGGATGCAAACGTCTGCGTCTGCGCCGCGTACGAGTTGAGTTCTTCCCAGGACAAACTCCGTCGATACGGACGAACGTTCATGCGTCCGCGAATCTTCACCAGAGCCGGATCGTCAGGTACGCCCGGCGCCGGCCGATACAACATTCCTTCGAGTACGGTGAATCCCGCACTGCTGAAGCCGATGCCGAGGGCCAGCGTCAGCACGATGGTGATCGAGGACAGCGGCGTGCGCCGGAAGTAGCGCATGGCGTGCCGGAGATCCTCGCCGAGGTCCGTGATCCACTTCGCCCCACGTGCCTCTCGCGCCGACTGCTCGATGGAGCCAAGGTGGCCGAACTCGCGCCGCGCCGCTTGTTGTGCCTCGGCGTCCTGCATGCCACGCGCCTTGAAACGCGCGGTCGCTTGCGCGAGGTGCGCGTTCATTTCCTCATGCATCTCGCGTTCGAGGCGACGCCGCGACGCGGCCGCCCGCAGCCACATCCGGGCGCGTCCAATGAAGCTCATCG
>Ga0111538_10013757_pt1 | contig 10673 bp, 7 predicted proteins | sample SoiMethybrSBSTD1_FD_79669 | JGI IMG/M metagenome (GOLD analysis project Ga0111538, IMG submission 79669) | Bulk soil microbial communities from a Populus tree surrounding site in Tennessee, USA - Soil MetaG P. TD hybrid SBSTD1 (version 2)... | ecosystem: Environmental > Terrestrial > Soil > Tree... | reverse complement strand
TAGGAGCCGCATCGCCGAGGAGGAACGTTGAGTCGTCGTGTCACCCTGTTGCCGCTCGCACTTGCGGTCGTGCTGGCCGGACCGGTTCGTGCCGTCCAGCTCGAGTCGGCGGTCCTCGATCCGAAGACCTACCGCTCGCCGTCGGGAGAGTGCGAGCTCTTCGTCGATCCGTCCGCGAGCTCGGGTGCGGGCTCAGCGACCTATCGCTTCACGAGTCGTGGCGCCGTCTCATGGACAGGCACGCGCCCGTGGACCCTGTGGGACGCTGCGGTGACGGACGATGGGCTCGTCGCGGGTTATGCCTACGCCAAGGGCCACGACGGCGGACTCCAGGACGCGCTCACGATCGTGATCGTCGATCCGACGGGCACGTCCAGGCTGGAGGAGTCGTGCGCGCGTACCGGCGTCGCAGGGCACCACGGTGATCCGCGACCGATGGTGAAGGCCTTCTTCGTCGATCCGCAAGGGCGACGCGTGTTCGTGCATCTGTCCGCGGAAACGAAGGAGGAGGAGGCCTGGTGGACCTACGACCTCGAGACGGGAGCGGCGGTGTGGAAGCTCCATGCGCGGTCGCAGATGAAGCCCGAACCTGCACTGAGCTGGATCCAGACCCTACGGCCATTGACCAGCACGCCGCTGATCCTCGTGCAGTGGCGGTGGATGGACTTCGCGAGCCATCGCTACGGCGCAGTCTTCACATTGCACGACGGCGATGGTCACGTTCGCTGGCGACTCGACTGGCCCGACGACTACACGCGCGCAGACGAGGAGGAGGAGCAACGAGTCGAGCGCGAGATCCGCGATCAGGGGGCGATCCTCGACGTGCAGCCGCACGGGCGCTTCGCTCTGCGACAGACGAAGACGGAGGAGCGCATCGACTTCCAGATCGGTGATCTGGCCGAGCCCACCGGCGAGCTCGAAGTGCGCGAGATCGGGCGCTCTCCGTACGAAGCACCACCAGCCGAGGTCCCCGCGACGCTTCCTCGTCTGGAGCTCGCGCACCTCGGCACCATCCATCTCGGCGAAGCGACCGCACCCCCTCCCATCCACGACGTGATGAGCTTCGGGATCGATGGGCTGGGTCGCCTCGGCGCGGTCTGTCGCAGCGGTGGTCGCGACGAATTCGTGCTCGTGGACCGTGCCGGCGCGCGCCTCGGCTCGGTCGAGCTCCGTCGTGCGCCCGAGGGCAAGTCGTGGACGTTCCGTCTGGCCTGCGTCGGCGGAGGGCGCTGGGTGCTCACGGGGACGGGCGACATCTTCGAGCAAGACGCCGCATGGTGGATCGACACGAGCGCGTGGAGCGTGACTCCGATCGAAGGCTTCCGCTCGCCGACCGTGGAGTCGCTGGCCGGTACGCGCGACGGGGGATTCCTCGTACTCGGCACCACCTGGTACCGCGGCGGTTACTCCACCAGCGACCTGGTTTCCTACGGACCTGATGGAGCGCGGCGCTGGGCGCTGGGCGGCGATCAGGGGAACCCGGGCGATCCGTCGACGCTCTTCGCGCCCGAGGCCGTGTGCTTCACCAGCGACGACCGCGTGGTGGTGCTGGGCAACACGCAGAACGTCTTGAAGCACTTCACCTCCACGGGCGAGTTCCTGCGCGAGGTGAGCCTGACCGAGGCCTGGGGCTACGAACCGAACTACCCGACCAGCGTGCGCGCGGGCCCCGCAGGCGACGTGGTGATCGAGGACTTCGATGGCCCGAAGCCCGTCGTGCACATGGGTGAGGACGACCGCGTCCTCGCGAGCTTCGAGCCGCGCTTCGGGGACGGACGCAAGGTCCCGATGCGTGGCGACGTCCAGATCGACCTCGACGGGAGGCTCTGGGTGTCGGACGGCCAGTCCCTGCTCGAGCTGAACGACTCCGGGACCGTCGCGCGAATCGTCGGCGCGCCTCCCGACGCGACGAGGCTCGGACGGATCGCAGCCATCGCGCTCGGCCCCGGCGACCGCATCCATGCCGCGGACGAGCGCACGGGCGCGGTGCACGTCTTCGACGCACGGGGCGCCCTCGTGCACGTCTGCCGGCCGGACCCCGAGGACTTCGATCGCCCCGCGTCCCTGGCACCGCTCAGCGTGTTCGAGGACGGCGAAGTGCTGTACCAGAGCGTGCGTTTCGACGCGGCCGGTAAGCGGCTCGGAAAGCGCGAGCCCATGCCGCACTGGTATCGCGGCGCGGGCGGGCGGCGCTGGCAGCGCCTCAGGCAAGGCGGACTGCAGCTCCTCGAACACGACGGGACGCCCCTACGAACCGTCGAGCGCGACTCGGAGAACCGCTGGATACGAGGGCTCGATCGCGTCGCAACAGCACTGGACGGATCGATCGCGATCACCACGGGTCAGACCGATGATTCGCAGCACGCGCTCGTGTTCTCCAGCACCGGCGAGCCGACGCATGCGCTCGCGCTGCCGCCGGGCGTGCCGGGTTGGTCCAACTTCGCCTTCGATGGACAGCGGTTCGCGTTCGCATTCGGAGGGCGCAAGCTCCCCGGAGCAATCCTGCTGCTTGACCTCGAAGGCCACGCGCAGCGCTTCGATCCTCCGCGTGCGATCGAGCTCTGGCAGCCGTTCTTCGCTGGCGGCGGTCGCGAGCTCTGGCTCTTCGACGGCGATCACTCGCTCGAGCGTTTCGCGCTCCCCGACTGATCACGCTCGGTCTCCAGTCGCGGCAGGCCTGACGCCGAGAGGTCCTCCGACAGCGCGACGATAGCCATGCCTCATCACCATCGCCTTCGATCCGCAGCAGCGTTGCTCGGCCTGACCCTCGCCGCTTGCTCCCCCGCCGGACCGGTCGAGCTGTCCGGGGCCTTCCGCCTGGACGAGTCCGGGACCTTCGTGGCCCTCGATTTCGGCAACGAGCACGAGGTGCAGGTGTCGCTGGGCATGAGCGGGCACCCACCGAACTTCGGCAAGGTGTGCGAGTACGTCCGGACGGGCGATCAGGTCATGATCACGGTCGACGACGACACCGGTAAGACGATGGTGCTCACCATCGAGAGCAACGGCCTGCGTCTCGAGAACGGTCAGCTGATGGAGAAGGACTCGCGGTCGCCGGCGGATCGCTCAGGCGCTCCCCGATAGGAAGCGCACGAGCGCGGCCAGCGTGGCGACGGGCTGGTCGACGTGCGGTGCGTGGCCGCACCTCGGGAGCTTCACGAGCTCGCACGGACCGCGGACACCGCGCGCCACCGCGTCGAGCTGCGCCATCGTGCCGTAGGCGTCGTCCTCGCCCTGCACGGCGAGCACCGGGCAGCGGATCGCGGGCAGGTACTCTTCGATGTTCCAGGCACGGAACTCCGGATCGAGCCAGGCGTCGTTCCACAGGTGGAACGTGCGCGCGGGATCGCGGTGGTAGCGACCGAGCCGTGCGCGAAGCTCGCCGGTCTCGAACTGCTCGCGCGCGGCCTCGATCGAGCGCAAGCACACGTCCTCGACGAACACGTGGGGCGCGAGGAGCGCGAGCGCGCGCACCGGATGGCCGGCGCCGGCGTGGACGAGCGCGATCGACGCACCGTCGGAGTGCCCGACGAGGACGGGCTCGGTCACGTCGAGCCGCGCGAGCAGCTCCGGCAGCTCGACGAGCGCGGCCTCGTGCATGAAGCGCACGCCGGCGCGCGGCTCGGCGAGCACGTCCGAGCCGCCGTAGCCGTAGCGGCTGTAGACGAGCACGGCATGACCCGTCGCCAGCGCCACGAGCTGCGGGAAGTCGCGCCACTGGCGGACCGAGCCCAGCCCCTCGTGCAGGAAGACCAGGGTCGGTGCCTCGCCCTCGATCCGCGTGTACTCGAGCCGGTGCCCGGCGACGACGACCGCGTGCATCGCCCGACGGTACCGCGGGACCGGCGGGTCTCAGCGCGCCTTCGCGGTTCCCGGGGCCCGCGCCTCCAGGAACGGTGCCGCAATCGAGAGCGCGTCCTTCTCGTTGAAGGACGCGAAGCCGAGGTTCGTGACGATCGCGACCGAGACGCGCTCCGCCGGATAGAAGAGCGCGAACGCGCGCCCGCCGGTCACGGCACCGCCGTGGTGCAGGAAGGTCCGTCCCGCGCCATCCGTCGCGAGGCGCCAGGCGAGGCCCACGTTCGTCGGCTTCTCGTCCGCGGTGTGCTGCGTGAGCGCCATCTCGGTCCGCGCCGCGGCCGAGAGGAAGCGTTCGCCGCTCATCGCGCCCAGGAACAGCGCGAGATCGTGCGCCGTCGAGAGCGCGGCGCCGGCGGGATAGCGATCGCTGAGGTCCGTGGCCGGCGATGCGACCGGCCCGTCCTTCGAGTTGTCGTAGAAGGTCGCGGTGGCCGCATCGCTCGCGAACGACGTCGCCGACAGCCCGAGCGGCGCGGTGACGAGCTCGCGCACCGCCTCGTCGAAGCGCTTCTCGGTGACGCGCTCGATCACGGCGCCGAGCACGTCGTAGCCGTAGCTCGAGTAGAGGTAGCGCTCGCCCGGAGGCGCGACGAGCGCGTCGCTCGCGAACTTGCGCAGCGAATCGGTCGCGCTCGCGTAGGCCGTCGTGTTCAGGAACTCGGCCTCGGTGTAGTGGCGGATGCCCGAGAGGTGCCCGGCGAGCTGGCGCAGCGTGATGTCGCCGTGCGGGAAGTCCGGGAGCCGTTTCGACACGGGCTCGTCGAGCTCGAGACGTTGCTGGTCGACGAGGCGCAGCAGCGCGGCCACGGTCAGGAGCTTCGTGAGGCTGCCGACGCGGAAGCGCGTCCCGAGTCCGACGGGCCCATCGTCGTCGAGATTCGCGACGCCGAAGGAGTGCTCCCAAACGATCTCGTCCCCGATCGTCACCGCGACCGAGCCTCCGGGAATTCGATCGCGCGCCTGCAGGGCCTCGACGTGCCCCCGCGCGACTGCGGCGGCCGCGGCGAGATCCTGCAAGGTCGGGGGAACCGAAGGGAAGATGCAGAGCGCGAGCGCCGCGAGGATCATGGGCTCGAGCTACGCGCGTGCTGCAGGCGCGGTTTCGACGGGCGGAGCTTTTCTCGCGCGCCGCGCGGCGTCATGCGCTGTCTCGAGGCGAGACCGCCTCCGGCTCGTTCCCCCTGGATCGCCGGAGGCGGTCCGCTCGGCAAGGATGGGCGAGCGTTTGCCCTCTCTCCACTGCAGCGCGATGGACGAGGCGCGGGCCGACGAGGTTCCGCGCGCGAGCGCTTTCCATCGATGGACCTCGAGGTCTTCACTGCACGACCAGCCGCAGCGCGTCGCTCGCGCTCCGACTCGACGGGCCGCCGCCGCAGCCGACGCGCTCCAGGCCCGGCGGGTTCGTCCACACGAACTGGGCGAAGACCGTCGCGGTCCCCGCCGGCACCGGCGGGACCAGCACCTCGGCATAGCCGCTGCGCGTCGATTGCGCGGGGTGCGTGCCGATCACGGACCCCGGCGCCAGGTCCACGAACGAGCGGATCTCGCCGTCGCACGTTCCCGCCGGATCGTCGGCGCGCGAGAGGACGAGGCTCCCGCTCGACTGCGGCGGAGCGTTCACGCACGTCAGGATCCGCGGCTGGCCGGCGACGATCGGTCCGGTGGTCCCGATCGAGATCGGGCCGCGCGAGCCGGCGGTCGAGCTCCCGTAGCGTGTGACCTGCCAGGCGGGGTCGAAGCCGCCGATGTCGCGGTAGCACTGGAACGCGCGGCGCGCCTGGGCGATCAGCGCGAGCGCCTCGTCCTCCTGGTCGCCGAAGAACTGGCGCTCGGGATGGTCGAGGTTGGTACGCGTCACGATGTCGCACCAGACCATCCAGTACTCGGCCGTCGTCGGATCGGCGATCGGACGGCCGTCCACGATCACGTAGAGCGAGCCGGTCTGCGCGCGCTCGCTGCCGAGGCGCGCGACGACCCAGCCGCTCTTCGGGAACGGCACGTCGTCGAACACGACGCGCGTGCTGCCCGCCGCGGCGAGCACGACGGGACGCGAATCGAGCACGGCGCCGTTCACCACGAGCTCGATCGTGTCGTCGAGCGCCTCGGCCGCGTGTAGCTCCACCGCAGCGGTCGCCTGCGCGGGCGAGGCGAGGTCGACCTGGCTCCCGGCCTCCTCGCCGTCGAGCGTCAGGCGCAGGAAGGCGAGCGCGCCGGCCGAGATCGAGCAGCGCCCCGCGGCCAGCGCCTCGCGCCACGCGCGCGGCGTCAGCGGACGGTCCGTCAGCGTCCAGGTGCGCGGGAAACCGAAGCTCGCGAGGCCCGTGAGGCACGCGCGATCCGTGCCGCCGGCCTGCGCGATGCGCACGCCCGCCGTGAGCAGCTTGAACACCATCTCGCGCCAGTGCGACGGCGGCGTGGTGATCACCGGGATCTCGTCGGCGACGATCACGGTCTCGATGAACTGCACGTTGCCGAGCACGGCGTCCATCGCGGCGAGCAGCGGGTAGAACGCGCGCAGGCTCGGCGACGCGGGCACGAGGCCCATGAGCCGCGGCACGTCCGGCACCGACAGGTGCTGCGCCGGATCGAGGAAGCGCGCGTCCGTCGTCACCGCGGTCGCGCGGAGCTGCGCGCTCCAGTCGTATCCATCAGGATGGTAGAGACCCGTTGCCCACACGGTGTGCGCGTAGCCGCAGACCGCGCCCGGCTGCGTGAGGAAGTGCTGCGCCACGGGCGCCACGAGCTGACCGGTGCCGTCGCCCTGCAGGCCGAGGCCCGCCATCTCGGCGCAGGCCTTCTCGACGAGCATCCCGCGCGCGATGCGCGCCTGGTTCGGGCCGATGCCGAGGCCGATCAGGTGGCCCCACTTCGCGCAGTCGAGGCCCGAGGTCTCGACGCCGTACTGCAGCATGCGGAACGTCGTCGAGAGCGGATCGCGCAGGCCGGTGACGCGACACACGAAGGCCGTGAACGGGAGCTGCGCGCGCTCCCAGATCAGGACGTTGGCGACGTTCAGGTCCTCGGCGTCCATGCGCGCGAGGATCTCCTCGAGAGGATGGAGCGTCTGGTCACAGTATTGAACGTGCTCGTGCGTGTCGCCGCTGTACCAGCCCGCAGGCGATTGCGGGGCGGTGACATCAACCGGCTCGAGCTCGCCGGAAGGTCTGGGAGCGAACGCCATGGCGGCGCTTCATAAGCGAACGAGGCGGGCGCGAGCAAGTTGCGCTCGACGCGGATCGGCCTGGTCTCTCGCGCGGGACTCGCCGTTCACCGGCCCGGGCTCGCGAGCGCGAATCGGCGGAACGTGCGCAGCGCCGGCACGACGAGCTCGGCCGCTTCCTCGGGGTCCTCGAACAGCGTGAAGGCGTGCCCGCACCGCCCGAGGTCCAGCTCGTCGCTCTCGACCGCGACCGCTGCCAAGGCGTCTCGCATCCAGCGGCTCTCGACGCCGGGCACGATCGAGTCGCACGACGAATAGAGGAAGAAGAACGGCGGATCCTCGGGCGACACCCAGTGCACCGGGGAGGCGTCGACGAACGGGTTGCCGGTGAGCGCGTTCGGCTCGAAGCACGGATCGCTCGGGTTCGCGCTCTCCGGCGCGCAGGGCAGCGTGTTGCACGCGCCTCTCCACTGGCAACCGAGGAACGTCACCGTCAAGGAGCCGATGATCGTCGGCGGATAGCCCGGCGCGAAGCCGATCGCGGAGCACGGGCACTCGTCGGGCGGCGAGTCCGCCCCCGCGCGGCCGAAGCGATAGAAGTCGAAGGGTCCCGAGATCGCGATCACGCCTTCGACAGCGAGGTCGCGCACGGGATACGCGCCGACGGGCTCGAAGAAAGGCTCGCGAGCGTCGCCGAGCACGCCGACCATTCCCGCGAGGTGCGCGCCGGCGGAGAAGCCGACGGCGACGACGTCCGGGCCGAGCGAGAACGGAGGGCGACTGCCCGGCCCGCGCACCCAGGCGAGCGCCGCACGCACGTCGCGGATCGCGTACGGGAAGCCGGGCTCTCCGGGACAGGCCAGCGCGTAGTTGCACGCGACGACCGGATGCCCGAGCTCGGCGAGCCGCGCGCAGAACGCGACGCAGTCGGCCGCGCTCTTGCTGCCGGCGCCCCAGCCACCGCCGTGGACGAACAGCACGGTCGCGCGCCCGGCGCGGCGAGCGACGGGGAGATACACGTCGAGGCAGCGCTCGGACTCCTCGGTCGAGCACGCGATCGGGTCCTCGCAGCTGCCGCCCGGGTAGTACGGCACGTCCGGGAACGACGGCGAGGAGAGCTGCGCCGCGGGAGCGCTCGCCAGCACCGCGAGGAGCACCGGAGCGCCGAAGATCCGTCGAACGAACACGTGCGTCGTCCGTCGCCGCCGCTGGTCGGCGTGCGCGGTCGAACGAGCATACTCGTCCCCTGCGGACGCCGCTCGACGCGTTCCAGGGCCGGCCGTGGCCGGTGGGAGCGGGTCTCGCTATGCTCTCCGCCCTCGAATCGGCCGCGTAGCTCAGCTGGTAGAGCAGGTGACTCTTAATCATCAGGTCGTAGGTTCGATCCCTACCGCGGTCACCAACCCTCGGGGTGCAGACAGGTTCGAGAGCAGGGCTCACCTGCGCCCGAAGACATAGGCGTCGCTCGCCCTGCGGACGGGAAGGGCTGTCCGGCCGGCTTCACCGGCACGGCTCCGAGTGCGCGCGAGGAATCGCAGGAGACCTGTTCGCTGCGGAGCGCCTTCCCGTCCCTTGTCGTCAGGGCCAATGGGCCCGTCCATTCCTCCATTCCCGGAGAGCCGGTCATGTCCCGTCGTCGAGCGTTCCTGTTGTGCGCCTTCCCCGTGCTCTCCACGGTCACCCTGGCCTCCGGCGGTGGCACGCCCGTCTACCTCACCCAGTGGGGGTCGTACGGCACCGGCGACGGGCAGTTCAACTATCCCGGTGGCGTGGCGACGGACGCCGCGGGCAACGTCTACGTGGCGGATCGATACAACTACCGCGTCCAGAAGTTCACGAGCGACGGCACCTACCTGACGCAGTGGGGAACCCTCGGCAGCGGCAACGGGCAGTTCCATGAAGTGGACGACGTGGCGACGGACGCCGCTGGTGACGTCTACGTCGCGGACGCGAACTTCAGGCGCATCCAGAAGTTCACGAGCAACGGGACGTTTCTCACCAAGTGGAACAGCCCCGTGGGCGCTGCCGACGTGGCGACGGACGCAGCGGGCAACGTCTACGTCAGCGGTTCGTTCGGCGTCGAGAAGTACACCAGCACCGGAACACTGATCACCCAGTGGGGCACCGGCGGATTCGGCAACGGTGAGTTCCAGTACGCGGACGGATTGACGACCGATGCGCTCGGCAACGTCTACGTCGCGGATACCTACAACGATCGGATCCAGAAGTTCACGAGCGACGGCACCTACGTGACGCAGTGGGGCACGCTCGGGAGCGGCAACGGGCAGTTCTATCGCCCCTACGCTGTCGCGGTGGACTCGGGTGGAACCGTCTACGTCGCGGACCTGAACAACGACCGCGTTCAGATGTTCACGAGCGACGGAACGTATCTGGACCAGTGGGGTACATCGGGTACGGGCAACGGGGAGTTCCAGTACGCCGGTGAAGTCGCCGTCGATGCTGCCGGCAACGTGTTCGTCGGGGATCTCAGCAACCACCGCATCCAGAAGTTCGGCCCGTCGCCGTGCGTCACGCTCGACTTCGACACCGAGGACGACTTCACGACCGCCCTGGTGAACGGCCAGCACATCGACACCGAGTTCGGCGATCTGGTCTCGCTGACGAGCTCGGGCGCGAACGCCGGCCTGGGGATCTTCGATTCCAGCCCGGGTGGCCCGAACGATCCGAGCCAGGACCTCGACCTCCTGGTGGACACCGGAAATGTCCTCATCCTCCAGACCGAGAACTTCCCGCCGAACGGCTCCGACGTCTTCCCGCGTCCCAACGACGACAGCGACGGCGGCACGATGATCTTCAGCTTCGCCTCCGCGGTCACTCCCGGGAGCCTGAGGCTCGTCGACGCGGACACGGACGGCGAGGCGAACCACGTCGTTCTGATCGATGCCGCAGGCAACCATCGCACCTACGTCGTGCCCAGCGACTGGACCGGTGATCGGACGCTGGCGCAGCCCGGTGAGGGCACGCTGGACCTGACCACGCTCGCGCCGCAACCCGGCTTCGCCTCGACGGCCACCGCCAGCGAGGACTCCGGCTTCGACGCGAGCCTCGTGGTGAGCATCGAGGTGCAGCTCGCCGGTTCGGGCGGCCTCGACGACCTCTCCTGGTGCACGTCGACACCGGGCATCGCGCGCGGCAGCGCGGTGAGCCGCAACGGCTCGAACGTCAACCCGTGGACGCTGTCGAACTGGACCCGGCCGCTCATCGGCGGGACCTGGGTCACCGGCCTCGATTGTCGCGCTCACGAGAGCGGACTCGCCCACGTCCTCGTGTTCGACGCTCCTCGAACCGGAACGCTCACGCCGTTCGGTGAGCTGCTGGTCGGCGGGACCCGCGTCCTGCGGATCTCGCGGCCGCACCTGAGTTCCGTGGCGTTCCCGTCCTTGTCGATCCCGAGCGACATCGCCCTGCTCGGCCTCGAGGTCCATGCTCAGGGTCTGTGCGGGGGCAGTCCGGGGCCGCAGCTCTCGAACGCGCTCGACGTGGTGGTCGGCTTCTGAGCCCAGCTGATTCATGGAGGCCTCGAGCGAGACGCCGCGAATGGCCTCAGATGCAGGCTTTCGCGACTGAGGACCGGAACTGACCATTCACTTGGTCAGTGAGGACTCGCAGGTCGCGAAAGGCTGCAGATGAG
>Ga0111538_10013756_pt1 | contig 10673 bp, 9 predicted proteins | sample SoiMethybrSBSTD1_FD_79669 | JGI IMG/M metagenome (GOLD analysis project Ga0111538, IMG submission 79669) | Bulk soil microbial communities from a Populus tree surrounding site in Tennessee, USA - Soil MetaG P. TD hybrid SBSTD1 (version 2)... | ecosystem: Environmental > Terrestrial > Soil > Tree... | reverse complement strand
GGCGCCGGCGCTTCTGGTCGCGCTGCGGATCGCGCAAGGCTTCGCTGTCGGCGGGGAATGGGGCGGCGCCGTGCTGATGGCGGTCGAACATTCGCCGAAAGGCCGCCGCGGCTTTTACGGGAGCTGGCCGCAGGTCGGAGTCCCCGTAGGTCTGCTGCTTTCAACGGGCGCCTTCGCGTTGATCTCGGCGCTGCCTGAGGAAGCTCTCCTCTCGTGGGGATGGCGCGTCGCGTTTCTATTGAGCGTTCTGCTCGTGGGCGTGGGACTGTACGTCAGACTGGCGATGACCGAGCCGCCCGAGTTCGCTGAAATCAAACGGACCAGCTCCGAATCGAAGGCGCCGATTCTCGACGCCGTGCGACAGCATCCGAAGAACGTCGTTCTGGCGATGGGCGCAAGGATCGCCGAGAATGGGGCGTTTTATCTCTACACGGTCTTCATCCTGACCTACGCCACGCTGCCGCAAATCGGGTTCTCCAGGCAGTCAGTCCTCTACGCCATCGCGCTGGCAGCCGTCGTTGAAATCGTCGCCATTCCGACATACGGCTGGCTGTCAGACAAATTGGGGCGCAGGCCGATCTATCTATTCGGGGCGATCTTCACCGGGCTGTTCGCCTTCCCGTTCTTCTGGCTGGTCGAAACATCGATGACGAGTCTGATGACGCTGGCCATCGTGGCCGCGCTCGTAGGCGGGCACTCGGCGATGTACGGGCCGCAGGCGAGCTTCTTCTCCGAACTCTTCGGGACGCGGGTTCGCTACAGCGGCGCTTCGCTAGGCTACCAGCTCGCATCGGTCATCGCGGGAGGGCTTTCGCCTCTCATCGCCACCAATCTGCTTAAGCGCACCGGCGCCTCCTGGCCCATTGCGCTGTTTGTCGTGGGCATGGCGGTCGTGACCACTGTTTCGGTTTTTCTGGCGGCGGAGACGGCCCGCACAGAGATCAACGCTGAGTCCGGTTTTGGTCAGGCTGAGTTGAAGAAGTAGGTGAGTATTTTGAGGGGGCCGATCCGTAGTCGCTACTTCAACGCAAAATTGAATGACAGGACGCCTGCCATTCTCACGGGCTGCCCTGCGAGGGTCACAGGATTGAATAGCCACTGACGCGCCGCTTCGATCGCAGCATCGCGGAGTTGTTCCGGCCCTTCGATGGCGGTCGCTTCAATCACACGCCCCTCTTCGGAAATCAGCACTTGGACCCTAACCAATCCTGAAACCCTGGCGGCTCGCGCATCAGAGGGATAAGCTGGATGCGCTTTCTTGATAGCCCGTTCTTGCAACACTCCATTTGATACAACGAGCTTTTTCGGAGGCGTAGCGCCTGAAGAACTGTCGCGCACAGCCTCAGTCACCTTCCGCGTTGGATGATATTTCGCCCCTCCCACATCATATCGAGGTGGGAGCGATTCGTATAGCTTGCGCTCCTCCCCATTCATTGCCGGGAACGAACCCACAAGATCCGGCTTCTTCCGAATCAGTCGCTCAGCTCTGACCTTATGTGACGCCGCCAGTTCGCGCAACCCTAGTTGTTCACTCAGCACCGCGGCTGTCACGCTCAGGCTTACTATTTTAGACAGGCCTTCCTCATCCTCTTTACCTTCCAGAAGCGCAAGCGCCTGCTGTTTGATGAGTAGTGATAGGTGAGGCAGAGGCGTCGCTCCTTGCAGGTAGGACGGGGCTTCGAGGAACGAAGAAATCCAGTAATGCTTCTCCAGGTCTTGTCCCAGATACTTCATCAGTTCCTGCTCAAACCGATCCCCCAATCTCTTGCGCCCGATGTTGAATAGTTCCGCAAGGCGATGATTGTCACGTCCCCATCCGCCTTGGCTTTTCAACTGATTGTCGAGTTCAGCAAAGGGCGAGTTCGTCGTTTGTTGGCCTAAAGTGGCGGTGGCGGCGCAAGCGGTGAGTGTGATGAGACATGTGAGAGCGAGCGCCTTATTCATAATGCGATATCTTTCCATGAGACCTCCTCAAGCAATGGCAGCGAGAAAACGAGGCGAATGCGATTGTATCTCGACATCGTCATTTCATCACGCGGTACTGAAACTTGTCGATGCCAAGGCTCTTGATGCGGAGGTCGAGCGTCGACGGAGCAAGCCCCAGGGCTCTCGCCGCGCCGTTCGGGCCGGAGATTCGCCCGCGCGAGGCGCGAAGCGCGGCCTCGATCGCCTCGCGTTCCTGCGCCTGGAGTCTTTCGTCCATATTTCCCATCAGATTGGCATGCGGCAGCGCGTCGCGTTCGATGCGGAGGACTCCGTCGCGGGAGAGGATGATCGCCCGCTCGATGACGTTTTCGAGTTCGCGCACGTTTCCGGGCCAGTGATGCGATTCGAGCAGCTTCATCGAACGCCGGTCGATCCGTTTGATGGCGCGACCGAAGCGCTCGCCGTGCTTGGCGGCGAAGTGCGCGGCCAGCAGCGGAATGTCTCCCGACCGCTCGCGCAAGGGCGGCAGCCGCAGCGGGAAGACGTTCAACCGGTAATAAAGATCGCTGCGGAATCGTCCGGCGCGCACGTCATCCATCAGGTCGCGATTGGTGGCGGCGACTATCCGGACGTCAACGTGAATCGTATCGTCGCCGCCGAGCCGCTCGAATTCGCGCTCTTGCAGCACGCGCAACAGCATCACTTGTAATTCCGGCGGCAACTCTCCGATCTCGTCCAGAAAGAGCGTGCCGCCTTGCGCATGCTCGAAGCGCCCTTTGCGCCGCTCGATGGCGCCGGTGAATGCGCCGCGCTCGTGGCCGAAAAGTTCCGAAGCCAGCAGTGTCTCGGGGATGGCCGCGCAGTTGAACTTGACGAGCGGCCCTTTGGCGCGATGAGAACGCTGGTGAATCGCCCGCGCGATCAGTTCCTTGCCAGTGCCGGTTTCCCCGGCGATCAGCACGGTCGCGTCGGTCGCGGCCACCTGCTCGACCGCCTCCAGCGCGCGACGGAGCGACGGAGAGTCGCCTACCATCTCTTCAAACTTCGTGATGCGGCTAAGCTGATCGCGCAGCGCGACGTTTTCGGCTTCCAGTTGATCGCGCAGCCGGGCGATCTCCTCGTTGGCCAGCGCATTGGCGACGGCCACGGCGATCGCGCGCGAAACGTCAACCAGAATCGTCATCTGATCCGGCCTGAACGGGTCCGGCTTGACGCGGGAAAAAACCAGAACCCCGATTCCCTTCCCGCGCGCCTGCAAGGGTATCGAAGTGTACGCGCGAATCCCGACGGCGCCCAGTTTGAATTCGTGTGGAAACCATGCGTCTTTTTTCAGCAGGTCATCGCAGATGTAGGGCTGAGCGGCCCTTTTGACCGCCTCGAGTTCGGAACCCTCATATGGAGCAAGCTTTTTTTGTGGAGTCGGGGCTACGGGAGGCAATGTTCCTGTCAGTCGCCGATGGACGTTATCCGCGCCTTCATCTCCGCTTCCGGGCAAGTCCACGATATGTAACGCCCAGGGCGCTCCCTGCCTCGCCTCAGGCGCAATGATGGCGACGGCGAAGAACGGCACGGCGGGAACAAGCACCTTCGCCACAGCCGCAAGCACTCCTTCAAGCTCCCGCTCCGAATTGATCGCCTCCCAGGCCTGCAATACGAGCGAATGTCGGCTCCGCTCGCTGGCCGGTTCAATGCTGCTCGAGCTCTTTATGGTTCTATTTACGGAATTCATTGTCGTTATGCGCCCTCAGTATAGAAAACCCCGTGTACAATGTGAATTCACAGGAACCTGCGAATATCGCGCATCATCAGAGCCCCGCTCATAACTTGAAACTCTTTGTTTGCAATAATCGTTAGGTGAATGCGCCGCTGGCATTCATATTGCGGCGCAAGCATCGTGCAACTGATCAAGCAGGAGAAGGAGAATTGTAATGCCGCCCTCCGCAACCGAACGGCCCACAATTCGCGCAGTCCAGGCCGGCGATGGGCCAATCGTCCGAGACGTATGCATGCAAATGCTTCTTGACGCGCCAGAAGTCTTCAACGCGACGATTGCCGAGGTTGAGGGCCGCAGCCCCTCGGAGTGGGCTCTGTTCGTCGAACGCTGCGCCCAGGGGACCGATATGTCGGCGTTCCTTGCCGAAGATGGCTCTGGCGTGTGCGGTTTCGTTCGCGCGGACGCCACTGATCCTGGCGTCCCACCAGGCACTGTGGTGGTTAGCCAGTTGTGGGCGGCCCCGCGCCGGCGTGGAATGGGCTTGGGTCGCGAACTGATGAATGTTGTGACCAGATGGGCCGAAGACAGTCAGGCCGCCTGCATCTCATTGGGCGTGGTTGAATCGAACCTTGAAGTCCAAAAATTTTATGAACGCCTTGGTTATGCGGACATTGGAATTCGGGTTCCCTTACCATCGAACCCCACAATGCAGGTAGTCGTAATGGCGAGGAGACTCGGGTCCTAAACAGAGGCGCCCCGAAGTAAGACAGACTATAATCTGTCCACCTACAATTCATACCATGGACAGACTGAAGTCTGTACCACTATTGTCCGCTCCAATAGAATCACAGGGCGGCGACCCGATCGCGAGGGCGCGAGCAAAGAGACAGTAAGGAGGTCTGATTCGTTATGAACGTGATTAACTGCCTGCCGTTGATCACCAAAAACAGTTTCCGCAATCGCCGTCGCAGCGCGCTGACCATCGGCAGCCTGATGGTGTCGCTGTGCCTGCTCGTACTGTTGATGGCGATGTATAAGGTGTTGTTCTACGGCGGCGAACAGACGCCGGCGCAAGCAGTGCGGATTCTGATGCGACATAAGGTTTCTCTTGCGCAGCCGCTGCCGCTCGCCTATGAAGGGAAGATCCGACAGGTTCCGGGCGTGAAGGCTGTTTCGCTGCGCCAGTGGTTCGGAGGGACCTATCGCGACGCGCGCGACACGCGGAATTTCTTCCCGCGCTTCGGCGCAAGGCCGAGGGATTTATTCATCGCCTATCCGGAGTACGAGATTCCCGAGGAACAGAAGCAGGCTTTTGAGCGCGAGCGCACGGGCTGCGTGGCGTCCAAACACCTGGCCGAAAAATTCGGATGGCAGCCCGGCGAGCGCATCACGCTGGTGGGCGACATCTTTCCGATCACGCTCGAACTCAAGCTGGTCGGCATCTTTGATGAGCCGAACAAGTTCGATATTCTCTTCTTCAACTGGGATTATCTGCGCGACAGCCTGAAGGCGGCGGGGACCTTCGATCTGGACTTCACCTCGCAGTATCTGGTGCTGGCTGACAGTCCGGACAACGTTTCTCGCGTCGTCAAAACCATTGACGACATGTTCGACAACTCGCCCTTTCCGACGAAGACCGAATCGGAACTGGCGTTCGTGCTCAGCTTCGTCGGTTTTCTCGGCAATTTGAAACTGTTTCTGCTGGCGATCGGCGGCGCCGTGACGTTCACGATCCTGCTGGTTTCGGCCAACACGCTTTCGATGAGCGTCCGCGAGCGCATCCGCGAGGTCGGCGTCCTTAAGACCCTGGGCTTCACGCCGGGAACGATCTTCGGAATCCTGCTCGGAGAAGGAGCGATGATCGCGATCATCGGCGGCGCCCTGGGTTGCGCGATGGCGCAAGGATTTTGCGTGATGCTCCGCAACGCGCCGATTCCGATCCAGCAGTTGAAAGCCATGAATGTGACGCCGCTGATCTTCGCGATCAGCCTGCTGATCGCGCTGTTGGTCGGATTGATCAGCGCGATGGTTCCAGCCGCCGGAGCGGCGCGCCGGCCGATTCTCGATTCTTTACGTCACACCGGATAACTTTATGGCGATACCTATTGCTTACAACCTGCGAAACCTCGTGGTGCGAAAGACCACAACCGTCATGACGGCGGTCGGCATTGGGCTGACCGTCGCCGTTCTGGTCGCCGATCTGGCGCTGGTGGAAGGGCTACGGACGGCGTTTAAGGCGACTGGACACCCACTGCAACTCGTGGTCATGAGAAAAGGGTCGAACGCCGAGTTGAACAGCACGGTGACGCTCGAAGCTTTTCAGATATTGAAGGCGGAGCCTCGTCTCGCTGTAAACGAAGCGCGCGAACCGATGGCTTCGCCGGAGACTTTGACGATCGTCAACCTGCCCAGCGTCGACAGCCCGGCCGGCATGAATCTCACGGTGCGCGCCATGTCGCAGGTCGGCGTCGAGATGCGCGGCGCGAAGATTAAACAGGGGCGATGGTTCCAATCCGGGCAGCGCGAAATCGTCGTCGGCAAATCGGTGGCCAAGCGGTATCCGAACGCGCAGCCCGGCAAGCTGGTGCGCTTCGGGCGCGGCGAGTGGGAAGTCGTCGGCGTCTTCGACGCCGGAGAGTCGACCTTCAACGGCGAAATCTGGGGTGAGTTGAATCAAATCGGCGCCGATTTCAACCGGCAGGACACGGTCAGTTCGGTACTGGTTCGCGCCACTGACGCGGCCTCGCTTCAGGGGCTGAAAAATTCGCTCAACGACGACCGGCGCCTCGGCGTCGAGGCCATGCCGGAGCGCGAGTATTATGAACTGCAGACTTCGTCGGGCGCGCCGCTTCAAATCTTCGGGCTACTGGTGGCCGTGATCATGGCCGTCGGCAGCAGTTTCGCCGCGATGAACACTATGTACGCAGCCGTCGCCCGCCGGGCTAAAGAGATTGGAACGCTGCGCGTGCTCGGCTTTTCGCGCGGCAGCATTCTGCTCAGCTTCCTGATCGAATCGCTGCTGCTCGCGCTAATCGGCGGCGTGTTCGGATGCCTGTTGGCGCTGCCGATCAACGGCGTGACGACCGGCATCGGAAGCTTCGCCACTTTCAGCGAAATCGCATTCGACTTTCGCGTCAGCCCGTCCGGCATGCTCGCCGGAATTATTTTCGCGCTCGTCGTGGGCGTCATCGGCGGGCTCTTTCCTGCTGGCAGCGCGGCCCGCAAAGAGATTCTGACCGCGCTGCGAGAGATTTAAGGAGATATGCCAATCAGTAATCATCAAGACGCAATGGACGCGGAGATCAAAAGCCTGCGAATTGACCGTTCCGCTAAACAGAAAAACGGGTCCGGCCGCGGTCTCCTGCGCTGGATTCTGATCAGTTTCGGCCTGTCGGTTTTGCTGGGAGTCGCTTTTGTCATTTACGGCAGGCTTAATGCTGCAATCGAGGTCGAGACCGTCCGTGTGCGAACCGCTTCAGCCGCGTCTCCGGGCGCCCCGGCCGGCGTGACGATCCTGAACGCCACCGGCTACATCATCACGGCGCACAAGATCGAACTTGCTTCCAGAGTCTCGGGCCGAGTCGCTTGGATCGGCGTCGAGAAGGGCGACAAGGTGAAACAGGGACAGATGCTGGTCAGGTTAGAGGATGAAGAGTTTCGCGCGCGGGTGACCGAAGCCCAGGGCCAATTGAATTCGCTCAAGGCGCGGCTGGCCGCGCTCGAAAACGGCTCGCGCCCCGAAGAAAAGGCGCGAAGTCAGGCCGACCTGGAACAGGTCCGCGCCGATCTGGAGAACGCCCGCGTGTCGCTCAACCGCACGCGCTCGATGGTCAATCAGGGCATCATGTCGAAGCAGACGCTAGACGACGCGCAGGCCCGCTATGACGCGCAGGTCGCCAGGTTCGCGTCGTTCGAGAAGACCAATGCGCTGGTCGGCGCCGGCCCGCGCCGGGAAGACATCGACTCCATGCGCGCGCAGGTCAAACAGGCCGAAGGCTCGCTCGCCTTCGCGCAAACGCAGCTCGACAACACCGTCATCAGCGCGCCGATCTCAGGCGCCATTCTGGAGCGCAACGTCGAGCGCGGCGAATTCGTCACGACGGGATTTGTCAGCGACCGGGGCGCGAAAGGTTACGTTGTTTCGATGGCCGATCTCGCCGACCTTCAGGTGGAGTTGGACATCAAGCAGGACGATTTCGCCAAACTAGGGCCGCGCCAGCCGGCCGTCATCACGACCGACGCCTATCCGGACCGCAAATACCAGGGCGAGATCACCGAAATTTCTCCCGAAGCGAATCGGCAAAAAGCGACCGTCCAGGTGAAGGTGAAAGTTCTCAAGCCCGATGAATTCCTCCGCCCGGAAATGAACGCCAGCGTAGCTTTTTATTCGCCGGAAAAACCGGATGAAAAGGGGACGAGTCAGACTTCGGCGGCGAAACCGATTATCACGATTCCTACTTCCGCCGTGCGCGACGGCGCGGTCTTCATGGTCGTTGATGGAAGAGCCGTCCGCCGCCAGGTACAGGTGTCGGGGACGTCGCAGCAGGGCGCGACGATTTCAAACGGACTGATCGGCGGCGAGGATTTGATAGTCAATCCTCCGGCCGATTTGAAGGACGGGCAGAAAGTTCGCCCGAAATCATAAGTACAGTAGATCGGTACAGTACCGCGCGCGTAAGCAAGCGGTCGACTTATAAGACTCCGCTTGCTTACGCGCGCGGTACTGTACCGGCGTTCTTGAGAGAAGAGCAAAAGTCATGACCGAATCAGTAATCGAAACCCAACAGCTTTCCAAGGAATTCGTTCGCGACGATTTTCACGTCGTCGCGCTGAAAAATGTCGACCTGACCATTCAACGCGGTGAGTTCGTCGCGTTGATGGGGCCTTCCGGCTCGGGCAAATCCACGCTGCTGCACCTGATCGCCGCTATGGATCGTCCGACCGACGGCAAGATTTTAGTGCTCGGGCAGGACCTCCGCAGCTTGAGCGACCGCGAAATGGCGCATTGGCGAAATCAGCACATCGGATTCATCTTTCAATCCTTCAACCTGATCCCGGTGATGACCGCGCTGGAGAATGTCGAGCTGCCGCTGAAGCTAACCAATCTGAAGAAGCGTGAGCGCGTGGAACACGCGAGGACGGCGTTGAGCCTGGTCGGGCTGGGTGATCGCTTGAGCCATCTGCCGCGCCAGCTCTCCGGCGGGCAGGAGCAGCGTGTCGCCATCGCCCGCGCCATCGTCACCGACCCCGATCTTATTTTGGCCGACGAGCCGACCGGCAACCTCGACGCGGCTTCGGCGCAGGAGGCCTTGACGCTGCTCGAAAAACTCAACCGCGATTACAACAAGACTATTATCATGGTCACGCACGACCCGAACGCGGCGAGCTTCGCTACCAAAGTCCGGCATCTCGACAAAGGGATTTTGCTGCCTGACGGTCGGGAGTCGTTCCAGAACTCGGCTAAGAGGTGATCCACCGCTCTCTCTTCCTTCAACTGAGCGGTTATGGGCGGGATAGCATTTATCGCAGTCGCTACAGGTGGCATAATCCTAAGCCGAAGGAGGCGCCCAACATGTTTTGCCCATCTTGCGGAGTAGCGTTGTCTCAGCCAACGACATTTTGCGTTCGCTGCGGATCCCAATTGAGCGTTACAAAGAAAGATCCTGTCTTCAAGTCCGTAGAAAAACGTTTGGCCGACGAGATGGTTGATCTATTCTGGCTTACTGTCTTCGGCCTTGGGATAATCCTCGGTGGCATGGCAGCGATAAAGGGCATGGGTCTCAGCGATTGGATACTAATCGCCTATATGATCCTGAGTACTACGGCATTCACGATAAATTTTGGGTTAAGCATCTGGCAGATTCGACGTTTGGACAGATTTTCCAAAGAGGCGAGAGGCGCCGCTCAGATAGGACCAGCAGGCGCCAACGAGCTTAATCCGATAAAGGCGCGAACGGCGCCTGAAATGGCGCCGAGCGTTACAGAGAATACAACACGCGAACTTGAGCCAGCGCTAATAGAAAAAAAACACATCGCGAACTGGAGCGAGCTTAGTCTTTAGGCTTCTTTCCAAACAGACGCCGACGCTTCTTTTGAAGGCTTCGGGCGGTGAGGATGAGGCCGGCGCGGTCTATCTTCTCCAAAGCCGCAATTTCCCGTTCGTTCAATCCTGCCTTTGCGGCCTCGCCTCGCGGATCTACCAGAAAACGCTCGCGCGAGTCTTCTTCGACATAGATTTTGGCCAGGAATGCCTCCAAACGCGCAGCGCTCATGCGGCCTCCTTTTCTATTTGCTCGAATTGGCGCAACCTTCCTTCGGCCAGAGACTCGCGGGCGCGGTCCAATTGCCGAAGTAGAACTTCAATTGGCGGATAGGCCCCATCGCGTTCCAGTATCACTATCAACGGATGCGGGACCACCGCGCCGAGTTCGGCCAGAAGCCGATAGACCGCATCGGGGACATCGTGCAAGTGATCATCCAGAATGCGTCGTTCGCCGAGCGCCTCCACCCATTTTCCACCGGCCAGATGGACGGCGACGATTCTTTCGACAGGGAGTCGCTTTAAGAAATCAATCTCGTCGTAGCTGAAGTTGGTCGCGTTCGCGTGAAGGTTGTGCAGGTCGAGCAGCAGGCCGCATGGCGCCAGGTCCATGATTCCGTTGACCCAGTCAATCTCGTCATAATCGCTGCCCGGCGGATCGATCAGAGTGGCGATGTTTTCAACCAGCGGCGCGGAACCGACCACCGCGCGCGCGCGTTCCAGATTCGACGCAGCGCCTTCGATGGTCGCGTCAATTCGCGGTGGAGCGGTCAGATGGCCTATTTCAACGCTTCCGCCGCGCACGAAAGCAAGATGCTCCGACCAGTACTCAGGCTCTACCTCTTCACACAGCTTCGCTGTTTTTTCCAGGAGCTTCGTGTCGACCGGGACTGATGAAGCCAGGCCCAAACTGACGCCGTGCAATACCACCGTCGTTTGCGCCGACAACGCGCGCAGCGCGCGGCGTTCGCCTCGCGGCGCGTCGAAGAGATC